>Ga0213840_1000173_pt1 | contig 148612 bp, 123 predicted proteins | sample SWPATP22_FD_160132 | JGI IMG/M metagenome (GOLD analysis project Ga0213840, IMG submission 160132) | Coastal seawater microbial communities from Marineland, Florida, United States - SWPA TP2 #2 | ecosystem: Environmental > Aquatic > Marine > Coastal | place: USA: Florida | collected 2016-08-14 | reverse complement strand
CGTCTCAGGAATGGAAGCGTTCCGTGCGCGAATGGCACGCAGTGAAGAGCCAGTTGGCGATCATGTTCGAAGAACGCTTCCCAATGGCGTAATCAAAGCGCCAGGGCACAGAATTCCGGACAGTCTCTTTTTCCATTGAATTACCGTTAGCGAATAAGGCTTCTTTTCGCTCTGTACGGCCTGCCAAATGATCACCTGTTCCTTGATGGAGATTTACCGATGGCTCAAGCCAGACCGGGAGGTTCTTTGGCCGCAGCCGGCGGAAAGAACGGCATTGGTAAAAAGCAGATCGGTGGGGAATCTCGCTGCTTCAGCGGGCCGCGGCAGTCGAACCAGTTTTTGGCCCTGCGACTTCGCCGCTTGGGCTCGTCCAACCATTTCAAATACCACTGTAGAATTGAAAACTGGCCATCTGCACGGCACTCGTACAAAACATCGAACACTCGAGCGGTACATTAAGATGGCCCATTCAATGCCACATCCAACAATATCAGCATGTCGCGGCGCAAATACAGTTGAAATGTATTTCTTCAATCATCTCGCCTGCAATTCCAGGGAGCAGTAAATGAGAGAGCCCTTCGGACGAAAATTTCTTCAATTTCAAAATCGCATCACGACAGGTTTGATCGGAATCTCGACAGTTGCTTGCGGCGACTTCTTAAGCCGAGGCGTTGGGATGGCGGCTTTCCTCGCGTTGCTCTCAATTCCGCTCACCTCAACTGTAGCTAGAGCGGATGGCATGTTCTTTCAATTCGATGCCTCAAGCGAAAGCACTACCGGCGTTCTCGCTGTTGAAAAGGATCATCTCCAGTATGCACTTCGCAGATCGAGTTGGGGCGGGGGGTATCATTGGAACGGCAGGGTCGCCTGGAAGCTGCCACTACGGAATGGAAAAATTCCTCTCACGATACGTTTAGGACCAACGGCACAGTATAATCACGACTCGACTTGGGACTACGGATTCTCTGTCGTTTCCGAAAGCTACAACTCAACGTCTTGGGGGGGCGTATTCGTCCTGACAGACCTTAGTACGATCGACAGTTCCTACTTCATTCTGCTCCAATTCGCACATCGATCAGGCGCCGCCCTAGAACTGTCTGCGGCAGGAAACCGTGACGACTATGAAGAAAAGGCGGTGACCTTGTCCTACCGTATAGGTGACAGCCCCTACAGTCTGAGACTAGGGCGTAAATTTGGGGCAAAAGAGACCTACTTTGGCCTGTCAATTAATACCTTTTGAAGTCGGGCTCCAATTGCACGACCAGTGCAAGGCCATGTATCTATTAACATAGAACAGCGGACTGCCCGACAACCCATTAATCATCTCTTGGTGACTGCGCCTGCAGGATGGACGCTCCCGAACTGAAGGGAGCTGAGCAAGATCTCTTAGCCAGCCAAAACACTCGTCGCGCCAGGTTCAAGGGCTGGCACAGTATGGTCACACGCTCCGGCAAATGCCCAACGGTCTTCGTGTTCGCCGTCGCTCGCCGAGGCTGTTTCTTGCTTCTGGCGATGCGTTCTGACCCTGGGGCGGATTAACAATTCGACAGGGTCAATCTGCAAGACTAAGTACTGACCTGCTTCAATGAACCGTTAACAAGACTTGCTGTTCCAGCTAGGCTGGCGAAAAGGGCGAAAATCACATGAAGTTTGCGAAACTTGCGCTCGGGATGCTGTTGGTTGCCTTAGCCTTCTGGGTGGTCCTCGGCGAGCATCTCTCGGGCGTCAGCGCCGATGCCACCATCAACGCGCCGGTAGTCACGCTGCACACACCGATTTCGGGCAAGCTGACAATGAACCCACTCCAGTTGGGCAGTACCGTTGGAGCGGATGATGTTCTGGCGGTCGTGAACGATACACAAGTGGATGCGCGGCGCCTCGATGATTTGAGGCTGCAACGCGACCAGGAAACCGCGACCTTGTCGCGCCTCGAAAAGGAAGCCGCAGAAATCGCCATTGTGCGGGATGCCATGGCCGACCGCAGCGCGACCTTCCAGCAGCACCGCATTGAAGAACTGACCCTGCGCCTGGACTTTGCTCAATGGCGGCTGGCCCTTCTGAAAGGCAACGGCAAGAGCGCCGCAGGCGAGGCGGAAACGCAATCCGAAGAAGACGCTGCAAGAACCAGCATCGCACTCAACAGAGCCGTCGAAGAGGTGGCGATACTGCGAAATTCGCTCGCGGCTGCCCGCTCCGGCGTCTCAATCGACGACGGCTACAATGACGCCCCCTTCTCAGAACAGCATGGTATTCGTCTGTCTGAAAAAGCCACCGCACTACGGCTGCAGATCGCGGCCACGCGTGAAATGCTTGAGGCGCTGGACCGCCGTATCGACGCCGAAGTCCAGCGCACAAACCGTGCCGGATCGGCTCAGATCATCGCGGGTGCCAACGGCATATTTTGGCAAAACCTCGTCCACAACGACGACACCGTCCAGCGTGGCGATCCTGTCTTGCGGATAGTCGACTGCAATCGACAGATCGTCACCGCCTCCGTATCGGAACGCACCTATCTGCGGCTTGCGCGCGGCCAGGCGGTTACGTTCCGTCCGATCGGCCAGCACCGGGCATTCACGGGAGTCATTCTGCGGCTTGCCGGCGCCGGCGCCGCGACGATCTATCAGGGGATGGCCGTTGCACCCAGCGAACGGCACCTGCAGCGGTACGATGTCGCGATCGCAGTTCCCGATCTGGAGCAGACTGCGGACCTGTCCTGCGCCATCGGACGGACCGGTCGGGTGTTCTTCGAGGCGCGCCCGCTCGACTGGTTGCGCAGGCTGTGGTGAGCCATGCTACCAATACCCTATCTGGATCCGCTCGCCTCCTCCTTTCTGCAGGTCCTCGGCATTTTCGGCCTGTCCCTGCTTCTGACGGGGATCGTCAGGCCAGAGCGCACGATGCACCGGGTGCTGCTTTACTCCGGGGTTTGGATCTTTGCGTTGCGATATGTCTGGTGGCGGGCCACTGAAACGCTGGCGCCCGCCGGTCTGACACTCGACGCCTTGGCAAGCTGGTCGTTTTTCGGCATCGAACTGCTGACCATCGTTAGCTCCATCAGCGCCTCGGTCATCATGTGCCGGACCCGCAACCGCAGCGGCGAGGCCGACGACAACCTGCGCTGGTGGCACACCCGCACCGATCCGCAGATCGCGGTGCTGATCCCGACCTACAACGAAGAGCTAGAAGTCCTCGAACGCACGATTCTTGGGGCCCGCGCCCTGCGGTATTCCCGAAAACAGATCATCGTTCTGGATGACGGCCGGCGAGACTGGTTACGCGACTATTGCGCAGAGCATTCGGTGAACTACCTGCGCCGGGATAGCAACGAGGGTGCCAAGGCCGGGAATCTGAATAACGCCCTCCGCGTGCTTGCAGCGTCAAAAACACCGCCGAGCTTCGTTGCCGTTCTGGACGCGGATTTCGTACCGCACAAGGAGTTTCTGGAACGGACGCTGGCCCTGTTTCACGACCCGAAGGTGGGGATCGTCCAGACCCCCCAGCATTTCTTCAATGCCGACCCGGTGCAGCAGAACCTCGGCCTGGCCAGCTCCTACCCGGACGAACAGCGGTACTTCTTCGACCACATCCAGCCGTCGCGCGATGCCTGGAATATCGCGCTATGTTGCGGCACCTCCTCGCTGATCCGCTGGAGCGCCCTGCGCGAGGCTGGCGGCTTCCCCACCGATAGCGTGACCGAGGATTACATGCTGACCCAGGTGTTGCGGGATCTGGGGTGGAACACGGTTTATCTGAACGAACCGCTGACCGAAGGCCTCGCGCCCGAGGGGCTGAAGGAATACATCACCCAGCGCGGGCGCTGGTGTCTGGGCACGATGCAGATCGCCCGCAGCCGCGTCGGCCCCTTCGGCCGCAGCCGGATTACCCTGCGGGACCGATGGAGCATTCTCGACGCGACGCTCTACTGGTCTTCGAGCTTTCTTTTCCGAATTGCCGCGCTTGTCTATCCGCTGCTCTATTGGTTCGGAAATATCATCGTTGTCGATGCACGGGTGGAGGAGGCAGTCAGCTATTTCGGCTGCTACTTCGTCTGGTCGCTGATGACGATCAATCTGCTCAGCCGCAATATCATGATGCCGATCATGACCGAGGTTCAGCAACTGCTCGGCGCCTTCCCAATCACAAATGCCGCCATACGGGGCCTGCTCAGCAGCGGGCAGCACGATTTCAAGGTCACCGCAAAGGGCGGAGATCGCAGCGTCGCGGTAGTGCAATGGGCCTTGATGAAACCCTTCATTTTCATTTTTGCCTTGACGACCCTGGGGATCGTCATCGGCCTTGTCTCGGATCGTTTCGCCTTCGCCGATGCTGGCGACGGCAAAATGGTAATCCTGTTCTGGTCGCTCTACAATCTGGTCCTCCTCGCGGTTACGCTGGTCACCTGCGTGGAACTGCCGCGCCACGAAAGGCATATCGCGGACGCGCCTGAACGCACCGTTATCCGGATGGGGCCGCACCCGCGGAAGATCTGGATAACCGATTTGACGTTGGACACCCTTCGCCTGCGCGGCCATTGCTACGAGAAAGACCAGCGCGGCAAGATCCGGGTGCCCGGCGTCGGAAGCGTCGAATGTGTGGTGATTGAGGAAATGGCGGACGGCGCCCGTCTCCAGCTGTTGCCCGACAATGTGCAGCGCAAACGCCTGTTTCAGCGCTTCTATTCTAAAGGCGGCAGCCCCGGCGTTTCGAGCGTGCGGCTTTCCGCCGTGCTGCGTGCTATTGTCGAGCGGGTCGTTTCCTGAGCCCCCGACCACAGTACGCCTGCAGAATTGGACACCGGCGCACCCGTTTTGGCTAAGTGGCCCTCCGTCGCCGCCACTCTCTCCCCTCGCGCGCAATCGTTAAGAAGCGCGCTTACCGGGGATCTGCTCTAACTGTGTCTGGATCAGAACCGAGGCCGTTCCAAGTTTCTTTGCTTCCCGGCTGCTGGAGAATTCGAGCGGGTAATCAAACTTTCCTTTGGAAACCTTCATCAGAGAGTCGGATAGAATCTCAATGGGGCGCAGAAAGGCGCGAACTGCCGCAAGAAGTGTGAATACGACCAAAAAGAGCAAGACGCCCACAGCAATCCCCCCACTCTGCAAAGCCGTGCTCCCGACTGATTTGGGAAGATGATCCTTCATCCGCACGATGAGACTCCAACCATTGTTGGGAACCAGCTCTCCCAACGCGCGCGGAAGCGAAGCGCTGACAAAGCCAGGCTCATCCGTCTCGACCGCTGTGTAGCCGCGCAACAGGCTGAGGCGAGCAGCTTGGACCGCGGCGATTGTAGGTGGCTCTGTTGAAAGGTGCGACGAAGCTACCAGAATTCGCCCCGAGGCATCCACAATGAAGGCGTCCACACCAAGCGCTGCTGCGGTCTCGGAGACGAAGTCTCTCAGCCATGCGAGTTGAAAACGATACACAACGATGCCTTTTACTACGTCGTTTTCGCCACTGATTGGCTGAACCAGGTGAATGTAATCCCGCAACGCACCGTCCATGCCATACTTGAATGGTTCGCTGATCGTCGGGTGCTGCAATCCCCATTGGAACCATAGTTCTCGAGAGACGTTGTTTCCCACCCCATCCCCGCCGGACGCAGCCTTGATCGACCCGTCTGGGGCGATCACCGCGACCCAATCGACCTTCGTACTGGCGGCAGCCGCAATATCGGTCAACGGTTGCATATTCGACAAAGCAGAGGTGTCGACACTATCCGCAAACGCGACCAGACTGCTCCATTCGCGCTCCATGATCCTGCCGGTGATGATACGGAGCGAGTTGCCACTACGTTCCACGTCAGCAGCCTGAACGCTCTTTTGGAAGGCGATGCGATAGTGGCCAAGAACAAACCACCCGACCAGCGCGAGAACGAGGAAAGACAGAAAAATGAGAATGGAAAAAGTTTGAGACAATCGCATTGACGACACACTTTTCAAGACCGAAAACAGCCAATCAGCCAACACCGCGAATGGCGGTGCTCTATCCGTTCGGAGATAGGATAACTGCTGGACAAACGTGGCCCCAATATGGCGGCTTTGTTGCGTAAATCCGGCGATGGGCGGACTGGCCTTCGCCAGACGCGCTGATACAACGGTCTTCAGGGCGAGTTTACTGAGGGTGGTGGAGCCGTTCGGCTCAGCGTCCATCAATCGTCTTGCGATCGCTATGCTCGCGCGATTGCGCTTCCAAACCGATGGGCGGAGCTATGAGCGATCTCTTCTGGCTGACGGATGAGCAGACGGCGCAGCTTCGCCCATTCTGCCCGAAGAGCAATGGCAAGCTGCGCGTCGATCTCTGGCATGTTATGAGTGGTATTATCTTCATCAATCGCAACGGGTTACACTGGAGATCTTCACCGAGGAGCGCGGCCGTAACAAGCCCCCCTGACACCGCTGGAGGCGGTGAGCGCGTTCGCTCGGACGATGAGGGATGGCCGCCGAGAGCGCCGTTGGGGCACCATCATGATCGACGCGATCTATCCAAAGGCGTACCGTGGGGTTTCGAGCCTGCGTGTGAAAAGGGGGGGCGTGGACGCATGATCGGCTGCACAAAAAAGGCCGCATGAACACGAATCTGCATGCCGTCACTGACGTGCTCGGGCATGGCAACCCGAAAAATCATGCTTGCGGCCACCACAAGCCGTCGCTATATCGCCGTACACCACATGGCATTTTTGCCACCGGCGGCGAGTTGGCGGAGTGGTGACGCAGCGGATTGCAAATCCGTGTACACCGGTTCGATTCCGGTACTCGCCTCCATTTGTTTTCAATCACTTGCGTATCACTGGTGCTTGCGCGGGCTGCGCTGTTTACAGTGGCGTTTACAGTTTTGTTCATACTACGCCCCCTTCGATTTTGCCAACTTGATCAGAACAGCATCGGTTTCGTCGGGCGAGACGCGGGCATAATGCTCGATCACGTTCGCCGCGTAGCGGACTGACCAGCCCATGTGATTGGCAATCTCCGCAAGAGACAGGCCCGCATTCAGCAGCCGCGTTGCCGCCGTTCCGCGTGCATCGTAAAGACGCAGCTCATCGGACAGCTTGGCCTTGTCCCGCCACTGGCGGACACCCTCGGACGCGCGATGCGGGGTCAGGGCCTTGCCGCTGGCATTCGTTAGGATCAGCAACCGGCCCTGCGGGGTCCTGTCGATCACCTCCGCCAGCGCGGGCGTGATCGGGATATGAGCAAGTCGCTTGCGCTTGTTCGTCCTGACGCGCAGGCGACGACCGCGCGGGGTTTGTTCGACATGAGCCTGGGTCAGTTTAATCAGGTCAGCCGGGCGCAGGCCGGTTTCACAGGCCGCACAGAGAATGCGGCGGACCCATTCCGGAGCTACCGCATTGAAGGCTTCCCGATCAGTCGGAGTCCAGACGATTTCCGAGCGGTCCACCTCGTAGAGCCGGTGCAGCTTGTGGCAGTGATGTTCGGACAGTTTGCCCTCTTCCACCGCCCAATTCAGGATGCGGACGGCGTGGGTGCCCGCCATATCGTGCTGCTTAGGTGAGTGCTTCCAGAGCGCCCGCCATGCGTTAACCTCGCCTCGCGCGCCGCGTTCCTCAAAAACAACGGCGGGCGCATCCTTGAAGTGCTCCGCGAATCGCAGGCCCCATTTCCGTATGTCAGCCCGCGACCGCTCGCCCTTCGGCATTGCAGTGCTGGAAAGGAAATCATCCACCATCTGGGGCGTCATGTAGTCGGCCTGTTGCGGGCGCGCGGTCGCCTCCGCATAGGCGTGAAAGAACGCCTGTTCTGTCGGATACTGCACCGTGTCCACCCAGAATTTCGGCCCTCCACGCCAAGCGTAGAAATGGAAGCGCACCGAACCGTCAGCCAGTTTGCGGCGGACGGGATGCACCTTGTTGGGGAAACCTCTAGGACGCACGGCCTGCCTTCCACTTTTCGAGCGGGGTCATGTCCGGCTTCGCAGCTCCGCCGCCGGTCCCGGCAATGATCAGGAACCGCTTGCCATCGGCGGTTTCGACGACGATGGAAACCTGATCATAGCCCGCAGCCTTCGCAGCTTCGAAGGCGGGCGTCAGGTCCGATTTACGGATTGCGGCGGGACGGCGCTCCATCGTCAAGCCTCCCCCATTTCTTCATCGTTCAACAGCCCGAGACCGATCTGCATGAAGCTCAATCCGCTAATGCTACGCTCGGTACGAACGCCGCCCTTAATCGGGGTGTACCCCTCGACATGTTCGAGACCGTTCGGGGTGAGAGACATCACCTCGCCTTTAAACGGAATGACCAGTTCACCGACGATCTCCCGGCCTTCCATCTTCCATTGGAACAGCTCGGCCAGCACCTCAAAGTCGGAGACGCGCAGGTGGAACAGGTTCTGATCATACCACTTACAGCTTTCCTCGATTCCGAGGATGGACGGCAGAGAAAAGATGTAGGCCAGAACTTCCTCTAAGGTCTCCCCCGTGAGCAGCTTGGAAAACTGATCCGGCTTCATGGTCTCGTAGCCCCGGATCGTTTTCTTGAAGCCGGGCGAATACTTGATTTGGCCGAACCGCTTGACCCGCTCAACGCACTGAGACGGGCTTTCGGTCGTCAGGATTGCAAGGGTCAGCCGGGCAGCGTCCATCGGAGTCATCTCCGGCGCGTTGCGCCCCCGTGCCCCTGACGTCAGCATCCCAGCCTCTTTCAACAGTCGCGCGTACACTGTCACCGTTTTTTCCGGTGTCGTGTACGCTTCTGCGATCAGCTTATTAAAGGCAGCGGACTTCACTCTATTTGCATAGCGCACAAATAACGGGCCGTCAACGCTATTTGTTCGATGAACGAATAGGAGAAGCACGGACGTGGCGACTATGCGGGCCGCTCAGGCCGAACCGGTCAACTGACGGGCTTCGAGCCATGCCGGGTCATCGTAAGACAGGCACGTGAAATCGCCATCACAGTGCGCGACGATCATCTTTGCGGCCATGTCAGCGGCGCAAGTTGATGGCAGTGCCATCATCTCTGCTACAAGCCGGTCGGTTCGGCGCCAGAACAGAGATTCCATTTCATCGTCCTGGCCCTTGCCAATTGCAGTGCACACGTGTGTTTTGGCGGCTTCCCTGATAGCCCGATAACGATGGAACAGGCGAAGAATCTCCGTCTTGCCGGGGTTAGCTGCGGCAGGCAGGGCCAGCGTCGCACCCGTGGCGGGCAAAGCGGCCAAGATGGTGCGTCTGGACATAGCGGAAGTGTTCGCGCGAACGCGGTCTTTGGTCATTGTCAGGGTCTCCTGATTAGGATATCAACAATAATTGTGGATAATGCGCGACAACCCGCGCGTCAACATTTTTTGTGGATATGACCCCAGCACAAGCCCGCGCAGCTCGCGCCATGATCGGAATGACCCAAGGTTCGCTGGCCCAGGCGGCTCGGGTCAGCCTGTCAACTGTTGTGGATTTTGAGCGTGAGCGTCGGAAAGTGGCGGAGCCATCTGTTGCTGCCATCCGTGCTGCGCTTGAGGTAGCAGGGGTTGAGTTCATTGCAGAGAATGGCGGAGGGGCTGGCGTTAGGTTAAGAAAATGACAGATTCCGAGATTCATGGTTTAAAAGCGGAGTTTCGCGAACAACGCAGTCGATACATATACTTCTTAATGTCGGCCGCAGGCGCCAGCATTGGTTATGCCATTACACAAGTAGATACACTTCCCTTTACCGCGCAAAATGCACCAATCTTCTTGGCATTCCTTGCTTGGGCCACAAGTTTTTGGTCAGGAATCAAGAGGTTAAATATAAACGCGAATGATCTGAGTGTTGAAATTCACTTCTTAAGTGCGATGGGGTCATCATTGCATCCACGAATCAAGGAGGCGCTAGAAGGTACAATAATAAAAAAGACGCGCCCTGAAATGGAAAGGAAACTTGCTATTTTTGGGCAAGCTCAACTTCTACCTCTTTTTTTAGGCGCTTTTCTAATGATTATCTGGAAAGTCTGCCAAGCTTATCCATCTACCTTTGTGTCAAATTGATGCGCGCCGCGCCCCGGAAGCAACGGGGCCGCGCGCTGTCGGGGTTACTGACGGGACTCACCGACTGAACCGGGTTGCTCGGGCCATGTCACCCAAGGCGCAACCGGCCTATTCCTTCCAATCCACCATGCGCATGGCGCCGGACACGTCTGCCGAAGGGATGCCGGCGGCCTTGGCCTCGGCCATAGTCTTGACGATTGCCGAGAGCGCCCGCGCCCTGCCCCCGGCGTCGAAGGCTTGCAGCGGGCGGATGGTGTCGATCTCCACGGGCGTGCCCAGCTTGGCGGTAGCTTCCTCGGCCAGCAGGGCGGCGATGGGTTGCAGGGTCCATATCGCCAGTTGCCGTTGCGCCTCCCGCACCACGGGGCCGGTGGTGGCGCGGTTCAGCAGCGCCGGCAGGACGCCATAAGCGGCAAGGATGCCCTCCCGGGCGGCCGCCAGCGTCTGGTCCGTCATGCTTCTGGACAGATCGGGGGAGAGCTGATCCGGCTTCTGGCCGATCTGCGGGTTCATCCCGGCGGCCGTCGCCTGGGCCACGCCCTCGATCACCAGAGTGGAACCGCGCCGGCCTTTGAAGGCGGAGCGCATCGAGGCCATGTCATCCGCACCGGTATCGGGCAGCGGCACTATCTGCGACCCCAGCGGGGCGTTCTCGAAAGTCTCCGCCAGCGCCGATTCCACCGCGTGCAGCAGTGCCCCGGTGAGGCTGGAGCGGCGCAGGGGCGCGGTGCCGATCCAAGGGGACACGGCGTCGGCGCCGATCCGCAGGTGCAGCACCTCGCCGGCCAGCGCAGTGACGCTGCGGTTGCCGCCAGCCTCGGCCAGCGACAGGCGATAGGCGCGCGGCCGGCCGTTGCGGGTGGTCAGTTCCCAATCGGTGGCAGGCACAAGGCCGGCGCCATCGATCAGGAACACCGCGTCCCCTTTCAGCGCCGCCGCGCGGGCGATCATTGCCATATCCTGCCGGGTCAGCAGATCGGTACCCGTGACGTCTGCCATGGCGAAGCCGCCCTCCCAGAGGGAGACGCAGCTTTGCACGGTGGCGGTCAGCTCCGCCACACCGCTGCGGCCGCTGATGTAGCTGTCCCGCGCCGCGATCACCTGCGCGGTGTAGCCGGTGCCGCTTGATCGGGTCTCGATCGGGCGGAACCAGTTTTTGAGCCGTTCGAACATGTCGTTACCTCCAGCGGAGCGCGGGGTGTTTCTCCACCACGCGGCGGGCGACCTCGCCCAAGGGTTGCCAGTTGCGCGCCTCGATCTGCGCCTGCGGATAGGCCGGCTTGGTCACGGCGCTGATCTCGATCAGGTCGGCCGCGCGGATGGTGCGCAGGATCGCATTGCCCCGTTGCTCCACCGTCTCGCCACCCGGTCGAACCCGGAAGCCGGGTGAAAGGCCCCGGATCAGCCCTGCCGCGCGGGCGCTGAGGAAGTCCCGCACCCATGAGACCGCTGCCATTTCGTCGCTGATCGTGGCATCAACGGTTAGGGCATCGTCGGTTTCGGTCAGGGTCAGGGTGCCGGCCGAACGGGAGGCCAGCGGCTTGTTGAAGTCGTGGCCGGACAGGAAGTGCACATCGTCGCCGCGTTCGATCCGATCCGCGAAGGCCCGGGCGGTGATCACTTCGCGCCGCTCGCGCCCCATGCTGACGCCCAGCACGGTTTCCCGGCCATAAGGGAAGGTTGCCCGAAGGCGGGTTTCCCCGCCTTCGGTGCGCAGCTCAAGGCCGCCGAGGTGAGCGCCCCAGAGCATTACGCGGCCGCCAGTTGCAGGCCGGTCAGCAGCTCAAGCTGCGCCGGACGGGCGACGGTCACGTCCATGGTGGCCAGCGCGGTGATCCGCAGCCCGCCGGATTGGGCATCGCTGTAGGGGTCGCGAATCACGTCCATGGCGCCCCACGACCCGACGAAGACCGGGGCCACGCCGCCCGCGGAAGTGGTCAGCAGCGACGAGGTGGCCGAGGGCGCGCCCGCCGGGGCGGTCAGGGCGTTGTGGGTCATCGCGATGTTGCCGGCCGGGATGTTCTTCACCAGCCGGTCCCATTCCGACACGGCCGTGCCGGCGATCAGGGCGCCGTCCAGATAATCCCACAGCTCGGGCCGGATCAGCGCCCGCACCGCACCCGGCGATCCTGCGGTGTTGCGGGTCATGAAGCGCGTGACGGCCGCACGGAACACGCCCCAGCTCGCCAGCGCGTCAATCGCCGTGGTGGTGATCCCATAGGTATCCGCGCCGGTGATCACGCCCAGCGGCTGACCGTTGGCCCCGGTGCCGAGGAACACCGCCTGATCCAGCGCAACGCCCATCGCCCCGGACATGTCGCGTCGCACCGCCTGTTCCAGCGCCGCGCCGGACTGTTGCAGCGTCTTGCGGGTGATCCGCATCTGAATGCCGAGGTTGTGGTCGGGCGCCATGGCGCGGGCGGCGGTGGTGTAGGCGGCCGGCCCCGCAACGTTGCCGCCCTCGCCATCTGCCCAGCCGGCGGAGACGGCCGAGGTGGTCACCGGCCATTCCACCGCGCCCCTCTCGATGCTGATCATCTGCGTCCCCATGCGGGAGGCCACGCTGTCCGGGAACAGCCGTTCGATGATCGGTCGGGTCTGCATCGGTGCCGGCGTGCCGGCTGAGACGGTCTCGCCCGCGCGGGTCTCCAGCGCCTGCCACGGCACCGGGATGCCCCGGAACCCGCCCTGCTCGCGCAGCTCGGTATCCTCGGCAATCAGCGCCGCGCGGTAGCGGGTTTCGTTGTTGCGGAATTCGAGGTCCAGCGCCTCGATCTGGCGCACCTCATCCTCGGTCGGGGTTTCCTTGCCCACCAACCCGGCAAGGGTCTGGCGGATTTCCGACTGACGCCGGGCGATCTTCACACTTTCGAGCATTGCTTATCCTTTCTGCTCTTCAGGGGGTTTGCCGGGCCGCTCCAGCGACTCGACCATGTTCCGCCAGTCCTGACGGTCCTTTCGGGGCGGGGGGTGCCCGCACTCGATCCGTGTTTTCCGGGTGTGGCAGCCGGGGCAGAGCGCCTGCAGGTTGCCGGGGTCGTAAGACAGCTCTGGGTGCGTCCTGACCGGTTTGATGTGGTCCACCTCAAGCCGCCCGCCGCAGCCGCAGGATTTGCATCGGAACCCGTCCCGTTCGAGGATCTCCATCCGCAACGCCTTCCAGCGTTTGGTGCGCGTGACCTTGCGGGAGTAGCGGTGATGTTCGCGCCGGATGCTCACAGGACTTCCCCTGTAATCGCGGTGATTTCGAGGAAGGCGCGGCCCGGCGGCACCTCTTTGATGCCGTCGATCCGGTAGGTGACCCCCTCATGCTCCAGCCGGTCGGTGCGGCGGATGTCCCGGGCGAAGACAGTGGCGCGCACGACGAAGCGGACCACCAGCAGATTGTCCCATGCCCCGGCCTGCATTCGCTCCGCGTCCGACACATCCCGGCGGCGCGCAAAGATCGGCGCCCCGAGATTGTGCCAGGCGGGGATCATTTCACCGACGTCGTTTTCAGTCTCGGTCGCGCGCAGCAGTTGAATACGACGATTGAGCTTTCCAGCGTTCACATCCATAGCATCCTCGCTTTGGCTTTCGGCTGTGCCGCGATACGGGCGCCCTGCGCGACCGCCAGCACGGTAGCCGCCGCCGCGTCGATCCGGCCGGTGGCGCGGGCTTTCGTGAGCTTCAGGTTGTTGGCGTCGTCGCGCTTGCAGACGGCATCTGCGAAGGCGGAGCGCAGCAACAGCGAGGGGGCAACCTTCACCAGCCCGTCAAAGGCCGCACGGCGGAATCGTTCGCAGTCCTCGCCGCCGTCGCGCCAGCCCTGACCGCGCCAGACCATTGGCGCGCGGATGCCAGCGCGGGCCATCGCCTCGGACAACTCCGCCTGTTTGTAGCGGTCCGCCGTGATCGCGCTGACCGGCTGGTCGGCGACATGGCGCATCACCTCCACCAGCCACGCCGCCACGGGCACGGTCTTGTCGCCCAGAACCGTCAGCTCGCCGCGCTCGTGCATCTCGACATAGCGCCCGGCGACGGCATCGGCCTGCCCGCGATCCAACAGAGAGGGTTGAGAAGGAAAGGTCCCCAAAGCTTCCAGCCGGCCGGTCTCCGGCCAGTAGAACGACGCCGCCGACATGGAGACGGAACCGCCGAGGTCGATCCCGATCACCACGCCGCCTTGGCGCGGCGGCAGGCTGGTCACCTCGCAGGTTAACCATTCGTCCGGCGTCAGCAGCATGTCCAGCGCCTCGCCGGAAATCCGCTCGTTCCGGTTGTAGAGCCGGAAGGAAGTTAGCGCCGAACCGCCCCGGGAAATCGCCCGCGCAGCCTGCGCCTCCAGCCAGTCCAGCGTACTGCCGATTCCATGGGGCGCGCCCGGGTTGGCGATCAGCAGGCTGTCGCGGTCATCGGCCGGCAGGCTGGGCGGCGGCCGGTGTTCCTGCACGTAGCAGCCCGGCGGCGGGGCGTCGATCCAACGGGAAAACGGGTGGGTGTCGTCGCTGGCGCTGGTGCTGATCAAGAAGGCGCGGCCACCCCGTTTGCCGAGGCCGGACAGCAGCGCGTGTTCCAGCTCGTCGCCGCGATCCAGCGCCCAATGCCCGCGTTCGTCGAGAATGGCCATCGTGGGGGCGCCGCCCAGGGCCGATTTGCCGTCCGCTGCGATCACCCGCAGGATATGGCCGCCGCCGTCGCCCTCGAATTCGATCTCAAGGCGCGGCTGGCGGCGATAGATCATGCGCCGGCGTAGCTCCAGCGGCAGGGAGGCGGCGAAGCCGGCGACGAAATCCCAGATGATCCGGCCCTGATCGCGGGTCCGAGCGGCGGCAATGATCTCGCGCCGGGGCTGGCGGTCCCAGACCCCGATCAGGCCGCCGAGACCGAGGCCCGCCGTGATCGCAGATTTGCCGTTGCCGCGCCCGATGCTGAGAACGGCGGCAGCGATGCCAGGTGCAAGCGCCCCTTCGATAAACTGGCGCTGAAACGGAGCGAGAGAAACAGGTTGGCCGGCGTTCGGCCCCTCCGGGATCTTCAAGCTATGCATGAATTGCATAGCGCGCTCCGCCGGGGTTTCCGGGGCCGGTTCACCCTCCTGCGCGAAAAGAGAAAAGTCATACCCTCGGTTACCCGTCCCCGCCAAAGTCGCGGCATTGGGACCATTTCCGAAGAGGTCGGCCTGATCTGTGTCTGTTTCGTTGCGCATCGCTCGTCCTCTCGCGCCTCTCTCTTTGTTCAACCGTCTGTCTGACCCCGCCTGCTCAATGGTGAGGTTCGGAGCGAAGGGCATAGGACGACTGCCCACACCGCGAGGCGTGGCAGTCCCCATGCCCTCCGCGTGAAGTTCCTGCTCAACGGAGCCGGTCCATCGCTTCTGGGCCCGTCCGGTCATGCGCTCCTGCCGGTCGGTCGGTTGCTGCTTGCGACGCACGAACGCTGCGCCGGGGATCGGGCCTCAACCTTGCGGACTGCCCTTTGCCTGTGATCCCGCCCGTGGTAGGCTGTCGCCCGTGGTGCCACCGTTGCTAACCCGAACCACCACTTCGGCCCTGCGTATGGGGTGGCGCGCAGGGTCGCCGCTTTCTCACCTCTCGATCACTTCCAAGTCCGGCTCTGGCGCGGCCCGCAGCTCATCCACGAGCCGCCGCATGATCCGTTCCTGTTTGGGGGTGGGCCGCCATGTCGGGCGCTTGCCGTGCCGGGAGATCGACCGCACAAAGCCCTGCAGCCATTCGTCGCCCTCGGCCATCGCGCGACGCACCACGCGCGGCCAGTGAAACGTCAGAATTTCGTCCAGCTCGCCCTCGGTCATAGCTGCACCCCCCGGTAGCGGGCCGCGATCCGGGCCAGATGCGGTGAGCTGGTCAGGGATTTGGCGTCCATCGGGGACCGGCCGTCATAGTGCAGCGCGGTCTGATCCATGATCGCCTGGGCAATGTCCGCGGGAATGTCAGCGGCGGCATTACCAAACCCGGCCTGATACTCGATCTGGATCAGGGTCGGGGTCAGCCCGAAATAGCTGTCCTGCCAGCGGATCAGGGGCCGGTGCCCGCCCATGAAATCGAAGTCGGTGAAGGCCACACCGTCGATAAGTACAGCCGGTGCATTCGCCACCTCTGCCGGACCGATGGGCAGCGCCAGCAGCCGTCCCGCCACGGGGTCGACAATGGTCAGGCGAATGGTCTGGGTCAGCAGCGCGATTTGCGCGACCTGCTCGAATTCCGCCGCCGCCGTCTTGCCCATATTGGTGATTGCGGCGTCTTCGTAATCGTCATCCTCAACCCGAAGGTGCAGCTTCAGCGCCCCGAGGTCGAAGGGGAGTGCGGCCACGGTGGCTATCCGGTCCGAAAGCATCCTCATACCACGATCTCCACTTCACCGATGTGCTGGAAGAACGCGGCCTGATCCTTGGCGCTCATGGCGTCGTGGGCGGCCAGCGCATAGGCTTTCAGCTCGGAGCGGGAGGCGAAGGACGCCCAGTGCCGGGGATCCTCCATCCCGCCGAGGAAGGCGGGCAGCGGTGCGCCGGCCGCGCGCAGGGAAGCTGCCGCGACGGCTTCGGTCTGTTCCGGTTCAAGGGTGTTGAGGGCCGCGAAGGCCAGCGCGGAGCGTTCAGCGACGGACAGCCGGAGCGCCGCAACGTAGCTGAAATTGCTCCAAGCCTCGGTATCACCCAGTGTCAGGCAATAGCCGATCATTTTGGACATGGCGCGGTGCGCCGGCTTGATCAGATTGCCGAAACCCGATCTGCCTTTTCCGTTTACAGGCGGCTTGTAACCGTTTGATTTTTGGACCCCGTCGGAGATGGGGTGTTTACAGCTTTGCGCAGTGTTTTCAGAGGCTTCCGAAGGATTGCAAATCCGTGTACACCGGTTCGATTCCGGTACTCGCCTCCAAATGTTTCAGGAGCTTATGGCCGCCTGCCCCGATCAGGGTATTGCGGTGATATCAGGTTCTCGTTCAGCTCTCATTCTGTTCACCGGCGTTGCTGCCGCGCCTGACGCGCGCGAATGATGGGCCTCGCCCGCCCACCTCTGAATTTCCGCTCTTGTGGCGTGGCCGCCACAGGCCGCGACAGCGCAGCGGGTGCAGGTCATGGGTCGCCAACTCCAGATGTCGGCGCTCCTTCAACATGAGACGTGGCTGCCGCGACAGGTCCGAGAAACGCAGGACAAGGTGTTAGATAGGCCCACGACCCCGTTCGTTTCCCGGTCAGAAGGATACAGAGGCCTTGCGCTGTCGGCTCATCGCAAGACACGAAACCAAAGCACTCAACCAGCGCCATCAACAGCAAGGCCGAGTGCGGTCTTGGAAGTCCCCAGGCGATACGGCTCCCGGTCCGTCTGCCCAGCAGGACGCGCACCGTGTCGAGGAACGCCTTTTTCAGCAGGCCGCCGGAGCGACGATAAATCTTGCCTATCCCCCGTTCAGGGTAGAGCCTGACGCGGCCTCTCCCGTTACGGTCAAAACCGAAAAAACCGAAGGGTGTATTGGATTGAAAGCGCGCGCGGCCCCTGTCGTCACACTTGTCATGGCCTTGCTGATTGCGGCGGCCGCTCTGGTGGCGACACTCTACATCGCGTTGCATCAGCCCTGGATGGGCCTGAGCCTCTCCACCGCCGCCCCGGGCGACGTCCTCCTTGCGTCAACGACGGAAAACGGACCGAACGGGGCGCTGCCCTCTGGCGGCCCGGTCATCGCGCTTGAAGGCAGCGCCCCCCATATCCGTTACCGGCTGCTTCCCAGCGACCTTATCGAAGAACCCGATGCCTTCGCCACCTACGAGGAAATGGACGCATTTTTCCACCGTCAGGGGCAATTGCATGACCTGTTGTCCGGATCGCAGATCCACGCCGAACTGATCATTTCCGGAACCCCTGTTGCGGACAAAGAGATCGCCGTCGCGCCAAGGCGACCGATGACCAGTCTGCCGCCGGTTTTCTGGGTACAGGCCGTGGTCGGTGTGGTGGGCTTTCTGATCGGTGCCTGGGTCTGGAGCCTCAAGCCGGCCGAACTGGCGGCTTTCTTCTTTTTTCTGGCCGGCGCCGGTCTGATGGTATCGGCTCTTCCGGCGGCGATCTACAGCACGCGGGAGTTGGCGCTGCCTGAGGCACTGTTCTGGCACCTTTCGGGGTTGAACAACTTCGGCGCGCTGACCTTTGGCGCCGGGATGATCGGGCTGTTCCTGCGCTACCCCGTTCGCCTCGCACGCACGGCCTGGGCCTTCGGCCCGACGCTGCTGCTGGGCGGGTTCGTCGTTTTCGACTACCTGCGCCTGGCGGACGGTCCGGCAGTGACGCGGCAACTGCCGATTACGCTGGCGCTGGCCATGATCGCCATCGGTGTCGGTGTGCAGTTTGTCCGCACCCGCCGCGATCCGCTTGCGCGTTCGGTGCTGCGCTGGCTGGGCCTGTCCGTGCTGATTGGTGCCGGGTTGTTCGTGCTGACGATTATCGTGCCAACGATGTTAGGTCTCGGGGCGGACCTGTCGCAGGGCTATGCCTTCCTCTATTTTCTGATCATCTATGTGGGCGTGGCGCTTGGTGTGGCGCGGTATCGTTTGTTCGATCTCGATGCCTGGGCCTTCCGCATCCTGTTCTACATGGTCGGGATCCTTCTGATCGTCATATGCGACACTGTTCTGGTGCTGATTGTGTCTTTTGAGGATCTGCCGGCTTTCGGCCTTTCGTTCACTGTGGTGGCGCTGTTCTATCTGCCGTTTCGAGACCGGCTGTGGCGCCATTTCATGGTGCATCAGAGCCAGAACCGCGAACAGCTGTTTTCGCAGATCGTCGATATCGCGCTGGCCCCCGCCGGGGCGGCGCAGGCCGGCAAATGGCAGCAGCTGCTGCAATCGCTGTTTCAGCCGCTGCACATCCGCCCCGCCGCCGCCGATGCGGCGGTGGGAATTGACAAGGACGGGCTTGGCCTGGTGCTGCCTGCCGTTGCGACCCTGCCGGGCTGGCGGCTGGAGTACGCGGGCAAGGGCCGCCGCCTTTTCAGCGGTCAGGATTCCGATCTGGCCCGGGAATTGCTGTCGATGATGCGCCATGCCTGCGAAAGCCGGCGAGCCTTCGAAAACGGCGTCGCCGAAGAACGCGGCCGTATCGGCCGGGATATGCATGACAATATCGGCGCACAGATGCTTGGCGCGCTGCACAGCCGCGATATTGGGCAAAAGGACAAGCTGATCCGTGAAAGCCTGACCGATCTGCGCGAAATTATCAACGATCTGACCCGGACGGACCGCTCTCTGGACGAAGTGCTGGCCGATCTCCGGGCGGAGACCGCCGATCGCCTGGCCAATGCCGGTGTGAAACTGGACTGGGCGTTCGAGCAGACCGCGCCCGTGACCCTGCCGCCTCACCTCACCCACAGCCTGCGTTCCGTTGTCCGCGAAGCGGTGAGCAATGTCCTTCGCCATTCCGGGGCGCGTGAAGTCCGGATAACCGGGCTCTGTTCACCCGCCCTTTTACGCCTCACAATCGCGGATGACGGAAAAGGCTTTGATCCCGCCGCACGGCAGACCGGCAACGGCGTCACCAATATGAAGACGCGGATCGCCAATATTGACGGAGAAATCGAGATAGCGTCCTCTGCCAAGGGGACCCGGATCAATGCCAGCCTGCCTCTGAACCGACCGGGGAAGTGAACATGAAGGCCATCCTGATTGTCGAAGACATCGCAGAAACCCGTCGCTGGCTGGGCGAAATCGTGACCGAAGCCTTCCCGGGCTGCAGCGTCAGCGAGGCGCAGGACATGCGCTCCGGAATATCGGCGGTGGCCGACAGGAATTTCGATCTGGCGATGATCGACCTGGGGCTGCCGGATGGCTCGGGCCTCGATGTGTTACGCAACCTGCGGCTGGTGCAGCCCGGCGCCTCCTGCGTGGTGACGACGGTGATGGGCGAAGATACCCATATTGTCGCGGCGCTCTCCGCGGGCGCAGACGGCTATCTTCTGAAAGAACAACCCGAAGACCTGCTGATCCAGCAATTGCGGCAATTGGCGCAAGGGGTTCCGGCTTTGACGCCCTCCATCGCCCGGCGGATCATGGAACATTTCCGCTTTGTCGGGCCGGCTCCGGACCCCGAGGATGAAATCAGCGAGCGGGAAAAGGAGGTGCTGGGCAGGATCGGCTGCGGGTTGCGCAATGCCGAGGTGGCGAAGGAATTGGGCATCGCCGAAAGCACGGTGGCCAGCCATATCAAATCGATCTACCGCAAGTTGGGGATTTCCTCCCGTGCCGAAGCGGCCTGGCACGCGGCCCGCATGGGCTTGATCCATCCCGGCCGCTGATGCCGCTCGCCTGCGCGCGGAACCATCTGACGTGAGGCGTTCCGTAAGATGCGGATCAAGAGCATTTCAGGTCGAAATGGAAGAATCCGGCCGCATCGTCACGGTGGCATGGCTGCGGCCAATCTCTTTGCGGACCTTGAGGATGCCGCCGCCTGCAGTTTCAATGAAATCCAACGAATGAATTTCGCCCGTCACTGCCCTGTTCAGGGGATTGGCAGGTAATCCACGCCCATTCAAAGTCCCTCCAACGAAAGTCGCAAGTGGGGGGTTGTCGAGCGGCTGCGGGTCAGAATGCATTCTGATCTGCCGCGCTCTGTCGTTCCCTCGCAGTCCGAAATGCACTTCCGGGATGCCAGCCGCATCCGCAGGGCAACGATTGAGACACAGGAGACAGGGCATGATCGGTTTGAGCGCAGTCGGAGACGAATTCGATATCGGCGTATACGGGTTGGGCGGAACCGATGGCGAAGTAACCGCCCTGGACGGGGGCGGTTATGTGGTCACCTGGTCCAACACGGTAAATGCGCTCCTCCCGATTGACGGGGTCACCGATACCAATGGCAGCGCCATCCTGGCGCGGTTCCTCAAGGCCGATGGCAGCCCGGCCGGCGATGCGTTCCAGGTCAACACCACCGAGGAAGGTTTCCAGAACAAACCCGAAATCACCCAGTTGTCCGGCGGCAATGTGGTCATCGCCTGGACCAGCCTGGGGCTGGACGGCAATGGAGAAGAGGCCTTTGCCCGCGCCTACGACAGTTCCGGCAAGGCGGTCAGCGACGAGGTCCTGCTGCACACCGACAGCAGCGACGATCAGCACCTTCCTGATATCACGGCCACGGCAGATGGCGGGTTTCTGGCCACCTGGATCGATGAGCGATCCGCGCAGACCTATGATTCAGACATCTACGGCCAGCGCTTCAATGCGAACGGCAGCGTGAATGGCGAGGAGTTCACCGTCTGGAACGACAGCGGCACGGATATTGTACGCCATGAAACGCTGGTTTTCGATGACGGATCGATGCGGGTTGCCACCGAAGGTCCGCTGATCCGCAGCGATGGATCTCTATTGGACGGTTATCCGATCCTCGACGCCAGCTCGTCGGCCAAGTCGCCCTTCGCAACGAATTTCTATTTCGACTCCGTCCGCCTCACCGGCGCCAATGACGGGCTCTACGTCACTGCGGGGGTGCGCGAAGTGTCGCCATCCCGGCACACAAATCAAGTCGAGATCAGAATCCGGGACTTCAAGGATTTCGACAATTACGTCACCCCGACCGATTACAGCGATGTCATCGTCAGCGACGATATCTTCCCGGCCGATGCGCAGAACATGGTGGGCATCGACATGGCGGCGCTGGACGATGGCGGTTTCGTCGTCACCTGGGCCTACTTCGACGAAGAAAAAGACGACTTCAACGTCATGGCCCAGCTCTACGACGCGGATCTGAGCCGCGTCGGCGACAACGTTCTGGTGCATGAAGACGTGGCCGACAACCAATCCGCCCCCTTCGTCACCCAGGGCGAGGACGGCAATATCCTGATCGGCTGGACCGATGACCGGACCACGGCCTTCGCCATCACCGGCAGGCTGTTCGAAGCCGGATCGGGCGGTAGCGCGGCGCCTTCCGCAACCGAGGGCGCAGACACGCTGACCGGAACCCCCGGCAAGGACAAGATCGACGGGCTGGGCGGTGACGACACGATCAGCGGCGCAGGCGGAGCCGATAAGCTTATCGGCGGCAAGGGTAAGGATCGGCTCCTGGGTGGCGTAGGCGACGACCGTCTCCTGGGCGGCGGCGGCAAGGATGTCCTGAAGGACACCAAGGGCGACAACATCCTCAAGGGCGGCGGCGGTCGCGACCGGCTGGTGACGGGCAAGGGCGATGACCGTCTCGACGGTGGCAGCGGCAATGACGTGCTGAAATCTAAGGGCGGCGCGGATTTTCTGGACGGTGGCAAGGGCGATGATGTTCTGATCGGCGGTGGTGGCACCGATGTCTTTGCGTTCGGACGGAAACACGGCGTCGACACGATCCGCGATTTTCACCCCGGCCAGGACAAGATCGACCTCAGCGCGCTGAAGCTCGGCTATGACGATCTGCGGATCAGCCGCGCGGACGGGGGCACGGTCATCGAGACCGGCGCGGGAGAGATTCACCTCGACGGTTTGCTTCCAAAGCAGATCGACGCGGGAGATTTCCTGTTCTGACGCGCGCAGCCGGACCAGTCCGAACTGCAATGAAGTGCGACCGTCCGCTTGAGGCTCACAGAAAGCGCGCTGCGCAATGTCAGATCATGCGCATTGATCCGCGGCGCCGGGAGCCCGGCCCCCGGTCGAGAATGAAAGCGGCAAAGGCGCTGTGGTTCTCGGCGATCGGGTAACCGCTGACCTTGACCGGGCCGGCATCAAGCCAGGCGTGGGTGACGATCCGTCCCTGCGCCGCGTCCCAGTCGGCACCGAAGACCATCACGCTGTCGATCCCGCGCTTGCGCAGCATGCGGCGCGCGACCAGGGCACGGGGAAGGCAGACGACATCGACCGGCAGGTGTTGTTCCACTTTCCAGACCGCCCAGCCGATCTGCCGGGCGAGCTTCGCCTGCGTGTCGTCCAGCGTATTCGCAGCATTGTACGCCGCACCGGCGTCAGGCATCACCACCCGCCCGAAGTAGCGCCGCTGTCCGCGGAAGGGCAGCAGGGCGAACAGCAGCTTCAGCACCAGCAGGCGCCACGTCGCCTCGACAACCAGGCTGCGCACATTCGGGTCCATTCGCCCGACCGTGGCGAGCCTGCGCCAAAGCCGGACAAGCGGATTGGGAGCATCGTCAGCCCGCTTCGACAACAATGGCCCCCTCTGCCTGCAGCGTGTCGAGGCAATCGCTGACATCGGTGCGCGCGCAGCTTTCGTTCACTTCGAATGTGTCGGTGATGACCGACACCAGTTCGTCGGTGCTGCGCGGCTGCTCGAGCGCGGCCCAGATCAGGCCCGCGCTCAGGTTAAGCGACATGAACCTGCCGGTCTCGCTGTGCATCATCAGCACTTCGTCCTCCACAGGCATGTCGAGCCACTCTTCGGTTCTTCGGATAATACTCATGCGTCGCTCTCTCCCAGTATGTGTTCCAGGTCAGCCAGGCTGTAGCTGCGCGCATAGCCGAGCCTGTCCATCATTGCGGCGTGGTCGCGTTCGATACGGGCGACCTGCCGGTCGGCCAGGTCGTCGCGCCAGCCGCCGCTCTGGCCGCGACGGAAGAATGTCCGCCCCGGGCGCGCCTCGGCAAATCTCGACCTAGCCTCCTGTTCGCGCAGCCTGTCGAAACTGGCGAGATCGACGGCCCGGGCCAGATCGCCGCGGTCGACCTGCCGCCCGGCAAAGCTGAGTGCGGCTTGTATCGTCTCGACCGGGTCGGCTTCCATATCCTCGTAGCGCACCAGATGGACGGGAATATCGCGCTGATCGAGCCAGCTCGCCGTATGACCGCTCCAGCCGGGCAATTGCTGGCGGAGCTGGCTCGAGTAGTGGGTTGGATCGCCGCAATAGCTTGACTCCCTGTTGCGCATGAAATCGATCGCGGCGTCGATCGTGATGTCGTTGTGATTGGCGAGCGACGGGGCAACGTCACGCGGGTCACGCACGATCAAGATCGCGTTGCGCGCCGCTTCGCGCCCACCCAGCAGCGGTTCGCCAAGATCGGTGTAGGTCCAGGCGTCGTGGCATTTGAGCATCCGGACAAGCCCGTCGATACGGTCCTTGTCCTCCGCCAGTTGCATCGGGTCGGCCAGCTGCTGCTCCTCCTCTCTGGCCATGGCGCGATACAGCATGGGCCGCATGCGGTCGCATTCCTCGTGCGTCAGCAGGTCGGAATCGACCAGCAGGATATTGTCGAAAGGCGTCCGCGCGCTGGAAATCCCGCCGCGTTCGGGCAGGTCATTGATATCGACCGGTTCGTTTCCCTCGGCATAGAGATTGGCCGCCACGATGCGAAACCACGTGTTGCCCGACTTTGGATAGGAGGCGAGCCAGGAAAAGCTTCCCATCAGCCGGCCTCCAACAGACCGATGGCGCGCCAGTGCGCCTCGAGCCCGTCAATCACCGTCTCGATACGGTCGAAATCGAGCGGGCGGCGCAGACAGTGCACGCTGCCCCATTGCGCGATGCGCGCGGTGGCGCGGAAATACTCGGCTTTGTGCCCCAGCTGCCACATCATGCGAGGGCGGAAGGCGTTGCGCCGCACCACCATCGCCGCATCGGCGAGCGCGGGATCCTCCAACGTTACCTCCCCCGTCACCAGTTCCTCATACAGCTCGTAAAGCGCGGCCAGCGGCGCGCCCTCGGTATGCGTCGCGCCGGGTTCGACATAGAACTTGCGCAACTGGCGACGCACCTCTTTGCCCTGCATCCCGGCCAGATCGAGAGTGTCGATCGCACGCTGCCAGAGCTTGTGCTTGCGCCCATCGGAATAGACAATCGCGGGGCCGTCGGCTGCCTGCTCCAACACGCAGATATCGTCGCTCAACATGGTGTAGCCGCGCTTGCCGAGGGCGGCGGCCATGGTCGACTTGCCAGCGCCGGAGTAACCGCAGAACAGCACAGCCTTGCCGCCCACCAGAACCGCGCTGGCATGCAGCACGACGTAGCCGCGCAAATGCAGCAGCAGGCCCATCACGCTGCCGGTGAGAAAGGCGGTGACATCGGCGGGGTCCTTGCCGCCCTCGGTCGCAAAGACGATCTGGCGCGCATTCTCGATGAGGAAGCGCGCAACCCCCGGCACGTGCAGCAGGAACGCAGACCCCGCATGCATCCAGTTCGGCCCGCGATTGAGCATTTCGCCGTTCAGTTCCAGTGGCACCTCGCCCCGGGAGATGACGATATCGGGCACACCGGGCGCCGGCGCGGCGGCAATCAGTCCCGGCAGTTCGACCCCGCTTGCGACCGACAGGCCGCAGGCGCGATAGGTGTACGATTGCGGCGTATCTGGGCTGGGCTGCATCACGCGCTCTTCCTGTCATCCATTTGGCGCAGCCAGAAATCCAGAGTGTGCAGGCAACGCAGTGATCTGATGTGCAATATGGTGGCCGGGTTTCGCTCCGGGCTGGTTTCCACGTCGTCGATGCACCGCGCGAGACGATCACGGTCGACCATGGACGCAATGCGCGGGTGGAGCCCATCGCGCAGCTCCCCCAACCAGTCCCACGTAGCGTTGGCATCGGGTATGGCCGACTGGCCGGGCAGCGCGGCGGCGGACAGGGGCGGCCCCATGGATTTGCGCGCCCGCAGCCGCACCGCATCTGGAACCACCCCGCGTAGCGCCCGACGATGCAGGTAGCGGCCCATCTCGGCGCTGACCTTTTCCACCGTGGGCGTGGCCAGCCACTGTTGGATCAGCCGGACATCGAGCAGCGGCCAGGAATACTCGATGCCATAACTGGCCGCGACCAGGCTGCAACTTTCGGTCCGGGTCGCGACAAAGGGCGCAGCCAGCGCATTGACACAGAACGCGTTGAGCATGTCGTGGCCGCAATGCACGCGTGCCGCATCCAGAACCTCCTGGTGCAGGTTGATCTCCCGGCTCACCTCGTCGGTCAGGAAATTCCCGGCCAGGCGTTTGCGGGCGGTCTCCACATAGCCGGGGGCATATTCGGGATAGGACCGATGATTGTAGAGTGATTTGGCAAAGCGCAGCGCCTTGGCCGCGGGGTTGCCCTTGAGCACCTGCCAAAGCGCCTTGTACTGGCCGCTGCCGATCAGGTCGCGGCGATGGTTGCGGGCGTGATTGGTCACCCCCTCGTCGCCGCCGAACCCCGACAGCAGCGTGCTGACGCCAAGCTGCCCGGCCAGCTTGTAGAAAGGCATGTGCACCAGGGCATTGCCATGCTCGGCCGGGTGGCCGAGCACATCCAGGCCGCGCTGGCGCAGCTCGTCGGCAGGATCGCTATTGGTGAAGATGTGGTTGTTGCGCACACCGGCGAAGCGGCTCGCGCCGAGGATGGCATCGGGCTCCGCTTCAAAGAAAACGAAGCCGAAGCCATGCAGTTTGTGATCCGGATCCTCGAGCATGCGCGGAGCGAAGCCAACGATGGTCGAGGTGTCCAACCCGCCGCTGATCTCTATCCCAATCGGATCGGCACTGTCCAAACGACAGCGCACCGCCTCTTCAAGCACCTCGCGATAGGCTTCTACCCAGGCTTCGTCATGCCGGTCCCCCGGCGGGGCGGTCAGATCGAAATGGTGATAGCGGCGCAACTCCACCTGCCCGCCGCGCAGGCGCAGGATATGGCCGGGCGGCACCTTGACGATCCCTGTGAAGGGCGTGGTCGAATGGCTCATGCTGGTAAAAAGCGCGTAGCGGGCAAGCCATGCCGGATCGAGATCGAACGCGCGGGTCGCCAGCGCGCGCAGCGGCGGGATCGATGTCGCCACCGTTATTCCACCCTCCTCTGCGGCGAAGTAGAGCGGGCGGATGCCCATTGCATCCCGCAGGGCGAACAAGCTGTGATCGCGCGGGTCGTAGATCGCCAGGGCGAACTCGCCGATCAGTTCGTTGCAGCAGTCCGCGCCCCATTTGTGCCACGCGGCCAGCGCCAGCGCCGCGCCATCAGAACGCGCCTCGCCCAGTTTCGCGGCGAGCTCCTTGCGATTGTGGATACGGCCCCAGATCGTCAACGCGACCCCGCTTTCGCGGCAGATCACAAGGCGTGGTTCGGCACGCGAGGACGGGTCTCCGCTCGATACGATGAACGCGTGTTCGTCCTGCCAGTGCTGCTGAAGCGCCGGATCGGCATGCGGGAAAAGCCCCGGCGTCGGCTCCGCACCCGGGCCAGCTTTGGCCAGATCGCGGCCCTCCTCGATCCTGATCGCGAACATAGTTCCTCCCGCCTGCTCACGGTCGCAAGATGCGATGGAGGGTCCAGCGGCGCCCCCCCGCCCCGATGGTACAGGCAGCGCCCGTCGATCTGCATCGCCACGACATCCCCGGGCCCGTCCGCTCAACCGGAAACGGTGAAACGTGGGCCTAGCGTCCGAAAAGCCCGGCGCGCGGAAACAGAACAGCCGGCAGCAGGCCCCTTGCCCGCTGCGGAGAACAGCCACCCGGCAATGGTTTCAACCGCTCACCATGCTCAGACTCCGGTTGCCCTTCAGGATCCTGATCCGGTGAAGATCGAACCGGGCGTAAGCATGCCTTCCGGCGTAGTAGCCACTGAGCCGACGCGCGGGTTCAGCTCGCCGGATGTGGCAATGGTGACCACAGGCGGGACATAGGGAAGCTTGCGTTTCTCTTGCTCCACAGACGAATTCTCCATCTCTCTACCTCCACTCAGTAATCCGCAATTACACTCCATAATGTTAATCAATAGCTAAAAGACGTATCAGGTTCTGGACCCATTGGTCGACTTGCGGTCAGCATGCCTGCGCGAGTCACGCTCCCGAAACAGCGGGACCATGATGTGCATTTTCCTGGCTGACTTCGACGGCGCCACGGCGCTGCGCGCTTAATTCCTGGATGAGCTGCGCTACCACTCTCCGACGATCTTGGATGCCGCTGCCCAGGCGCCCAGGGGCTCGCCACTGGTGCGGGCCTATTTGCAGACCGCCGCTCACAACCCGCTGTCCAAGGAGGCGTTGGAGATCTACAGCGCGCCATGGCTGCGGCCGACCAGCCCACCGGCGTTCTACCGACAGGTCGAACAGATGGACCGGAAGTTCACCGATCTGGTCCGGCCGCTCTATGGCCGGAAGGACTGTCCGGTCACCGTCCTGTAGGGGCAAAACGACGGCCGGATTCCTAATGAGAAAAGCCATGTCCTGGCCGCAATGATCTCTGAGCCTGCGTGCATCCCGATCCCGGACGCCGGGCATCTCGTTCAGGAAGATCGGCCAGAAGCGATCATTGCGGACCTCGTGAAGCGGCTCGCGCGGGAGGCCAGAGGGGGTGTGGCAGCCGCGGGGCATACGCCGCTGCCGCCTTGCAAAAATTTCTCTTTAAGGTAGTATCTATTTTGCAAATATCAACTTAAAGATATGAACTTCCGGAACATTCCTGCCCGGGGAGAAGCCAAGTGACGGGTATCACACGAGAGACACGCGTTTGTCGGAGTTCGGACCTGCTGACCACCGAAGTTGACGGCGAGACCGTCATGATGAATGTGGAGACCGGCCATTACCACAGCCTGGACGTCATCGGCGGAGATATCTGGGCCCGGCTGGAGCGCGAAACCACGCCGGCCGCACTGGCGGCGGCATTGGCCCGCGACTACGACGCGCCCCGTGACACGATCGAGCGCGACATCCTGGACCTGCTGAACGAGATGGCGGCGCAGGGTCTGGTGATCGCCGCGGATTGAACGCAGCGGAACGGCCCCCGGCTCGCCGCGCCCCGGGGTCAGGGGCGCCACTCCAACAGCAGGTCCGGCGGCTGTTCGGCCGCCACCCGGAAGCCTAGGCGATGGTACAACCGCTGGGCGCCGCCATTGAGCATATCGACACGCAGCGTGACCCTGGCCCCGGCTGCAGCCGCCTCGTCCTGGATTGCCAGCAGCAGGGCACGGCCCAGACCGCCGCCCTGCCAACCGGGCAGGATGGCGATATCCACCACGTGCAGCCCCTCCGGCCCGCGCGCCAGGCACAGCCGTCCGACGGGGCGACCCTGCGCCTCGACCACCGCGAACAAGGCATCGGCAAAATGCCTTCGGAACTGGCTGCGCCGGGCCCGGAACTGTTGCTCGAGGAGGCAGTCGCGCATCGCCTCGGGGATGGCCGCCAGCAGCCGCTCGTCGCGGGTGGAGAGGAAGAGCGCGCGCAGGAATTCCTGGTCCCCCTCTCCCTCGTGCCGCAGCCCGATCCCGCGCGCCGCGAGCGTGGGCGGCAACAGCCGGGCGGCCGCATCATGGCCGGTCAATTGAATGGCCGCCGCGGCGCCTCCCCCCGTCGCCCTCATGGTCGCACCGGGTACTCGCCATCATAATTGATGAAGAACTGCACTCCCAGGAACGGCTGCCGGTTTTCATGCGCCTCGGACCCGCCCGCGACGGTCAGGGCGTCGTCGTCCAGGGTGACATCCGCCGGCGCGGCGCTGTAGGCCGGCTGCGCATTGGGATCGGCAAGGATCGCCATCATGCTCTTGGCATCGGGCGCCTGCGTCTCCTGCGTGGGGTCGCCGTAGGCAGAGACCAGAACATGTTGATGCGGCGGATTATGAGCAGAGGAAAGCTGGACCATCGCATCGCCGCCATACTGGCCCCACTGGCGGGGCGTAAGGCCGGGCCCGGTCCCGATGCCCAGCGCGGCATTGCCCGCAAGGTTGGGCACACCGAAGGTCGAGGACCCGTTGCCGCCGAACTTGTTCCAGATCACCGAGAAAAGGGCCTGGAATTGCACGATCTGGTAAATGCCTCCGTCGCAGCGCAACCAGCCTTCGGGCACCCTGGTGTAGGGAAGCGCTCTGATCTCTCCAATATAGGCGTCTGCCATGTCTTTGCCTCCGTCAGTCCGTGGTGGGATAGTTGCCGGTCATCGCAATGATGTAGGACAGTGCGGTCCAGGGCATCATGTTCAGGTGTGCGGCGCCGCTTCCCGACACCGCCACGGCGTCGTCATTCATGGTCTGCAAGACGATGCCGGCCGAGTCGTCGGGCAGGTAGAACGCGCTGTCCGCAGGCCCCTTTGCCAGGACATGGCCCTGCGCCACGGCAGAGCTGGCATCGTCAGCCGAGGCGCGCATCGCATGCGTGTGGTTCGGCATTTCCGCCTCGGTCAGGCCGACCGCCTCGTGGCCGAATCTCTGCCCCAGTTGCCGTGGGCTCAGGTCGGGGCCGGCGCCCGCGCCGACAGCGACCCGGCCGCGCAGGTCCGGCAGAGCAAAACTGACACGGCCATCGCCGCCGTAGCTCGTCCCGATCACCGAATACAGGGCTTCATTGCCGGCAATCGCCAGCAGCTGGCCGTTGCAAAACGACCAGCCCACGGGGGCGTAGTTGCCACCGAATAGACGGATCTCACCCAGATAACGCTCAACCATGTTCCCCCCTCAACTCCAGGTCGGATAAAGCCCGTCGACCGCGATGCAGAAGGCACAGACGGTCGAGGGTTGCATATTGTCATGCGGCTGGCCGCCGCCGGTGGTTTCGACGGTCGACGGCGACATGGTGGTGACGTTGCCGCCGTTGCTGCCGTACATCGGCACCGGGGTTCCGGCCAGGACATGCCCCGCGCCGATATACTGATCGGCACTGCCGCTCACGGCTGCGACATCGTGCACGTGCGCCCCCAGATTCGGGTCCTGCAGCGTCACTGCTTCGGCCCCGCCGGCGGTGCCGTTTTCGTAGGGAACCCCTTCGAACAGACCCGCGCCGACGATCACCCTGCCGCGCAGATCCGGCAGCTTGAAATACGTGTGCCCGTCGCCGCCGAACTGCACGCCCAGCAGTGAATACAGCGCCTGGAACTCGCTGACCGGCAAGGTCTGCCCCTCGCAGGCCTTCCAGCCCGTTGGAATGCGGCTGTAAGGAAACATCCTGATTTCGCCAATGAAATTATCCATATCTCCCCCTATCGGAACAAACACCCATAAGAAGATTGTCTGGAAGTAAAAAATTACTTAAGGTTGATTATCTTTTCCTCGACGGCATAGTCTTTTTTGACGGACCAACTCCAACCGCCAGAGTTTCAAAAGCCTGCGAGACGATAAGGTTTCATTAGGAAAAGTTGAGCAGTTTTAACGCAATTCCCCGAATGCGAAGTGAAGGAGTCTCATAGTGACCAAAGTCGAAGATCATCCGGCCATGGCAACCGACACGGCCATGGCGGCATCCAAATCCTGGCATGCGCCTGTCCTCAAGACATACCCGGTCGGGGACAGCACCCGCACATTGGCCTCCGGATCGACCGCCGATATCGTCCCCGGTTTTTTCCAGGCCAGCTAGGAACAGATGTCAGCCTTCGCCGGGGCGGCCGGGCGACAGTTTCCCGCGACGGAGGAGGCCCTGGGCCACGTGCTGGCCCGGCCGGGGCTTGCGGAACCGCGGCGATGGCGGGCGCCCGGCGTTCTCCTCGTCCATCGTCAGCGCATTTCGACCCCCGAAGACCGGCGAGAAAGGCAACCGACGGCGCGCCTGGACTGGGTTCTCGCCTTCGACGGGCGGCTCGATAATCGCGATGACCTGGCCCGCAGCCTGGGCATGCGGGTGCAGGGCGTTCCGGATTCCGCGCTGATCCTCGCCGCGTTGTCGCGGTGGGGGGCACAGGCCCCGCGCCATCTGATCGGCCCCTTTGCGATTGCCGCCTGGAACCGGCAAAAGGGCAGCCTGTTGCTGGCGCGGGACGCGATGGGCGAGCGGGCGCTGTTCGTGCACCAGGGCGCCGGGCGGCTGGCTTTCGCGACCACGCCGGCGGCGCTGCTGGCGCTGCCGGAGGTCTCGGCAGAGCTGGATGAGGATTGCCTGCGGCGCTTCCTGACCGAGAAGCCCGCCGCCCGGGGACAGACTTTTTTTCGCGACATCGCCCATGTCCCGGCGGCGGAATGCTGGCAATGGGAGGGTCAACGCCTGCATCGTGAGCGGTTCTGGGCCCCGCCGCCGAAGTCGCGCCTGCGCCGGGCCGAAGTGGTCGAGGCGGCGCGCGAGGCGCTCGACACCGCTGTCGCCGCCAGCCTCCGCAGCGACGGGCCGGTGGTCTGCACCGCCTCGGCCGGGCTGGACTCCGCGGGCGTCGCGGGCACCGCGGCGCGGCTCCTGGCCCCGGCGCCGCTGGCCGCGGTCACCGTCGTGCCCCACCCTGGGCAGACCTGGCCGCAACACCGTCACCGGATCTACGACGAGCGGCCGGCGGTGGAGGCGCTGGCGGCAATGCACCCCAATTTGGCGGCGCATTTCGTGCCCGGGCCCGATCCGGCGGTCACGCCGATGACGAGCGAGCCGCGCTTTGCCGCCCTGTTCACACCGATCCGCAATGTGATCAACTGGGAATGGCACGCGAAAGCCAATCTCGCCGCCAGCGCCATGGGCGCCCGGGTGATCCTGCAGGGGGGCGGCGGCAATTTCTTTCTCAGCCGCAATTCGTCGCGTGGCGGCAGGCTGCGCCGCTGGACGCTGACACCGCCGCCGGACTGGGATCTCGTCTTCTGGATGGTAGCCCAGTTCGGCGAAGCCAACGCGCTGATGCGCGGGTTATGGCCGGCGGAAAACCGGGCGCCGGTGCTGGACCTGCGGCTGGTCAATACCTGCCTTGCCGCCTCCGAGCGGATGTATCTCAATCGCGGCCTGGCGCGCCGGGCGCTGGCGGACCGGCTGCCGCGGGCACAGGCCAGGGACCGGCGCTTGGGGATACAATGCCCCGAGTGGTTTCAGTACCTGATTGCCTGGCGCGACCAGTTCAGATGCGAAATCGACCGGTTCGCCGATGTGCCGCTTGCGCGGCGGATGCTCGACCTGCCCGAGCTGCGGCGGCTGCTGGATGACTGGCCGGCGGATGCCGAGGCGGCGCAGCGTCAGGTGGGCGCCTATCTGATCGGCCTCCCCCGCGCGATAGAGGCCGGGCGGTTCATCCTGTGGGCTGAAAACGGCATGCCCGGCGCCCTCCCCGGAGCGCCGCAGGCCTGACGCGTCAGCCGCCTCGGGCCAGCGCCTCCACCCTGTCGGCCAGCCGCTCCAGCCCGTCCCATTGCCGCGACGACGGCAGCGCAACAACCGGCACCCGCCGGGCCAGCTCTGTCAGCAGGCGGAACAGGGGGCCGTCTGCCCCGGCCAACCGCGCCATCTGATTGCGAAAGGTCTCCTGGTGCAGGGCCGAGACCGCGGCCATGCCCGTCAGCGTGTCGTCCGCCGCGGCCACGCGCCCCGCGTCGCGGTCGGCGGCGGCGGCCGCATCGGTCTTGCGCAGCATCACCACCGCCGCCAGCGGCGCCGGGGCCGTAGTGAAGCCGCTCACCGGCAAATGCAGCTTACCCATCTCCGACGGCACCGCCAATGCGGTGTCCAGGTCGAACCCGAACCGATCGGCCGCGACGGGCGACAGCTTCAGACGCGGGAACGAGGGGCGCGCCAGGCCACGGTCGGGCTCGACCACCAGAACGTCATCGGCCATCATCCCGTGGCCGCGCGCCGCAAGCGCCGCCGCCAGGGTCGATTTGCCCGCCCCCGACGGGCCACAAATGGCGACGGCGCGCTCGCCGATCCGCACGGCCGAGGCATGCAGGGGCAGAACGCCGCGCTGATGGCAGATAAAGCCAAGGATCGACCCGAGGAGGAAGATGCGGATCTCGGGCGCGGTGGCGGGCAGGACCGGCTGGACAACCACCTCCGCCCCGCCGCGCGCGCGATAGCGGGCCACGCCGCCAACCTGCAACAGGCAATCGTCGCGGGCCGGCAGATGCAGCCCCCTCTCATCAGAGGACGGGCAACCGGGAAGGGCGGGCACCGCGCCCAGGCGGATACGCAAATCGGCCGGTCGCGCCGCGCCGCGCCACACGGGCAATTCCGGCAAGGCGATATCCGAGCGGACCTTCCAGCCGCACAGCAGATACGCGTCGGTCATGGGGCCCGGAATGCGGAATTCTGTACCATTCGCGCCACTTTTTGTACGGCTGATTCATACAATACAACCCAAGGCAGATACGCGGCAAGATCGAACTACTCGGCGCGGCCCCGGCGGGCGAAGGTCAATTTGTACGGTTTTACGCGCCTTTTGTACGGTTTGGCCGGGGCGCGCGGGGGCCGGAAAGCACGGCTTTGTAGAGTTTTCGGCGTGTTTTGTACAGTCTGGCCCGCGCGGCGGGCCGGGCCGGTTTCGTACGGATCTCGCCGGGTCTTGTACGCCAGCCTCAGCGCGGCAGGCGGCTGGCCTCTTCGGCCAACGCGCGGATCGCGGACCAGTCGCCGGCGGCGACCAGCGGCCCCGGCGCGACCCAGCTGCCGCCGACGCAGGGCACGGTCGGCAGCGCCAGGTAGTCGGGCGCATTGGCGGCGCTGACCCCACCGGTGGGGCAGAAGGCAATCTGCGGCAGCGGCCCGCCCAACGCCTTGAGCGCCGCAGCCCCGCCCGCCGGTTCGGCGGGAAAGAATTTCAGCATGTCGTAGCCGCGCGCCAGCAGCGCCATCGCCTCGCTCGCCGTGGCGGCGCCGGGCAGCAGCGGCAGGTCGTCGTGTGCGCAGGCGTCGAGCAGCGCGTCGGTGGCGCCGGGGGACACCGCGAACTCCGCCCCCGCGGCGCGGGCGATGCGAACATCGGCCGGGCTGACCACGGTGCCGGCGCCGACGATGACGCCGGGAACCCGGGTCATTTCGCGGATCGCCTGGGCCGCGGCGGCGGTGCGCAGCGTCACCTCCAGCACCGGCAGGCCGCCGGTCGCCAGCGCCTCGGCCAGCGGTCGGGCGTGGGCCGGGTCCTCGATCACCAGCACGGGGATCACCGGGGCCATGGCGGCCAGTTTGCGCATGCGGCGGCTGGCCTCTGTCGGATCAAGTGCCATCGGTCCCTCCGGGTTCTGGCCGAAACACCGTCGCCCCCGCCGTTGCGGGCGAGACCGCGTCGCGGAAGGCGGCAAACAGCTCCCGACCCGTCCCGGCGGCATGGGCGGAAAGGTCGGCGGTGGCCGGGGCGCGGTCGAGTGCGCCTTCGGTCAGGATCTCGAGCCGTCCGGCGGTCGCGTCGACGCGCAGGACATCGCCGTCGCGCAGGCGGGCGATGGGGCCGCCCTCCAGCGCCTCGGGGCAGACGTGGATCGCGGCGGGCACCTTGCCGGAAGCGCCGGACATGCGGCCGTCGGTGACCAGCGCCACCTTTTGCCCCCGGCCCTGCAGGATGGAGAGGATCGGCGTCAGGCTGTGCAGTTCCGGCATGCCGTTGGCGCGCGGGCCCTGGAAACGGACGACGACCACCACATCACCGGTCAGCTCGCCCGCCTGAAATGCCGCCTTGACCCCCTCCTGATCGTCGAAGATGCGCGCCGGGGCCTCGACCACGTGGTGTTCGGGGGCGACGGCGGAGACCTTTATCACCGCGGTCCCCAGCGTGCCCTGCAGCCGCTTCAGCCCGCCGGTGGGCTGGAACGGGTCGGAGGCCGGGCGCAGGATCTTGTCGTTGAGGCTTTTGCCCGCGCCGTCCTGCCAGCTCAACGCGCCGTCGATCAGCCTGGGTTCCCGGGTATAGCGGTGCAGGCCCGGGCCGGCGACGGTTTGGGTGTCGGGGTGCAGAAGCCCCGCGTCAAGCAGCGTGCCGATGGTATAGCCGAGGCCGCCCGCGGCATGGAAATGGTTCACATCCGCCAGCCCGTTGGGATAGACGCGAGCGACCAGCGGGGTGACCTCGGACAGGTCGGAAAAATCCTGCCAGTCCAGCACGATGCCACCGGCGCGAGCCATCGCCAGCAGGTGGATCAGGTGATTGGTGGAGCCCCCCGTGGCGTTGAGCCCGACGATGCCGTTGACGAAGGCGCGCTCGTCGAGGATGTCGCAGACCGGGGTGTAGTCGTTGCCCAGCGCGCTGAGCGCCAGCGCCCGCTCGGCACCGGCCCGCGTCAGCGCCTCGCGCAGCGGGGTGCCGGGGTTGACGAAGCTGGCGCCGGGCAGGTGCAGCCCCATGAACTCCATCAGCATCTGGTTGGAATTGGCGGTGCCGTAGAAGGTGCAGGTGCCCGGCCCGTGGTAGGAGGCCATCTCGGCCGCCATCAGCGCGTCGCGCCCGATCTCTCCTGCGGCGAACTGCTGGCGCACCCGCGCCTTTTCGTCGTTGGGCAAGCCGCTGGTCATCGGACCTGCGGGCAGGAAGACGGAGGGAAGATGGCCGAAGCTTTGCGCCGCGATCACCAGGCCCGGGACGATCTTGTCGCAGACGCCGAGGAAGACGGCGGCGTCGAAGGTGTTGTGGCTGAGCGCGACAGCGGCGGCCATGGCGATGACATCGCGGGAAAACAGGCTGAGCTCCATCCCCGGCGCGCCCTGGGTGACGCCGTCGCACATCGCCGGGACGCCGCCCGCCACCTGGGCGGTGCCGCCGGCCGCGCGGGCGGCCTGGCGGATCAGCTCGGGGAAATGTTCGAACGGCTGATGCGCCGAGAGCATGTCGTTATAGGCGGTGACGATGCCGAGGTTTCCGGCGGTGCCCTGCGCCAGCGCCGGCTGGTCCGCGCCCGCGCCCGCATAGGCATGAGCCTGACCCGAGCAGGACAGATGCGCGCGTGCCGGACCCTGATCGCGGGCGTCCCGCATCCGGGCGAGATAGGCGGCGCGGCTCGGTCGGCTGCGGGCGACGATCCGTTCGGTGACGTCGCGAAGGGTTGGGTGTAGTGTCATCGCTCTCCTGCTGTGGCTATATCCGCCGGTGTCGCGGGGAACCGGCCGGGGACCATTCCCCGACGCGCTGGCGGCTGCCGCGCGGCCTCTGTCGCTAGCGTTAACAATCCGAAGCGGCGGCAAGATTTGCAACCGGAAACCACCGCCGCCCCGCGTGCCGGGCCGGGACCGGCGGAAACAGGCGCGCCCGTTTTGGCCCCGCCGGGTGGTCGGATCGCGTGTCGCGGCGGGGCGGGAGAGGCCGGAAGCCGGAGCAGCGAGGGTGCGAAACGCGGGTCGCTGGACCGGATTTTCCGATCAGATCGACGGGATTTCGGCGGGCGGAGACAGGAAAACCGGCGAGGAAAGCCACGGGAGAGAGCAACTTCGTGAGGAAATTTACTTTAGAATTACATTATAAATATCTGTTTTTGTTATGTTTAACTTTGCGATGCAATCGCAACCGGGAGGTCATTTGCCGCCCTGAAAGGCCGCCGGTCCTCGCCGGATTGGCCGGTTTTCCGGCAAAATCCCCGTGTTTCGGCCCGTTTTCCAGCCTGAACGGCCCCGAGGCGAGAGGTGCGCCACCAGCTACACCCGATTTCTTCGAGATGTTGGGGGCAGCTTATGGGAAATTTTATAGATTATTGATAAAGTGATATTATTGAGGGTATATACGTGGGTAACTTTCATTTTATTATTGACTAAATGAAAATCTCCGGAAGGCACCAAAGGGCGCTTTTCCAGCCAATTCCGCGGAAAACCAACCCTGACCGGCCACAGCGGGGTCGGCCGAGGCGCGCGTCAAACCGTGCTGCCGGTCAGGCCTGATTTCGCAGATAGTCCATCACCGCCGGGCGGACGGTCTGATCGCCGCGATGGCGGGCGTCGAAGATGATCTTGCGCACTTCGCCCAGATCGGAACGGCGCAGCAGGCTTTTCACCGGGCCGATGGAGGCCGGGCGCATCGACAGGCTGCGCAGCCCGATGGCGGCGAGGCAGAGCGCCTCGATCGGGCGGCCGGCATCCTCGCCGCAGAAACTCAGCGGCGTGCCGGACCGCTCGCAGCGTTCCACGATCCGCTCCAGCAGGCTGAGGAAGCTGACGTTCAGCGTGTCGTAACGGCGGCGCACCCGCTCGTTCTCGCGGTCGGCGGCGAAGAAGAACTGCTTCAGGTCGTTGCCGCCGATCGAGACGAAGCCGACCTCGTCAAAGAATTTCTGCGGCGCGAAGGCGAGCGAGGGGGTCTCCAGCATCGCCCCGATCTCGATCTTTTCCGGCAGGGTGTGACCCAGCCGTTTCTCCCGGGCAATGGTCTTGTCGACCTCGGCGCGCGCCTGTTTGTATTCCTCGAACTGGGCGACGAAGGGGAACATGATCGACAGCGGCCGCCCATTGGCGGCGCGGATCAGCGCCTGAAGCTGCATCCGCATCACACCGGGCTTGTCCAGGCCGACGCGGATCGCCCGCCAGCCCAGCGCCGGGTTCGGCTCGTCCTGCGGCTTCATGTAGGGCAGCACCTTGTCGGAGCCGATGTCGAGGGTGCGGAACACCACCCGCTTGTCCTTGGCCGCGTCCAGCACCCGGGCGTAGAGCGCCACCAGTTCGGAGCGCTTCGGCATCTTGTTGCGCACCAGGAACTGCAGCTCGGTGCGAAACAGGCCCACGCCTTCGGCGCCGGAGCTTTCCAGCGAGGGCAGGTCGGCCATCAGGCCCGCGTTCATCTGCAGCGACACGGTCTGGCCATCGAGCGTGACAGCGGGCTTGTCGCGGATCGAGGCATAGCGCTGCTGCGCCTCGGCGCGCATCGCGATCTTGTCGCGGAAGGCGCTGACCACGGTGTCGTCGGGGCGCAGGTGCACCACGCCGCCGTCGCCGTCGATCATGATGTGATCGCCGTTCAGCGCCTCGGTGGTGATCCGCTTGGCGCGCACCACCAGCGGGATCGCCAACGCCCGGGCGACGATGGCGGCATGAGAGCCGACAGAGCCCTCCTCCAGCACGATGCCGCGCAGCGAGCGGCCGTATTCCAGCAGGTCGCCGGGACCGATATTGCGGGCGATCAGGATCGGGTCGGGCGGCAGTTCGGCGCCGGTGTCGTTGCCCTGGCCGGTCAGGATGCGCAGCAGCCGGTTCGACAGGTCGTCGAGGTCGGAGAGCCGTTCGCGCAGATAGGCGTCCTGCGCCTGGGCGATGCGGGCGCGGGCGAGGCTTTGTTCCTTTTCCACCGCCGCCTCGGCCGAGAGCCCGCGCGCGATGTCCTCTTCCATCCGGCGCATCCAGCCCTTGGAATTGGCGAACATCCGGTAGGCTTCGAGCACCTGCAGCTGTTCCTTGTCGGCGCTGCGCGACAGTTCCAGCATCTTGTCGACGCCGACGCGCAGCTGTTCAACCGCCTCGGTCAGCCGCTCCAGCTCGCGCTGGGGATCGTCGGCGATGGGATTGGTGACCACCACCCGCGGTTCATGCAGCCAGACGTGGCCCTCGGCGGTGCCCTCCTGCGCGCTGGTGCCGCGGATCACCGCCGAACGCTGATGCAGCGGCGACAGCGCCGCGCCCTCGCCCACGAAGGCGCCCAGTTCGGTCATCTCGGCGATGACCATCGCCACCACTTCCAGCGCATAGACCTCGTCGGCGGAAAACTCCCGCGCCTCGTGCGACTGCACCACCAGCACGCCGAGGGATTCGCCGAGCCGCTGGATCGGAATGCCGAGGAAGGAGGAATAGCGTTCCTCGCCGGTCTCGGGCATGTAGCGGAACCCCGGTTCGGCGGGCGCGTTGGCGGTATTGACCACCCGGCCGGCGCGGGCGACGCGGCCGACCAGCCCCTCGCCCAGGCGCATGCGGGTGTGGTGCACCGCCTCGGCCTGCAGGCCTTCGGTGGCGCAGAGCTCCAGCGTTTCGGAATCGCGGAACAGGTAGACCGAGCAGACCTCGGTCCCCATGCTGTCGGCGATCAGATGGGTGATCTTGTCCAAACGGGTCTGGCCGGCATCGCTGCTGGCCATGACCTCGCGCAGCCGCCTCAGCAGCTTGCGACTCTCTGTTTCCGTGCCGTCGGGCATGAGCCTCGTTCACATTGCGGCTTCAGACCGCCCGAGGAAATGGTACTCAGGCTGCCTTGTCCAGTTCGAACGCATCATGCAGCGCCTGCACGGCAAGTTCCATGTATTTCCGGTCGATCAGAACGGAAATTTTTATCTCGGAGGTTGTAATGACCTTGATGTTGATCCCCTCGTCCGAGAGCACCTTGAACATCTTGGCGGCCACGCCCGACTGGCTGCGCATGCCGATGCCCACCACCGAGACCTTGGCGACATCGGTATCGGCGACCAGTTCGCCATAGTTCAGATGGCCGTCGTCCTTGATCCTGGCGAGCGCCGCCTCGGCGCGGGCCACCTCGTTGGTGGGGCAGGAGAAGGTCATGTCGGTGCGGCCCTCTTCCGAGATGTTCTGCACGATCATGTCGACATTGACGCCCGCATCGCTGAGCGCGGTAAAGATGGTGGCGGCGATGCCGGGGCGGTCGGCCACCGACAGCAGCGTCAGCTTGGCCTCGTCGCGGGAATAGGCGACGCCGTTCACAACGTTGGATTCCATGATATCCTCCTCGGCACAGACAAGCGTGCCCGCATTGTCGGACTGTTCCTCGAAACTCGACAGCACCCGCAGGCGGACGCCGTAACGCATCGCCAGCTCGACCGAGCGGGTCTGCAGCACCTTGGCGCCGAGGCTGGCCAGTTCCAGCATTTCCTCGAAGGCGATCTTGTCGAGCTTGCGCGCTTTTTCGCAGATCCGCGGGTCGGTGGTATAGACGCCGTCGACGTCGGTGTAGATGTCGCAGCGTTCGGCGCCGAACGCGGCGGCGAAGGCCACCGCGGTGGTGTCGGAGCCGCCGCGGCCGAGCGTGGTGATGCGGCCCTCCGGGCTGATGCCCTGGAAGCCCGCGACAACGGCCACGCGCATGCCTTCGCCGAATTTCTGGGTGATGTTCTCGGTCGGGATCTCGACGATGCGGGCCGAGGAATGGGCGCTGGTGGTTTTCAGCGGCACCTGCCAGCCCTGCCAGCTGCGCGCCGGCACGTCCATTTCCTGCAGCGTCAGCGCCATCAACCCGGCGGTGATGTTTTCGCCGGAAGAGACGACGGCATCGTATTCGCGGGCATCGAACAGCGGCGAGGTTTCCTCGACCCAGCCGACCAGCTCGTTGGTCTTGCCGGACATGGCGGAGACGATGACGATCACGTCATAGCCTTTGGCCACCTCGACGCCGACGCGTTTGGCGGCGCGCCGGATGCGGTCCAGATTGGCGACGGAGGTACCGCCGAATTTCATCACGAGGACGGGCATGTGTTGTTCCCTTGGTCCCGAAGTCCGGCGCGGTTTACGCTCAGCGCGCGCGGGGCGCAAGGGTCAGGCGGGGGTGTGGGAGGGATTTGGTATGCGCATGGCGCCCGTTCGCTATTTCTGCGCAACAGAGGGCAGCGCCCGACCGCGGGTGGGCGCGCCTTCGCTGTGAGAGCGTCGCTTTATGGCAGCCAGAATATCGAGCGACGGTTCAGGGAGCAGAGGCCAGAAAAGCGCCCGCCCCTTGGGGCGGTCGGGCGCTGCCCGGCGGCGCTGCGCGCCTCGATTCCGGGCTGGGGAAGCACATTGCGCCCTCAATACGCGTGTTCGCGGCCGTCCCAGGTTCGGAAGCATCCGGTATCGGCCATGTCCAGCGCAGCAAACCGTTCGACCAGCCCGTCGGCGGCCTGATCCACGGTGATCTCGGCCGATGCCCCGCCCATGTCGGTCTGCACCCAGCCGGGGTGGTAGATGCCCACCGCGATCCCCTCGCCGCGCAGATCGCTGGCGAGGTTGCGGCCGAGGTTCAGCGCCGCCGCCTTGGAGGCGCGGTAGATATAGCTGCCGCCCGGCGCACGGGTATGCGAGGCCATCTGCGAGGAGATGATGGCGATCCTGGCCCCCTGCCCCGCCCGCAGGTTGGGCAACAGCGCCTGCACGGTGAGGAACACGCCGGTGACGTTCACCGCAAAGGTCTGCGCCCACATCTCGGCCGGGTAGCCGCCCTCCAGCGGCTGGCCCTTGTCGAGATAGACCCCGGCATTGCAGACCAGCAGGTCGACCGGGTCGCCGGCGAGCTGCGCGGCCATGGCGCGGTGGGCCGCCGGATCGGTCACGTCGAGGGCAATCTCGGCGCTGCCGTCGCGGGCGGTGCCGCTGACGCGGGCGCCCTGGGCGCGGTAACGCTCGGCCAGCGCGGCGCCGATGCCGCGGCCGGCGCCGGTAATCAGAACATGCATGGGATCAGTTCGTCTTTCTGTTGGGGAGGAAGGGCAAGGGCGCGACCGGCACGCCCTCTTCGATCAGGGCGCGGGCGTCCTCGGGCTTGGCCTCGCCGTAGATCGGCCGCTCCGGCGCCTCGCCCTGATGCATGGCGCGCGCCTCGGAGGCGAAGTTCGGGCCGACGTAATCGGAGGTTTCCTCGACCTTGCGGCGCAGCTCGGCCAGCGCCTGTTCGGCGGCATTGGCGGGCCGGCTGAGCGGGCGGTCGGGCTGCGCCTGTTGCGGCGTCTCCGGCTCTGCCGCCGCGGCGGCCTTGCGGCCGGGGCGCACGCGCGGGGTCATCATCGCCTTGTCCACCCTGGTGCTGCCGCAGATGGCGCATTGCACCATGCCGGCGGCGGCCAGTTTGTCGAAGGCCGCGGCGGACTGGAACCAGCTGTCAAAGCTGTGCCCTTCGGCACATTTCAGGGCGTATTGGATCATCTTCGGATCGCCAGTTGGGGTCTGCGATTAGATATCCGCAGGGGGGCGGAGATCAAGGGGCGTGACGGCACGGGGCCCAGATGGCCGGGAAAATGTACAATTTTCGCAACGTTTTGGAGAGTTCGGCCGCGCGCGCGCAACCGCACCCCTCGGCGCCGGTCAGCGCAGCCTGGACCGCATCCGCGCCGACAGCCCCGCGACCAGATCGGCATGCGGGACATCGGCGTCGATCGCCAGCCGGCGCAGGCCGAAATGCACCTGCGCCATCTGCTGGTAATAGCGGGTGTAGAGGTAATTGGTCCCCGCCCCTGTCACCGCGCCCAGCAGCGGCACGCTCTGCGCCGCGAGCTTCTGGCCCAGCGCCGTGGCCAGCCGCGGCGAGACGCCGGCGATCAGCTTCTGCATGGCGCTGCCGGTGAGTGTCAGCCGCAGGGTGAGAAAGCTCATATCGGCGCCGTCGTCGTGGGTGAGCGGGCCAGCCGAGGCAAAGACGCGGATGCAGTCGAACTGCACGTTCTCGGCCGCCGGGTCGAAGCCCTGCTGCGCCGCGACGTTCTGGATCGAGCGCAGCAGCATGGTGGTGGTGGCCGGCAGCTCGACCAGCGCCCCGGGCAGGCCGCCGAGGCCGCCCGCCGCCCCCAGCGCAGTGGTCAGCGCGGTATCGACCCAGCCGGGCTGATCGGGCAGCGCGCCGCGGCTGCCCTGGGCGGCGCGCATCGACAGCGTCAGCGCCCGTTCCGTGGCCATGCCCAGCCCGCCGCGCAGCTCGCGCGGCAGCCGGTCCAACAGCCCCTCGGCACGGCCGCCCAGCGCAGTCAGCAGCCGCATCCCCGGCCCGCCCGCAGCGCGGTAGAGCGCGGCGAGGCGGTCGAGCTCGGCCTCTGCATCGACCGGGGTTGCCTGGATCAGATCATCGGGCATCGGGGCTGGCCTTGTTGTCCATGGGGTAAAAGATCGGGTCGCGACGCTGACAAATCAATCCCGACAAATCAATCCCGCACATCGATCCGGGCGCGTCAGTCCTGCGTCTCCGCCTCCCCGCTCCAGCGGGTGACAGCGCCGTGAACCCCGCGCCAGGCGTCGGGCTCCAGTTCGCGGCCCAGGATGCGGTCGGGGTTGGTGGGCGGCGGCATCTCCACCCCGTCGAGCCGGGTAAAGCCGAAGCGGCCGTAATAGGGCGCGTCGCCCACCAGCATCACCCGCGCCCAGCCGGCCTTGCGGGCGGCGGCGAGCCCTTCGTTGATCAGCAGCGCCCCCAGCCCCTCGCCCTGGTGGGTGGGGTGAACCGCGACGGGACCCAGCAGCAGCGCGGGGGCGGTGCCCACGCGCACCGGCCAGAACCGGATCGCGCCTGCCACGATGCCGTCGCTGTCGCGCGCCACCAGGCAGAGCCCGGGCACCGGATCGACGCCGTCGCGCAGCCGATAGGACGACAGGGCCTCGCGCCCCGGCGCAAAACACAGGTCGAGCAGTGCCTCGACCTCCCACCAATCCGCGGGGCGTTCCGGTTGCAGCCCGATCACCTGTCTGTGCGCCTCTCATTCCAAGCTGGAAATCGCCCTAGCACGGCGCTACCCCTTGGGCAAATAGCTGGAGAGACAGATGTTCTATCGCCCCGAAGACGGCCACGGGTTGCCGCATAATCCGTTCAACGCGATCGTCACGCCGCGCCCGATCGGCTGGATCTCGACCCGCGACGCAAACGGCGTGAACAACCTGGCGCCCTATTCGTTTTTCAACGCGGTGGCCTATACCCCGCCGCAGGTGATGTTCTCCAGCACCGGGACCAAGCCGGACCAGGACGGGTCGAAGGACAGCGTCGCCAACCTGCGCGAGACCGGGGTGTTCTGCGTGAACGTGGCCGGATATGCGGCGCGCGAGGCGCTGAACGCGTCATCCGCCACCCTGCCGAAAGAGGTGGACGAATTTGCCCATGCCGGGCTGGAGGCGGCGGAGTGCGAGGTGATCGACTGTCCGCGCATCGCCGATGCGCCCGCCGCGCTGGAATGCCGGGTGAGCCAGATCGTGCCCCTGCTGGGCAAGGAAAACGTGCTGGTCCTGGGCGAGGTGGTCGGCGTGCACATGCGGGACGATTGCCTGAAGGACGGGCGGTTCGATGTGCTGAGCTTCCAGCCGCTGGCGCGGCTGGGGTATCGCGATTTCGCCCGCGTGACCGAGGTGTTCGAGATGATCCGGCCGGACGATTGAGGCGAGCATCGCCCCTGCCGTTTGCCAATCGGAGCAAACCGCGGGGGGGGGGGCGTAGGCCCCCGCCGCCTCAATGGCCGCCGAGGATGCCGGTCTTGACCGAATAGTTCACCGCCAGCGCGTAATCGGGATCGTCGTCGCTGTCGACCATCAGGTGACCGGCCTTGGTCAGCAGCCGGTGGCAATCGCGGCTGAGGTGGCGCAGCTGGATCTGCTTGCCCTCGGCCTCGTATTTCGCCGCCACCGCCTCGATCGCCTGCAGCGCCGACTGGTCCACCACCCGGCTGTCGGCGAAATCCACGATGACGGCGGAGGGGTCGGCCTTCGGGTCGAACATCTCGACGAAGCCGTCGGAGGAGCCGAAGAACAGCGGCCCCTGCACCTGATAGACCTTGGCGCCCTCGGGCGTGGTATAGCTCTTGGCGTGGATGCGGCGGGCGTTGTTCCAGGCATAGGCCAGCGCCGAGACGATGACGCCGACGACCACGGCGACCGCGAGATCCTCCATCACCGTGACCACGGTGACCAGCAGGATGACGAAGGCATCGGTCAGCGGCACCTTGCGCAGGATGGTGAGCGAGTTCCAGGCGAAGGTGCCGATCACGACCATGAACATCACGCCGACCAGTGCGGCCAGCGGGATCTGTTCGATCAGCGGCGAGGCGAACAGGATGAAGATCAGCAGGAAGACCGCGGCGGCGATCCCCGCAACCCGGGTCCGGCCGCCCGATTTCACGTTGATCATCGACTGGCCGATCATGGCGCAGCCGCCCATGCCGCCGAAGAAGCCGGTGACCACATTGGCCGTACCCTGGGCGATGCATTCCTGGCTGGCGCCGCCGCGCTTGCCGGTGATCTCGCCCACCAGGTTGAGGGTCAGCAGGCTTTCGATCAGGCCGATGGCGGCGAGGATCACCGAATAGGGCAGGATGATCTCAAGCGTTTCCCAGGTCAGCGGCACCATGGGGATATGGAATTTCGGCAGCCCGCCCTCGATCGAGGCCATATCGCCCACCCGCGGGACGTCCAGCCCCAGCGCGATCACCAGCGCGGCGACCACCGCGATACCGGCCAGCGGGGCGGGCACGATACGGGTGATCCTGGGCATCACCCAGATCACCGCCATGGTCAGCGCCACCAGCCCCAGCATGGTGTAGAGCGGCAGGCCGGACAGCCATTCGCCACCGCCGCCGGGCACCTTGAACTGGCCCAGCTGGGCCATGAAGATTACGATCGCCAGCCCGTTGACGAAGCCCAGCATCACCGGGTGCGGCACCAGCCGGATGAACTTGCCCCACTGCATGACGCCGGCAAGGATCTGGATCAGCCCCATCAGCACCACGGTGGCAAACAGGTATTCGACCCCATGCGTCGCCACCAGCGCCACCATCACCACCGCGAGCGCCCCGGTGGCGCCCGAGATCATGCCGGGCCGGCCGCCGATCAGCGCGGTGATCAGGCCGACCATGAAGGCGGCGTAGAGCCCCACCAGCGGGTGCACGCCGGCGACGAAGGCAAAGGCCACCGCCTCGGGCACCAGCGCCAGCGCCACGGTCAGACCGGACAGAAGCTCGATCCGCAGCCGGCCGATGGTCAGCCCCTCGTCGGGCATCCAGCGCAGGTCGGGCATGGCAAGACGATTGGCGAAGGAGGCCAGAATGGCGCGTTTCATGAGAGGGTCCTGTGATGGTCTGTTCGCTGCAATGCGGCGTGTACCGGGTTCCGCCCCGGATGCCAATGCGCGGGCCGGGAGGCCGCTATGCGGTGTTGTCATAGCGGATGGGGTGCGGAATGCACGGTATTCTTGGGTATACGGGGGGGCGCTGACGACCAATTCCCGAAAGCGAGATGCGAAGTCGAGATGCATCACCAGTCCAACAGAGGGCAGCGCCCGACCGCGGGCGGGCGCTCCAAAGCTGTGAGAGCGTCCCTTTATGGTTGCAGCCACATCGGGCGTCAGTTCTGCGCGCTAAGGTCAAAGAAGCGCCCGCCCATGGGGCGGTCGGGCGCTGCCCGGCGGCGCTTCGCGCCTTGTTCCGGGCTGGGAGCACCTTCTTGTGGGTGTCGTCGTTGAGAAAGGCCGGTGATGTTTGGAGCGGACAGGGTGGATCCAGCCGTAGTCGAGCCCGTTTCCAGGCACCATCCGAGGCAAATGCGCGTTCCGCCCGTCGCCCCTGCCCGTCCCGGTTGCATCCCTCTCCGCCGCGGCTAATCTCGTGACCAACAGACAGATGGGGCAAACGGCATGACCAAAACCAAAATCGGCATTATCGGCGGATCGGGGCTTTATGAGATCGAGGGGATGGAGGACCCCCGCTGGGTCAAGGTGGAGAGCCCCTGGGGCGCGCCGTCGGACGAGATCATGACCGGGCGGCTCGACGGGGTCGAGTTGGCGTTTCTGCCCCGCCACGGGCGCGGGCATTACCTGAGCCCCACCGATGTGCCCTATCGCGCCAATATCGACGCGCTGAAGCGGCTGGGGGTGACCGATGTGATCTCCATCAGCGCCTGCGGCTCGTTCCGGGAGGAACTGGCGCCGGGCGATTTCGTCATCGTCGATCAGTTCATCGACCGCACCTTTGCCCGCGACAAGAGCTTTTTCGGCACCGGCTGCGTGGCGCATGTGAGCATGGCGCATCCCACCTGTGACCGGCTGGGCGATGCCTGCGAAACCGCGGCGAAGGATGCCGGGATCAAGGTGCATCGCGGCGGCACCTACCTGGCGATGGAGGGGCCGCAGTTCTCGAGCCTCGCGGAATCCAAGATGTACCGGGAGCTGTGGGGCGCAGACGTGATCGGCATGACCAATATGCCCGAGGCCAAGCTCGCCCGCGAGGCGGAGCTCTGCTATGCCTCCGTTGCGATGATCACCGACTACGACAGCTGGCACCCCGATCACGGCGAGGTGGAGATCACCGATATCATCGCCACGCTGACCGGCAATTCGCAAAAGGGCCGCGACAAGGTGCGGCGGCTGCCCGCCCTGCTGGGGGCGGAGCGGGCGCCGTGCCGCTGCGGCTGCGACCGGGCGCTGGAGTTTGCCATCATGACCGCGCCGGAGAAACGCGACCCGGAGCTGGTGGCCAAGCTCGATGCGGTGGCGGGCCGGGTGCTGAACGCCTGACGCGCAGCGGGCTTGCATTTCCCGCCCGCTGCCGCAAAGCTGCCTCGTTTTTTACAAGGAATGAGCCGATGTCCCTCGATCTCTGGCTGGCCTTCGTCGCCGCCTCCACCGTTCTGCTGCTGATCCCCGGGCCCACCATCCTGCTGGTGCTGAGCTATGCGCTGAGCAAGGGGCGCAGCGTGGCGCTGGCCAGTGCGGCGGGCGTGGCGCTGGGGGATTTCGTCGCGATGACCGCCTCGCTGGCCGGGCTGGGGGCGTTGGTGATGACCTCGGCCACGCTGTTTTCGGTGCTGAAGTGGGTGGGCGCGGCGTACCTGTTGTGGATGGGCTGGAAGCTGTTGCGCAGCGCGCCGGCCTCGGGGATGCAGGCGATGGCGCGGCAGAGCGATGTCACCGCGCGCGGGGTGTTCGGCCACGCGGCGGCGGTGACGGCGCTGAACCCCAAGTCGATCGCGTTTTTCATCGCCTTCGTGCCGCAGTTCCTGCGCGCCGAGCAGCCGCTGGTGCCGCAATTCGCCATTCTGATCGCCACCTTCGTGGGACTGGCGGCGCTGAATGCGCTGGCCTATGCGCTGCTGGCGGACCGGCTGCGGGCCTGGATCGGGCGGCCGCGGGTGATCACCGGGCTGACCCGGACCGGCGGGCTGACGCTGATGGGGATGGGGATTGCCACGGCGGTGCTGCGGCGGCCGGCGTAAGGCGATAGCGGCCCCCTGAAAGTTCAGCGTCTTTCAAAGAGGTTTGCCGCACAGAGCAAGTCGCGCGAGCGCCGGACCGGGGGCTGGCGCTCGCAACAGATGATCGGCGCGGTTTATCGCAGCCAAAGTCGGACAACTTTTGATCGGCGCGCTTACGCCGACCAAGCGCCTGACCGCAGGGCCGGTCCGGCGCTTTCGCGTCTCTCTCGGCGATTGCATGACATGCAATCGCCTGCCGACAGTGTATTGCATAGCAATGCACGAGAGGCGGCCTGCGGCCTTGATTCCGCGCAGGGGACGTTGAGCGGACGACGGCCCTACCCTTCCGCATTCTCCTTCATGAATTCCCGGATGAAGCGGCGGATCTCGCGGGCCGCGCTGGTGTCCATCTCCTTGCAGAGCTCCACAAAGGCGTCGCGTTCGTCCTTGTCGAGGCGCAACACCAATTGGCTGTTCTTCTTGCTGGAGGATTTGCTGTCTTTCTTCGCCACGCGCGTCTTGTCCCGCCGACCCTTGAATTTTGTATATGCCCTGTATATACATTGTATAGGGCTTGTCGATATGACATCGACGTAACAACAAAACGAAAGGAAAGGCAAATGAACCTTCACGCCGCACAGGCATTCCTGACCCGCGACCGCCGCGACTGGACGAAACCGCATCTGAGCTGGCTGCCCGCCGCGCTCTATCGCAGTTTCAGCGAGACCCGGCGCTGAAAAACCCCGCGCGCGGCCCGTGAGGGGCCGTGAGACAATGGGCACCGGCACGCGGCCCTTGCATGCGCGGGCCGCATCGGCCAAACCCGGCGCGTTGATTACAGCCGGAGCCGTGCCATGCCCAAACCCGCATCCGTCAAAGACTATATCCGCACCATCGTGGATTTCCCGCACGAAGGGATCATGTTCCGCGATGTCACCACGCTGTTCGCCGATCCGCGCGGGTTCCGGATGGCGATCGACCAGATGCTGCACCCCTATGCAGGCGAGCGCATCGACAAGGTGGTGGGGCTGGAGGCGCGCGGGTTCATCCTGGGCGGGGCGATTGCGCATCAGCTGAGCGTCGGCTTCGTACCGATCCGCAAGAAAGGCAAGCTGCCCGGCACCACGATCAGCCAGGAATATACGCTGGAATACGGCGAGGCGATCGTCGAGATCCACGACGACGCGATTTCGCCGGGCGAGAAGATCCTGGTGGTGGACGATCTGCTGGCCACCGGCGGCACCTGCGCGGCAGGCATCAAGCTGATCGAGCGGCTGGGCGGCGATATCGTGAGCTGCGCCTTCGTCATCGACCTGCCCGATCTGGGCGGACGCAAGGTGCTGGAAGGGCTGGGCATGGATGTGCATGCCCTGTGTTCCTTCGAAGGGGAGTGAGCGCGGGCCCCTCTCAGCCTATGGCCTCAATGCACGAAAGAGGGGCCATCGCACCCCCGGTTTCTTAGCTCCACGCACGCCGGGCGGGCGCCTGCCCGGGGGATGGCGCCCGCGACCGATGATCGGCGCGCTTTGTGGCAGCCAAATACTTCCGCCATGTGAGCAAAGCGCTCCATCGCCAAAGCGCCAGCCCGCCGGACCGGGCAGGCGCTCGCCCGGCACCTTCGGCGCTGTTCGGGCGACGCGGCGTGTAAATCTACTCTCCGCCTGCTCCGTTCGGAGCTTGCGGAGGCCCTAACCGGCCTAGACGGCCGCCAGCCGCCGACCGGTCTTGGCATCGAACAGGTGCAGGTTCTCCGCCGCGCAGGTCAGCGGCAGCACCGCGCCGGCCTCGTGCAGCTGCACCCCCGCCAGCCGCACCGCCAGCGGCATCGCGGAGCCGGGCACGGCGCCATGCACCACCGTGTCGGCGCCGAGCTGTTCGATGAACTGCACCGCAAGGTCGATCCCCCCTGCCCCGCCCGGCGTCAGCTCCAGATGCTCGGGCCGGATCCCCAGCGCGATCGGATGCCCCGCCGGCGCCGGCAACTCGAACCCGAAGCCGATTGCGGGGGCGTGATCGAAGGTCAGGCTGCTGCGGTCGGCGCCGATGCGCCCTTCCAGCATGTTCATCGAGGGGCTGCCGATGAATTCGGCCACGAAGCGGCTTGCCGGGCGCAGGTAGAGATCCATCGGGGTGCCGATCTGCTCCACCCGGCCGGCGTTCATGATGATGATGCGGTCGGCCAGGCTCATCGCCTCGACCTGGTCGTGGGTGACATAGACGAAGGTGGCGCCGAGGCGCTGGTGCAGCGTCTTCAGCTCGGCGCGGAGCTGGGTGCGCAGCTTGGCGTCGAGGTTCGAGAGCGGTTCGTCGAACAGGAACACCTTGGGCTTGCGCACGATGGCGCGGCCCATGGCGACGCGCTGGCGCTGGCCGCCCGACAGCTGCCGCGGCTTGCGGTCGAGGTACTCTTCCAGCCGCAGGGTGCGCGCCGCCTCGGCGATCCGCGCGGCGATCTGGTCCTTGGGCAGGCCCTCGTTCCTGAGGCCGTATTCCATGTTCTTGCGCACCGTCATATGCGGGTAGAGCGCATAGTTCTGGAACACCATGGCGATATCGCGCTCGCCCGGCTCCAGGTCGTTGACCCGGGCGCCGTCGATGGTCAGCTCGCCCGCGGTGATGCTCTCCAGTCCCGCGATCATCCGCAGGATGGTGGATTTGCCGCAGCCGGAGGGACCGACCAGCACGATGAATTCGCCGTCCCCGATCTCGGCCGAGACGTCGGAGGCGGCGGTCACGCCGCCGGGGTAGGTTTTGCCAAGAGCGTTCAGGTGAAGGTTTGCCATTTTCTCATTTCTCGCTTTCGACAAGGCCTTTGACGAAGAGTTTCTGCATCGCCACCACGACCACCACCGGCGGGATCAGCGCCAGCACGGCGGTGCCCATGATGTAGTTCCAAACCGGCAGCTGCTCGCCCGCGTTGACCATGCGCTGGATCCCCATCACCACGGTGTAGAGGCCCTCGTCCGTGGTCGCCAGGAGCGGCCAGAGGTACTGGTTCCAGCCGTAGATGAAGAGGATGATGAAGAGCGCCGCGATATTGGTCCGGCTCAGCGGCAGCAGGATATCGATGAAGAAGCGGACCGGGCCGGCGCGGTCGATCCGGGCGGCCTCGACCAGCTCGTCCGGGATGGTCAGGAAAAACTGCCGGAACAGGAAGGTGGCGGTGGCCGAGGCGATCAGCGGCACGATCAGCCCGCCGTAGCTGTTCAGCAGCCCCAGTTTCGTCACCACGTCGAAGGTGGGCAGGATCCGCACCTCCACCGGCAGCATCAGGGTGACGAAGATCATCCAGAAGAACCCCATGCGGAACGGGAACCGGAAATAGACGATGGCATAGGCCGCCAGGATCGACACCGCGATCTTGCCGAAGGTGATGCCCAGCGCCATCACCAGGCTGTTCAGCATCATCCGGCCGATCGGCACGCCGCCCGCCTCGGGCAGGCCGGCGGTGAGAAGTTGGCTGTAGTTTTTCCACGCCTGGGTGCCGAACCACAGCGGGATCGGCGACTTCGACAGCGCCTCGGGCGCATGGGTCGAGGCCGTCAGAGCCATCCAGACCGGGAAGCACAGGAACAGCACGCCGAGGATCAGCACCGCGTGGGTGAGAAAGTTCAGGATGGGGCGGTTCTCGACCATCAGTAATTCACCTTACGCTCGACATAGCGGAACTGGATGAAGGTCATCGCCACCACCAGCAGCATCAGCACGACCGACTGCGCCGCGCTGGAGCCGTAGTCCTGGCCGATGAAGCCGGTGTTGTAGACCCGGAACACCAAGACCGAGGTGGCATCCGCCGGGCCACCGTTGGTGGTGGCGTGGATCAGCGAGAAGGTGTCGAAGAAGGCATAGACCAGGTTCACCACCAGCAGGAAAAAGGTGGTCGGCGACAGCAGCGGCATGGTGATCGACCAGAACCGGCGCACCGGGCCGGCGCGGTCGATGGCGGCGGCCTCGATCAACGATTTGGGAATGCTTTGCAGCCCGGCGAGGAAGAACAGGAAATTGTAGCTGATCTGTTTCCAGGCAGCGGCGACCACCACAAGGGCCAGCGCCTGGCGGCCGTTGACGTAGTGGTTCCACTCGATCCCCAGCCCCTTGAGCCAGTAGGCGACGATGCCGAGCGAGGGGTTCATCAGGAAATACCAGATCACGCCCGCCAGCGCCGGCGCCACCGCATAGGGCCAGATCAGCAGCGTGCGATAGGTCTGCGCCGCGCGCAGCACCCGGTTGGCCGCCACCGCGAGGCCCAGCGACATGCCCATCGCCAGCACGGTGACCGACAGCCCGAACACCAGCGTGGTGCGGAAGGATTTCAGATAGCCGGGGTCGTCGAACAGCTCGAGATAGTTCTGCAACCCCACCCAGTCGCGCGAAAAGCCGAAGGCGTCCTCGATGAAGAACGAGCTTTCCAGCGCCTGGTAGGCGGGCCAGAAAAAGAACACCAGCGTGATCGCGATCTGCGGCAGGACCAGCAGATAGGGCAGTGACAGGGATTTGAAGACGACGCGTTTCTGCATGGGCCGGGCCTGAAAAGACAGGGGCGGCCCCCGTGGGGGCCGCCCGCATCAAGAGGGGATTTAGGAGTTGGCGGCTTCGAACTTGCGCAGCAGCGCGTTGCCGCGTTCGACGGCGGCGTCCATCGCCTCTTTCGCGGTCTTGTCGCCGGCCCAGACGGCCTCCAGCTCTTCGTTGATGATGTCGCGCACCTGCACGAAGTTGCCGAAGCGGATGCCCTTGGAGTTCGGCGTCGGCGTGTTCAGGCTGAGTTCCTTGATCGCGGTGTCGGTGCCGGGATCGGTTTCGTAGAAGCCCTGCTCCTTCGACAGCTCATAGGCGGCGGTGGTGATCGGAACATAGCCGGTGTTCTGGTGCCAGAACGCCTGCTGCTCGGGCTCGGAGACATATTTGAAGAAGTCGGCAACGCATTTGTACTCGTCGCTCTGATGCCCGTTCAGCACCCACAGGGTGGCGCCGCCGATGATCGAGTTCTGCGGCGCGTCCGCCACGGCGGTGTCGAGCGGCAGCATGGTCTGGCCGAATTCGAAGTCCTGGATGTCCTTCTTGAAGCCGCCGTAGTAGGCGGAGGAGTTGATCCACAGCGCGGTTTCGCCGTTCACGAACATCGCGCGGGAGTCGCCGCGGCGGCCGCCGTAGCCGAACAGGCCTTCTTTGCCCATGTCAGCGATCTTCTGGATGTGGTTGACGACCGCGTCGTTGTTGAAGGTGAACTCGGTCTTCAGCGAGGCGAAGCCGTTTTCCTCGGTCGCCATCGGCAGGTCGTGCCAGGCCGAGTAGTTTTCGATCTGGGTCCAGGACTGCCAGCCCATCGAGAACGGCTTGTCGACGCCGTTGGCTTTCAGCGCCTTGGCGGCTGCTTCGACTTCGTCCCAGGTGGTCGGCACGGCGACGCCGGCGGCGTCCAGCGCGGATTTGTTGTACCACAGCACCGGGGTCGAGCTGTTGAACGGCAGCGACAGCAGGTTGTTGTCGGTGTCGGTGTAATAGGAGATCACGGCGGGCAGGTAGGCGGACTGGTCGAAGTCGACGCCGGCGTCCTGCATCAGCTTGTAGACGGGGTAGACGGCGCCCTTGTCCTCGGCGGCCATCATGGTGGCGGTGCCCACTTCGAAGACCTGCACGATGTGCGGCTGTTCGCCGGCGCGGAAGGCGGCGATCGCGGCGGTCATGTTCTCGGTGTAGTTGCCTTTGTAGACGGCATTGATCTGGCAGGTTTCGGAGCCTGCGTTGTACTCGTCGGCAAACTTGTCGACGATGCCGCCCAGCTCGCCGCCCATGGCGTGCCAGAACTGGACTTCGGCCTTGTCGGCGGCAAAGGCCGGGGCAGCGATGGCGAGGGCCGTCGTGGCCGTCAGAATGGTCTTGATGGTCATCTCGTTCTCCTTCGGCATGGCTAATGGGGGCGCAGCCCCACCCCAGGCCCGTCGTTGACACTGGCAAGGCGGGATCACGTCCCGCTGCGGCGGGTGATAAGAAGGGCGGATGACAAATGGATGAAACTTTGTGACGTTCAGATGAACGTTGCGCCGGGTGCCGCGAGGGAACCCTCCGTCAGGAAAAGAAAAAGGCGGCCCCGCCGGGGCCGCCCTGCCGTCCTGTCACGGGATCGTGATCGGGTCAGACTTTTTCCTGGGTGTATTTCTTCAGCTCGGTCCGGGCCACCTGGCGGCGGTGCACCGCGTCGGGGCCGTCAGCCAGGCGCAGGGTGCGCACATGGGTCCAGGCGGTGGCCAGCGGGGTGTCCTGCGACACGCCGGCGCCGCCGAACATCTGCACCGCCTCGTCGATCACCTTGAGCGCGGTGCGCGGCGCGATCACCTTGATCTGGCTGATCCACGGCGCCGCGGCGCGGGCATCGCCCTGATCCATGTACCAGGCCGCCTTGAGGCACAGCAGGCGCGCCATCTCGATCTCCATCCGGCATTCGGCGATGATGTCGTAGTTGGCGCCGAGCTGGGCCAGCTTCTTGCCGAAGGCCTCGCGCTGCATCGAGCGTTTGCACATCCGCTCCAGCGCGATCTCGGCCTGGCCGATGGCGCGCATGCAGTGGTGGATGCGGCCCGGCCCGAGGCGGCCCTGGGCGATCTCGAAGCCCTTGCCCTCGCCCACCAGCAGGTTTTCCGCCGGCACGCGAACATCGGTGAAGCGGATATGCATGTGGCCGTGCGGCGCGTCGTCGTGGCCGTAGACCTCCATCGCGCGCAGGATCTCGATGCCGGGCGCCTCGGCGGGCACAACGATCATCGAATGGCGCTGGTGCTTGGGCGTGTCCTCGTCGCCGGTCTTGACCATGGTGATATAGACCTTGCAGCGCGGATCGCCGGCGCCGGAGGACCACCATTTCTCGCCGTTGAGCACGTATTCGTCGCCGTCGCGCACACAGGACATCGACACGTTGGTGGCGTCGGAGCTGGCCACGTCCGGCTCGGTCATCAGGTAGGCCGAGCGGATCTCGCCCGCCAAGAGCGGCTTCAGCCACTCTTCCTTCATCGCCTCGGTGCCGTAGCGTTCCAGCACTTCCATGTTGCCGGTGTCGGGGGCGGAGCAGTTGAACACCTCGGCGCCCAGCGGGGTCTTGCCCATCTCTTCGGCGAAATAGGCGTATTCGACGGTGCTCAGGCCAAAGCCCTTGTCGCTGTCGGTCAGCCAGAAGTTCCACAGCCCCTCGGACCTGGCCTTGGCCTTCAGCCCTTCGAGGATCTCCGACTGGCGGTCGGTGTATTCCCAGCGGCTGCCCTTGGCGATCTCCTGCTGGTATTCCTCCTCCAGCGGCATGATCTCGTTGCGGATCATGTCGCGGACCCGCTGCAGCAGCTTTTCATTCTCCTCGCGGATGGTGAATGACATGTTCATTTCGGCTCTCCCTCCCATGCGACCGGCCGCAGACCGGCCATGCGCTCGGAGCCGAGACTGCGCGGGGCGGACTCAAATGTCCAGCATGTTGACGGCACGTCACAGCGCGCATCCCCTGAAATTTAAAGAGTTTTTCTGATGCGCTGAAAAATTTCCGACGCAGGGCATATGCGAAAACCCATTTCGCCACGCAAAACTGACACGCCGCCCCGCCCGCAAGCCCCCGCTTGATTCGGCTCACGTCACCGCCCTGAGCGGCGCGTCCTGTCGCGTCTCCTGGGGAAAGCGGGCCGCGCCCGGACGCGGAAAGAAAAGGCGGGCCCGAAGGCCCGCCCGTTTCGCTCTCAGGTCATTCCGCCGCTTCGGCGTAATCCTCCACCGGCGGGCAGGTGCAGACCAGATGGCGGTCGCCGTAGACATTGTCGACCCGGCCGACCGGCGGCCAGTATTTGTCGACCCGGAAGGCGCCCGGCGGGAAGCAGCCCTGTTCGCGGGAATAGGGGCGGTCCCAGTCCTTGACCAGATCCTGCATGGTGTGCGGCGCGTTCTTCAGCGGGTTGTTCTCGGCATCCATCCGGCCCGCCTCGATCTCGGCGATCTCGGCGCGGATCGCCAGCATGGCGTCGCAGAAACGGTCGAGCTCCGCCTTGGTCTCGCTCTCGGTCGGTTCGATCATCAGCGTGCCGGCGACCGGCCAGCTCATGGTCGGCGCGTGGAAGCCGCAGTCCATCAGCCGCTTGGCGATATCGTCGACGGTGACGCCCGCGCTGTCAGCAAACGGGCGGGTGTCGATGATGCACTCATGCGCCACCCGGCCCTGGCCGCCGCGGTAGAGCACCTCGTAGGCGCCCTCCAGCCGCTTGGCGATGTAGTTGCCGTTGAGGATCGCCACCCGGGTCGCCTGGGTCAGCCCCTCGCCGCCCATCATCAGGCAATAGGCCCAGCTGATCGCCAGGATCGAGGCCGAACCGTAGGGGGCGCCGGAGACCGGCCCCTCGCTGCCGCCGGTGTGGGGATGGCCCGGCAGGAAGGGCACCAGATGCTCCTTCACGCCGATCGGACCCATGCCGGGGCCGCCGCCGCCGTGCGGGATGGCAAAGGTCTTGTGCAGGTTGAGGTGGCTCACGTCGCCGCCCACGTCGCCCGGGCGGGCGAGGCCGACCATGGCGTTGAGGTTGGCGCCGTCGATATAGACCTGGCCGCCGTGGGAATGGGTGATCTCGCAGACCTCGCGCACGGTCTCTTCGAAGACGCCGTGGGTCGAGGGGTAGGTGATCATGCAGGCGGCGAGGCTATCGGCGTGCTTTTCGGCCTTGGCGCGGAAATCGTCGAGGTCGATATCTCCGTTTTCGGCCGATTTCACCACCACCACCTTCCAGCCGACCATATGGGCGCTGGCGGGGTTGGTGCCGTGGGCGCTGACCGGGATCAGGCAGACGTTGCGCTGATCGTCGCCGCGCGAACGGTGGTAGGCGGCGATGGTCAACAGGCCGGCATACTCGCCCTGCGCGCCCGAATTGGGCTGCATCGAGAAGGCGGCATAGCCGGTGATCTCGCACAGTTTGGCGGAGAGATCGGCGATCATCTCGGCATAGCCCTGCGCCTGATCGGCGGGCACGAAGGGGTGGAGGCTGGCAAATTCCGGCCAGGAGATCGGCATCATCTCGGCCGCCGCGTTGAGCTTCATGGTGCACGACCCCAGCGGGATCATCGCCCGGTCGAGCGCCAGGTCGCGGTCGGCCAGACGGCGCATGTAGCGCATCATCTCGGTCTCGGCCCGGTTCATGTGGAAGATCGGGTGATCGAGGTAGGAGCTTTCGCGCAGCAGCGCCTCGGGCAGGCGATACACGACCTCGGTTTCATCGGCCTCCATGATGATGCCGAAGGCGCGCCAGACCGCCTCGATGGTGGCGGGGCGGGTCTGTTCGTCGAGCGTGATGCCGACGCCGGTGGTGCCGACCCGGCGCAGGTTCACCCCCTCGCGCACGGCGGCCTGAAGCACGCCGCGCTGCAGGAGGCCCACGTCGACGGTGATTGTGTCGAAGAATTCCTGCGGCTCCACCTTGAAGCCGGCCGCTTCCAGCCCCTTGGCCAGGCGCGCGGTCTTGCGGTGGATCCGCTGGGCGATGGCACGCAGGCCTTCCGGCCCGTGGAACACCGCATACATCGAGGCCATCACCGCCAGCAGCGCCTGCGCGGTGCAGACGTTGGAGGTGGCCTTTTCGCGCCGGATATGCTGTTCGCGGGTCTGCAGCGACAGCCGGTAGGCGCGGTGGCCGTGGCTGTCGACGCTGACGCCGACAATACGGCCCGGCATGGCGCGTTTGAAGTCGTCGCGGCAGGCCATATAGGCGGCGTGCGGGCCGCCGTAGCCCATCGGCACGCCGAAGCGCTGGACAGAGCCCACGGCGATATCGGCGCCCATCGCGCCCGGCTCTTTCAGCAGGGTCAGCGCCAGCGGGTCGGCGGACATGATCGCCACCGCCTTGTTGTCGTGCAGCGCGGCGATGGGGGCGGTGAAATCGCTGAGGTGGCCATAGGTGCCGGGATACTGGAAGATCGCGGCAAAGACCTTGTCGGCCTCCATGTTCTCGGGCGCGTCGACGATCACCTCGATCCCCAGCGGCGCGGCGCGGGTCTGCATCACCGCGATGTTCTGCGGGTGGCAGTTCTCGTCGACGAAGAACGCCTTGGCCTTCGATTTCGCCACCCGCTGCGCCATGGTCATCGCCTCGGCGCAGGCGGTCGCCTCGTCCAGCAGCGAGGCGTTGGCGACTTCCAGCCCGGTCAGATCGGAGATCATGGTCTGGAAGTTCAGCAGCGCCTCAAGCCGGCCCTGGCTGATCTCCGGCTGGTACGGCGTGTAGGCGGTGTACCAGGCCGGGTTTTCCAGGATGTTGCGCTGGATCGCCGGCGGCGTCACCGTGCCGTGATAACCCTGGCCGATCAGCGAGGTCAGAACCTTGTTCTTTTCCGCCACCTGGCGCAGGTGCCAAAGCAGCTCGCGCTCGGACTTGGGCTTGCCGAAATCGAGGCCGGAGGCCTGGCGGATCGCCTGCGGCACGGTCTGGTCGATCAGCGCGTCGAGGCTGTCGACGCCGACCACCTCCAGCATCTCGCCCATCTCCTTGGGCGAGGGGCCGATATGGCGGCGGTTGGCGAAATCATAGGGCAGGTAATCGGTCGGCGTGTAGGTCATGGCAGCTTTCCCTGGCAACGGCGGCGCCGCACCGGCACCGCCCCTGGTCTTCTTGTCGTCGTACAATACGTCCGCCGGAGGCTGGCGCCTCCGGCACTAGGCTATCGCTGGGTTATCCGGGACTCCGCCCGTTCGGCGCTGAAAAAGGTCCGCTGGACCTTTTTCCGGGCGCGCCTCACCCGATGAATTCTTTGTAGGCGGCCTCGTCCATGAAATCGTCCATGGGCGAAGTGTCGGAGGCTTTCATCTTGAAGAACCAGGCCTCGCCCAGCGGGTCCTCGTTGACCAGGCCGGGGTTTTCGACCAGCGCCTCGTTCACCTCGACGATCTCGCCGTCCAGCGGCGCGAGGATGTCGGAGGCGGCCTTGACGCTTTCGATCACCACGATCTCGTCGTCTTTCGACACCTCGGTGCCCGGCTCCGGCAGTTCGACAAAGACCACATCGCCCAGCTGTTCGGCGGCGTGCTCGGTGATGCCCACGGTGATCAGGTCGCCGTCGGGCAGCAGCCATTCATGTTCTTCGGTGTATTTCATTGGGGTTCCCTCTTGGACTTGGGCTTAGCGTTTGAAATTGGCGGGGACGAAGGGCAGCGCGGTCACCGTGGCCGGCAGCCGCTTGCCGCGGACCTCGCCATAGACCGTGGTGCCGGGAGCGGAGAGATCGGCGGGGACGTAGCCCATGGCGACCGGGCCGCCGACGGTGGGGCCGAAGCCGCCCGAGGTGATGCGGCCCACCGGCGTCTCGCCCTCGGCCGAGGCGAACAGCTCCACCCCCTCGCGCATCGGCGCGCGGCCCTCGGGGCGCAGGCCGACGCGTTTGCGGTCAGGCCCGTTTGCCAGTTGCGCCAGCACCTGGGTTGCACCCGGGAAGCCGCCCGCGCGGTCGCCGCCGGTGCGGCGGACCTTCTGGATCGCCCAGGAGAGGCCCGCTTCGCCCGGCAGGGTGCCGGTGTCGATGTCGTGACCGTAGAGGCAGAGCCCGCCCTCCAGCCGCAGCGAGTCGCGGGCGCCCAGCCCGATCGGCGCCACCTCGTCGTGGGCCAGCAGGCCGCGCGCCAGACGCTCCGCCTGATCGGCGGGCACCGAAATCTCGTACCCGTCCTCGCCGGTGTAACCGGAGCGGGAGACCCAGGCCTCCACCCCGTCCAGCTCCAGCGTACGGACATCCATGAAGCGCATCTTCGCGGCCTCGGGGGCAAATTCGGTCAGCACCGCCTCGGCCCGCGGGCCCTGCAGCGCCAGCAGCGCGCGGTCGGTGATGGGGGTGACGCTGACATCGGGTTCCAGCGCCGCTGTCATGCGGGCGATATCGTCGCCCTTGCAGGCGGCATTGACCACCACGAAGAGGTGATCGCCGCGATTGGCGAACATCAGGTCGTCGAGGATGCCGCCGGTGTCGTTCAGAAACAGGCCGTAACGCTGCCGCCCCTCGCCCAGACCCAGCACATCCATCGGCACCAGCGCCTCGAACGCCCGCGCGGTGGCCTCGTAGCTGGCGCCGCGCAGGATCACCTGGCCCATGTGGCTGACATCGAACAGCCCGGCCTTGGCGCGCGTGTGGGTGTGTTCCGCCATGATGCCCGCAGGGTACTGCACCGGCATTTCATAGCCGGCAAAGGGCACCATCTTGCCCCCCAGTTCCACATGGAGATCGTAGAGCGGCGTTCTGAGCAGTTCCGTCATTCGGGCCCGTCCTGTCCTGCAACCGGGGCACTCTCGACGAATCTCCACCGGCATCCCATTTCCCGGCAGGCCACTGCCCGCCATGCGATGCCCCCTCTGTCCTTTCGCCTGAGATCGTTATCCCTTCGGCGGGTGCGCGAGGCACCACTCTCCAGAGTTTATCCGAGCAGGCGGTCCCTTGGGCCTGAGAGTTTCCGGGGCGGTTGCTCCTTCGGCACCGGCTGTCGCCGGTTCTCCCGCATGCTCGGGGCCACCCTAGCGATGATGCCAATGCCGCACAAGAGGTCAGAACCGTCGCATTCAGAACAGGTTGAAATACTCCGTCTGTTCCCATTCCGAGACGGTGGCGAGGTAGCGGCCCCATTCGGCGCGCTTGATCTGCAACAGGTACGAAACGAAGCCCACTCCCAGTGCGTTTCGGAACACGGAGGTGTTGTCGAAGGCGCCGATCGCCTCTGCCAAAGAATCGGGCAGTTTCTCGGCCGGGCCGTCATAGGGCGAGGTGGTGGCGGGCGGCGGGGTGAGGCCGGAGGCGATACCGTCGAGCCCGGAGATCAGTTGCGAGGCCAGCGCGAAATAGGGGTTGGCGGCGCTGTCGGGGGCGCGATTCTCCACCCGGCTGGCCGGATCGCCCGGCGCGGTCAGCGCGCGCACCATGGCGCCGCGGTTGTCCAGGCCCCACTGGATGCGGTTCGGCGCCATCTGGTAGGGCTGGTAACGTTTGTAGCCGTTCACCGTCGGCACCGTCAGCAGCGAGCTTGCGGCGGCATGTTTCAGCAGCCCCGCGATCCAGCCCGCCGCCTGCGGCGTCAGCTCGCCCCCGGCCTCCGGCGTGAACAGGTTGCGGCCATCCTCGGCGCTGACCAGCGACTGGTGGATGTGCCAGCCGTTGGCGGCGATATTGGGCAGCCGCGGCTTGGCCATGAAGCTGGCGTGCAGCCCGCGGCGGGCGCAGACTGCTTTCACCATGGCGCGGAACATCACCAGGTTGTCAGCCTGCTGCATCGGCGAGGCGGGATCGAAGGTGAACTCGAACTGGCTTGGCCCGATCTCGATCTCGACCGAGCGGACCGGCAGGCCCAGATCCTGGGCGTTGCGGCGCAGCTCGTCGAGGATCGGCTCGGCCTCGGCATAGGGAGCCTCGCTGAGGAACTCGAAGCCGCGGTTGAGCGGCGCGGTCTCCACCGGCGCGCCGGGGGCGCCGGCGGTGCCGGTCTCGGCATGCTCCAGCCCCTCGCGCAGCTTGCGGAAGACGTGGAACTCCACCTCCAGCCCGATCACCGCCTGCATGTTCTGTTCCGCCAGCGCGTCCACCGCCCGGCGCAGCACCGCGCGCGAGGAGAACGGCACCGGACCGCCGTCGCGGAATGCCACGTCGCAGAACACCCAGGCCGAATGCGGCGACCACGGCAGCCGCCGGTAGGTGGACGGATCGGGCACCAGCAGCACGTCGTTGGCGCCCTGCATCGGGCCCGGCGTGGCCTGCCCCTCGCCGTCCCAGACCTGGAACACGGTGCGGTTCGAGCTGTCCTTGAGCAACAGGGTCGAGGCAATGGCGACGCCGCTGGTGAAGGCCGAGCGCAGGGCGCCCGCCACCAGCGTCTTGCCGCGCAGGATGCCGTGCTGGTCGGCAAACAGGATGCGCACGGTTTCCAGCCCGTCCTCGGCCGCGCGCGCGATCACCTCTTCGGCCGCGGCGCAGGACGCCGCCGACAAAAGCCCCATGCGCGCCAGCGCGCCGTCTTTCACCTCGCTCATGTCACCCTGCCCCGTTCAGACTGCTGCGTCCCAGGGACAGGCGGCGCGGCGTTCCGCATCGCTGTCGGCGGTCGCGGCCTCCAGCGCCGTGCCGGCCTCGGCGATGGAGTCGTTCGACACCGGGCCGAAGATCGCGGCGGGATCGACGCCGCCCCGCATCGGCAGCGCGTCCTCCTTCCCGTCCTTGAGGGCGGCGATGGCGGCGCGCAGCATGCGGCGGTAGCGGACGATGGCGACATCGGTCTTGCCCAGATGCTCCTGCGTGCGGTCCTGGATGGAGCCCATGCTTTCCACTGCCCACTGGTCGTGCACGTTGATGTCGAGGCCCATGCCCGTATAGGTCTCGTTTTCCTGTTCCTTGGGATCATAGCCGTAATTGTTACGCGCATTCTTCAGCGGCGCATAGTCCGGCAGGCGGTGCTCTTTCAGCCGCTGTTCGCGCATCAGCGCCTTGTCCACCGGCTTGGTGTAGCTGGTGAACATCGAGTACCAGTAGCAATTGTGATCGTCGATCGGCACGTGCCACTGGGTGATCGTCATCTCGCGCGACATCGGGATGCAGATCGCCTCGGGGAAGATCTGGTGGGTCACCCGCACATGGGTGCGGCCGTCGTCCAGGTGGCGCAGCGCGGTGATCTTGAGGCCATAGTCGGTCTCATCCGCGCTGATATCCGGGCGGGGATAGTCGCGCAGCAGCTTGGTCATCGGGATCTCGGTATTCGCCGCCTTGTCGCGGAACTGCTTGCCGTAGCTGTCGGCCGGATCCTCGTCCTGCAGGAAACGGTGCAGGAAGGAGGCGTGCGCCGGGTCGATCCCCACCTCCATCGCCTGCAGCCAGTTGCATTCCCACAGGCCCTTGAAGGCGAAGACATGGGTATCGGGGGCGCGGAAACAGTCGAAGTTGGGGAATTCCGGCGGCTCGCCCGGGCCCATATAGGCCCAGACGATGCCGTTTTTCTCCACCACCGGGTAGGATGGGGTCTGGATCTTCTCGTGCATGCGGCTGCCCTCGGGCTCGCCCGGCTGCTCGACGCATTGGCCGTCACGGTTGAAATGCCAGCCGTGGAACGGGCAGCGCAGCCCGTTATCCTCCAGCCGGCCATAGCACATGTCGGCGCCGCGGTGCGGGCACTGGCGGCCGATCAGGCCCAGCTTGCCCTCCTCGTCGCGAAAGAGCACCAGATCCTCGCCCAAGAGGCGCACCGGCACCACGGGACGGCCGCTCATCAGCTCGTCGCTGAGCGCGGCGGGCTGCCAGTAGCGGCGCAGCACCTCGCCCGCGTCGCTTCCCTTGCCCACGAGCGTGAGGCTGTCGTTCATATCCTGGCTGATCATCTGGTTTCCTCCCTGGCGGTGGCGCGGTCTGGATTTTACTGTTGTGCGCATATCGCACAACATGTTAAATATACGCTCACTTCTGAGCCATCTCCGCCGCCGCTGTCAAGAGGTCTGCCCATGCCCGCCCCCGCCGAACAGGACCGCAACATCGCCGCCACCTTTGCCAAGGGGATGGCGGTGCTGGAGGCGTTCGGAGGCGAGGCCCCTGCCCTGACGCTGGCCGAGATCGCCCGGATCACCGGGCAGGACCGCGCCACCGCGCGGCGCGGGGCGCTGACACTGGTGCATCTGGGCTACCTGCGGCAGGACGGGCGGCAGTTCTCGCTGACGCCCAAGGTGCTGACGCTGGCGGGCGGGTTCCTGCAGGCGCATCGGATCGGGCGGCAGGTGCAGCCGGTGCTGAACCATCATGCCGCCGCTTTGGGCGTGGAGATCACGCTGGCCATGCGCGATGGCGATCATGTGCTGCTGCTGGCGCAATCGACCGCCCATGGCGGGCCGGTCTCCTACGGGTTCACCCCGGGCAGCCATCTGCCGCTGGTCCACACCAGCCTGGGCCGGATGCTGCTGGCGGCGGAAGAGCCCGAGGGGCTGGCGCAGCGGATCGCCGCGGTGCCGCTGACCCCGCATACCGAGCAGAGCCTGACCGACCCGGAGGAGATCGCCAAGAAGGTGGCCGAGGCGCGGCAGGCCGGTTTCACCCTCACCGACAGCGAGTTCGAGCCGGGGATCGTCGGCCTCGCCGTGGCCGCCGCGCCGCATGTGGTGCTGGGCAGTTCGGTGCCACGCGGGCGCGACGGAATCAAGAACGGCGCCGAGGGGCTGGACGCGCTGCTGCGCGGGTTGCAGAACTGCGCTTCGGAGCTGCGGCTGGCCGGGGCGCTGAGCGGGCTTTGAGTGTCGTTCAAAAGAACGACACCGCCTGCCAAAAAACAAGCCGCGCAAGCGCCGGACCGTGGGGTGGCGCGGCAACCGCTGATCGGCGCACTTTATGGCAGCCCAATTCGGACTAGATATGAACGGCGCGCCCACGTCGATCAAGCGGCGGCCCGCCGGGACGGTCCGGCGCTTGCGCGGCGGCGCTACGCGCCTTGTCCCGCGCAATGGGCTTTGGCTCGGGTCACATCTCCACCACCAGATGCGGATGGCCGTCCGAGGTGCGCTCGCGCGACACGCCCGCCGGGCCGACCGTGCCCTGCACCCGCTTGCGCAGCGACGAAAAGCTGTCGAAGCGGACCACATCCACCGGCTCGTCCAGATCCAGCTCCAGCCGGACCCAGCCGGGGCTGATCCGGGTGGCGGTCACCACGGTCGCCTCGAAGGGCTGCGCCAGGTAACGGCCGCGCACCCGCGTGCCCGGCTGCCAGGGCGGGGTCTCCGCCGCCTCAAGCGCCGCATGGCAGGCGTTCCAGTCGCGATAGCCCTGCTGGCGGGCGATCAGTTCCAGCGCCTGGCCGTGGCCAATGCTGCGCCCTTCTTCGGCCAACCGCGCGCGCAACGCGCGCGCGGCGGCCTTGGCGGCGGCGATGGAAGGGAGCGCGCCGGTCATGCCGTGCCCTCCACCCCATTCTCCGCCCCGACGCTGAACAGCCCCCAGCGCAGCGCCTTCCGCCGCGCTGCGCGGCTCAGCACGACGATCGTCAGCCCCAACAGGCAAAGCTCGGCTATGGGGCCGGCGAACCAAATCCCGGCCTCGCCCACCGACAGGGCCAGAACGAGGGTCAGCGGGATGGCGAAGAGATAGGGCTTTGACAGCCCCAGCACCGTCGCCCGCGCCGCATCGCCCAGCGCCTGGAAATGGCTGGCGATCAGCATCAGCGGCCCGGCCAGCCAAAAGAGCGCCGTGATGGTGGGCAGGATGCGGGCGACCGCGCCGATCACCTCCGGATCGTCGACGAAGGCCCGCGCGATGCCCGGCGCCGCCAGCGCCAGGATCAGTTGCACCCCGCCGCAATAGACCAACGCCGCGCCCAGCGCGATGCGGATGCTGCCATTGGTGCGCTGCCGCAACCCGGCGCCGAAATTGTTGCCGGTAATGCTCTGCATCGCGAAGGACAGGCCGAGGACGGGAAGAAAGACAAAACTCATCACGCGGGTGACGATACCATAGGCGGACACAAGCGTGGAATAATCCGGCGGCGCGGCGATCTGCAGCCCCGCCATCAGCGCCGCCGAGCCCAGCGCCAGCCCGAGGAAGTTCAGGCTCTGCGGCGCGCCGAGCGCCAGGATCGGACGCCAGCCGCGCAGGAGCCCGCCGCGCAGCATCGCGCCCGCCGGCAAGGTGGTGCGGCCCGAGAGCCGCAGCGCCAGGATCGCCAGCAGCGCCGCGCATTGCGCCACCCCGGTGCCCAGCGCGGAGCCCGCCACGCCCATCTCCAGCCGCACGATCAGCAGGTAGTTCAGCGCGATATTGGCGAGCGAGACAAGCAGGCTCATCGCCGCCATCGTACCCGCCTGCCCTTCGTTGCGGAGCGCATCGGACTGCACCGAGAGCACGAACATCACCGGCGAAAACGCCACCATGAGGCGCAGATAGGTCAGCCCCATCGCAGCGAGGTCACCGGCCCCGCCGGCCGCGCGGGCGGCAACCGCCCCGCCGATCAGCGAGAAGATCACGATCAGCCCGGAGCCCAGCGCCAGCGCCAGCCCGTGCGCGCCCGCCAGCGTGGCGCGCGCCTGCTCCATCCGGCCCGCGCCCAGGTGGCGCGCCAGCAGGCTGGACATGCCGCTGCCCACCAGCGAGGCCAGCGCCACGATGGCCATGTAGACCGGAAACATCAGGGTCACAGCGGCCAGCGCCTGCGGTCCAACGTAAATCCCCAGAAACAGCGCATCGGCCACCGTCAAAAGGCCGTTCATCCCCATCACGAAGATGATCGGCAGCGCCGTTCTGGCATAGATCGCCGGCAGCGATCCGTCGAGAAACCTGTTTGGGGTCGGATCAGACATCGCACCCATACTCCTTTGTCGCGCATACGCGTGCTGTGAAGGACGGGCCCCGCATTGCCATCCGCACGCGATGCGGAAAGGAACTCAGATCGGATGTCTTTGACAGAACTTCACCAGGACGTGTCGTCCGCGGGGGGCGGGTGTCTGCAACCGGAGGCGCGTTTACGCCCGGCCGGCAATTCTGTCAAGCGGCGCGCGCCGTCTAGCGCAGCCGCGCCAGCCCGCTGCCGGTCCAGTACATCAGCCCCTCGCAGCCGCCGGGCTGGCCCAGCTCGCGGCAGCTGGACAGCGAGCCGCCCAGCGCCACCGCGTCGTTGCCGTTGTCGAGCGGCTGGATCCGCACCCCCAGCGCCAGCATCCCCTCGGGCCGGCCGGTGCGCGGGTAAAGCGCGCTGATATAGATATCGGCCGAACACATCGAGGCGCCGCAATAGGGGCGCGGGATCCCGGTGGAACAGGTGACCTCGGCCCAGTTCAGCACGATATCCTCGGCCCCGTCGCCGTCGATATTCGCGGCCAGCATCGCAGTGCCGGTCCAGCTGGCCGGGCCGTTGCAGCCGCGCCGGATATCGGCCTCGGCCGCCCGCCGCATCGCTCCCGCCTGCCCCACCGCCTGTCCAGCGCCCTGCTGCGGCCAGTTCAGCCCCACGGCGGCGAACATGGCGGTGCAATAGCCGGTCAGTTGCTGCAGGCCCTTGGCGAAGCCCTGCGCCGAGACCACGTGATTGCCGCGATCCGAGCGCAGCTCGAACGCCTCCTGCCCGGAAATGGCGACAAAAGCCGGGTCGTCGGCAGGCAGGTCGATCTCCCAGGTGCTGAACAGCTCGTTCCAGCGCAACCCGCGCAGGCGGAAACCGCTGTCGCCGGCAACCAGCAGCACGTCGTCGCGGCTGCGCCGGTGCGCCCCCGGCCCGCCGATGGCCCGATCGCTGATATAGATGCGGAAGGCGCCGGGCGGGGTGATGTCGGGCTCGGTATTGCCGGTGACCGCCGGCGAGACGCCCTGCGGCGAGCGTTCGCCGCAGACCAGCGCCGGACCCGGCCCGTCCACCGGCGCCAGCGTGGCGCTGAAATAGGAGCCGTCGTCGAATTGCGACATGGTCCAGTCCTGCGCCGCCGCGATTCCCGGCAGCGCAAGCGCTGCCGCCGCAAGCATCCCCGCTGCAACCGCCCGTACCGCCATCGCCCGCTGTCGCATCTGCATCCGCTCGCCCTGTTCCTGCCCACCGTTCCTGCCCGCCGTCGCCTGGCGGGTTCAGCGCCAGACTATGCCCGCACAAAATTCCGTCAACGAAATCCGCGCGCCCCTTCGGCATCCGCCCCTCCCCGCCGGTCCCTGCCGCAAGGGCTTCACAGCGGCGCCGGAATTTGCTCAACTCAGGACACGGCAGCGACAAAAAGGACCAGCTCCGATGAAATACGCTCTGCTTGGCCTCGCCCTCGTGCTGTCGGCCTGTACGGAAATGCCGGCCGATTGGACGGTTTCGCGCGCGGCCACTGCCACGCAGGTGACCGTCTGGGGCCGGGTCTGGACCGTGACCCAGCCCGAGAGTATCCCCGGGTTCTACAAGGCGGTGCGCGACAACAACGATCTGAACCCCTTCGGCCCTCCGGCCCGGGTGCGCACCCATCAGGCGATGCGCGCGTTCAAGGCCGCCACTGGCTGCCGCGCCGTCTATGAGACGATGTACCAGAACATCTCCGGCGAATTCTTCGCCCAGCTCGACTGCCCGGCGGAAAGCTGACCGGCAGGCGGCCGATCGGCGCAGACCGCGCGATGCGGGATTGAGGTCGCTCAGACAGCCTGCGATAGCTTGGCCATGAAACTGGCGATCAACGGATTCGGACGGATCGGCCGCAGCATTCTGCGCCAGATCCTGAGCAGCCCCCGCAAGGCAGCGGAGGGGGCGGATTTCGACCTGGTGCAGATCAACGATATCGCACCGGCCGAGACCTGCGCCTATCTGTTTCAATACGACAGCACCTTCGGCCCCTACCCGGGCGAGGTCACGGTGCAGGACGGCTGCCTCGACATCGACGGGCGGCGCATCCGGCTGAGCCGGGAGCCGGATCTGCGCCAGGTGGACCTCTCCGGCGTCGATGTGCTGCTCGACTGCACCGGCATCGCGCGCACCTCCGAGGTGGCCCGCCGCGGGCTGGCGGCCGGGGCCGGCAAGGTGCTGATCTCCGGCCCCTCGCCGGCGGCCGAGATCACCGTGGTGCTGGGCGCCAACGAGGAGGCGCTCGGCGATGAGCGGGTGGTCTCCAACGCCTCCTGCACCACCAATGCGCTGGCGCCGCTGGTCAAGGCGATCGACGGGATCGCCGGGATCGAGCGGGCGCATATGACCACAATCCACTGCTATACCAACAGCCAGCCGCTGGTGGACGCGCCGCGCGGCGATCTGGCGCGCAGCCGGGCAGCGGCGCTGTCGATGGTGCCCACGACCTCCAGCGCAACGCATCTGATCGACGAGGTGCTGCCGCATCTGGCGGGCAGGATCAGCGGCGCGGCGGTGCGGGTGCCGACCGCCAGCGTCTCCGCCGTCGATCTTGTGGTGCAGCTGGACCGCGACAGCGACGAGGCAAGCTTTACCGCCGCGCTGAAAGCTGCTGCCGAGGCCAGCCCGGTTCTGGGATGGACAGAGCAGCCGCTGGTGTCTTCCGACCTGCGGGCGCGGCCCGAATCGCTGGTGATCGCCCAGCCCGAGACCCGGATGATCGGCCCGCGCCAGGTGCGGGTGTTCGGCTGGTACGACAACGAATGGGGCTTTTCGGCGCGGATGCTGGATATGGCCCGACGGATGGCGACAGCGGGAACCTCGTCCTGACCGCTTGGCGCGACGAGGCGCTCCTGTCCCTTCTCTGCGGTTCGCCCCCAAGAGCAAGCCGCGCAAGCGCCGGACCAGGGGCTGGCGCTTGCTCCCTCTGATGGGGGCACTTTATTGCGGCCAAATCCGGAAGACCTCTGAGCGGCGCGCTCACGTTACCCAAGCGCCAGACCGCGGGGCCGGTCCGGCGCTTGCGCGGCGCCCTTCGGGCTTGATTCCGCGCAGGTGGCTTGGCTCAAACCGTCTCGTCAGATATCGGACGGATCTGAGCCCACCAGCCACTCCCTATCCCTACCCTCGCCTGCAATGCGCTTCCCTCGCCCCTCCGGGCGGCGAAAATCGGCCAAGCCGCTACGGAATGCGGCGCTCTGCCCCGAATCCGTTTTCACCCCCTCACCGGCCATGCTACCCAAATCGGGTGCTGTCGGCGGGAGGACGGAAGACAGCCGGATGTAGCTAGGTAACGAGAGGGCCGGAATGACCGCCACAGGCCGCGGATATGGTTTCCTGCACCGCATCGCCCGCACCGGGGCGGCGCTCTGCCTTGCCCTGTTCCCGCTTGCCGTCACGGCGGCCGAAACCGCCCTCAAGGCCCCCTCCGCCCCCGAAGAACTGCGCGAGCGGCTGCAGACCGCCTCCGCCGTGATGGGCGCCGATGAGCGCGGGCTGAAGACCGTGCAGGAGCTGCTGGCCGCCGCCCAGGCCGATTACAATACGCTGGTGCAGGTTCTCTACGATCAGGGCTATTTCAGCCCGGTAGTGCATATCCGCGTCGACGGGCGCGAGGCCGCCTATATCAAGCCGCTGAACCAGCCGCGCCGCATCGAGCGGATCGAGATCTCGGTCGAGCCGGGCCGCCCGTTCCGCTTTGGCCGGGCCGAGGTGGCGCCGCTGGCCCCGCGCACCCAGCTGCCCGAAGGTTTCGCCACCGGCCAGCCTGCCACCACCGGCGCGATCCGCGACGCCGCCGCCGCCGGCATCAAGGGCTGGCGCGAAACCGGCCACGCCAAGGCCGAGGTCGCGGGCCAGAGGATCACCGCCAACCACGCCCAGGCCCGGCTCGATGCGGCGATCCGGCTGACCCCCGGCCCCAGGCTGCGCTTTGGCCGGATGGTCGTCGAAGGCCCCAGCGATGTGCGCGACACCTCGATCCGCCGCATCGCCGGGTTTCCCTCCGGCGAGACCTATCACCCCGACAGCCTGAGCCTGGTGAACCGGCGGCTGCGGCGCACCGGCGCCTTTTCCTCGGTCACGCTGAAAGAGGCCGAGACGGCCAATCCCGACGGCACGCTGGACGTGATCGCGACGGTCGAGGATATGCCCAAGCGGCGCATCTCGATCGGTGCCGAACTGTCCTCCAACGAGGGGCTGGACCTGAGCGGCGCCTGGATGCACCGCAACCTGTTCGGCGGCGCCGAGCGGCTGCGGCTGGAGGCGGCGCTGCGCAATATCGGCGGCAGCGAGGATATCGACGGGCGGTTCGGCGCGCGGCTCGACCGGCCCGACCGGCTGGGGCCGGATGACAGCATCTTTTACCTGTTCGCGCTGGAGCGGCAGGACCGCACCCATTACGAGGTGACCAACGGCCGGCTCGGCATCGGGGTGCGGCGGGTGTTTTCCGACAAGCTCTATGGCGAGCTGTCGCTGGCGGGCCTTTTTGCCGATGCCGACGATGCCTTTGGAACCAATCGCAAATTCCGCTACGCCACCCTGCCCCTGACGCTGGAGTGGGATCGCCGCGACAGCAAGGTGGATGCGCGCAACGGCTTCTACCTGGGGGCCGATGCGATGCCCTTCCTCGGCCTCGGCGGCACCGCCTCGGGCGGGCGGCTGTCGCTGGACGGCCGCGCCTATCGCAGCTTCGGGCCGGCGGGGCGGATCACGCTGGCCGGGCGGATGCAGCTGGGCTCGGTCGTGGGCGCGGCGCAGAACGATGTCTCGCCCGATCTGCTGTTTTTCTCCGGCGGTGCAGGGACCGTGCGCGGGCAACCCTACGAATCGCTCGGGCTCTCGGCCCCGCCCAGCACCCGGCTGGCCGGCGGCCGCGCCTTCATCGGCGCCTCGGTGGAGTTGCGCGGGCAGGTCACCGAAAAGATCTCTGCCGTGGGCTTCTACGATTACGGCGCGGTCGACGCCAATTCGGTGATCGACGGCAATTCGCCCAGCCATTCGGGCGCCGGGATCGGCGTGCGCTATGATCTGGGCGGCTTCGGGCCGATCCGGCTGGACCTCGCCTTTCCGGTGGGCGGCTCCACCGGCGACGGCATGCAATTCTACATCGGGATCGGGCAGGCGTTTTGAGACGGATTTTCGGTATCCTCCTTGTGCTGACCGCGGTGGCGGTCGGGGCCGCACGGGCACAGACCTCGGACGGCGCGGACACGGATGACGCCGGCGGGCTGCTGGTGCGGTTCCTGGAAAACACGCTGTCGGACGAAAACCGCCGGATCGAGGTGACCGGGCTGGAGGGCGCCTTCAGCTCCCGCGCGACGATCCGGAAACTGACGGTCTCGGATGCCGAGGGGGTCTGGCTGACCGTCTCCGGCGCGGTGCTGGACTGGAACCGCACCGACCTTTTGCGCGGCAATTTCTCGGTCAATGCGCTCACCGCGGAGGAGATCGTGGTGACGCGCCAGCCGATCCCCGGCGATCAGGCCGACCTGCCCAGCCCCGAGGCGCAGCCGTTCTCCCTGCCTGAACTGCCGGTGGCGGTGACACTGGGCGAGATCGGCGTCGAGCGGTTCGAGATGGGCGCGCCGGTGATGGGCATTGCCGCCGCGCTGAAGATGGCGGGGACCCTGACGCTGGCCGAGGGCGCGCTGGATACCAGGCTGTCGGTCACCCGGCTGGACCGGCCCGGCGGCGCGGTGGACCTGCTGGCGCAGTTTTCCAACCAGACCCGGCAGATCGCGCTGGATCTGAAGGTGATCGAGGACGCCGGCGGGCTGATTTCCACCGCGCTCAACATGCCCGACCGGCCGCCGCTGCTGTTCACCGCCAAGGGCGCGGGGCCGGTCAGCGATTTCACCGCCGATATCGCGCTGATCACCGATGATGCGGAGCGGATCGGCGGCGCGGTGCGCCTGTCCGGGCTGGAGGCGCCGGAAGCGGCCGAGGACGGCACCGGGGCGGCGGCGCCGCAGGGCATCCGCTTCAACGCCGACCTGGCGGGCGACGTCACCCCGATGCTGCCCGAGGATTACCGCGCCTTTTTCGGCAGCGAGACCCGGCTGGCGCTCGACGGCGTCAACCGCCCCGACGGGCGGATGGAGATCGAACACCTCGACCTCAGCTCCGACGCGCTGAGCCTCAACGGCAGGATGGCGGTTGCCGCCGGCGGCGCGCTGGAAACCGCGCGGCTGCAGGGTCGCATCGCGCCCCCCTCGGGCGAGACCGTGCTGCTGCCGCTGAGCGGGCCGCAGACCCGGCTTGGCGCGGCGCAACTGACCCTTCGGATGGACGGCGCGGCGGATCAGGCGGCACAAGGCGACTGGGACCTGACGCTGACCGCCGACCGCCTGACCCGCCCCGACCTCAGCCTGCGCCGGGCGGAGCTGACGGCAAAGGGCACGCTGGACCAGAGCCAGGGGCTGGCGCTGGACGGCGATCTGCAGGCCGGGCTGCGTGGGCTGGCGCTGACCGACGCGGCCCTCGCACGGGCGCTCGGCAGCGAGCTGACGCTGAACGGCGGCTTCGCCACCACCGCGGCGGGCGAGCTGGCCTTCCGCGGCTTCGAGTTGAAGGGCAGCGACTACACCGCCACGCTGGACGGCAGCCTCGACGGGCTGGAAAGCGGCTTCGAGATGGATGGCAAGCTGCGGCTCGGCGCCGCCGATCTGGGCCGGTTCTCCGGCCTGGCAGGGCGGGATCTGGGCGGCGCGGTGACGCTGGAGCTGACCGGCCAGGGCGCGCCGCTGGCGGGCTCCTTCGACATCGCGCTCGACATGCGGGCGCAGGATCTCTCAGCGGGCATCGACCGGCTCGATCCGCTGATCGCCGGAACCAGTACGCTCAGCCTCGACGCCGCGCGCGGCACCGAAGGGCTGGCCATCCGCCGCTTCGCGATGAAAGGCAGCGCGCTTTCGGCCACGGCGCAGGGCACGCTGAAAAGCGCCGGCAGCACGATGCGCTTCCGCGCAGCACTGGACGATCTGGCCCGGATCACGCCGGAGGTTTCCGGCCCCCTCACCCTGACCGGCGATCTGACCCAGGCGGGGCGGGAATGGCAGGGCGAGATCGCGCTGAAAGGCCCCGACAGCTCCCGCGCCGACCTCTCTGGCACGTTCGACCCGCAGGGGCGCGCCGATCTGACGTTCGAGGCGCTGTTCGACCGGATCGAACGCTTCGTGCCGGAACTGCCGGGCAAGGCGACCGCCAAGGGCACCGCCCGGCGCAGCGCCAAGGGCGTCTGGACGATTGCCGCCGATGCCACCGGCCCGGCGGGTATCTCGACCCGCATCGAGGGCGGCTTCGACGAGGCCGCCGGCACCGCCGACATCGAGGCGAAGGGCGATCTGCGGCTGGAGGCGGCGAACCCGTTTCTCACGCCCAATTCCATCGCCGGGCGGGCGGAGTTCGACCTGAAGCTCGACGGGCCGCCCGAGATCGCCTCGCTCAGCGGCACGCTCAGCACCTCGGGCACGCGGATGGCGATTCCCGCAGCCGCGCAGACCATCGAGAATATCTCCGGCAACGTGACGCTGGGCCAATCCACCGCCAGCCTCGCCCTGACCGGTGCGCTGGGGTCCGGCGGCACCTTCCGCGTCAGCGGGCCGGTGGCGCTGACCGCGCCCTACGACGGGCGCATCGCGGTGGAGCTGCGCAACCTCCAGCTCACCGACAACCGCTCGGTCACCTCCTCGGCCAACGGGCAGCTGTTGCTGTCGGGGCCGTTCACCGCCGGGCCGCTGCTGTCGGGTCGGGTGGAATTCGGCGAGACCAATATCAACCTCAGCGCCGTTTCGGGCAGTGCGGCGGCAGCGCCGATCCCCGAAAATATCCGCCATGTCGCCGAGCCCGCCGCGGTGCGCGCCACCCGCGCCCGCGCCGGGCTGATCGACACCGGCGGCGGCGGTGGCCCGGCCATCGGGCTCGATCTGACGCTGGTGGCGCAGAACCGGGTGTTTGCCCGCGGCTTCGGCCTGCAGGCGGAGCTGGGTGGCGCGTTGCAGTTGCGCGGCACCACCGCCGCGGTGGAGCCGGTGGGCGAGATCGAGCTGATCCGCGGCACGCTGGACCTGATCGGGCGGCGGCTGAAACTGACCAAGGGCGTGGTCTCGATGCAGGGCGACCTGACGCCCTACGTAGAATTCTCCTCGTCCTCCACCACCGAGGATGGCAAGGCCACGATCGAGATCGCCGGGCCGATGGATGCGCCCAAGGTCAGCGTCTATGCCGAACCGGAGCGCCCGGCGGAAGAGGCGCTGGCGATGCTGGTGTTCGGCAGCCGCGTGGCAGATCTGTCGCCCTTCGTGATCGCCAAGATGGCGGCCTCGCTCGCCACGCTGGGCCGTTCGGGCGGGGCCAAGGACAAGCTGCGCAGCGCCGCCGGGGTGGATACGCTCGATATCGGCACCAATGCCAGCGGCGCCGGTCAGGTCGGCGCGGGCACCTATATCTCGGACAACATCTATACCGATTTCAACGTGAACACCGAGGGCGAGACCGAGGTGAACCTGAACCTCGACCTGACCAAATCGCTGACCGCCAAGGGCAGCATGGACAACACCGGCAACACCGGGCTCGGGCTGTTTTTCGAGCGGGATTATTAAGCGTCTGTTCGGGGCCTCCACCGCTCGCCCCACAGAGCAAGCCGCGCAGGGGGATTGGGCTCGGAGGTCCGTCTTTGGCCAATGACGCTTTCGCCGAGACCGCTCTATCCCGACGCAGCAAGCGCCAGCGCCGCCAGCCCGCCCAGAGCCGCGGCATCGTCGGTGATCACGGAAACCGGCACGTCTGACCGAATGTCCTGCAACGGCCCCGGCGCCTCGAGCGCGCTCAGGAAGTCCGCCCGCGCAGGGGTCTCCAGCACCCCGCGCGCCATGCTGCCCGCCCAGCAGAGCCCGTCGCGCGGCAGATAGGCGGCCACCAGGTCGCGCGCCAGGAGGCCCATCAGCCGGGCCATCAGGGCAACGCTCTCCTGCGCTGCCGGATCGCTCCCGGCGGCCTCCACCAGATCCTGCGCCGCCAGCTCCGCTTCGCCGGTCCGCGCCGCATGCAGATGCGCGAGGCCGGCGCCGGAGAACAGCGCCTCGATGGTGGGAAATTCCGCGGCATGCGCGCCCAGCGCCCCGGCGACCGGCGCGGGCAGCGCGGCATGCCCCATCTCCGCCTCCCAGGCGACCGGGCCTGCGAGGGTCGCCTTCGCCAGCCCCACGTTGAAGCCGGTGCCGCAATTGACCACCAGCGCCTGGCCATTGCGCGCGGCCGCCTGGGGCATCGCGGGCCTGGGGCGCAGCGGCACGACCTGATCCGTGCCCAGCCCCGGCAGCGCCAGCGCCAGCGCGGTCAGGTCGTTGACCACCCGCAGCGCGCCTGCATCGGGCAGCCGCAGCAGAGCGGCCAGCTCCGCCCGTTCGAACCCCCAGTCGCGGTTGGTCAGCCGCACCCGCCCCGGCCCGACCGGCCCGGCCATGGCGATGCAGGCCCCGCTCAGAGCCGGGTCGCCGCAGTCGCGCAGGTAGCGCGCGAACAGCGGCTCCGGCCCCGCATGATTGTCGTTTTGCCAACGCACCGCGCATTGCAGCCCGCCATCGCCGCGCAACAGCGCCAGCCGTGTGCCGGTGCCGCCCATATCGGCCAACAGGATGGTCATATGCGGCCCTCCCTTGCGTCCAGGCCCATGCTGCCCGATTCCGGGCACATCGCCAAGCCTTTCGCGCGCTTGCAGGCGGCGGCGAAGCGGCTAGGCTGGACGCAAAGACAACACAGGCGGACCGGGCAGTGGCAACAGGACAGGCAGCGGACAGACCACGGACCGACGCGGTGGTGATCGGCCGCAACGAGGGCGCGCGGCTGATCGCCTGTCTCGCCTCGCTCAGGGGCCGGGCCGGGCGCATCGTCTATGTGGACTCGGGCTCCACCGACGGCAGCGTCGAGGCGGCGCAGCAGGCCGGAGCCGAGGTGGTGGAACTGGACATGACACAGCCCTTTACCGCGGCGCGGGCGCGCAACGCGGGTCTGGCGCGGCTCGCGGACGATGCGCCGGAGTTTGTACAGTTCGTGGATGGGGATTGTACGGTTTCCCCCGGCTGGATCGAAACCGCCGCCGCGGTCCTGACCGCGCAGCCCAAAACCGCCGTTGCCTGCGGCCGGCGGCGGGAGGAACACCCGGAGCACTCGGTCTACAACCGGCTGTGTGATCGCGAATGGGATACCCCGGTGGGCGAGGCGCTGGCCTGCGGCGGCGACGCGCTGGCGCGGGTTTCGGCGCTGCGCGAGGTGGGTGGGTTCCGCGACGACCTGATCGCCGGGGAAGAGCCGGAGATGTGCCTGCGGCTGCGCCGCGCCGGCTGGACGATCCGGCGGCTCGACGCGGAGATGACGCGGCACGATGCCCGAATCCTGCGGTTTTCCCAATGGTGGCGGCGGACCCGGCGCGCCGGCCATGCCTTTGCCGAGGGCGCATATCTGCATGGGGCCAGGCCGGAGCGGCATTGGGTGGCGGAGACCCGCCGGGCGCTGATCTGGGGGGCGCTGTTGCCGCTGGCGATCCTGTTGTTGATGCTGCTGAGCCCCTCGGCCGCGTTGCTGGCGCTGATCTACCCGGCGCAGCTGCTGCGGCTGGCCCTGCGGGAGGGCTGGGAAAGTGCGCTGTTTTCCGTGCTGGGCAAGTTTGCCGAGGCGCAGGGGGTGCTGGAGTTTCACCTCAGGCGGTTGCGGGGGCAGCGGCGGGGGATCATGGAGTATAAGTAAGTACCTCCGGTTGCAGCTTATTCGCCCGGCTTGCCCCCGGGTGGGCACAGCCCTTCTGTCACGCTAAATCACCGATAGAGTGTCGGAGAATGCCTCACTTTCCGAACCATCGCAGCTTGAGCGCCCGCACCGCCTGCACCGGCAGCACAGCGGCGCTGCGAGCATAGCGGGGCACCATGCGGCCCGGGCTGCCCAGCATCCGCCACATCCATTCCAGTCCCACGCGACGCATCCAGCGCGGCGCCCGCTGCTGGTGGCCGCCGAGGAAATCCAGCCCCGCCCCGATCGAGGCGAAACCGACCGTCGGTGCCATCCGTCGGCCGCGCGCGGCGAAGCTTTCCTGCTTGGGCGCGCCCAGCGCCAGGAAGCAGAGCTGCACCCCGGCCCCGGACAGGCGGCGCAGGATGCGATCGGCCTCCTCGCCGCCGGGATCGAACACGCCGGACGGGGCAATCGACAACACGATGTTCAGCCCCGGCACATTGCCCTGCAGCGCCTCGGCGGCATCCGCCAGCGCCTGTTCGGTGCTGCCCACCAGCGCCACATGCGCCCCCTCCTCGGCCGCCAGACCGCACAGCGGCATCACCAGATCTGAGCCCGGGATCAGATCGACAGGCCGCCCCGCCAGCCGCGACAGCGCCACCACCGGCCAGCCGTCGGCGACCACCAGATCCTGCCCGGCATAGACCTGCACGAATTCCGGCGAGGCGGTCATCTTGGCCAGGTGATCGAGGTTGACGGTGGCCAGCGCGAAACCTTCGCCGGCGCGGAAACGGCGGCGCAGCTCCTCCATCAGCGCGGCGCGCGTCGGCATGTTGATGCGAATGGTCTGGTCGTGAAAACTGAACTGCACCGGCCCTCTCCTTGCCGCTTCGGCATAGGCCGGATGCGCGCGCCGCGCCAGTGCAGCAGGACCCGTCGCGCATATTTCCCGCCGCGCCGTGGTATCCGCGCCCACCCGGCGCGCGGCACGGGACAAGCCCGGCGCAACTTGCTACACTCGCCCCCGGACGCCGCCGGGATCCCGGCGCGCGCCCCAATATGGAAAACCGAGCAGACCCACAGATGCCCAATACCCTTGCCACGCTCGCGCTGATGACATGGCCGCTGGTCTGCCTTGTCCTGCTCAAGCGCCTGCCGCTGGAACGCGGGCTGATCTGGTGCCTGCTCGGCGGTTACCTGCTGCTGCCGCCGCGGGTCGCCGTCGACCTGCCGCTGGTGCCACCGATGGACAAGGACTCGCTGCCCAGCCTCAGTGCCTTCGTGATCGTGGTGCTGATCCTGCGGCAGCGGCTGTCGCTCTGGCCCGACACCCCTCTGGCGCGGGTGCTGATCGTGCTGTTCGTGTTCAGCACCATTCCAACCGTCCTCAGCAATTCCGAACCGGCGCTGTTTTTCGCCCCCGGCAGCAGCACCCCCGGGCCATTTCTGATCCATGGCCTGACGGTGCATGACATGATCTCGTTCGCCATCGCACAGGTGATCGTGCTGCTGCCGTTCTTTCTGGGGCGGCAGTTCCTCGCCTCCGAGACCGGGCTACGCGAGCTGCTGGTCGCAACCATGGTGGGCGGGCTGATCTATTCCGTCCCGGCGCTGATCGAGGTGCGGCTGAGCCCGCAGCTCAACACCTGGATCTACGGGTTTTTCCAGCATTCCTTCGCACAGATGATGCGCGACGGCGGCTTCCGGCCGATCGTGTTCCTGCAGCACGCGTTGTGGCTGGCGCTGTTCATGCTGACGGCCCTGCTGTCCGCGGCGGCGCTGGCGCGCCAGTCGGCGGATGCGGACAAGGTGCGGCTGATCCTCGCCACCGTCTACCTCGCCGGGGTGCTCTACCTTTGCAAGAGCCTGGCCTCGCAGATCTACGCGCTGGCCTTCCTGCCGGTGATCCTGATCGCCGATCCGCGCACCCAGGTGCGGATCACCGCGCTGCTGGCGCTGATCGCGGTGAGCTACCCGGTGCTGCGCAACACCGGGATGATCCCGCTCGACGCGATTCTGGAGCGCGCCGCCGAGATCAGCCCGGACCGCGCGCAATCGCTGGGCTATCGTTTTGAGAACGAGCAGATCCTGCTCGACCGGGCCGCGGACAAGACCTGGTTCGGCTGGGGCGGCTGGGGCCGCAACCTGTTGCACGACCCGGAAAACGGCAGGATGCTGACGATCCCGGACGGGCGCTGGATCATCGTTTTCGGCACCTATGGCTGGGCCGGCTATGTCGCCGAAACCGGGCTGCTGGCGCTGCCGCTGCTGCTGCTGTGGCGGCGCACAAGGGCCGGTCTGCCGGCGCGGTTCGCCCCGCATGCGGCAACGGTGGCGATCCTGCTGGCGGTGACCATGATGGACATGCTGCTGAACGCCACGCTGATCCCGCTGACCTGGATGTATGCCGGTGCGCTGCTGGGCCATGCCGAGGCGCTGAACCGCCCCGCCCGGCCCGGCACCCCCGCCACCGCCGCCGCCGCGACCGCGGCCGCCAAGCCCCGGCCGCTGTTCGGCAAAGGGCCTGCGATCGGCCGCCGCGACCGCCCGGACCGGCCGCGCAGCAGGATGTGAGAAACCGGCGCGCTACAGGCGCAAATCATGAGCAATCCATGGGGCTGGCCTGGAGAATACCCCGGTCCTGGCCGGATCGTGGCAGAAATGGCCACAATCTGTTCATACCCAAGCCCAATTGGACGCAGATCAAGAGGACGGTGCGAAAAGGCACGTAAAGGGCAACCTTGCGGACCGGATGTCTGTCGGTGGTCGGACCACATCGGTGGCAGATGGCATTTTGCCTTCGCAGCGGAGGCTCTGTGTGCCCCCCTGGGCCGCCGTCCTGGCGACCGGGTGGCACGCCGGAGCAAATATTGGGGTCGGGAACACGTGGTCACGGTATGACGTCAGACGGAAACAACAATGGAACCGGCGACATCGCCATCGTCGGTCTGTCGGTGCGGATGCCCGGGGCATCGTCGGCCTCGGCGTTCTGGGACAATCTGCGCGCCGGACGGGAATCGATCCGCCGTCTGAGCGAAGAGGAGTTGCTCGCCAATGGTGAGCGGCCCGATCTGCTGGCGGATCCCAATTACGTCCCTGCCGCCGCCCCACTCGACGATTTCGCCCAGTTCGATCCGGAGTTCTTCGGGTTTTCCCCGAAGGAGGCGGCGATCCTCGACCCGCAGCACCGCAAGTTCCTCGAAGTCGCCTGGGAGGCGATGGAGGATGCCGGCCACCCGCCCGAGAGCATCGCGGGGCCGGTCGGCGTCTATGCCGGTTGCGGCATGGGGAGCTATTTCTATTTCAACATCTGCTCCAACCCCGGGCTGGTGGACGATGTCGGCATGTTCCTGTTGCGCCACACCGGCAACGACAAAGATTTCCTGTCGACGCGGGTGAGCCATGTGTTCGACCTGCATGGCCCCTCGATCAACCTTCAGACGGCCTGTTCCACCTCGCTGGTGGCGGTTCACTACGCCGCAAAGGCGCTGCGCGACCGTGACTGCGACATGGCGCTGGCGGGCGGCGTGACCATCGAGCTGCCGCAGGGGCGCGGCTACCTCTACAAGGAAAACGAGATCCTGTCGCCCGACGGCCATTGCCATGCCTTCGACCACCGGGCGCAGGGCACGGTGTTCGGCTCCGGCGCAGGGGCGGTGGCGCTGAGAAGGCTGGAGGATGCGCTTGCCGACGGCGATCATATCTGGGCGGTGATCAAGGGCAGCGCGGTCAATAACGACGGCGCGGCCAAGGCGGGCTATCTGGCGCCCTCGGTCGACGGGCAATCGCAGGCGATCTCGCTGGCGCTGAAGGCCGCGGGCGTCTCGCCCGACACCATTGATTACGTCGAATGCCACGGCACCGGCACCTATCTGGGCGATCCCATCGAGGTTTCCGCCCTGACGGATGCCTATCGCAAGGAAACCGCCGAGACGGGATATTGCCGCCTCGGCTCGGTCAAGACCAACATTGGCCATCTGGATACCGCCGCCGGCGTCGCCGGGCTGGTCAAGACCACGCTGGCGCTGAAGCATGGGGAAATCCCGCCATCGCTGGGCTATGAGGCGCCGAACCCGGCGATTGATTTCGAGCATTCGCCGTTCCGGGTGAACGACCGGCTTACGCCGTGGCAATCGCATCAGGGCCCGCGCCGCGCAGGCGTCAACGCGCTTGGCGTCGGCGGCACCAATGCCCATGCGATTCTGGAGGAGGCGCCGAAGCGTGCCGCCTCGGACGAGAGCGAATTTCCGTTTCACATCCTCTGTCTGTCGGGCCGCAGCCGGGCCGCACTGGATGCCAACGCCCGGGCGCTGGCCGCGCATCTGCGCGCCAATCCCGACCTGCCGCTGGCCGATGTGGCCTTTACACTGAAAGAGGGGCGGCGCGGTTTCGACAAGCGGCGAGCGCTGGTCGCCGAGACGGCGCAAGAGGCCGCCGAGCTGCTAAAACAAGGCAACCCGCGCCGGGTATTCACCCATGACAAGCTGGGCGAGGCGCCGGAGGTGGTCTTCATGTTCCCCGGCGGCGGCGCGCAATACGCCGGCATGGCGCGGGATCTTTACGAGACCGAGCCGGTCTTTGCCGACTGGATGGACCGGGGCCTCGATCATCTGGAGCCACAGCTCGATTTCGACCTGCGCGCGCTGTGGCTGCCGGAGGATGAGGCGGCGCGGATAGCGGCGGACAAGGCACTGACCAAACCCTCGGTGCAGCTGCCGCTGATCATGATCGTGGAATATGCGCTAGCGCAGCTCTGGATGAGCTGGGGGGTGCGCCCGGCCGCGCTGGTCGGCCATTCCATGGGGGAAAACACCGCCGCCTGTCTGGCCGGTGTGATGAGCTTCGAGGATTGCATCGACCTGGTGCTGCTGCGCGGGCGGCTGTTCGACACCGTGCCCGCCGGAGGCATGCTGAGCGTGTCGCTGCCGGAGGCGGAGCTGCGCGAACTGGTTGGCGAAGATCTGGATATCGCCAGCGTCAACGCGCCGCGGCTTTGTGCCGTGTCGGGGCCGCAGGCAGCGCTGGATGCGCTGGCCGAGGGTCTGGATGCGCGAGAGATAGAATATCAGCGGGTGCCGATCGACATTGCCGCGCATTCGCGGATGCTCGACCCGATTTTGGGGCGTTTCCGTGAGTTTTTGTCCAACATCCAGCTCTCAGCCCCGACCCTGCCGGTGATGTCGAACCGCACCGGCCAGTCGCTGACGCCGGAACAGGCCACCAGCCCGGATTACTGGACCGAACAACTCCGCAACACAGTGCATTTCGCCGATTGCATTTCGACGCTGTCCTCCGGCCCCAAGCGGGTGTTTCTGGAGGTTGGCCCGGGCAAGGCGCTGAGCTCGCTGGCGCAGATGTCGGACACGGTGGAGCCGGGTCAGGTGCTGTCCTCGTTGCGGCATCCGGAACAGGCGATGGCGGACGATGCCTATTTCCTCGGGGTGATCGGGCGGCTCTGGTCCTGCGGCGTCGAGGCCGACTGGCCGCAGATCTGGGGCGAGGCGAAGCGGCACCGGCTGCCGCTGCCAACCTATCAGTTCCAGTCCAGCCGCTATTTCATCGAACCCGGCACGCCGCAGGGGACGCAAACGTCCGAGACCGCGCTGAAGCGGGTCGAGGATATGGTGCGCTGGGGCTATCGCCCGGCGTGGCGGCCGCGTGCCGCGACCAGCGAGATCGACGTGGAGAGCGAGCTGGAGGCAGCGGAGCCGCAGAACTGGCTGTTGTTCGAGGATGGCGAGGGGCTGGCCGCGCGGGTTGCCCTGCAACTGGAACAGGCGGGCCATACCGTCACGCGGGTCAGCCCCGGCGATACCTATGCGCGGCTGGCCGAGGATCATTACCTGTTGCCGCCCGAACAGGGCCGCTTTGGCTATGACAGCCTGATCACCGATCTGGCCGAGGCTGGGCGCACGCCGGATCGCATCGGGCATTTCTGGCTGGTCACCGGCGAGGAGAGCTTCCGCCCCGGCAGCTCGTTCTACGACCGCAATCTGGAACAGGGATTCTTCAGCCTGATGTATCTGGGTCAGGCGCTCGGCGCGGCCGAGATGGAGGCGCCGGTGCATATCACCGTCTTCACCACCGGCGCGGCGCAGGTGAAGGGCGAGGGGCTGCCCTACCCGGAAAAGGCGCTGATCGCGGGGCCGGTGGGGGTGATGCCGCATGAGATGCCGGGCATCACCTGCGCCACGGTCGACCTGATGCTGCCGGAGCGCGCCAATGACGGGTTGCTGACCCGGCTGCGCGGCGATGACGGCGGCGACCCGCTGGCGCCCCTGCTGCCGCTGGTGCTGGAGGAGCTGTTCGCCGAACCGGCTAATGAGACGGCGGCGCGGCGCGGCGAGAAACGTTATGTGCGTGGCTGGCGGCCGGTGGCGCTGGAGGCGCCGCAGGCGGAGTCGTCCGTATGGAAACAGGGCGGCACCTACCTGATCACCGGCGGGTTCGGCGGTATCGGGCTGACGCTGGCCGGGGCGCTGATGCAGGAGCATGGCGCCAACGTGATCCTGCTGTCGCGCGATGCCCTGCCGGCGCGGAACGATTGGGATGCCTACCTTGCCAGCCACAGCCCCGCCGACCGGATCGCCCGACGTATCCGGTCGCTGCAGGAGCTGGAAGCCGAGGGTCAAGGCGCGGTGATGGCGATTGCCGCGGATGTCTGCAACATCGCGCAGATGCGCGCGGCGGTGAGCGAGGCCGAGGAGCGGTTCGGTGCCATCACCGGGGTGATCCATGCCGCCGGCCACATCGACGACGGCCCGATTCTCGCCAAGACCGAAATGGGGGTGGCGCAGGTCTTTGCCCCCAAGGTGACCGGGCTGAAGGTGCTGGACCAGCTGTTCCCCGACGGGATGCTGGAGCTGATGGTGCTGTTCTCCTCCTCCTCCACCGCGACGCGGCCGGCGGGGCAAGTCGACTATGTCGCCGCCAACGAGTATCTCAACGCCTTTGCCGCCGGGCGGCAGGGCGGTGCGACCCGGGTCCTGGCGGTGGACTGGGGTGTCTGGGCCGAGGTCGGCATGGCCGCCGAGGCGATGGCGGCGCGCGAAAACGCGGGCCAGCCCACCGAGCGGGAAGAGGTCGGGCAACCGCTGCTGGACGAGACCGGCTTCGATGCCACGGGCAATCGCCTTTTCGTGGCCGAGTATGACGCCGCCGAGCGTTGGGTGTTCGACCAGCACCGGCTGGCCTCGGGCGAGGCGCTGATGCCCGGCACCGGCTATCTGGAGTTGGCGGCGGAGGCGCTGGCGGCGCATGGGGTGGACGATCCTTACGAGGTGCGCGAGCTCTATTTCCTGCGTCCCCTGCAGGTGAGCGATGCCGCCCCCCGCCGCGCGGTGGTGCGGCTGGAACCCGAGGGCGGCGCGCTGAACCTCACCGTGCATTCGGCGCTGGGGCGGGACGAGAGCGAAGGCTTTGCGCTGAACGCCCAGGCGCGGCTGTTGCCGCGGCCGGGGCTGACGGCCCCTGCCCTCGATCTGGGCGAAATCGCCGGGCGTTGCCCCCAGGTGGAAAGCGCCGCGCCGGGCGAGCGGCTGACCAGCCCGCAGGAGGCGCATCTGCGCTTCGGGCCGCGCTGGCATGTGCTGCGCCGGATGGCGTTTGGCGACGGCGAGGGGCTGGCGACGCTGAGCCTGCCGCAGGAATTCCACGGCGATCTGGCGCAGGGCTACCGGCTGCATCCGGGGCTTCTGGATATCGCCACCGGCTGGGCCATCGCGCTGGCGCCGGGCTATGGCGGCACGTCGCTCTGGGTGCCGGTTTCCTATCGCACCGTGCGGGTGCTGGCGCTGCTGCCCGGCGAGATTCGCAGCTGGGTGCGTCTCAGTCCCGGCGCAACACCCGCCGACGGGTTCGTGAGCTTTGACGTGACGCTGACCGACGCGGAGGGCAACGTCTGTGTCGAGGTCGAAGGCTTCGAGATGAAACGCACCGGCGCAGCGCTGGACTTCGCCCAGCCCGACCGCGCCGATTCGGATGCTGTCGCGCTGGGGCTGGTGGCGCGCAATTCCGATGCGCCGCTCTCGCCCGAGGAACAGCGGCTGCGCCGCAATATCGCCGAAGGGATCCGCCCCGAAGAGGGGCCGGAGGCGCTGTCCCGCGCGCTGGCGCTGGGGCTGCCGCAGGTGGTGGTCAGCTCGCTCGACTTGCCGGCGCTGATCGCGCAGGCCGATCATGTCACCGCGCCTGCGGGCGCCGAGGAAGGGCAGAGTTTCGACCGGCCCGATCTGGACACCGATTACGTGGCACCGGAGACGGAGATCGAGAAGACGCTGGCGGGCCTGTTCGAGTCGCTGCTGGGTGTCTCCCGCGTGGGCACGCAGGACAGCTTCTTCGATCTGGGCGGTCATTCGCTGATCGCGGTGCGTCTGTTCTCGCGGATCAGCCGGCTTTTTGACGTGGAGTTCCCGCTGGCGACCCTGTTCGAGGCGCCGAGCGTCGCCGCGCTGGCCGATCTGATCGCCGCCCGCACCGGGCGTCGCGACGCAGCCGTAGAAGACGGCGGCGAGGCGGCCGCGCCGGACGCCCCGGCGTTCACCCACCTGGTGCCGCTGCACAAGGGCGGCGGTGCGCGCACCCCGTTTTTCCTTGTGGCGGGGATGTTCGGCAACGTGCTGAACCTGCGCCATCTGGCCCTGATGCTGGGCCGCGACCGGCCGGTCTATGGCCTGCAGGCGCGTGGGCTGATCGGCGAGGACGAGCCGCACCGGCGCATCGAAGAGGCCGCCGCCGATTATATCGCCGAGCTGCGGCAGGTGCAGCCCCATGGGCCCTATCTGCTGGGCGGCTTCTCCGGCGGCGGCATCACCGCCTATGAGATGGCGCGGCAGCTGGAGAACGCGGGCGAAAAGGTCGCGCTGCTGGTGATGCTGGACACGCCGCTGCCGGTGCGGCCCGAGCTGACCCGCCGCGACAAGGCGCTGATCAAGCTGCACGAGCTGCGCCGCAAGGGGCCGGGTTACCTGAGCGAATGGGCCGGCAACCGGGTCCGCTGGGAGCTGGAAAAGCGCCGCGCGCCGGTGACGATCAACGTGGCGACGCAGTTCGACAATGCCAAGATCGAGGCGGCCTTCCGCGAGGCGGTGGCGCAGTACCGGCTGAAGCCCTGGAACGGGCCGCTGGCGCTGTTCCGCCCGCCGCTGGACCGGCACTGGAAGGTGTCGGGCGGGCGCTGGGTGAGCGCGGCCAAGGAATATGTCCATGCCGACAACGACTGGACCCGCTGGGCGCCGAAGGTGCAGGTGATCGAGGTGCCGGGCGATCACGACAGCATGGTTCTGGTGCCCAACGTTTCGGTGCTGGCCGAGCAGATGAAAGGCCTGATCGACCGGGCCGAAAATGGCGGCTCCGGCTGGGCCGAGGCGGCGGAGTGAGGCGATGAACGATCCTGCGGTCCTGACCATCATCCTGAATTTCCGCACGCCGGATCTGACGCTGAAGGCGGCAGAGGCCGCGCTGCGCGAAATGGCGGGGCTGCGCGGCGAGGTTCTGGTGGTCGACAACGACTCCGGCGACGGCTCCTTCGCGCGGCTGACGGCAGAGGCGGAGGCGCGCGGCTGGAGCGAAGGCGACCGGCTGCGGGTGATGGACTCGGGCCGCAACGGCGGTTTCGGCGCCGGGATGAATTTTGGCATCCGCGCCGGGTTGTCCGATGGCAGCGCGCCGGATTTCTATTACCTGCTGAACTCGGACGCATGGCCGGAGCCGGGCGCGATCCGGGCGCTGCGCGATTCCCTGGTGGCGCATCCGCGCGCGGGGATGGCGGGCAGTTTCGTGCGCGGCGAGGATGGGGTGGCCCATCACACCGCCTTCCGCTTCCCGTCCATCGCGGGGGAGTTCGAGGGCGCCGCGCGCACCGGCCCGATTTCCCGCCTGCTGAAGAACGCCATCGTGGCGATGCCGATCCCGCAGACCCAGACGCGCGTCGACTGGACCGCCGGCGCCAGCCTGATGATGCGGGCGGAGATGCTGGATCAGATCGGCCTCTTCGACGAGACGTTCTTCCTCTACTACGAGGAAACCGACCTCTGCCGTCGTGCCGCGCAGGCCGGGTGGGAGACCTGGTACCTGCCCGAGAGCGCGGTGGTGCACCTGGGCTCCGCCTCCACCGGGATGAAGGAATGGGCGCGCACGCCAGAATACTGGTTCGATTCGCGCCGACATTACTTCACCAAGACCCACGGGCGCGCCTATGCCGGCTCGGCCACGCTGGCGCGGATCGCCGGGCAGGCGATCTGGGAGCTGCGCCGCGCCCTGTCGGGCAAGCCGCAGGCCGACCCGGACCGCTTCCTGCGCGACCTGATTGCCCATGCCCTGTGCGCCCCGCGGCAAAGCCAGGTGCAGCCCGCCGAACGTTCGATTGCCCCCAAAGTGGCCGAGGATAAGAAATGACCCCGTTTTCCTGTGTATTGATTGGTAATGAATCCCTGCTCGTCGGCTGCGGCGAGGCGCTGCGCGAACGCGGCCACGACATCCGCGCCGTCGTCTCGCGGGATCCGGAAATCCGCGCCTGGGCAATGCAGAACGGCCTGCCGGTGGAGGACAGGATCGCCGCGCTGGCCGGCCGGTTCGACGCCGGCGGCTTCGACTGGCTGCTGTCCATCGCCAACCTCAACGTGATCCCCGATGCGGTGCTGGCGCTGGCCGCCAGGGGCGCGGTCAATTTCCACGACGGGCCGCTGCCGCGCTATGCCGGGATTAACGCGCCGGTCTGGGCGCTGATCGCCGGCGAGGCAGAGTATGGCATCACTTGGCATATGATCGAAGGCGGTATCGACGAGGGCGATATTCTGGCGCAGAAGCATTTCGCCATTGCGCCCGACGAGACCGCCTTTTCGCTCAATTCGAAGTGCTACGGCGCTGCGATGGACAGCTTTCCCGCCCTGCTGGACCAGTTGGAGACCGGCGCGCCGGAGCGGCAGGCGCAGGACCTGACCCAGCGCAGCTATTTCGCCCGCGATGCCCGCCCCGACGGCGGCGCGCGGCTGGATTTCCACCGTCCGGCCGCGGATCTGGCGGCGCTGGTCCGGGCGCTGGATTTCGGCGGCTACTGGAACCCGTTGGCCAGCCCCAAGATCGAAATCGCCGCGGGTGAGGTCCTGCTGGTGGGCGCGGCGGAGCCGGCAGGCGTCGCCCGGGGCCTGCCCGGAACCGTGATGGCGGTGGAGCGCGACAGCCTGACCGTGGCCACCGGCGAGGGGGCGCTGCGGCTGTGGAAGCTGACCACGCCCGAGGGCGCGGCGGTCTCGCCCTCCGATCTGGTCCAGCCGGGTACGGCGCTGCCCAACCCGGAAGGGGCCGCCCTCCGCCACCTGAGCGAGGCGCTGGCGGCAACCCAGGCGACCGAACCCGCGTGGCGCCGCGCGCTGGCGGCGATGCACCCCGTCGCCGTGCCGCTGGCCGCGGCGACAAAGGGCGCCCCGGAATGGGAGGCGCTGCGCATTGCCACGCCGGACGGGATCACGCCCGAACGCGCCACGCTGGCAGTGCTGGCCTGGGCGCTGCTGAGCGGCGGCGAGGAGACCGCCGATCTGGCGCTGACCGAGCCGGCGCTCGTCGCCGGTGAGGCCGCCGCGCCGGGCTATGTTGCCGGCTGGGTACCGTGCCAGGTCCGCACCGGCGCGACGCTGGCGGAAACCGCCGCGACGCTCGCCCGGACCCGCGATCACGCCGGCAAGGGCGGCTTTGCCCGCGACCTGATCGCCCGCGATCCGCAGATCGGCTGGACCGGTCTGCCGGGCATCGCGCTGGCGCTCGACGGCGCCGGGCCGTTGGCGGGAACCGCGGCCACAGTGACCCTGCGCGACGAGCGCGTCAGCCTGCACGTGGACCGCGCCCGGCTGGACGAGGACGCCGCCGAACTGCTGGCCCGGCGGCTGGAGACGGCGATGCAGGCGGTGGCGGAGGCAGATGACACCGCCGAGCTGGGCACGCTCGACATCCTGCCCGCCTCCGAACGGCGCAAGACGGTGGCGACATGGAACGCCACCCAGGCCACGTTCGACGCCAGTCTCACAATTCCCCGCGCCATCGAGGCGCAGGTGGCGCAGACGCCGGAGGCAACCGCGCTGGTCTTCGAGGATCGCTGCCTGAGCTATGCGGAGGTAAACGCCCGCGCCAATGCGCTGGCCGCCAGCCTGCGCGACAAGGGCGTGGCGCCGGGGGCGCATGTGGGCCTCTACCTGCGCCGGTCACCCGAGATGGTGATCGCCGCCATCGCGATCATGAAGGCTGGCGGCGCCTACGTGCCGCTCGACCCCGCCTATCCCGCCGACCGCATCGCCCACTACATCAGCGACAGCCGCGCGACGGTGATCGTCACCGACGCCGCCCTGCGCGGGCAGTTGCCCGCCACCGGGGCCGGGATCGTCGAATATGACGGCAGCGGCGAACAGGCGGAGAATGTGGACGGCGGCGCCACCGGGGCCGATCTGGCCTATCTGATCTATACCTCCGGCTCCACCGGCCTGCCCAAGGGGGTGATGGTCGAACATCGCAACGTGGCCAATTTCTTTGCCGGAATGGACGCGCGCATCGGCATGCCGGAGAACGGCACCTGGTTCGCGGTCACCAGCCTGGGGTTCGACATCTCGGTGCTAGAGCTGTTCTGGACGCTGGCGCGCGGGTTCAAGCTGGTGCTGTCAGGCGACGAGAACCGCGCGGTGGTGTCGCGGGGGCCCATCGCCGTCAGCGACCGGCATATCGACTTCAACCTGATGTACTGGGGCAATGACGACGGCGCCGGCCCGAAGAAATACGAACTCCTGCTGGAGGGCGCCAAGTTCGCCGATGCCCACGGCTTCAACGCCGTCTGGACGCCGGAGCGGCACTTCCACGCCTTTGGCGGCCCCTACCCCAACCCCTCGGTCACCGGCGCCGCCGTTGCCGCGGTGACCAAGAACCTCTCGGTCCGTGCCGGCAGCTGCGTCGCGCCGCTGCACCATCCCGCCCGGATCGCCGAGGAGTGGGCGGTGATCGACAACCTGACCAACGGGCGCGCCGCATTGGGCATCGCCTCGGGCTGGCAGCCGGACGATTTCGTGCTGCGGCCTGAGAACACGCCGCCCAGGAACAAGCCGGCGATGTTCGAGACCATCGAGACCCTGCGCAAACTGTGGCGCGGCGAGGCGGTGGAGTTCGCCAAGGCCGACGGCACCCTGCATTCGGTCGTCACCCAGCCCCGCCCGGTGTCGAAGGAGCTGCCGATCTGGGTTACCACGGCGGGCAATCCGGAGACATGGAAAGAGGCCGGAGCCATCGGCGCCAACGTGCTGACCCACCTGCTGGGCCAGTCGATCGAGGAAGTGGGCGAGAAGATCCGCCTCTACCACGCGGCGCTGCGTGAAAACGGCCACGATCCCAAGGATTTCACCGTCACGCTGATGTTGCACACCTATCTGGCCGAGACCAAGGAACAGGCGGCCGAGGTCGCGCGCGGGCCGATGAAGGATTACCTGCGCTCTGCCGCGGGTCTGATCAAGCAATACGCCTGGGCCTTCCCCGCGTTCAAGAAACCCAAGGGGGTGACCAGCGCCTTTGACATGGATCTGGGCGTGCTGGATGCCGAGGAGCTGGAGGCGATCCTCGATTTCGCCTTCGAGCGGTATTTCGAGGATTCCGGCCTTTTCGGCACCGTTTCTGACGGGCTGCGGCGGGTCGAACAGCTCAAGCGCATCGGAGTGGACGAGATTGCCAGCCTGATCGACTATGGCATCGCGCCCGATCTGGTGCTGGAGGGGCTGAAGCCGCTGGCCGAGGTGCTGGCGCGGGCCAATGCGCCCAGCGAACCGGAGGCCGACGATTTCTCGCTCGCAGCGCAGATCATCCGGCATGACGTGACCCATATGCAGTGCACGCCGTCGATGGCGCGGATGATCGCGATGAACGACGAGGCGCGGCTGGCGTTGGGCCGGGTGAAGACCTTGTTGCTGGGGGGCGAGGCGCTGCCGGGCGATCTGGTGGAGGATCTGCGCGAGTGCACCGGCGCGGATATCCTCAACATGTACGGGCCGACCGAGACCACGATCTGGTCCACCTGCGAGGCGGTGGGCGCGGGCGCGCGCGGCATCGTCAACGTGGGCACCCCGATTGCCAATACCGGCGTCTATGTGCTGGACGGCGCGGACCGACCGGCGCCCATCGGCGTTCCGGGCGAGCTTTGCATCGGCGGCGCGGGCGTGACGCGCGGCTATTGGGAGCGGGAGGAGTTGACCGCCGAACGCTTCCCCGCCGATCCCTTCGCGGCGGAGATCGGCCTGACCGGGCCGGAGCCGCTCAGGATGTATCGCACCGGCGACCTTGTGCGCTGGCGGGCGGACGGCAAACTCGATTTCCTCGGCCGCACCGACCACCAGGTCAAGATCCGCGGCCAGCGGATCGAACTGGGCGAGATCGAAACCGCGCTGGCCGGTCAGCCGGGCATCAAGGGCGCGGTGGTGATCGCTCGGGCCAGCGAGGCAGGCGATCAGCGTCTGCTGGCCTATGTCACCGCCGATGCGGCCGTTGATGAGGCCGCCCTGCGCGCCGAGCTGGCCCGGCATTTGCCGGAGGTGATGGTACCGGCACGGATCACCCGGCTGGAGGCCTTCCCGCTGACGCCCAACAAGAAAATCGACCGCAAGGCACTGCCTGAGCCCGCCCCGGCGCGGGCGCCGCGTCCCGCGTTTGGTGAGGCGGCGGGCGACGCACAGGCCGCGTCCGCCCCGGCGGCAGGCAGCGGCGCGCAGGCGCAGATCGCGGCGATCTGGGGCCGGATCCTGGGCCTCGACGCCGTCAGCATCCAGCCGGAGGACAATTTCTTTGCCCTCGGGGGTCACTCCTTGCTGGCGGTGCAGGCGCACCGGGAAATCCGCACCACGATGGAACGGCCCGATCTGTCGATCACCGACATCTTCCGCTTTCCCACGCTGGGCGGGCTGGCGGCGCATCTGGGCGCGGGCAGCCCCGAGCCGGAGCCGCCCCAGGTGCCGGAACAGGACCGCAGCAAAACCATCTCGAAACGCCGCGCCATGCGCGACCGGCGGCGGATGCGCGCGGGATGAACATGGCGTCGGCCCCCACCCTCCAAGGGCCCGATGCCCGGGCGCTGGCGCGCCCGCTGCTGCCCGGATTTGTGGCGCTCTCCGCCACCGATCCGGGCGCGGCGCAGCCTATGGCCTGGCCGGAGGAGCGCGCCGCGCTCTCCCGTGCCTTGCCCGGCCGGCTGCGCGAATTCGATGCCGGACGCGCGGCGGCGCGGGCGGCGATGGCCGGGCTGGGCGTCGCCCCCGCCCCGGTGCTGCATGGCGCCGACCGGGCGCCCATCTGGCCCGCGGGGCTGACCGGATCGATCACCCACGGCGCCGGCGCCTGCCTGGCCGCCGTGGCGCGGCGCCGCGACCTGCGCGCCATCGGCCTGGATCTGGAGGCGGACGCGCCGCTGGAGCCGGAGCTCTTTGAGACCATCTGCACGCCTGAGGAGCTGGACCGGCTCGCCACCCTGCCCCAGCGTGCACGCGGGCAAAGGGCGCGGCTGATCTTTTCCGCCAAGGAGGCCGCCTATAAGGCGCAGTACCCGCTGAGCCGGACGCTGTTCGATTTCCACACTCTGGAGATCCGGCTCGACACAGACGACACCAACAAACGCAGCGACAAATTCACCGCCCGCTTCCTCCGCCCGGTCGCGCCCTTTGCCGCGGGCAGCCTGATTTCGGGCCGCTACGCCATCGGTGGCGGGCTGATCGTCACCGCCGCGACGCTTCCGGCGTGAAACCGGACACGATCTGCGCTAGACCAGAAGCAATGATGCGATGCAACCGCCAGAGGCCCGCCGCCGCATGAGCCTGCGCCTGTTCCCCATCCTGATCGCCGCCGCGCTGGCGCTTGCAGCGCTGGCCTGGTGGCTGTGGTCCAGGCCGCGGCTGCCCGACGCAGACACCGTTGCCGCCGCCTATGCCGCGCCATTGGCCGCGCCCGAACGGCCGATCGCGGTCTATCACCTGGGCCACAGCCTGGTGGGCCGCGACATGCCCGCGATGCTGGCCCAGCTTGCGGGCGAGGGTCACCGCTACGCGTTGCAACTGGGCTGGGGCACCTCGCTGAAGGAGCATTGGGAGCCGGACCTGGCGATCAACGGTTTCGAGGCCGAGAACGACACGCCAAAGTTCCGCCCGGCGCGGGAGGCCATCGGCTCGGGCGATTACGACGCCGTGGTGCTGACCGAGATGGTCGAACTGCGCGATGCGATCAAATACCACGACAGCGCCACGTACTTGGGCAAATGGGCCGATCTGGCACGGGCGGCCTCGGCCGACACCCGCGTCTATCTCTACGAGACCTGGCACCGGCTGGACGATCCGGCGGGCTGGCTGGCCCGGCTCGACGCCGATCTGCAAAGCCTGTGGGAAGACAAGCTGCTGCTGCCCGATCTGGCGGCGGGCGGCGCGGCGCGGCCGATCCATGTGATCCCCGCCGGTCAGGTCATGGCCCGGTTCGTCCGCGCGGTGGAGGCGGCGGGCGGCGTCGACAATATCGCCAGCCGCGACGCCCTGTTTCGCCGCGACGACGACGGCACGCTGGACGATATCCACCTGAACGATCTGGGCCACTACCTGGTGGCACTGACCCATTACGCGGTGCTCTACGGCCGCAGCCCTGTCGGCCTGCCGCATGAGCTGACCCGCGCCGACGGCAGCCCTGCCACGGCTCCCGGCCCGCAGGCCGCCCGGCTGATGCAGGAGACCGTCTGGCAGGTCGTCACCACCTATCCCAAGACCGGAGTCGCCCCATGACCGGAGCCATCCGTTTCGCCCTCATGCTGCCCCTGATGGCGTTCGCCGCCTGTCTGGCACTGGCCGCGCCCGCCACCGCGCAGGCGCGCGAAACCGCCCCCATCCTGCAGCCCGGCGACGGCACCCCGCCGCAACCTCTGGGCCCGATGCCGATGGCCGTCGGCCTTGCCCCGCTCACCGACTGGAGCACCGAGCAGCCCTTTATCGACGTGATGAAAACCGCCCGCCCCTGGATCGGCCATCTGGCCGGCCAGTGGGGCGGCGCGGACCACGATGACCTGGCGCAAGCGGGCTACCTGGACGAAAACGGCTGGCCGCTGGAGATCCCGCCGGAGCTGGGCTCCATCGGCACCGTGCTGCTGACCGACATGCCGGAAGAGGCCACGAGCCTTGCCGGCCGCTATGTCCTGCGCTTCGAGGGCGACGGGATCGTCGAGGTCGGCGGACGGGCGCAGAACGTCCGCTATGGCAACGGCGAGGTGCGGTTCGATTTCAGCCCCGGTGCCGGCCCGGTGGAGGTCCGCATCCAGCGCACCGATCGCAAGAAAACCGGCGATTACGTGCGCAACATCACCGTGGTGAAGGAGGACAACCTGCGCATTTACGAGGCCGGCGCAGTGTTCAACCCCGATTTCCTGCGCGTGCTGGAGGGGTTCAGGGTGCTGCGCTTCATGGACTGGATGCAAACCAACGACTCCGAGCAGGCGCAATGGCGCGACCGGCCCCGGGTCGGCGACTACACCTATGCCCTGCGCGGCGTGCCGGTGGAGGTAATGCTGGATCTGGCCAACCTCCTGGGGGTGGATGCCTGGTTCAACATGCCCCATCTGGCCGATGACGATTACCTGCGCCGTTTCGCCACCTTGGTGCACGACGGGCTGTGGCGCGATCTGAAGGCCTATGCGGAGTTTTCCAACGAGGTCTGGAACTGGCAGTTCGCCCAGGCACAATGGGCCGAGCGCATGGGACAGGACCGCTGGGGCAAGGAACACGGCTGGATGCAGTACTACGCCCTGCGCGCCAGCGAGGCGGCTGCGATCTGGTCGGAGGTCTATGGCGATGACGCCGAGGCGCGGCTGGTCAACGTGCTCTCCACCCAGACCGGCTGGCTGGGGCTGGAGGCCGATGTCCTGACGCCCTCGCGGCTGATGCGGGAGGCGCCTGACCGGGCGCCGATCGCCAGCCATTTCGACGCCTATGCGATCACCGGCTATTTCGGCCATGCCCTGGGCAAGGCCAGCCGCGCGCCGCTGGTGCGGCAATGGATCGGCGACAGCCGCGCCTTTGCCGAGGAAACCGCCCTGCTGCAGGGGCTGGAGGGCGCGGCGCGCGAGGCCTATGTGGCGGCGCACCGCCATGACGTGGCCACCGCGCTGGCCTGGGCGGAACTTCGCGACGGGCTCAGCAGCGAGGATCCCGAGGGCACGCTGGCGCATCTTCTGAACACGCTGTTTCCCTATCACGCCGCGGTGGCGAAGGAGCACGGGCTCGACCTGATCATGTATGAGGGCGGCACCCATCTGCTCGGCCAGGGGGAGGTGATGGAGGACCAGGACCTCACCGATTTCTTCATCCACCTGAACTACAGCGAAGAAATGGGGATGCTCTATACCGAGCTGATCAACGGCTGGCAGACGGTCGGCGGGAGGCTGTTTAACGTCTATGACGATGTGCGGCGGCCGGGCAAATGGGGAAGCTGGGGCGCGCTGCGCCACCTCTCCGACGACAATCCGCGCTGGCAGGCCATCCGGGGATTTCAGTAGCGGGGGGCTGGAAGCTCCTGCCGAAATAGGCAGTCATAACGCCTTTCCACCGTTCTCTTCACAGAACAAGCCGCGCAAGCGCCGGACCGGGGGCTGGCGCTCGCAACGGCAGTTCGGTTCACTTTATGGCAGCCAAGTTAGGACGAAATCCGAACGACGCGCTTACATCGACACAGCGCCAGACCGTGGGGACGGTCCGGCGCTTGCGCGGCGGCCTACGGCCTTGATTCCGCGCAGGTGGACTTGGCTCGAAGGCGCCCTAGACTGTGGTGGAGGTCTTCAGCGCGCCGCGTTGGCCGCAGCGATATGATCGGCAAGTTTGGCGGCCTCTGCCTCGGCATCGTGGCGGGCGAGCACCCGGGTGCGGCCCGCCTGCCCCATCTGCGCCAGCGCCTCCGCCGGGGTTTCGGCCATTTCGCCCACCGCCTGCGCCAGCGCGTCGATATCGCCCGCCGGCACCAGCCAGCCGGTCTCGCCCGGGCGGACCAGTTCGGGGATGCCGGCAATATAAGTAGCGATGACCGGCCGGGCGGCGGCCATCGCCTCCATCACCACCATCGGCAGCCCTTCGGCGAAACTGGGCAGGATCAGCGCATGCGCCCCGGCCAGTTCACGGCGCACACCGGCCTCGTCGAGCCAACCGGTCAGCGTAACCGCGTCCTGCAATCCATGGGCGGCAATCGCCCGCTCCAGCTCGCCGCGCAACTCGCCGTCGCCCACCAGCGTCAGATGTACCTGCAGATGGGCGGCGTGCAGCTTTGCCATCGCCTCGATCAGCAGCACCTGCCCCTTCTGCTCGGAAAACCGTCCGATATTGACCAGCCGCAACGGCCCCGTGGGCAGCGGCGCAGGGTCGGCGAAGGCGTCGGGCTCGATGCCGCAATGCACCACCTTGATGCGTTCCCAGGTCTCGAACGCCGCCCAGCGGCAGAGCTGGCTACGGCCGAACTGGCTGATCCCCACGGCAAAGGCCGCGCGGTCCAGCTTTTCGCCCAGCGACAGGGCCTCGGGCGCGTCGAACTCCTCCGGCCCATGGGTGGTGAAACTGTAGCCCGGCCCGCCCAGCGCATGGGCCAGCATGGCGACCGTTGTGGCATTGGTGCCGAAATGGGCGTGCATATGCGCCACCCCTTCGGCGGCGCAGCGGTGGGCCACCTCTGCCGCCTCGGCCAAATAGATCAGGTGCCGCAGCACCCCCACCTGCGAGGCGCGCCCGGCGCGGATCGCCAGCCGCAGCGCCGCCCAGGTCCGGCCCGGATGGCGCAGAGCACGGCCCGCCAGCGCCGCCAGCAGCCGCCCGGCGCCGGCTTCCAGGATGTAGCGGGTCTGCGCCTCCTCCTCCCGGTCCCGGGCATCGACCAGCGGCAGTGCGCTGCGCCGCATCGCCAGCCGCAGCACCTGTGCCCCGCCGCGTTCCAGCGCCCGCAGCTCGCGGCGGATGAAACTGTGCGAGGGGAGCGGGTAGGTGTTCAGAACATAGGCGATCTTCACGGCCACAGAACCTTTGCATGAGGGCTGATCCTTCCTAGCCGCTGGCGGCGCATGAGAAAAGCGGCGCGCGCGCCCACCCGCAAGAGGCGGCTGGATTGTTTCGCCAAGTCCCGGAATGCGGCCCACCCCGCGGATTTTCCGCCGCTTCGGCAACAGGTTCCGCGCCAATACGTCCCGGGGTCGGCGCTCGATTGACCGCCCTGCTGCCGCGCCCTAGCCTGCCCCGACCACGCAAAAGAACGGCAACCCGTGACCCGAGTCATTTCCGCATTCCAAGGCACCGGCCTGATGGCGCGCGCGCTGCGCTCCATGACCTGGCTGATGATGAAATACGGCGGCGCGCAGGGGTTGCGGCTGGCCTCCAACCTGATCCTGACGCGGCTGCTCTACCCCGAGGCCTTCGGGCTGATGGCGCTGGTCTCGGTGGTCACCGTGGGGTTGGCGCTGTTTTCCGATATCGGGCTCGGCCCCTCGATCCAGCAGAACCCGCGGGGCGACGATCCGGAGTTTCTGGATACCGCCTGGGTGATCCAGATCCTGCGCGGCACCGGGCTGTGGCTGGGCACCTGTGTCCTCGCCCTGCCCGCGGCGGCGTTCTATGGCGAGCCGGCGCTGGCCTATTACCTGCCGATCGCCGGGCTGGCCTCGGTCATCAACGGCTTTGCGCCCACCAAGATCGAGACCGCCCATCGCCACCTGCTGCTGGGCCGGCTGACCGCGCTGGAGCTTGCCTCGCAGGCGGTGGGCATCGGCGGCATGGTGATCCTGGCGGTGCTCACGGAATCGGTCACGGCGCTGGTGCTGGGCGCGGTGATCCAGGCCGCCGCGCGGGTGGTGCTGACCAATCTCTACCTGCCCGGGCGTGGCAACCGCTTCCGCTGGAACCGCACGGTGGCAAGCGAGCTGATGCATTTCGGCAAATGGATCTTTCTCAGCACGGCGCTGTGGTTCTTCACCAGCCAGGGCGACCGGGTGGTGCTGGGCCGCTACCTGTCGCTGGAGATGCTGGGGCTGTACAATATCGGCTATTTTCTGGCCAGTTTCCCCACCTTGATGGGACACTCGGTGATCGGCGGCGTGATGATCCCGATCTATCGAGACCGCCCCGCCCACGAGAGCCCGGAGAACTTCCGCAAGCAGCGGCTGCTGCGCGCGGGTCTTGCCGGCGGGATCGCAGGGATGTCGGTCGTGATGGCGCTGATCGGCCCGGCGCTGGTCGAGTTTCTGTACGACGACCGCTATCTGACCTCGGCCCAGATCGTGACGCTGATGGCCTGCGCGATGGCGCCCTCGGCACTGGCGATGACCTATGAGCAGGCGCCGCTGGCCGCCGGCGACAGCCGCAGTTATTTCATCTTTTCCACCGCCCGCGCGGTGGTGCAGATCGGGCTGATCCTGGCCGGGGTGATCTGGTACGGGTTGTTCGGGGCGATCCTGGCGATGGGGCTGACCAGCCTGCTGACCTATCCAGTGCTGGTCTGGATGGCGCGGCGGCACCGGGTATGGGATCCGCTGCTGGACCTGGTTTTTGCCGTGCTCACCGGCGCGCTCTGCGCGCTGGCGCTGTGGATCCACTGGGACGAGGCCGCCGGGCTTATCGGGGTGATTTCCTGACCCCGGGGCAGTGCACGCCCCGGATCACATGACCCCGGGTCACACCGCGTCGTGGCGGTGTGCGGAGCGGCGGCCGAACAGCCGCGCGCGCAGGCTGCGGCGCGGGGGTTTCGTGCTCATCCGCGGCACCGAGACCACCGGCTTGATGCCCAGGTCGCGTTCCATATGTGCCGCGGTACGCATCACCGGGTTCATCAGCTCCAGCAGGAAGGCCACGGCCAGCGCCCCGATGACGCTGGCGATCGCGCCGGCGATGGCCAGTTTCGTGCGGCTGCGGGTGAACGGGTAATCGGGCACCGCGGCCGGTTCGATCACGGTCAGCTGTTCGCCCTGGCCCTGGGTTTCCAGACGATAGCCCACCTCAGCCTCGGTGCGATGCGCGGCCGCGACGTCGAGTTCGGCGCGGACCTGCTCCAGCTCGCGCTCAAAGGCGCCGAGCTGGCGTTCGATCTGCGGCGAGGTCGCGATGGAGCTTTGCAGCTCGTCCCTGCGGTCCTCCAGCAACTGCTTCTGCGCGTCCAGCGTCGCCATCTCCTCGTTCAGGTCGGCCAGCATCCGCTCGGCAGTGGCCTTGCGTTCCTTCTGACGGGCCTGTTCGGCGGCCCGTTCGATGCGGATGCGCTCGCGGGCGATGCTCAGCAGTTCCTGGTTGATCGTGGCGATCTCGTCGCGGCGGAAATCCAGGGTGCCGGGCAGCGCCAGATCGTATTCCTTGCGGAAGGCCGCCATATCGTCTTCGAGCCGGGCGACACGGGCGCGCAGCGCCTCTTCGCGCGCGGTGAAGAAAGCCAGCGTTTCGCGCGCCTGCTGCAGCCGGGTTTCGGCGCTGAGCGCGATGGTGCGTTGCGCGAATTCATGGGCGATCTGCTGGGCCAGCAGCGCGGTCGGCATCTCGGCCCGGACGGTCAGGACGGAGACCGCGCCGTCGCGACCGTTGCCGTTGCCCGCGGCCGCCTTGCTGTCGATCGCAACCGAGGTGCGCAGCGCATCGACCCTTTCATTGTCCGTCATCGACGGGTCGTCGGTGTAAAGCCCGTACTTCGCAATCACCTCAAGCACGCTGTCGCGCGCCATCACCCGCTGTTCGACGGATTGCAGCCGGCGGGCGGCGGAACCTTCGACGGTGCTGCGCGCCAGATCGCCGGCGACCTTGGGCTGGACCACCTGGATCACCTCGATCGCACGAAAGAGATGGCTTTGCATGCCGGCCACAAAGACCGCCGCGACGCTGCCCAGGATCGCCACCAACAGGATCAGCCCCGCGCGTCGGCGCACCATATCGAGGAAATCTGCCAGAGAATGAACCGGACCCATAGCAACCTTACCTTAATTCCGCGCGGGACGCGGCCTGCATCCGCGCGGCGCCTGCATATCGCCCGTGCCCGGGCCGTTGTCCGGGAAAGACCATAGCAAGCGGGCGAAACTAAGGCGATTCCGGGGTTGCCGCGCCCAAGAGATGGCAAAGCCCGTCCCCGGGAGCGGGCCCGGGGAAACAGCGGCTTGCGCTCAGCGTGCCTGGTTCAGCACCACGCCCAGCAGCTCGGTCTGATCGCCAAGCAGGTCCTCGCAGGCACGAATCTGGGCGGCGGTGGTCTGGGTACCGTCGGCCACCAGCAGCAGCGCATCGACCTGCGGCAGGAAGGCCGCGACGTCGTCATGGGACAGGATCGGCGGCAGATCGTACAGAACCACATCCGGGTCCAGCGACAGGATCATCTCGTCCAGCGTCAGGGCGCAACTGGGGTCGTGCAGGGTTTCGGCTGCGTTGCGGTCAGCCCGGTCGGCCAGGCCCAGCGCCAGACCGTCGCAGCAACGCACGAGGTGATCCTCGGCGGCGAGCTTGCCGTGCAGGAAGGCATCCATATCGCCCTTTGCCGGCACCGCCAGCATCTGGGCAACGCCGGGGCTGCGGCGGTTCATGTCCATCAGGATGGTGCGCGTCTCGGGCACCCGGGCCAGGCTGAGCGCCAGGTTCACAGCGGTGAAGGTGGCGCCGCAGCCCTGGGTCGGCGCGGCGATCGCCACCCGGCGCCAGCCGTTGCTGCGCAGGGTATGCATCAGCCGGGTGCGCAACAGGTCGAAAGCGCGGGCGGCAGGGTCGTCGCGGAACAGGCTGACCAGCGGCGACAGGCGGGCGCCGGCGTCGCGCAGACCCGGCTTGACGCGGGGCAGTTGCTCCCAGGGGCTCAGCGGGGCCGAGGGCAGGGTGCAGACCGAGGCGCCATCGCGGCGCGGCGCCTGTTCGACCGGGCGGCGGGCCGCCTTGCGCCGAAAGATCTTTCGCTCCTGGCGGGGGGTCATCGGTTCCGTCTCGCTCATCTCCGCCAGCGGCAGAGCCACGCTCCGGCCGGTGACCATGTCCAAATCAAGATAATCTTTCATGCCCTGTCCTCCAAATCGCCTGTGCCGCCGAACCCGCCGGTCAAACCCCGGTGCGGCGCAGCACAACGCCCACCGTACGCGCCATCAGCAGCAGATCGCGCCCCAGCGACAGCGACCGGCAATAGGCGGCGTCGACGCGGGCGCGGTAGCTGAATTTTTTCTCGTTGCGGGTCGACACCTGCCACAGACCGGTGATCCCCGGCTTCAGCGCAACGTAGAACACGGAGTTCCCGTAGAGCCGCAGTTGCTCGGGCAGCATCGGACGCGGGCCGACCAGGCTCATCTCGCCCTTCACCACGTTCCACAGCTGCGGCAACTCGTCCAGCGACGTAGCGCGCAGGAACTGCCCGACGCGGGTGATGCGCGGATCCTGGCGCAGTTTCTGAGTGAGGAACCACTCATCGCGGATCGCCGGATCGGCGGCCAGCAGGTGCGCCAGTTGCGCATCGGCATCGCGCACCATGGTGCGCAGCTTGACGATGGAGAACTTGCGGCCGCGCTGGCCCAGCCGGACCTGCCAGTAGAACGGCTGCCCGCCTTCGATCCAGAGCGCCAGGGCGCAGATCGCGATGATCGGCAGGCTCAACGGGAGGGTGAGGGCCACCAGCAGCAGGTCCAGTGCCCGTTTGCCGCTGCGCGCGTACCACCCTTCGGTGGCCTGCGCTGCGACCCGCACCGAATATCCCGGAAACGGACGATCGAGGTTCGCCGGCGCCGGGATCATGAACCGCATCCGGTGGCGCCGGGGGGCGGGGGGGAAACGCAGAGCGGCACCCTGCGAGAAAAACACTCTTTCCATCACGTGCTCTCCTGACAAACGACCGCACTCCGCAGGCTGCGGACAGACCGGCCTGTCGCACTCACTCACATTCAATTGTCAGATACCCGTCCAAGCAGCTCGTCCGGGCGTTGGGGTGCGGATTGCGGAACCGGACCTCCCCCACAGACAGTCCGGTTCCTCCGCTGGCTAAAACTGGTCTCGGTGTTGCCCCGTTTTTGCCATGATTGAATTTACCACTGGCCTTTAGAGTTTTAACAAATTCAACGGAAACAGTTTGTTTCCATCGCAAAGCCCCCGAAAAACCGCCTGGTTATCAATCATGTGGATGATCATTCCCCCGCAATCCATAGGAATGTTCAGATTTTGGAAACCATACCCGCCTCAGAATCGGTTAACAACGGCCCCGCCGGGCCCCGCGCGGCGCAAAGGCGCGAGCCGGGCCAAACTGTGGCACAATCTGGGCAGCCGGCGGTCAAGCGGGCGTCCCCTGCCCGATTTCCCGGCCTTGCCTAAACGGCCGCGGCCATGACATGTGGTCAAGACAGCCCCGCGGCGCCGGATCGCGGCAACGGAAAGGACCCCTCATGTCTCAATCGCTGCAGGTCATCTACCCGATCACCGACGGGACCCATTTCGACTACGACTATTATCTCGGCACCCATATGCCGCTGGTGGCCGAACATATGGGGCCGCATATCGAACGCACGCTGGTCACCCGCGGCGTCTCGGGCGGGCCGGACACGCCGCCGGCCTATTACGCGGTGGCGACGATGGTGTTCGCCGACAAGGCGGCGATGGGCGCGGCGCTGCGGGCCTCCGGCCCGGTGATGAAGGATGTGGCCAATTTCACCGATGTGCGGCCGCAGGTCCTGATCGGCGACGTGATCGCGTAACCCCATGACGGCAGGTTCGGACAAGGGTACCTGGTGCGCCATCGACCTGACCCCGGGGCGGGTCCGCGGCTGGGCGATGCAGGGCGATACGGTGACCGGCACGGCCCGGATCGAGGCGGCCCCGGACCGGCCGGGGGTGGAGCTTGCCGCCGGGCTGGTCGAACAACTTGACCCCGGCGCGCCGGCAGTGATCTGCGGACTGGCGGAGGCACCCGCTGTCACCGTCCCCGCGAAGCCGGGCGAGATCGCGCCGGTTGCGCTGACCGGGACCGCCGTCCATGCGCTGCCCGGGCTGCGCCAGGACAGCCCGGCGGGGCGGATCGGCGGCGATCTGGCACGGATCGCGGGCTTTCTCGCCCTCAATCCCGGCTGGGACGGGGTGATCTGTCTGGCCGGGCCGGTGACCCATTGGGCGCAGGTCAGCGCCGACGAGGTGGTGAGTTTCCAGAGCTTTCTGACCGGGGAGGCCGCCGTGGCGCTGGCTGCGGCGCCGTCGCTGCGGGCGGCCTGCTCCGGGGATATCTGGGACAGCGCGGCCTTCGGCGAGGCGCTGGAGACGGCGATGTCGCGGCCCGAACGGCTGGCCACCGGGTTGGCGGCAATCGGGGCCGAGGCGGGCCTGGGCGGGCTGCGGCCGGGTCAGGCGCGCGCGCGCCTGTACGGTCTGCTCACCGGGGCGGAACTGGCCGCCGCGCGCCCCTACTGGCTGGGCCAGCAGGTGGCGCTGATCGGGGCGGAGGCCGATGCCCGCCCCTATGGCGAGGCGTTGCCGCGCCAGGGCGTGCCGGTCACGATTGCCCACGAGGAGCGGATGACGCTGGCGGGCCTGACCGCCGCCCGCCGCCGGATCGTCCGGTCCGGACCCAAGGCGGGCTGACGCCCTAGGATTTGCGGCGTATGCCGATCGGCGCGCCAAGCTGGGCGGGCGGCTCCAACCCGGCATGATCCGCCTTCATCCGGGCAAACCGCGCCACCGCCCACTCGGGGTACTCGGCGGACCGGCGCGTGGCGTGATCGACGTTCATCGACAAGACCTCCTGCGTGGCGCAGAGCGCGCCGTCGGCGTCACGCAGCATTTCGGCAAAGAAATGCAGCCGCTTGCGGTCGTGGTCGATCAGCCGGAAGCGGACGGAAAACGTCTCGCCCTCGCGCAGCTCGTTGACGAAATGGGTATGCGCCTGCAGCACGAAGGAGCCTTGCCCGGCGCGCTCGACATACTCCCACCCCAAGCCGAGATAGTCCTCGAACAGCACATCGGAGGCCAGGTCGAAGGCGATGCCGTAATAGCCCACGTTCATGTGGCCGTTGAAATCGATCCAGTCGCTTTCGACCTTGCGGTCGCTCACCACGATCGGGGCGGGATAGGGGCCGTCGTGGCCGCTCTTCGGCGGGTGGGTCATTTGCGTCATCGTCTCCTTCCTGAAACCGGCGGCACCTTGCCCCGGGCATGCCCGGGGGCCAACCCCCGGCGGTTGCCTTTTTCCCGCAAGCCGCCGAGGATGCCGGAAAAACCATCCCCCGGCGCAAGGAGAGCCAGACGATGAAAGACACCTATCTGCGGCAGGACGGCACCGGATTGGCCGAAATGGTGGCAAAGGGCGAGGTGACGGCGGACGAACTGCTGGATACCGCGCTGACGCTGACGGAGGAACGCAACCCGGCGCTGAACGCGGTGGTGATGCTGCGCGAGGATGTGGCGCGGCAGGCGATCCGCGACGGGCTGCCCGAGGGGCCGTTCGCCGGGGTGCCCTTCCTGCTGAAGGATCTTGGCGCCGAGGCCAAAGCCTATCCCACCAACAACGGCTCGCGGCTGATGCAGGGGATGAAGTGGAGCTACGATTCCGAGATCTTCCTGCGGATGCAGGCCACCGGCGTGGTGACCTACGGACGCGGCACCTCGCCCGAACTGGGGGTGGGGCCGGTAACCGAGGCGGGCGTCTATGGCGGCCCCACCCGCAATCCGTGGAACACCGGCCACACCTCCGGCGGGTCCTCCGGTGGCTCGGGGGCGGCGGTGGCCGCCGGCATCGTGCCGATGGCGCATGGCTCCGATGGCGGCGGCTCGGTGCGCATCCCGGCGTCGTCCTGCGGGCTGGTCGGGTTCAAACCGACCCGGGCGCGGCTGCCCGACGGACCGGGCTCGGGCGAAGGCTGGGCCGGGATGGCGATCGACGGGGCGCTGACCCGCTCGCTGCGCGACACCGCCAAGATGCTCGATGCCTGCGCCGGGCCGGATCTGGGCGCGCCGTACTGGGCGCCGCCGATGGCGGGCAGCTATGAGGCCGCGATGAGCCGCGATCCGGGCAAGCTGCGGGTGCGCTACAGCACCACCACGCTGAGCGGCGCCCCCATCGACCCCGACTGCGTCGCGGCGGTGGAAAAAACCGCGCGCCTGCTGGAGGATCTGGGCCACGAGGTAGAGGAATTCCGCCCTGCGCCCGATCTGGACGTGGAGGCGATGATGCAGGCCTGGACCCGGATCGTCGCCTGCGGCACCGCGCTGAGCGTGGAAAAGGTGCTTCAGGGCAAAGAGCTCACCCCTGATATGGTCGACGGGGTGACCTATGCCGCCGTCGCCTATTCCCGACAGGTGTCCGGCGCCGATTACCTCGATGCGGTGGGCCAGGTGCATGCCTTCGGTCGCCGCATGGCGCATGTGTTCCTCGATTGCGACGTGCTGCTGACGCCGACGCTGGGGATGCCGCCGGCGCCGGTGGGCAAATACAAGCCCGATTTCGAGGATTTTGTCGCCTATCGCAACGGTCCGGGCAGCGTGTTCGACTATTCGCCCTACACGGCCATCTTCAACGCCAGCGGCCAGCCGGCGGTGTCGCTGCCACTGCACTGGAGCAGCGACGATCTCCCAATCGGGGTGCATCTGGGGATGGCTTTCGGCGAGGACGAGCGGCTGATGGCGCTGTCGGGCCAGATCGAACGCGCCGCCGCCTGGGCCGAGAAACAGTTGAGCCTGATCCTGGGCGGCGTCCGCCAGCCCTGATCGCGGCATAGGAGGGGCCTTGGCCGGCAACACCTACAGCACGCGCAAGCTGCGCAAGATCTACGGCGAGGGGCCGGCAGCGGTGCATGCGCTGCGCGGCGTCACGCTGGAGATCCCCGAGGGCGAGATCGTGGTGCTGCTGGGCCCCTCGGGCAGCGGCAAGTCGACGCTGCTCAATATCCTCGGCGGGCTGGATCGCGGCACCGACGGAGACGTGTTCTTTCGCGACCACGAGCTATCAGCGATGTCGGACAAGGAACTGACCCGCTATCGCCGCGATCACGTCGGTTTCGTGTTTCAGTTCTACAACCTGATGCCCAGCCTCACCGCACGGGAGAATGTCGAGCTGGTGACCGAGATCGCACAGAACCCGATGGACCCGGGCGAGGCGCTGGCGCTGGTCGGGCTGGACAAACGCGCCGATCACTTCCCGGCGCAGATGTCGGGCGGCGAGCAGCAGCGGGTGGCGATCGCCCGGGCGCTCGCCAAGCAGCCCGATGTGATGTTCTGCGACGAGCCCACCGGCGCGCTCGACAGCACCACGGGGCGCGCGGTGCTGAACGTGCTCAAGGACGTCAACGAAAAGATGAGCACCACCGTCATGATCGTGACCCATGCCGCCGCCCAGGCGGCAATGGCCGACCGGGTGATCCATTTCGCCGACGGCGGCGTGCGCGAGGTGGTGATCAACGCCACCAAAGCCTCGCCCGACGAGATCGAATGGTAGCGCGATGAGCTTCCACCCCAGCCCCCTCACCCGCAAGCTGATGCGCGACCTCTGGCGCATCAAGGGACAGGCTGCCGCCATCGGCGCGGTGATCGCGGTGGGGGTGATGATGCTGGTGATGATGACCGGCCTCGTCGCCTCGCTGGGCGAGACGCGGCGGGCCTATTACGAGCGCTACCGGCTGGCCGATATCTTCGCCCCCGTCACCCGCGCGCCGGAGACGGTGGCCGGGGCGCTGCGCCACCTGCCCGGGGTGGCGGCGATCCAGACACGGGTGGCGGGCAGCGCACTGGTCGATCTCGACGGCACTGCGCTGCCGGTTCAGGCGCGCGCGCTGTCGCTGCCCGATTACCGGGCGCCCGCGCTCAACACCGTGTACCTGACCGACGGGCGCATGTTCGACGGCGACCGCGCCGATGAGGTGGTGGTGCTGCGCAGTTTCGCCATTGCCCACGACCTGCGCCCCGGCGACCGGATCACGGCGACGATGAACGGATTTCGCCGCGCCCTGACCGTGGTGGGCTTCGCCCAGTCGCCGGAGTTCCTCTATTCCACCGCCCCGGGCGAGGTGGTGCCGGACGATGCCCGCTTTGCCGTCCTGTGGATGAGCCGCACCGCGCTGTCGGCGGCCTATGACATGGAAGGCGCGTTCAACGAGGTGCTGTTCGCGCTCACCCGCGGCACCGAACCCGAGGCGGTGATCGCCGCCGCCGACCGGCTGCTCGACCGCTACGGCGCCACCGGCGCCTATGCGCTCTCCGATCTGGAATCGGACAAGTTCATCACCGAGGAGATCGGCGGGCTCAAGCGCAGCGCCGGCAGCGTGCCGCCGGTGTTCCTCGCGGTGGCGGCGTTCCTGCTCTACATCGTGATCTCGCGCATGGTGCAGGCCGAGCGCGAGGAGATCGGCCTGATGAAGGCCTTCGGCTATACCAACCGCGAGGTCGGCGGCCATTACTTCCGCATGATCCTGGCGATCGCGGCGGGCGGCGCGCTGGCCGGCTGCCTGCTGGGCATCGCGGTGGGGCGCTGGATGGTCGATCTGTACCTGATTTACTACAAATTCCCGTTTCTGGTATTCCGGCTCGACCCGGCGTCGTTCCTGGTGGGGTTCGGCGTCAGCATCCTGGCGGCCTCTGCCGGCGGGCTTCTCGTGCTGCGGCGGGTCTTTGCCCTGACGCCGGCGGTGGCGATGCGCCCTGCCCCGCCCGCCGACTTCAGCCACAGCGGGCGGTTCGGCGCGGCGCTGGACCGGCTTCTGGACCAGCCCACGCGGATGGTGCTGCGCCGGCTCACCCGCCAGCCCTTGCGCATGGGCGGCGCGGTTCTGGGCGTGGCGGCGGGGCTGTCGGTCTCGGTCGCGATGACCGCGATCCTGACCAGTTTCGACCAGATGCAGGAGCTGACCTTCGACGTGATCGACCGCAGCGACCTGAGCGTGAGCTTCACCCAGCCGCTGGCGATCCGTAGCGCCTATGAGCTGCAACGCCTGCCCGGGGTGATCGAGGTGGAGCCGGTGCGGCTGGTGCCCGCCATCCTGCGCCACGGGCGGGAGAAATACCACGGCGCGATCTACGGGCTGACCGCTGAGCCGCGCCTGAACCGGGCGGTGGATGCGGACGAACAACCCATCGCGATGCGCCCCGGCGGCGTGATCCTGTCCACCGGGCTGGCGCGAACGCTGGACATCCGCGCCGGAGAGGTTTTGAGCGTCGATGTCCGCGAGGGGCGGCGGCCGCAGCTCGAACTGCCGGTGATCGCGGTGGCCGAAAGCCTGCTGGGCTCGCCCGCCTATATGCAGATGGGCGCGCTGAACCGGGCGCTGAAAGAGCCGCTGCGCACCTCCGGCGCCTATCTGCGGGTCGATGCGGCGCGGGCGGACCAGATCTATGCGACCCTGAAGGATATGCCGATGGTGGCGGGCGTCAGCGTGAAATCGGACAGTCTGGCGGCGCTGAAAAAGGTGATGGACCGGGGCGCCGGCGCGATGCGTTACGTGATGGCGCTGATCGCGGCGGTGATCACCTTCGGGGTGATCTACAACGCCGCCCGGGTGGCGCAGGCGGAACGCGCCCGCGATCTGGCCAGCCTGCGGGTGCTGGGCTTCACTACCGGGGAGGTGGGCTTCGTCCTGCTGGGCGAGCTCGCCGTGGTCACCCTGCTGGCGCTGCCGCTGGGCGGGCTGATGGGGTACGGGCTGACCTTTGCCATTGCGGCGGGGTTCAGCACAGACATCTACCAGATCCGCCCCAGCTTTGCCGCCGCAAGCTATGGCCAGGCGATGGGCGTGGTGCTGGCCGCGGCGCTGGTCTCCGGCTGGCTTGTCAAACGGGACATCGACCGGGCAGACATGGTATCTGCCCTGAAAACGAGGGAATGAGCGTTGGCTGCAAAACGGAAACACTCCCGTCTGATCCTGACGCTGGTGGCCCTGGCGCTGGTCGGCGCGGCGCTGGCGGCGGCGTTCTGGCCGCGCCCGGTGCTGGTCGATCTGGGCACGGTGACGCGCGGTGCGATGCGGCTGACCATCGACGAGGAGGGGCGCACCCAGGTGCATGAACCCTATGTCGTCTCCTCTCCGGTGGCGGGCGAGTTGCAGCGCGTGAGCGTACAACCCGGCGACAAAGTTGTACGGAATGAAACCGTGGTGGCGCGGATGCATCCCACCAACCCCTCGGCGCTGGACGTGCGCACCCGCGAACAGGCGCAGGCCGCCGTTACCGCCGCCGAGGCCGCCGTGCAGGTGGCGCACGCGGATCTGAACGCGGCGATGGCCAACCGCGACTTCGCCGAGAGCGAGCTGGAGCGGGTGCGGCAACTGGTCGAGCGCGGGATCAGCAGCAAGGTCACGCTGGAACGCACCGAGCAGGAGTCGCGCGTCGCCCATGCCGCCGTCAACACCGCCCGCGCCGCCATCGCCATGCGAGTGGCCGAACTGAACAGCGCCCGGGCGCAGTTGATCAGCTTCGACGACAAGGGGCTGGCCAAGACGCTGGCGGGCGACAACCCGTCCGAACCGGGAATCCCGATCCTGGCGCCGATCGACGGAACCATCCTGAAGGTGATCCAGAAGAGCGAGACCACCCTGCCCGCCGGCGAGGCGATCCTGGAGATCGGCGATGTGGAGCGCGATCTGGAAATCGAGGCCGAGCTGCTCTCGTCCGACGCGGTACAGGTCCGCGTGGGCGACCCGGTGATCGTCACCAACTGGGGCGGCACCGGCGATCTGGAGGGCCGGCTTGAGCGGATCGAGCCCTATGGCTACACCAAGTATTCGGCGTTGGGGGTCGAGGAGCAGCGGGTCAAGGTCACCATCAGCTTCACCGGCGACAGCGCCGCCCGCGCCGGGCTGGGCCATGGCTACCGGGTCGAAGTGCGGATCGTGGTCTGGCAGAGCGAGGATGCGGTTCTGCTCCCCTCCAGCGCGCTGTTCCGCGAGCAGCAGGACTGGGCGGTGTTCCGGGTCGAGGACGGCGCGGCGCGGCTGCAGAAGGTGCGGATCGGTCATGACAACGGCACCGTGGCGGAGGTGCTGGACGGGTTGGCGCCGGGCGATCAGGTGGTGCTGTTCCCCTCAGCCAGCCTGGGCGACGGCCAGAAGGTGGCGCAGCGGCGGATCGAATAGGGCGATCCCCCTTCCCGCCCGCTCCACAGGCCGCACCGCTGCGGCAGCGGCCCGAAATGGTCGCGATCCGGGCAGATGTCCGGAAGGCGGCGCAAGCGCCGGTCAGATCGCAACCGTCCGCCGCGTAAATCACGAATTTCTCTACCGAATGCGGCGCGGCACGTTGCCTGCAAACGGGCCCGATCGTATGATGCGGTCAATGTCTTTCATCCTTGCAGATCGACGCTCATCGGAAAGGAGCAGCCCGTGGTGAAACTTGGACAGGGGGGGCGGCTGGCAGGCCTTGCCCTTGCAGCTGTGGCGGCGGTCTTTCTGATTTGGAACTTCAGCAATAACGACGCCCTGCCGGAGGGGTTCGCGCTTGGAAACGGCCGCATCGAGGCGGTGGAGATCGACGTGGCCGCCAGCAGCAGCGCCCGCATCGAGGAGATCCTGGTGAGGGAAGGCGAATTCGTCGAGGCCGGGCAGGAGCTGGTGCGGATGGACATCCGTCAACTGACCGCATCGCTCAACCAGGTGGCGGCGCAGTTGCAGCAGGCCGAGATCTCGGTCGAGAACGCCCGGCTTCTGGTCAAGCAGCGCAACGCCGAAAAACGCGCGGCGGAAGCAACGCTGGCGCAGGCCCGGGCCAACTCCGACGCCGCCCGGCGCCAGTATGAGCGCGCCGAGCGTCTGGCGACCGAGAACGTCACCTCGGAACAGGCGCTGGATCAGGCCCGCGCCGCAGCCCTGGGCGCCGAGGCCGCCGTTGCGGCGGCGGAAGCCTCGCTCGCCTCGGCAGAGGCCGCCATCGCCTCGGCCGAATCCTCGGTGGTCGGCGCCGAAGCCGCGGTGAAGGCCGCCGAGGCTGCCAGAGAGGCGATCGAGGTGCAGATCGAGGACAGCACGCTGACCGCGCCGCGCGCCGGGCGGGTGCAATATATCGTCGCCCGCGAGGGCGAGATCGTCGCCGCCGGCGGCCGGGTGGTGAACCTGGTCGATGTGAGCGACGTGTTCATGACCTTTTTCCTGCCCACCGCCGATGCAGGCCGCACCGGCATCGGCACAGAGGCGCGCATCCTGCTGGACGCGGCGCCGGGCATCGTGATCCCGGCCGAGATTTCCTTTGTCGCCGATGTGGCGCAGTTCACGCCGAAATCGGTGGAAACCCAGGTAGAGCGGGAGAAGCTGATGTTCCGCACCCGTGCCCGCATCGCGCCGGAGCTGCTGCAAAAGCATCTTGAGCAGATCAAGACCGGGCTGCCCGGGGTGACCTGGGTCCGGCTCGATCCGCAGGCGCCCTGGCCGGAGGACGCCCAGGGGCAAATCCTGCAATGACCCCGCAGGAGCCCCCGCTTGTCGTGCAGACCCGCGGGCTTGGCCTGAGCTATGGCAAGACCCGGGCGCTGGACGATGTAACGCTGGATATCCCGACGGGGCGTATGGTCGGGCTGATCGGGCCGGACGGGGTGGGAAAATCCTCGCTGCTGTCGCTGATTGCGGGCGCGCGCGGGATGCAGGAGGGGCAACTTACGGTGCTGGGCGGCGATATGGCCCGGGCGCGTGACCGCGACCGCACCCAGCCGCGCATCGCCTTCATGCCGCAGGGGCTGGGACGCAACCTCTACATGACGCTGTCGGTGTTCGAGAATGTCGATTTCTTCGGCCGGCTGTTCGGCCTGGCCGCCGCCGAGCGGCGGCGGCGGATCGAGGTTCTGCTGAAAGCCACCGGGCTCGCCCCGTTTGCCGAACGCCCGGCCGGCAAGCTGTCGGGCGGCATGAAGCAGAAGCTGGGCCTGTGCTGCGCGCTGATCCACGATCCCGACCTGCTGATCCTCGATGAGCCGACGACCGGGGTCGACCCGCTGTCGCGGCGGCAGTTCTGGCAGTTGATCCGCTCGATCCGCGGCACCCGCCCGGGCATGAGCATCCTGATCGCCACCGCCTATATGGAAGAGGCCGAAGGCTTTGACTGGCTGGTGGCGATGGAAAAGGGCCGGGTACTGGCGACCGGAACCCCGGCGGAGCTGCTGGAGCAGACCGGCACCGACGAGCTCGACGCCGCCTTTATCCAGCTGTTGCCCGAAGAAAAGCGGGCCCGTCACAGCGAACTGATCATTCCGCCGCGCGACACCGGCCAAGACGACGGCTTCGTCATCGAGGCCGAGGGGTTGAGCGTTAAGTTCGGCGATTTCACCGCCGTGGACGGCGTCAGCTTTCGCATTCAAAGGGGCGAGATCTTCGGCTTTCTGGGCTCCAACGGCTGCGGCAAGACCACAACGATGAAGGTGCTGACCGGGCTGTTGCACCCGGCCGCCGGCTGGGCGCGGCTGTTCGGCAAGACGATCGACGCGCGCGACATGACCCTGCGCAAGCGCATCGGCTACATGACGCAGAGCTTCTCGCTCTACAGCGAGCTGACGGTGCGGCAGAACCTCGAGCTGCACGGGCGGCTGTTCGACATGCCCGCTGATACCCTGTCGCGGCGGGTGGAGGAGCTGACGCAGCGGTTCGACCTGCAGGGGGTTCTGGACAGCCTGCCCAACGCGCTGCCGCTGGGCATCCGCCAGCGGCTGTCGCTAGCCGTCGCATTGATCCACTCCCCCGACATCCTGATCCTCGACGAGCCAACCTCGGGCGTCGATCCGGTGGCGCGTGACGATTTCTGGCGCATCCTGGTGGAGCTGTCGCGCAAGGACGGCGTCACCATCTTCATCTCCACCCATTTCATGAACGAGGCGGAGCGCTGCGACCGGATCTCGCTGATGCATGCGGGCCAGGTCCTGATCAGCGACGCGCCGGAGGCGATCCGGCAATCCTGCGGGGCGGCGACGCTGGACGACGCCTTTGTTCACCATCTGCAACAGGTCATCGGCGACGACGGCAGCGATGCCCCGGCCCTGGCCGCGGCGGCAGAGCCCCAGGGCGACGTCCCCGTTCGCCGCAACCTGCTGCGGTTCCGCTGGGACCGGATGCTGAGCATTTCCAAGCGCGAGGCGCTGGAGCTGGTCCGCGATCCGATTCGCCTGACGCTGGCCGGACTGGGCAGCCTGCTGCTGATGCTGGTGCTGGGGTTCGGCATCAGCATGGATGTTGAGGACCTGCGCTTTGCCACGCTGGACCTCGACCAGACCGTCACCAGCCAGTCCTATGTGAACGAGCTGTCCGGGTCGCGCTATTTCATCGAGGAACCAGCGCTGCGCGACTATGCCGATATGGACGCGCGGATGCGGGCGGGCGAGATCAGCCTGGCGCTGGAAATCCCACCCCGGTTCGCCGCCGATCTGGCGCGCGGGCGCACCCCCTCGATCGCGGCCTGGATCGACGGGTCGAACCCGCAACTGGCGGAAACCGTGCTGGGCTATGTCCAGGCGATGCACAGCTACTACCTGACCGAAAAGATCCGCGAGGCCTATGGCGATGCGGCGGTTGCCGGGGACTACGAGCTTGAGGTCCGCTATCGCTACAACCCCGATATCGAAAGCCTCACCGCGATGGTCCCGGCAGTGATCCCGATGCTGCTCTTGCTGATCCCGGCGATGCTGGCGGCGTTGTCGGTGGTGCGCGAAAAAGAGATGGGGTCGATCGTCAATTTCTACGTGACACCGGCGCGGCGGCTGGAGTTCCTGTTGGGCAAGCAACTGCCCTATCTGGTCATGGCGATGGTAAACTTCGTCCTGCTGGCGCTGATGGCGGTCACGCTGTTTGCCGTGCCCTTTACCGGCAGCCTGGCCGCGCTGACCCTCGGCGCCTTTCTCTACGTGGTGCTGGCCACCGGGCTCGGGCTGGTGATCTCGGCCTTCATGAGCAGCCAGATCGCGGCAATCTTCGCCACTTCGCTGGCGACCATGCTGCCGGCGGTGCAATATGGCGGCATCATCAACCCGGTCTCGGCGCTGGAGGGCGCCGGCGCGGTAATCGGGCGGGTCTATCCCACCAGCCATTTCGTCACCATCGCACGCGGCACCTTCTCCAAGGCGCTGGGGTTCGAGGAGCTCTGGGCGTCTTTCGTGCCGATGCTGCTGTTGGTGCCGGTGCTGACAGTGATCGGCGCCGCGCTGCTGCGCAAACAGGCGAGGTAAGCGATGCGGTTACGCCATGTCCTGCACCTCGGCATCAAGGAGCTGCGCGGGCTGCTGCGCGATCCGCTGCTGGTGTTTCTGGTGCTCTATGCCTTCTCGGTGGATGTCTACGTCTCCTCCACCGCGATGCCCGAAACCCTGTCCAAGGCGCCGATCGCCATCGTGGATGAGGATGCTTCACCACTGTCGCGCAATATCTCCGACGCGTTCTATCCGCCCTATTTCCTGCCCCCCAGCCACATAACGCAGCCGGAGATGGATGCGCGGATGGATGCGGGGCTCGACACCTTCGCGCTGGACATCCCGCCCGGTTTCCAGCGCGATCTTCTGGCCGGGCTGCAGCCGACGCTGCAGTTGAATGTCGATGCAACGCGGCTGTCGCAGGCCTTTACCGGCGCCGGCTATGTGCAACAGATCGTGGCGGCCGAGGTCTCGGAATACCTGGCGCGCCATCGCGGGGAAACCGAGCTGCCCGTCGATCTGACCCTGCGGGCGCGGTTCAACCCCGAGCTCAACGTCGCCTGGTTCGGAGCGATTACCAATGTGATCAGCGCGGTGACCATGCTGTCGATCATCCTGACCGGCGCGGCGCTGATCCGAGAGCGCGAGCACGCCACCGTCGAACACCTGCTGGTGATGCCGGTCACCGCGCTGGAGATCATGGTGGCCAAGATCTGGGCGATGGGGCTGGTGGTGCTGGTCGCCTCGGGCGTGTCGCTGACGCTGGTGGTCCAGGGCGCGCTGGACGTGCCCATCGCGGGGTCGCTGCCGCTGTTTCTCCTGGGCGCGATGCTGCACCTCTTCGCCACCACCTCGCTGGGGATTCTGCTGGCGACCTTTGCCGGCTCGATGCCGCAGTTCGGAATGCTGATGTTGCTGGTGCTGCTGCCGCTGCAGGTGCTGTCCGGCGGCATGACGCCGCGCGAAAGCATGCCGGAGTTTCTGCAGACCATCATGCTGGTGTCGCCCGACACCCATTATATCGCTCTGGCCCAAGGCGTGCTGTTCCGCGGTGCCGGGCTGGATTTCGTCTGGCCGCACCTGCTGGCGCTGCTGGCAATCGGAACCGTTCTGTTTCTGCTGGCGCTGTCGCAGTTCCGCGCGTTTCTGAAGTGACCCGAGCGCCCGGCCTGAAGGCGGCAAAGAGCCTTCCCCTAAAGAGCAATCCAGAGCGTGGAGGGGGTAAATGGTGCTGCTGGAGAGAATTGAACTCTCGACCTCTCCCTTACCAAGGGAGTGCTCTACCTCTGAGCTACAGCAGCGCCGTGGGCGGCTAGTTAGACGCAAAATTCGGGGGGCGCAAGGGCGTCTGGACGGTTTTTTTCACCTGCGGTAGATAGGGGCATGACAAAGAAATCCCCCGCCCCTTCCGGAGCCAATTCCACACAAAGCCGCGAAGACCGGCTGAAGGCTGCGCTCAAGGCCAATATGGCCAAGCGCAAGGCCCAGGCACGCGCCCGTGCCACCGTTGAAACGGCGGCCGGGGACACCGAGGCAGGCAACGCGGGCAAGAGCGAGGACTAGGGCAGATGGATTCGATTCTGGTAACCGGGAACGGGCCGCTCAGCGGTCAGATTCCCATTGCAGGCGCCAAGAATGCCTGTCTGACGCTGATGCCGGCCACGCTGCTCAGCGAAGAACCGCTTACGCTGACCAATGCGCCGCGGCTCTCCGACATCCGCACCATGACCGCGCTGCTGCAATCGCTGGGCGCCGAGGTGACCAGCCTGCAGGACGGACAGGTGCTGGCAATGTCGAGCCATGATCTGGACAACCACGTCGCCGACTATGACATCGTGCGCAAGATGCGCGCCTCCAACCTGGTGCTGGGCCCGATGCTGGCGCGGCTGGGCCATGCGGTGGTGTCGCTGCCCGGCGGCTGCGCCATCGGGGCGCGGCCGATGGACCTGCATATCTTCGGGCTGGAGGCGCTGGGGGCCGAGATCGAGCTGAAGGACGGCTATCTGCACGCCAAGGCGCCCAACGGGCTGAAGGGTGCTGTGGTGGAGTTCTCCTTTGCCTCGGTCGGCGCCACCGAGAACGTGATGATGGCGGCGACGCTGGCCAAGGGCACCACCGTTCTGAAGAACGCCGCGCGGGAGCCCGAGATCGTCGATCTGGCCACCTGCCTGCGCAAGATGGGCGCCCAGATCGAGGGCGACGGTACCTCGGAGATCACCATTCAGGGTGTCGACCGGCTGCACGGCGCCACCCACCCGGTGGTCGCCGACCGAATCGAGCTGGGCACCTATATGCTGGCCCCCGCCATTGCCGGCGGCGAGGTGGAGCTGCTGGGCGGCCGGATCGGCCTGGTCGGCGCCTTCTGCGAAAAGCTGGACGCGGCCGGGATCGCGGTCGAGGAAACCGCCCAGGGGCTGAAAGTCTCCCGCCGCAACGGGCGGGTCGGCGCGGTCGATGTGGTGACCGAGCCCTTCCCCGGCTTTCCCACCGACCTGCAGGCGCAGATGATGGCGCTTCTGTGCACCGCGGAGGGCACCAGCGTGCTGGAGGAACGGATCTTTGAAAACCGCTTCATGCACGCCCCGGAACTGACCCGCATGGGGGCCCGGATCGACGTTCAGGGCGGCACCGCCACGGTGACCGGGGTCGAACGCCTCAAGGGGGCGCCGGTGATGGCCACCGATCTGCGCGCCAGCGTCTCGCTGATCCTGGCGGCGCTGGCCGCCGAGGGCGAAACTACGGTCAGCCGCGTCTATCATCTGGACCGCGGATATGAGAACGTGGAGCGCAAGCTGCAGGCCGTGGGCGCAAAAATCGAACGGATCAAGGGCCAATGAGCACAGATGCCAAATTCGAGGAGGGCGGCGAGGCGCCGCTGAACCTGGGCGCGCTCGATACCGAGGACCTCAAGGTGATCTCGGCGCTGGCGCAGGACGCCGTGTTTCCCGCCAATGAAATGCGCTGGACCCCGGCGCAGCGGCGCTTTGCCATCCTGCTCAACCGCTTCCGCTGGGAGGACAAGGGCCGCGACCGCCACGGGCCCGAACGGGTCCGGTCGCTGCTGGTGATCGACGAGGTGATGGGCGTGGCCAGCCAGGGCGTTCCGCATCGCGACAGCGATACCATCCTGTCGCTGCTGTCGGTCGATTTCGAGCCGGGGGACGACGGCACCGGGAATATCCTGCTGACGCTGGCCGGCGACGGCGCGATCCGGCTGGAGGTCGAGGCGATCGGCGTCAGCCTGCGCGACGTGACGCGGCCCTACCGCGCGCCCTCGGGCAAGGCCCCCGACCACGGGGAATGAGCGCCGCCATCCGCCCTGCCCGGCCGGACGACGCGGAACAAGCCTCGCGCATCCTGATCGCCTCGATCACCGAATTATGCCGCGCCGATCACAAGGGCGATCCCGAGGCCATCGCCCGCTGGAACGCCAACAAAACGCCCGACAGCGTGGCGCGGATGATCGCGGCGGGCGGGATTCGCATTGCAGAGCTGGACGGCCGGATTGCCGCCGTGGGCGAGATCGACCGCGCCGAGGGCAAGATAACCCTGAACTATGTCGATCCCGCCTGGCGCGGTCGCGGCCTGTCTTCCGCGCTGCTGGCGGCGATGGAGGCGGAACTGGCTCAGGCGGGTGTGACAACCGCGCGCCTTACCGCCACCGCGACAGCACGCGACTTCTACCTCAGACACGGCTGGAAAGCCGCCGGACCCGGTCGCGCCGGCCGCTGGATCGTGGGCTACCCCATGGAGAAACGCCTCGACCCTTGAGGCCCTGCGCGCGCGATTGTATGTGGTGCCATCGCCCGGAGACCCAAATGCCCCAGTTCCTCGACACCAAAGACACCGATTTCGACGCCGCCTTTGCCGCCCTGCTCTCGGCCAAGCGCGAGGACAGCCCCGATGTGGACGATACGGTGGCCGCCATCATCGCCGATGTGCGCGCCCGCGGCGATGCCGCGGTGATCGAACTGACCGCAAAGTTCGACCGGCTGGACCTGACGCCGGAGCGGCTGGCCTTTACGCCGGAGGAGATCGCCGCAGCGGTCGACGCCGTTTCGGCCGAAGACCGCGACGCGCTGGAACTCGCCGCCGAGCGCATCCGCGCCTATCACGTGCGTCAGATGCCCGAGGATGCAAGCTGGACCGACCCCGAAGGCGCCACGCTGGGCTGGCGCTGGACCGCCGTTTCCGCCGCCGGGCTCTATGTGCCGGGTGGGCTGGCCTCCTACCCCTCCTCAGTGCTGATGAACGCGATCCCGGCCAAGGTGGCCGGCGTCGAGCGGCTGGCCATCGCGGTGCCCACGCCGGACGGCGCGGTCAACCCGCTGGTGCTGCTGGCGGCCCGGATCGCCGGCGTGGACGAGATTTACCGCATCGGCGGCGCGCAGGCGATCGCGGCGCTGGCCTATGGCACCGAAACCATCGCGCCGGTCGACAAGATCACCGGCCCCGGCAACGCCTTTGTCGCCGCGGCCAAGCGGCGCGTGTTCGGCAAGGTGGGCATCGACATGATCGCCGGCCCGTCCGAGATCCTGGTGATCGCCGACGGCGACAACGACCCCGACTGGATCGCGCTCGACCTGATGAGCCAGGCAGAGCACGACGAAAGCGCCCAGTCGATCCTGATCACGGATGATGCGGAGTTTGGCCGCAAGGTGGCGGCAGCGGTGGACAGGCGCCTTGAAACGCTGGACCGGCGCGCCATCGCCGGGGCAAGCTGGCGCGACTTCGGCGCCGTCATCACCGTGCGCGACCTGGACGAGGCGGCGGCGCTGTCGAACCGAATCGCACCGGAGCATCTGGAGCTTTGCGTCGCCGACCCCGAGGCGCTGGCGGAACACTGCACCCACGCCGGCGCCATTTTCCTCGGCCAGTACACGCCCGAGGCGATCGGCGATTACGTGGGTGGTCCGAACCACGTGCTGCCGACGGCGCGTTCGGCGCGGTTCTCGTCGGGTTTGAGCGTGATGGATTTCCTCAAACGCACCACGCTGGCGCGGATGACCCCCGAGGCCCTGCGCGCCATCGGCCCCAGCGCCGAGCGTCTGGCGCAATCGGAAAGCCTTGAGGCGCACGGGCTGTCGGTCCGCGCGCGTCTGGATCAACTGAACAGGTAACATGCCGATGTCACATATCGTCGATATTGCCCTGGACGATGCGGGGCTGCCCCCGCCGACGCCCGAGATCGAACAGGAACGCAAGGTCGCCATGTTCGACCTGCTGGAACAGAACAGCTTCACCTTGCCCAAGCGCGACGACCGGGTCGTGCCAGAGGGCCCCTATCGGGTGACGCTGTCGATCCGCGACAAGCGGCTGGTCTTCGACATCGAAACCGAGGACGGCCAGAAGGCGGCCGAGTTTCACCTGTCGCTGGGTCCGTTCCGCCAGGTGGTCAAGGACTACTTCCAGATCTGCGAATCCTACTACAATGCGGTGAAAACCCTACCCCCCAGCCAGATCGAGACCATCGACATGGCCCGGCGCGGCATCCACAACGAGGGCAGCCGGGTTCTGAAGGAACGGCTGGAAGGCAAGGCCGAGGTCGACGAGGACACCGCGCGGCGCCTGTTCACCCTGATCTGCGTCCTGCACTTCGGGGGTTAGCCGTGGAACCGCTGCCGCAGTCGATCCTGTTCTGCTGCGATCATAATTCCTGCCGGTCGCCGATGGCCGAGGGGATTATGAAAAAGCTCTATGGCACCGCGACCTATGTGCAGTCGGCGGGCGTGAAAAGCGATCTGGAGATCGACGGCTTCGCCATCGCGGTCTGCCAGGAGATCGACGTGGAGCTGTCGCGCCACCGCAGCCGGTCGTTCGAGGATATGGAGCAATGGGGCGACGACCTCGGCTCCTACGATCTGGTGGTGGCGCTGTCGCCCGCAAGCCAGCGCCGGGCGCTGGAACTGACCCGGTTCTTCCACCTCGAGGTGGAGTACTGGCCGATCCTCGACCCCACCGGCCTGGGCAACACGCGGGAGGAAAAACTGACCGCCTACCGCCAGACCCGTGACCAGATCATCACCAAGCTGACAGAGAAATGGGGCGAGCCGACCGAGGTGACGTGACCGGTCCCGTGCTGCCGGTGCGGCACACTCCCCGCCCATTCCGGGGAGTTTCCAACATAAATCGTACAGTTCAGACGCAAGCAGCCTTGAAAAACCGGGGGAAAGGGCGCATTTAAGCGCACGTCCCGCGCACCAGCGGGTGAAACCATTATGGAGACAACATGGCCAAGGAAGATACGCTCGAATTTCCCGGTGTCGTGAAGGAACTCCTGCCCAATGCGACGTTTCGGGTCGAGCTGGAAAACGGCCATGAGATCATCGCACACACGGCAGGCAAGATGCGCAAGAACCGCATCCGCGTCCTTGCCGGCGACAAGGTGCAGGTCGAAATGACCCCCTACGATCTGACCAAGGGTCGGATCAACTATCGCTTCAAGTAACTCCCGCGCCCCCGGCGCGGCAGCATATGCGCGAGGGCCCGTGAGATGAAACTGATCCTGGGCTCGGCCAGCCCGCGCCGGCGCGACCTGCTGGCGCAGATCAATGTCGTGCCGGACGAGATTCGCCCGGCCGATATCGACGAAGACCCCCGAAAAGACGAGCTTCCCCGCCCCTACGCGGCCCGCGTGGCGCGCGAAAAGGCATTGGCGGTGACGGCGGCGGAGGACGAGATTGTCCTGTGCGCCGATACCACCGTGGCGCTCGGCCGCCGGATCCTTGGCAAGCCCGCCGATGCGGCGGAGGCCGAGGCGTTTCTGCGCGCGCTTTCCGGCCGCCGCCACCGGGTGATCACCGCCGTCGCGGTGCGCCGCGGCAAGCGGCTGTGGGAACGCGACGTGGTCAGCGCGGTCAAGATGAAACGGCTGTCGCAGCAGGAGATCGACTTCTACCTCGCCAGCGGCGACTGGCAGGGCAAGGCCGGCGGCTACGGCATCCAGGGGCCCGCCGGGGCGCTGATCCCATGGATCAGCGGCTCCTTCACCGGGATCGTCGGACTGCCGCTGGCCGAAACCGCCGCGCTGCTGCAGGCGTCCGGATATCCCGTATACGGAGGCACCGCATGAAAGGCCGTCAGATCATTCTCGACCATATCGACGACCGCGAGGCCGCCGCGCTGATGGTGGACGGGCGGCTGGAGGATCTGCTGATCGACAGCGACGCCCCCCGCCCCGGCGCGATCTACCGCGCCATTGCCCAGCGGCCGATGAAGGGCCAGGGCGGGCTCTTTCTCGACACGCCCGACGGCACCGCCTATCTGCGCCAGATCAAGGGGATCGCCCCCGGTCAGGCGCTGCTGGTGCAGGTCACCGGCTATGCCGAGCCAGGCAAGGCAATCCCGGTGACCGCCAAGCTGCTGTTCAAGAGCCGCTATGCCATCGTCACCCCGGAAGCGCCCGGCGTGAACCTGTCGCGCCGCATCCGCGATGACGAGGAACGGATCCGCATCCTCGCCGCCGCCGGGACCGAGGCGGCGGAGGCCCGCGCCCACGGCATCATCCTGCGCTCTGCCTGCGAGGGCGCCGAAGCCGACGAGATCGCCGAGGATGTGGACGCCATGCTGGCGCTGGCCGATGCGGTGCTGGCCGATGCCGAGGGTGCGGCGGAAAAGCTGACCGAGGGCGACGGGCCGCACCTGCTGGCCTGGCGCGACTGGTCGGAGCCGGCGGCGGTGGAAACCGAGCCCGGTGGGTTCGACCGCTGCGGCGTGCTCGACGCGGTGGGGGCTCTGAAATCGCCGCGCGTGCCGCTCTCCGGCGGGGCATTCCTGTTTGTCGAACCCACCCGTGCGCTGGTAGCCGTGGACGTGAACACCGGCGCCGACACATCGCTGGCCGCCGGCCTCAAGGCCAATATCGCCACCGCGCGCGAGCTGCCCCGCCAGCTGCGCCTGCGCGGCCTGGGCGGCCAGATCGCGCTGGACCTGGCGCCGATGCCGAAAAAGGACCGCCGTACCTTCGAGAGCGCCCTGCGCGCCGCCTTCCGCGCCGATACCGAGGACACCACGCTGGCCGGTTGGACACCGCTGGGTCACTATGAGCTGCAGCGCAAACGCGGCCGCGTGGCCCTGTCGGAGGCGCTGGCATGAGCTGTCCAATCTGCCAGCGGGAGACCGATCCGGAATATCGCCCGTTCTGCTCCAAACGCTGCGCCGATGTCGACCTCGGCAACTGGCTGAAGGGCGCCTACGCGGTGCCCTCGGATGCCCCCGAAGACCTTGATATCGCTGAGGAACAGGCCGAGGCCGCCCGGCAAAAACCACATTAGTCGCAGAAAGCCCAAAATGCCTCTAGACACCCGTGTGCGGAATGCCTAGAACGCCCCCACCCAAAGGCCAGCGCCTTTCCCGTGCCCGGGTAGCTCAGGGGTAGAGCAGTGGATTGAAAATCCTCGTGTCGGTGGTTCGATTCCGCCCCCGGGCACCATTTTCAAAAAATGATCAATAGCTTGGCTCTCCCCGTCCCGTCCAGCAACGCAAGCGCTGCTTGGCCGTGGATATCATTAGGGTAGCGTTCCGTGGGTTGTTGCCCTCACTACGAGTGCGGCACTGCTCCGTGCTGTGGATTGTCGCGGTATGCGACAAAGCCAATGGCTACATTGAACATTCGATCAACTCGGTCGGGATCGGTCTGACAGGATGCTGGCCCGAAGCGGGCGGTGAAGCTTCGCAGAGGCACGGTCTGCTGCCATAACAGGGAGCGCTCGGCAGACAGAATCATGCGCCCCGACCGCATCGCCCTTATCGGGCTGGGGATCCTGGCCGGCACAATCGCTGCCAACTTCGTCCCGGCCGGTTCAAAGGTGACCGGCAGCGACCCCGCCCCCGAAGCCCTGTCCCGGCGCGGCGCCGATCAGCGCAGCCGCATCAGCAACCCGGCCATCAGGCGGGCGCGTTCCGTCAGGCTGGAGACCTGGATATGTTCGTTGAGCGTATGCAGCCCGCTCCCCAGAACGCCCAGCGAATCCAACGTCGGGATCCCCATCGCGCCGGTGAAGTTGCCGTCGGAGCCGCCGCCCTGGCTGCGCCCTGTCATCTCGAACCCCAGCTCCTTGGCGATCTCCCTGGCAACCTCGAAGATCTTTAGCGTGCCGGGTTGATCGGGCCGCCAGACCGGCCGCGTCACCCCGCGGGTGACCTGGAATTCGACCCCGTTTGCAACGCCTTGCAGCGCCAGCATCCGGGCGATGCCGTCATCGAGGTCTTCCTGCTTTTTCGCCATGCTCAGCGCCTCGGCCTCGCAGGAGGAGGAGACGCAGTTCACCCATTGCCCGGCATGGATCACGCCGACACTGAAGGTGCAGTCGGGGCCGGTCATATCCTCGATCTCGATGATCTTGCGCGCCATGGCGGCAATCGCCGATTTGCCATCCTCCAGCCGGGCGCCGGCGTGGCTGGGCTGGCCCACGGTGCGCAGGTTGAAGCGCGCGATGGCATAGCGGCCGATGGTCACCCCGCCGTCTTCATGGCCGGGTTCGGGGACCAGCACGTATGTGTTGCGCGCCGCCTCCGCCTCGATCAGATCGCGGGTCGAGGGCGTGCCCACCTCCTCGTCGGGGGTGAACAGCACGGTGACCGGCAACGGCGTCTGCAACCCGGCGCGGATCAACTGGCGGATCGCCTCGAGGCTGATGTAATTGCCGCCCTTCATGTCCATCAGTCCGGGGCCGAAACAGATATCGCCCTCGCGGCGGAACGGCAGCTTCTCCAGCGTGCCGATCGGGTGCACCGTATCCATGTGGCCGGCGATCAGGATGCCGGGGGTCCTGCCCATGTCCGGATGCGGAAACCGCGCCCGGACCGAGCCGCCAAAGCCCATGCGGCCGGGGATGCGTTCGATCTGCGCGCCCAGCGCGGCCATCTCATAGGCCGCGATATCCATCATGCGGTTGACCGCGGCGGCGTCATAGGTCGGGCTTTCGCATTCGATCCAGGGCTTCAGCCCGGCCAGCATCTCATCGGCGTCGAACGGCAGATCAAGCGGTGTCATGGTGCGCTCCGGTCAGGCGGTCAGGCGGCGTTCGGCGATCCGCGCCATGATCGAGGCGCCCACCGGCAGCAGCTCGGGGTCGAGAAAGAAGCTGGGGTTGTGCAACCCGGTGGTGCCGGAATGGCCGACCCGGCAATAGGCGCCGGGAACCACCTGCAGCATGTCCGCGAAATCCTCCGACCCGGTGGCGGGCTCGTCGGTGTCGGAGATATTCTCCGCCCCCACGATATCGGCGGCGGCCTCCATATAGGCGTCCGACAGATCGGCGTCGTTCACCAGCACGTTGAAGATATTGCGCAGGTCGATGTTGATCTCGACGCCGTACGCCTTGGCAAACCCCTCGCAGAGATCGCGCATGCGGGCCTCGACCAGCTCGTACACCTCGTCCTTGAAATAGCGGACGGTCCCGGCCAGCGTCGCGGTGTCGGGCACCACGTTATAGGCGGAGCCGGCGTGCAGCTGAGTCACCGACAACACGCAGGTGTCCAGCGGCGCCACGTTGCGCGACACGATCGTCTGCAGCTCGCCTACCAGCGACGAGGCGATCACCAGCGGGTCGCGCGATTGCTGCGGCATCGCCGCGTGGCTGCCCTTGCCCTGGATGGTGATGTCGAAGAACGAGGCGCCCGCCATCGCCGGGCCCTTGCAGATGCCCACGGTGCCGGGCTGGCCATTGGGCGAATTGTGCATGCCGTAGACCTCGTCGCAGGGGAAGCGGTCGAACAGGTCGTCCTTCAGCATTCCGCGGGCGCCGCCCAACCCCTCTTCGGCGGGCTGGAAGATCAGCACGGCGGTGCCGGCGAAATCGCGGGTCTCGGCCAGATGCTTCGCCGCCCCCAGCAGCATGGTGGTATGGGCGTCGTGGCCGCAGGCATGCATTACCCCGGGATTGGTCGAGGCATAGGCGAGGTTGGTCTCCTCGTGGATCGGCAGCGCATCCATATCCGCGCGCAGGCCCACCCGGCGCGCGCCCGGGCGGTTGCCCTTGATCAGCCCGACAACGCCGGTTCCGGCGATCCCCGCGTGCACCTCGTCGACGCCGTATTCCTTAAGCTTTTCGGCCACGATCCCGGCGGTCCGGCGCTCTTCGAACCCCAGCTCGGGATGCGCGTGCAGGTCCTTGAAGATACCGGTCAACTCGTCCGTGCTGTTCTCGATGATGGGAAGATTGGCCATTCTCTGCACTCCTATGCCGTCATTTTACCGCCGGACCAAAGGCGTCACAGGCCGGGGTCAATGTCAACAAAATGCGTGCCCGGCCGCCCGGCCGGGTCGCCAACATCCGGGGTTTGGGAAATATTCGGGCGGTCGGGACGGGGGATATCCGATGCCCATTCCGGCCGCTGTGGCGGCGGGGGCCTCCAATTTCAGCAGCGCATCCGAGACGGATTTAGTTCATTTCCACCGGCGCCGCATTTGCGTGCGGTCGCCGCCGGCGCGCTCCACATCCGGCGCAAAGGACATGCGACCATGGAGATCGGGCAACGGCGGGAAACGCCCGTTCCCCCGCCCGCTCCGGGGTCAGAGCACCTGCTTCAGGGCGTGGCGTGGGCCATCCGGTGATCCAGCAGGGCGGCCTGCATCCCGGCGACCTTCTCCGGCATCTCACCGGCGCGGTCGCGGGTGCAGCCGGGGTCCTCATCGGTGTCGAACAGCATCGGTACAAAACCGCAGCCGAAATGTACAAAACGCCACGGCCCCTCCTGCAACACCGCCGCGCGGCAGGCTTGGCGGGATCGTCCGGTGAACCGCTCGAACCGGCCCTCCCCGTCCGGCGCGCCCAGCTCCAGCTCGATCATCGCGCGGCCCTCGCCCGCCTGTGCCACGATGTCCAGATCGCGCCCGTCCATGCTGGCGGGCGCCTGCGCCCCCAGCCGCGACAGGATCGTCGGCACCACGTCGATGGTCTGGGTGGTCACCGCAATCTCGTCCGGTGCGCGGCGCGGATCGCGGATCATCAGCGGGATGTGGCTGGCCTGGCGGAACATGGTCTGCTTGCCCCAGAGGCCCAGATCGCCCAGCATCTCGCCATGATCGGCGGTGAAGACCACCAGCGTGTCGTCCGCCTGCCCGGTCGCTTCCAACCAGTCGAGCAGACGACCGATGTGGTGATCCAGCTCCGCCACCAGCCCCAGATAGGTGGCGCGCGCGGTGGCCACCTGTTCCGGCGTCATCGCCCGCTGATCGCCGTCGAAATTCCACAGGATATCCTGCTGGCCCGGCTCGGAATGGAACGCGTCGAAGAACGGATGGTCGTACTCCGCTGCGCAGGGCGCCGGCACATCGTCCGGCGCGATGGCCGCATGATAGGGCGCGGGTGCGACGAAAGGCGGATGCGGGCGGATATAGGTCACCAGCGCCGACCAGGGCCGCGATTTGCGGATATCGAGCTCGGCCAGCGTGCGGTCGGTCAGAAAGGCGGTGTCGCTATCCTCGGCGCGGTAGAGCGCGGGGGCCCCGTCGATGCCGCCCTCGGGCCGGTAGAGGCGGAGGAAATCCTCCGCATCGGCATCGGGCACGTCATAGCCCTTGGCGCGCAGATGCGCGAGCCAGGCCCAGGCCTCCTCCCGCATCTCCTGTACCTCGGTGAAGCCCGGCAACGGCCCGGTGTAGGAGATATGCGCCGGATCGCTCGGATGCAGGCCGCGCGGGTCCGGCTGGGTATCAGTATAGCCGAACAGCAGCGGTTCCCGCCCCAGCTTGCGCAGTTCGGAGGCCAGCGTCGGGAAATGGCGCGGCAGCGGCGTGCCGTTGTGGACCGAGCCGTGGTTCATCGCATAGAGCCCGGTCAGCAGGCTCGCCCGCGACGGGCCGCAGGGCACCACCACGGTGTGGTGATCCAGATAGCGCACCGATTGCGCCGCCAGCCGGTCGAGGTTGTGCGTGGGCACTAAGCCCGAAAGCGCCCCGGTCAGCAGATCGGCGCGAAACTGGTCCGCGACGATCATCAGCAGGTTGCGGGGCGCATCGCTCATCCCGGTCAACCCTGCGCGTCGAGCGCGCGCACCAGCGCGGGCAGATCGGCCACGGTGTCGATCACGTAGTCGGCGCCGGCCGCTTTCAGGATCGCGGTGGCATGCGCCCGCAGAGGGGCGATTTCATCCTCCGACATCGCCGCCAGTTCCGCGACGGTCTTGCCCACGGCATTACCCGACAGCGCCACGCCGACGGTCACACAACCCGCCGCGACGCCTTCCTTGATGCCTGGCGCGGTGTCGTCGACCTTGAGGATCGCCGCGGGCGGATACGCCACCAGATCGACCATGCATTTGTACATGCCGAGCGGCCCCGGCCGCCCCTCCGGCAGATCGTCGGAACAGACCAGATTGTCGGGCGTATATCCCTGCGCGGCGGCCACCGGCAGCACGTTTTCCATGATCGAGCGGGTATAGCCGGTGGTCGAACCGATCTTGAGCCCCATGGCGCGCAACGCATCGATAGCCTCCTTGCAGCCGGGGACGAGGTCGGCGTAATCGGCGGCCACCTTTTCATTCATCGGCACGAAGATATCATAGACCCTGTCGACATCGGCATCGGTGGGCGCATGGCCGTATTTCTCCTGCCATTGCGCGGCGATCTCCGGCATGTCGAGCATGGTGCGGATATGGTCCCATTTCGGCGCGCCCATCGGGCCGCGGGCCTGCTCGATCGTGGCCTCGATCCCGAACTCGGCAAAGGCCTTCACGAATACGCCCATCGGCGCGAAGGACCCGAAGTCGACGGTGGTGCCCGCCCAGTCGAAAACGGCCGCTTTGAACTTGCTCATTGGTGTTCCTTTCTCGTTCTACGCCATTTCTGCCTGGCGTTCGGCAAGACTGTCGGCGGAGGGGGCGGCGCTGTCGACGCCCATCTCGACCAGAACCTCTTTCACATTGGCGACCACCGCCCGCATCACGCCTGCGTCCACCTGACCGATATGGCCGATGCGGAAGCTCTCGGCGCGGGTCAGCTTGCCGGGATAGAGGATAAAGCCGCGTGCCTTCATCAGGTCGTAGAAACGCGGGAAATCGAATGCCGGATGCTCCGGGCAGAAAAACGTGGTGATGATCGGCGACAGCCAGGCGTCCTGCAGCAGGGTGACGAATCCCAGCTCGCGCATGCCGGCGACCAGCGCGTCGCGGTTCTCCGCGTAGCGCGCGCCGCGCGCCGCGACGCCCCCCTCGGCCGCATGCGCCTTCAACGCCTCAAGGAAGGCCGCGACCACATGGGTGGGCGGGGTGAACCGCCACTGCCCGGTCTTCTCCATCGCCACCCATTGGGCGTGGATGTCGAGGCTGAGCGAATGGCTGTTGCCCGCCGCCGCCTCAAGCTCCGCCTTGCGGGCCAGCACGAAGCCGAAGCCGGGGACGCCCTCGATACATTTGTTGGCCGAGCTCACCAGCGCCTCGAAACGGATCGTATCGGGCTCCACCGGCACCGCGCCGAAGGCCGACATGGAATCGATCAGCAGCTTGCGCCCGGCGGCATAGGTGGCCTCGGAAATCTCCTGCACCGGGTTGAGGATGCCTGAGCTGGTCTCGCAATGGATCGCCAGCACATGGGTGATCGCCGGATCCGCGGACAGCGCCTCGGCCACCTCGACCCCACGCGGCGGCAGGTAATCGCCCTTGTCGATCACCGCATGCGCCCGGCCGAGATAGCGCAGCGTTTCCGCTGCCCGCTTGCCATAGGCACCGTTGGCCAGCACCAGCACCTTGCCATCGCGCGGCACGAAAGAGCCCAGCATTGCCTCGACCAGGAAGGAGCCGCTGCCCTGAAGCGGCACGCAGTCGAACGCCCCCTGCCCCGCGCCCAACAGCGCGATCAGCCGCTGGCGCAATTCGGCGGTCATGGCGCGAAAATCGCCGTCCCAGCTGCCCCAGTCGCGCAGCATCGCCCGTTTCACCGCGTAAGAGGTGGTCAGCGGCCCGGGGGTGAGCAGATAGGGTTCGCCGAAGTGCGGCGGCCGGATCGGGTCGGGGTTGGTGGTGGGATCGGTCATCGGGGTCTTTGCATCCTTCAGGCCCGCCCTCCTCTCCGGTGGCGGGCGGTCTTGGGTTATCGGGTCAGGCGCCGGCGCGGGAGAAATCGAACTCTTCGGCGAAATGGCAGGCGACGAAATGGTCGTCCGCGATCTCGCGCCACGCGGGCTCCTCGGCGCTGCACTGCTCGCGGGCGAAGGGGCAGCGGGTGTGGAACCGGCAGCCGGAGGGGGCGGCCAGCGGATTGGGAATCTCACCCTGCAACCGGATCGGATCGAAATCCGCATCCGGATCGGCCTGCGGGATCGCCGACAGCAGCGCATGGGTATAAGGATGGCGCGGCTCGAAAAACAGCTTCTCGGTCGGCGCATACTCGACGAACTTGCCCACATAGAGCACCGCCACCCGATGACTGATCTGCGCCACCACCGACAGGTCATGCGCGATGAACAGGAAGGAGACGCCCATCTCCTCCTGCAAATCCTTCAGCAGGTTGACGATTTCCGCTTGGATCGAGACATCCAGCGCCGAGACGCTCTCGTCGCAGACCACGAAATCGGGCCGCGAGACCAGCGCGCGGGCGATGCAGATGCGCTGGCGCTGACCGCCGGAAAAGGCATGCGGAAAGCGCCGCAGATGTTCCAAGTTCAGCTTGCAGCGCGCGGCCACCTCGCGCACGCGTTCGTCGATCTCGTCGCGGTCGGTCATCATGCCGGTGGCGACCAGCGGCTCGGCAATGATATCGCGCACGGTCATGCGGGGATTGAGCGAGGAATAGGGATCCTGGAACACCAGGCTCATCCGCGGCCGGAAACTGCGCAGCGCCTCGCCGGCCAGATCGTGCAGGTGCACCGCGCCTTCTGGAAAGGTCATCTGCATCTGCGGCCGCAGCTTGCGCAACTCGCGCGGGCTGGCATGGGCCAGATCGACGTCGCCCTTGTGGGAGTGGAAGATCACCTTGCCATCGGTGGGGTCGATGGCGCGCAGGATGGCGCGGCCCACCGTGGTCTTGCCGGAGCCGCTCTCGCCGACCAGCCCCACCGTCTCGCCCTTGTTGATGGTGAAGCTGACGCCATCGACGGCGCGCAGCATCTGCACCTCGGTGCGAAACAGCTTCTTGGTCCGGATCGGAAAATGGACCGAGAGATTGCACACCTCGATCAGCGTCTCGTCGGAGGGGGGGACATCAAGGCTCATGCCGCACTCCTGTTGTCGTTGTGCAGCCAGCAGCGCACCGCGCGGTTGGGGCCGAGGGCGGTTTCCTCCGGCGCGATGCGGTCGCAGGTGCCGGCGATCTTCTGCGCGCAGCGGGTGTGGAACGGGCAGCCGGCGGGCCGCGCATTGGGGCTGGGGATATCGCCCGGCACCGGGTGCAGCCGCGCATCCAGCCGGTCGAGACGCGGAATCGCGTCCAAGAGCCCGCGGGTATAGGGGTGCAGCGGATCGCGGATCACCTCCCGCGCCGGGCCGCGCTCGACGATTGTGCCCAGGTACATCACCGCCACATCGTCGGCGATCTGCGCGATTACGCCCAGGTCGTGGGTGATGAAGATCATGCCCATGCCGATCTCGGCCTGTAGATCGCGCAACAGGTCGAGCACCTGCGCCTGGATCGTCACGTCGAGCGCCGTCGTGGGTTCGTCCGCGATCAGCAGCGCCGGACCCGCCGACAGCGTCAGCGCGATCATCGCCCGCTGCCGCATGCCGCCCGAAAGCTCATGCGGATATTGCTCGAACCGGGCCGGCGCGTTGGAGATGCCCACCTTGTCCAGCATCTCGACGGCATAGTCGCGCGCCTCTCTGCCGCGCAGGCCCCGGTGCAGGCGGATCGCCTCCAGCATATGGTTGCCGACGGTATAGACCGGCGAAAAGCTCGCCATCGGCTCCTGAAAGATCATGCCGATCTCGCCACCACGGATGCGCCGCATCTCGCGGCTGTTGCTGCGCAGCCTCTCGATCTCGATCCGCTTGCCGGATTTGTCGGTATACTGCATCTGCGTCTCTGGCCCCAGCGAACTGGTGCCCGGCAACAGATGCATCAGCGCCTTGGTCGAGATCGATTTGCCCGAGCCACTCTCGCCCACCAGGCCCAGGGTCCGCCCTGCCTCGACCGACAGGTTGACCCCCTGCACCGGGGTGATCACCCCTTCGTCGGTGCGGAAGGAGATCGACAGGTTCTCGACGCTCAGCATATGGGCCATGTCACTTCGCCTCCGCATAGGGGTCGGCCGCGTCGCGCAGCCCGTCGCCGATCACGGTAAAGGCCAGCACCGCCACCACCACGAAGACGGCGGGGATGAACAGCCACGGTGTCTGTTCGATGGCGCGCACCGATTGCGCCTGCTGCAACAGCACCCCCCAGGACACCGAGGGCGGCCGCAGCCCGAGACCGACAAAGGAGAGCGCGGTCTCGCTCAGGATCATGTAGGGGAACGAGATCACCAGATCGACGATGATGAAGCTGGTGAAACTGGGCAGCATGTGCTGGGCGATGATCCGCTGCGGCCGGGCCCCGGCGAGGCGGGCGGCGACCACGTAATCCTCATGTCGGATCGACAGCAGTTGCGAGCGGATGCGGCGCGCCAGCGTCGGCCAGCCGAATAGCCCGAGGATCAGCGTCATCGCGAAATAGACCTGGGTGGTCGACCATTCCTTGGGCATCGACGCCGCCAGCCCCATGTAAAGCGGGATGATCGGCACGACGCGGATCACCTCGGTCACCCGCTGGATCACATTATCGATCAGCCCGCTGAAATAGCCGGCGATCCCGCCGATCACCAACGCCAGTACGAAGGAAATCAGCACCCCCAGCACCCCGATGGAGAGCGAGGTGCGGGTAGCGAAGATGGTCCGCGAAAAGACGTCGCGGCCCAGATCGTCGGTGCCCCAGAGATGGATTTTTTGTTTCGCGTCATCAAGGCCGAACAGATGCCGGTCGGTTGGGATCAGCCCCAGCACCCGGATCGCCTCGCCCTGTACAAAAAACCGCAGATAGTGCCGGGTTTCCGGATCGGGCACCGAGATGGCGCGCAGGGTGACCGCATCGCGCTCAGTCCTGGTGCCATGGACGAAGGGGCGCAGCGAGCAGCCGTTGTCATCGCAGAACTTCGGCACCTGTGGCGCCCCCTCCAAATAGGATGTGTCGCGGGTCACCGGGCCGTAGGGGGCGACGAATTCGGCGAAGATCCCCGCCAGCGCCATCAGCCCCAGAAGGGCTGCCGCCAGCATCGCCGCCCGGTGCCGTTTGAACCGCCACCAGATCAGCGTCCACTGCGAGGCGGAGTAGTATTTGAGCTGGCGCTGACGCTCTGTCTCGGCGGCGCGGTCGCTGGCGGCGGCGAGGCGGGTTTCGGTCAGGTCACTCATCGCTCAGGCCCCCAGCTTGATCCGGGGATCGAGCCAGGCGAGCAGCAGATCCGAGATGAAATTCATGAACACGATGGCAAAGGTCAGCAGCAGCAGGATCGCGCCGGCGACATTCATGTCGAGGTCGAGATAAGCTTTGAGCAGAAGCTCCCCCAGCTCGGTCAGGCCCAGCACCACGGCGACGATCGGCAGTTCGGAAAAGATCCGGTTGACGTCGAAGCCGATGGTGGAGACCACCGGGTTAATCGCCAGACGGGCGGGATATTTGATCAGCAGCTTCGCCTCCGGCACGCCGCGAGCGCGGGCGGCAGTAACCGAGAGCTTGTTCATCTCGTCCGACATCGTCGCGCGGACGGTCTGGATCTGATAGGCCACCGCCGACCAGGCCAGCACCATGGCGGGCAGCCAGAGGTGTTTGGCCATGTCCCAGGCCTTGGCCACCGACCAGGGCGCGTCCTGGTAGCTGGCGGAGAACAGCCCGCCGATATCGGCACCGAACCAGCGGTTGGCGAAATAGAGCATCACCAGCGCCAGCAGGAAGTTGGGCAGCGCCAGACCCAGATAGGAGAATACGGTCAGCCCGTAATCCACCGCCGATCCGCGGCGAACGGCGGCGAAGATGCCGATCGGGATCGACACCAGATAGGTCAGCAACAGCGTGGCGAAGAGGATGCCGGAGGTCAGCCAGACCTTGTCGCCGATCACCTTGGTCACCGAGGTCTCGAAGGCAAAGGCCTGCCCGAAATCGCCGTGCAGGACGATACCGCCGATCCAGTCGAAATAGCGCAGGATCATCGGCTTATCGAGGCCGAGGTCGCTGCGGATCGCCTGGATATCGGCCTCGGTGACGTTGACGCCGGTGCCGGAGTATTTGCGAAAGGCATAGCGGTCGGCGTAATCGCCCGGCGGCAACTCCATGATCAGGAACACCATCAGCGACACCAGCAGCATGGTGACGAGCATGCCCACCAGTCGCTCCAGCGTGAATCTCAACATGTACCCATCCCCTCGGCGGCCGCAATGGCCGGGGCCGGGGCACGCGGTAACGCGCCCCGGCCGTTTTCATGACGTTTCGATTACTGCTCCAGCCACCACTGCGAGGGGCGGTAGGGGTAGGTCCAGTAGAAGTCGTAGGTCTTGGCCTTGATCGGCTTCACGTTCTGCAGGTCGTTGCGATAGAGGAACGGCGCCACGATATCGCCGACGGTGCCGATCTTGAGCATGTTGTCGGTGTGGATCTTGACGATCTCTTCGCCGATCTTGTTGCTCTCACCGGTGCCCATCTGAACCTGAATGAACTTCTCGCTCAGGTCCCACAGCTTTTTGATGTCGGCGGGCGGCTCGATGCCCTCGGCGCCGTCGGTCTTCTTCCACGAGGCCCAGCCGAAGCCGGTGCCCGGATTGAAGTAATCGCCGAACGGCGGCACGAAGACGGTCACGTCCTGGCTGATGGTCGGCCCGGCGTTGCCGTCGTATTTCCACACCGTCACGTCGAGGTCGTTGTTGTTGCCGCCGGCGCGGTATTCGTCCGAGGTAACCTCCTTGAGGTCCACCCGCACGCCCACGGCCGACCAGTAGTCGCGCACCAGTTCCTGCATCTTCACCGGGGCGCCTTGCGAGGAGTAGACCAGGCGCACGACCAGCGGCTTGCCGTCGGGGCGTTCGCGGGTGCCGTCGCCGTCGCTGTCCTTCAGGCCCATCTCGTCCAGCAGCGCATTGGCGGCGTCGACGTCATAGGCGATGTCACGGTTCAGAACCTCGTCGGAGACAAACGACACGGTCTTGGGCTCCGCCGGCACGCCCTGCATCGGCTTGCCCTGACCCAGATAAACGATCTCGTTGATCTCGTCGCGGTTCATCGCCAGCGACATGGCGCGGTTGAAGCGGATGTCGGAGAAGATCTTGGCCAGCACCGGGTCCTTGTGGGTGCGGTTGAACGAGTAGAACACGTTCTCGCCAAACGTCGGGGCGAAGGAGATGGTGTAGTTGCCCTTAGCTTCGTTTTCCTTCAGCAGCGGGAAGTCTTCGAGGAACACTGCCTGCTGTTTCCAGACCACCTCGCCGTTCATGATCTTGAGGTTCTGGACTTCCTTGTCGCCGATGTAGGTCTCGGAGATCTCGTTGATATAGGGCAGTTGGTGACCGGCCGTATCCACCTGGTGGAAATACGGGTTGGCGACCAGTTTGCGGCCTTCGGAGGTTTCCTCGACAACGATGTAGCTTTCCAGCGTCGGCACCACGGCGCGGCCGATCTTGGCCGCCTTGTCGGCGTCTTTCAGCAGCGGGCTGGGCACGTCTTTCCAGTCCGAACCGCCATAGTAGAAGTCGACAGCGGCGGCGGCGTTTTCAAAGCCATACTCTTTGGCCAGCGCCTCGGCGTTTTCGTTGTACTTCGGCATGAACTGGCCGAGGAAATGCTTGGGTTGGAACGGCTGGCCGTAGTCCACGGCAAAGCGGTTCAGGATGCCCGGGGTTGGCACCGGGAAGGTGAACTTGACGGTCACCTCGTCCAACGCCTCGGCTTTGACAGGCTCGCCGGCGAACAGCCAGCGGTCGGGAGTCTTTTCGTACACGTCCGGGTTCAGGATGATGTCGTTCATCCAGAACACCACGTCCTCGGCGGTGAAGGGTTCGCCGTCCGACCACTTGTGGCCCTTGCGCAGGGTGATGGTCAGTTGGGTGTAATCGTCGTTCCAGGCCCAGGCCTTGGCAACGTTAGGCACCACGGTCTGCAGGTCGTCGGCATAGCGGACGAAGTTCACATGGCGCACCGACAGCAGGTCGGAGGTGCCGGACTCGGTGCCTTTGGACAGGCCGGTGATCACGCCGCCGTACTGGCCGATGCGCTCATAGGGCATCACCACCAGCGGTTCCTGCGGCAGCCGCTCGGCCACGGGCGGCAGATCGCCGTTGCCCAGGATGCGGGCGTTCAGGTCGGCGGCGGCGGGGTTTTCGCTGAACGACAACTCGCAGGAGGCCGCTTGTTGCAGTTCGGCCAGTTCCAGCTGCTGCGGGTAAGCGGGGGTCAGACCCATCGGGTCGGCGACGGTGGCGGCGGGGCAGTTCGCCAGCACGGGCGAGCCGAACGCGGCCAGCGCCGTGAAGGACAGAAGAGAAGTGCGGAGTTTCATGGCGACCTCGTGGTTAAGGGACGGCCATGCGTTAGGCAGGGGAAATAACAGAACTATGACAAATCGGGCTGCATAGAAAAAAGCTATGCCAAGCGCTCTGATACAGAATTGTTACACGGCGCGCCGCGCCGCCAGCTCGAAGAACCGCTCCACCGCTGAGGTGTGGCGCATCGCCGGCAGGCAAACCAGGAAATGGGTAGCATGCAGGTTGCGGTCCTCGATGGGCAGAAAGGCCAGCCCGTCTTCGGCGGTGAACTCCGACTCGAACCCCACGCCGACACCGACGCCGGATTTCACCAGCGCCAGAATGGAGCCCCAGGACCCCAGCCCCAGCTTGGTGGTCAGCCGCACATTGGCCACCCGCGCCGCCGCCTCGAACACCCGGCGCGTGCCCGAGCTGGGTTCGCGCTGGATCAGGTCGAGCCCGGCCACATCCGGCCACTCCAGCGTATCGCGCTGCGCCAGCGGGTGATCGCTGGCCATCACCAGCCCGATCCGCGCCGGGGCGATTTCCATCCCCTCCAGCCCGGCGGGCATTTCCTTGCTGGTGATGAACCCCACGTCGAACTCGCCGTTAAACAGGATCGGCAGCAAGTCGTTGGTGGCCAGCGCCCGCGCCGTCACCTCGACGCCGGAATGGGCCTGCACGAAATCCGATACGATGGGCATCGCCAGCTGATAGGTGCTGTAGCCGATGCGGAAGCGGCCCGATTGCAAGTCGCGCCCCTCCGACAGGTGGCGATCCAGCACATCCTGCAGCGCGATGATCGCCTTCACATGGCCACGGATGTCGGCGAACATCGGCGTCGGCCGCACCTCGGCGCCGCTGCGGTCGAGCAGCCGGCACTTGTATTGCTGTTCCAACGCATAGACCAGGTTCGACACGGTCGGCTGCGACACGCCCAGCTCCTTGGCGGCCTGGGTAAAGCTGCCCAGCCGCGCCACCGCTTCCAGCGCCTGCAACTGCTTGAAACTGATCCTGGCTTTCATCGCCGCCCCGCCCTTCCCGGCTTATCGGTCCGGGGGCGAAGATAGGGGGACAGGCGGACAAGGGGTAGAGCGATAAATCGCCCCGCACCCGGCCCCGCCGCCCCGGCAGGCGGGGACCGGCGGGACCGGGGCGATGTGCCGGGCTCAGCGGTTTCCGACCGGCAGCAGGATCCCGGCGAAGAACGCAGTCAGCTCGTCATAGGCATCGAGCGGCAGAACATGGGCGATATACTGGTCGGGGCGCACCACCACCATGCAGCCCTTGTCCCGGTCGATGCCGCGCATGTCGTAGATATCCGCGCCGCTCTTCGCATCGACGCAGAACACCTTTTCGAAATCGCGCAGACCGTAACGACCCTTGGCCGGTTTCAGCAGCGACGGCATGTCCTCATAGGCCAGTTCAGTGAACGGCTGCTGGAAAACGGCACGGACGTCGATGACGGCGTCGATGTCCTCCCCCTTTCGGGTGAACTGACGCACCGGCGAGGTCGGGTCGTTTTCCAGGAAATCGCTGAGCTTGTGGATCGCCGAACCAGGTGCCGAGCTGTCCTGCGCCCCGGCAAAGGCATAGATGCGCCACCGCCCGTCGGCCTCGGCCACATGGCCCAGCTGCATCGCCATAGCGTCGGCCACGCGGATCACCGGCGCGGAATGGAACCGCCGGCCGATCTCCTCGCCCTTGGCGAGCGCCTGATGGGTGGTTGGTCCGACCAGCGCCGACCGGTCATAGCGAACCGCCAGCCCGGCGGTGAATTCGCCGTTCTCGATGAACTGTTTCTGGAACCGCGGCATGTCCTGCCCGTCGAGCTCGGATTCGCCCGGCGGCGCGCTCATGATGCGGGCCCATTCATGGTCGGTGTCGACCAGCCGCTTGGCCTCGGCCCAGCGCTCGGCGGAATAGCTGTGCAGCAGGCTGGGATCGGCGCGCCCCTGCAGCACATGCGCCAGTTTCCAGCCCAGGTTGAAGGTATCTCCCATCGACACGTTCATGCCCTGCCCTGCCTTGGGGCTGTGGGTGTGGCAGGCGTCGCCGGCGGTAAAGACGCGCGGCATGCGGGTGGCGGTTTCGCCCTCGGGCACGTCGTCGAACTTGTCGGTCAGGCGGTGACCGATCTCATAGATCGACCACCAGACCGCCTCTTTCACGTCGATGGAATAGGGCTGCATGATCCGGTTGGCGGCAGCCACCATATGGTCGATGGTCAGATTGCGGTTGGCGACGCGCTCGTCGGGGTTCAGTTTGTCGAGCTCCACATACATCCGGAACAGGTAACCGCCCTCGCGCGGCAGGATCAGCACGTTGCCCTCATGCGCCGACTGGATCAGGCATTTCATCCGCACATCGGGGAAATCGGTATTGGCGAGGATATCCATCACGCCCCAGGCCTGGTGCGCGGCATCGCCGTGCAACTGGCCGCCGATGGCCCTGCGCACATTGCTGCGCGCGCCGTCGGCGCCGACGACATAGTTGGCGCGCACCGTGACCGTCTCGCCCTCATGAGCGCCGTCGGCGCGCTCCAGAACCACCGTCACCGGGTGGTCGTTAGTGTCGGGATCCACGGTCAGGTCGCGCACCCGCAGCGAATAGTCCGGCTCCAGCCGCGACGGAGAGTTGCGCATGGTCTCCAGGAACAGCTCGTGCACCCGCGCCTGGTTCATCAGCGTGTGCGGCATCTCGGAGAGGTCGTCAGCCACGTCCTGCACCCGGCCGTTGCGCTTGATATGATCCGGGTTCGCCGGGTCCGGGGTCCAGAATGTGGTCTGGTTCACCCAATAGGCCTCGCGCTTGGCCTTTTCACCGAAGCCGAAGGCCTGAAACATTTCCATCGACCGGACGTTGACCCCATCTGCCTGGCCTTTTTCAATCGGGCCCGGCTTTTGCTCGACGATCATCGTGTGGATGTCGGGGAATTTCGACAGCTGCGCCGCAAGACACAGGCCCGCCGGGCCGCAGCCGGCGATCAGCACGTCCACTTTTTCCGGCAGATGCCGGCGCCGACCGGTCAGGGCACGGCCGGGGGCCGCCGCCTGAATGTCGGGATCGCCGGGCCTGAAACCATCCACGTAATATTGCATCGTCGCCTCTCCTCTCATGCGCCGCTGACGCCAGCCGCTCTGACGGGTCAATTAATATCTACACTTATCTTTTTCGGTCAACAACTAATTTGTATACAAACTATCATCCGAAAGATACTGATATTACGAGCGTTTCAACCCAGGAAACATGTACGAGGTGAACGATGAACGCGCTTGGTATGGCCGGACACTTGATTCGGCGGCTGCATCAGATCTCGGCGCAGGTGTTCATGCAGCGCACGCAGGAGGCCGGTTTCGACCTGACGCCGGTACAGTTCGCGGCGCTGGACGCAATCGCCAGCCAACCCGGGATCGACCAGGCGCGGGTGGCCGCCGCGATCGGATATGACCGCGCGACCATCGGCGGGGTCATCGACCGGCTGGAACAAAAGGGTTACCTCAGCAGACGTGTCTCCAAGCAGGACCGCCGCGCGCGCGAAGTCCGGCTGACGGAAATGGGACAGCAGGTGTTCAACGACGCCCTTCCCATCGTGACCGCCCTACAGGACGAGATCCTGCCCGGCCTGGATCCGGCCGAGCGGGAGGCTTTTCTGAAGCTGGCGAGAAAGGCGATTGCGGCGCCTGCGGACGACACCTTGCCCGGGCAGGCGTAAGGGCCAGTTTCACCACCCCTATCCCGGACGCCCTCGGTCCGGGCCGCCTGAAAACAGCGATCCGGAGGCTGCGCAGACGCGAAGCGTAGCGCGGCCTCCCCGACCCTTTGCCCGTGCGATTGAAGGCACGCTACCCCGTCTGAAACCGGGTTGACCCAGGGCCATCCGCGCCGAACCTCCCCAAAAATCAGGTATAAATATTACGTGTAGCCAAGAGGTTACGCACAATCTGAACGCACGACCGAGGGCCGTCGTTGACAGGAAGAGAGTCAGTGTTTTAATCTCGTATAGCGTGTTTTGAGGAGTGAAACAACACGCATTTGATAATCAGGGGAGGAAATTCTTCATGAGACTTTTCAGTCTTTCGGCTGTGATCGCCTGCGCCCTGCCGATGGCAGCGGTCGCACAGGATGTGACGATCAAGATGGGGCACGCCGCCTCGTCGAAGCACATCTTCCACCAGGGGCTTGAGATCTTTGCCGGCAAGGTCGCGGAAAAGACCGACGGCGCCGTCGCGGTCGAGGTGTTCGGCGACCGCCAGCTCGGCGACGACAAACAGCTTCTCGAAGGGTTGCAGATCGGCCTGATCGACGGTGCGCTGGTGTCGTCGGCGACCCTGCCGCTGGTGCTGGGCGCCGGCGCATTCGACGCGCTGCAACTGCCCTTCGTGGTGGGTAGCTACCAGGATCTGTCCGATGTGCTGACCTCGGAGTTGGGCAATGAGCTGCTGGCCACGCTGGACCAATATTCGATCAAGGGAGTCGGCTTCGTCGAAGCCGGTCAGCGGCATTTCCTGACCTCGGGCGACGCCGTCACCTCCACCGGCGGCTTCGCCGGGCTGAAGACCCGCATCGTGCCGATCCCGCTGCACAAGGCAATCTGGGAGGCCATCGGCGTCAACCCGATCGGCATGGCCTATGGCGAGATCTACTCGGCGTTGGAAACCGGCACCATCGACGCGGTCGAGATCAACCTCTCCTCCGTCGCCTCTGAAAGTCTCTATGATGCGGCGAAAAACGTGACCATGACCGGCCACTATTTCTGGCCCGGCGTGATCATGTTGTCCGGCGCAACCTGGGACAAGCTGAGCGACGAACAGAAAGCCGCCGTCGCCGACGCCGGCCGCGAAGCCACTGCGGAAGCCTACGCGCTGGCCGCCAGCCAGGAGGCCGACACCCGCGCCGCCCTGACCGAGCACGGCGTCACCATCTCGGAGTTGAGCGACCTCGACGCCATGCAGGCCGAAACCGCCGGCGTGGTCGAGCAATGGTCGTCCAAGGATCCGCTGATCGGCCGCATCGTCGCCACCTTCAAATCGGGGAGCTGATCCATGGCGATTGCCAACGTCTACCGCTGGACCGATCTGCCGCGTGAACAGGTCCGCGCGGGTGTCTCGCGCACCGCGTTTCGCGGCGAAAACGCCCTGATGGTGATGAACTGGCTGGAACCGGGGATGGAGAAGAAGCCCCATTCCCACCCGTTCGAGCAACTTGCCTACATCCTGTCCGGCCGGGTCCGGTTCGAGATCGGCGACGAGGTGGTCGAGGTCGGCGCGGGCGAGGTCGTCCGCATCCCGCCCGATGTCGTCCACTGCGGCGAGGCGCTTGGCAATGAGACGGCTGTGAACCTCGACGTCTTCGCGCCGCCGCGCGCGGATTACCTGCATCTGACGGCCTATCAGGAAAAGGATTTCGACTGAGGCCGCGCGCACGGGCGGCGCCTGAACCGCCGCCCGCGCGAAACCTGAATTTCCCGACACCGCCCGCAAATCCGGGGCGGGGGCTGGCGCCCTGGCGCAAGTCCCTTGGCGCCCTGCGGCCTGACGGCGGAGAGATCGGACAAGGGCGCCCCCGGGGCGTGGGAGGACAAGAATGTCTGTGATGAGCATTCAGAGGCCGTTTCGACTGGCCCTGCGCTGGCTCCTGGTCACGCTGATCGGCGCGCTGCTGACGCTGATGATCGTGCAGGTGGTGATGCGCTACGGTTTCAACGCCTCGCTGCTCTGGGCCGAAGAGATCTGCCGTTACATGCTGATCTGGCTGGCTTTTCTGGCCGCCGTGCTGGCCTATGAACGCGGCGAGGTCGCCTCGCTCACCTTCCTGTCGCAGCGGCTGCCGCGGGTGCCGGCGCTGCTGTTGGCGGCAGGCTGCGCGGCGCTGTCGACCGGGCTGTGCCTGCTGCTGGTGCGCTACGGCTGGATCTACGCCGACCGCGCCGGCGGCGCCACCATCCCGGCGTTCCGCTTCATCCTCGAGGATATCTTCGACGCCGACGCCGCCAACGCGCCCGGCACCTTCTGGGTCTACCTCGCGCTGCCTGTGGGGATGGGCCTGCTGGCGCTGCGCCTGCTGGCCGACACCGTGAAATGCCTCGCCGCGATCCCGGCCGGCCAGTCGTTGTCGGACGTGCTGGACCTGAATCAGGAGGGGCTGGTGGAATGACGCTCTATCTCGTGGTCTTCGTCCTTTGTATGCTGTTCGGGGTGCCGATCGCCTTCTCGCTGGGGCTGTCTTCGGTGTTCTACCTCTTCGCCATGGACCGCTGGCAGCTGATGATCGGCTTTCCGCAGAAAATGATCGCCGGGGTCGACAATTTCGTTCTGTTAACGATCCCCTTCTTCATCCTCGCCGGGAACCTGATGAACTCCGCCGAGCTGACCCGCCAGATCGTCCGCTTCGCGCAGATGCTGGTGGGCCGGGTGCGCGGCGGGCTGGCGGTGGTCAATGTGCTGGCCTCGATGATGTTTTCCGGCGTCTCCGGCGCGGCCACGGCCGAGGCCTCGGCCATCGGCTCGATCATGATCCCGTCGATGCGCCGGGACGGCTACAAGGCGGAATACGCCGCCGCCCTGACCGCCGCCGGTTCGATCCTGGGGCCGCTGGTGCCGCCCTCGCTGTCGCTGATCCTTTACGGAGTACTGACCGGCACCTCGATCTCCGACCTGTTCCTGGCGGGGATCGTACCGGCCTTCGCCCTCTGCGCCCTGCTGATTGTCTACGCGCTGTGGCGCGCCCGGGTCGAGGGACACCCCCTGCCCGAACCCGTCCCGGCCGAGGAACGCGGCGGCCTGGCGCTCAAGGCGCTGCCTGCGCTGCTGCTGCCGGTGATCATCGTCGGCGGCATCCGCTCCGGCGTCTTCACCCCGACCGAGGCCGCCGCGGTCGCCGCGCTCTACGCGCTGATGGTCGGCGCGCTGCTGTACCGGACGCTCTCGGGCTCCAAGATCGCGCAGGCCTTCTACGATACCGCGACGATGACGGCGGGCGTGATGCTGATCGTCGCCATGGCCTCGATGACCGCCTTTATCCTCGGCATCGAAAACATCCCGCGGACCATCGCCATGGCCCTGCGCAACATCAGCGAAGAGCCGTGGGTGCTGATCCTGCTGCTGAACCTGGTGCTGCTGGTGCTGGGCCTGTTCCTAGAGCCACTGGCCGCACTGGTCCTGGCCATGCCGATCCTGAACGAGATCTTCCCGATGCTGGGCATCGACGCGGTGCAGTTCGGGGTGATGGTCGTCCTCAACCTGATGATCGGCATGATCACCCCGCCGGTGGGCCTGTGCCTGTTCATCGTCTCGGCCATCGCCAAACAACCGCTGGAGCGGGTGGCGCTGGCAATCCTGCCGATGATCGCGATCTGCCTGGTCACCCTGTTGCTGGTGGCCTTCGTCCCGGCATTCACCCTGAGCCTGCCGGCTCTGTTCGGAGAATAATCATGGCTGACAAGACCAATTCCAACACCACCAACCAATCCACTGTCGCCGCCTTCGCCATCCTTGAGGAAATGGCCCGCCATTCCGAGCCCTCTCGGGTGACCGACCTGGCCAATGACCTCGAAATGCCACGGGCGCGGATCTATCGCTACCTGCAAACGCTGGTGACGCTGGGCTACGTGCGCCAGGATCCGGTGACCGAACGCTACCGGTTGACGCTGAAGCTGTTTCACCTGGGCCAGGCCATCGCAGACGGCACTCAGCTCACCAGCGCCGCGCGGCCGGTGATGCAGGCGCTGCGCGATGAGGTGGCGCAGACCGTCACTCTGTCGATCCCCGAAGAGGACGGCATGCGGGTGCTTGACATCGTACGGGTGGAAACCCCGGTCCAGATCGTCACCAAGCCGGGCGCTGTCCTGCCGCTGCACAGCTCGGCCCAGGGCAAGCTGGCGCTGGCCTTCGGGCCCGACAGCTACCGCGACGCCCTGCGCGCGGCTGCCGAGGGCGACGACCCGGCGATCAGCCCGGAGGACCTCGCCCGGTTGGAACAGCAAATCGCACACGCCCGCCAGACCGGCTGGGCGGTGGCGCCGGAAGAGACGCTGCGCGGCGTCAACGCCATCTCGGCGCCGATCTTCGATATCGAGGGCCGCTTTACCGCGACGATCACCGTCGTCGGCTCGGTCCAGGATATCAAACCCGAACCGGCGGAGGGATTTATATCCGCCGTTATGCGCGCGGCCCGGGAGATCTCGGCCGAGCTTGGATGCATGGAGTACCCCATATGACGCGATATTCGCTTGCCATCGACATTGGCGGCACCTTCACCGATGCCGTTCTGCTGGCCTCGGACGGCCGCAGCTTCGTGGACAAGACCCTGACCACCCATGACAACCTGCTCGAAGGGTTCTTCCGCGGCGTCGATCTGGTGACCGGCCGCGCCGGCATCAAGCCCACCGCGGTGGACGATGTGGTCGTCCATGCCACCACCGTGGTCACGAACGCGCTGATCGAACGCAAGGGGCCGCCGGTGGCGCTGATCCTGACCGAAGGGTTCCGCGATACCCTCTACATCCGCGAGGAGCACCGCTATGACATGTACGATCCGCAGATCGAGTTCGCCGAACCGCTGATCCCGTCGGAGCGTACATTTACGCTCAAGGAACGTACATTCGCAGACGGCAGCGTCGGCGCGCAGGTGAACCGGGCCGAGGTGCTGGAGATCATCCACGAGTGCCGCGCCAAGGGCGTCGTCTCGGTCGCCGTCTGCCTGCTGAACGCCTACCGCAACGGTGCCAACGAGGAAGAGGTGCGCCGCATCTTCGCCGAAGAAGCGCCGGATATCTACGTCTCGCTCTCCTCGGTGATCGCGCCGCAGATGCGCGAATACCTGCGTGCCTCCACCGTGGCGATCAACGCCTATACCGTGCCGATCACCCGCCCCTATCTGACCGCCCTGATCGAAGAGCTGAAGACCCGCGGCTTCAAGCAGCAGCCACTGATCATGCTGTCGAACGGCGGGGTGATCGGGGCGCAGCGCGCCTCGACCATGCCGGTGCGGATGATCGAGAGCGGCCCGGCGGCGGGGGCGCTGGTGGCCTGCTATTTCTCCCGCATCTTCGGCATCAAGGACCTGATTTCCTTCGACATGGGCGGCACCACCGCCAAGGCCTGCATGGTGCAGAACCACGAACCGCTGATCACCGGCACTTTCGAGGTCGACCGCCGTTATCGCTTCAAGCCAGGCTCGGGAATGCCGATCACGGTGCCGTCGATCGACATGATCGAGATCGGCGCCGGCGGCGGGTCGATCGCCTGGGTCAACGATCTGGGTCTCTTGAAGATCGGACCGGAAAGCGCGGGCTCGATGCCCGGGCCGGTCTGCTACGGCCGCGGCGGCGAGGACCCCTGCGTCACCGACGCCGATCTGGTGCTGGGCATCCTGAATGCCGAGCGTTTCCTGGGCGGCGACATGCAGCTCAACCTCGAAGGCGCCGAGGCCGCCTATGACAAGCTGGGCGAGGTCCTGAACCTGCCGCGCCACCGCGCCGCCTGGGGGGTATTCGAACTGGTCTGCGAACAGATGGCCGCCGCCACGAGGACGCATGCCACCGAACGCGGCATCGACTACCGCGGGTTGCCGCTGCTGGCCTTCGGCGGCGCGGGTCCCGTGCATGCCTGCATGGTCGCCGAGCTGACCGAGAGCACCAAGGTGATCTACCCGCCGCTGGCCTCGGTGCTGTCGGCCTTCGGCACGCTGGTGACCCCAGCGCAAATCGACCTGGTGCGCAGCCATGTGGCCACACTCGACACGCTTGACTGGTCCGGTGTCGATACCGTGCTCGACGCAATGATCGCCGAAGGCGCCACCGCTCTGGGCGAGGCGGGCATCCGCGAAGAGGATTACACCTTCGGCTTCGCCGCCGAGATGCGCTATGTCGGTCAGCAATCCGAGGTGCGCATCGACCTGCCCGCCGACCCGCGAGAGATGCGCGATACGACGGCGATCAAGGCGCTGTTCGAGGCAGAGTACGACAAGCAATACGGCCTCAAGCTCGACGGCATGGATATCGAGATCGTCAACTGGCTGGTCACCGCCTCGGGCCGCCAGCCCGAGCGCAACACCGGCCTTGCCCCCATCGACGGCGCGCGCGGCAGCGAGACGCGGCCAGTTTATATCCGCGGCGAGGCGCGCCAGGTGCCGGTCTGGCAGCGTCAGGCGATCACCGACGCCGACCGCATCGAAGGGCCGGTCATCATCGAAGAACGGGAAACCACGATCTTTGTCCTCGAAGACTGGGTCGTGACACGGCACGAGAGCGGCAGCCTCGTCGCCGAGAAGACGGGAGAGAAATAATGGACGGCGTCGAACTGCAAATCCTCTGGAGCAACCTGATCGGGATCGTCAGCGAACAGGCCCGCGCGCTCCAGCGCATCGCCTTTTCGCCCATCGTGCGCGAGGCGGGCGACCTTGCCAACGGCCTGTTCGACGAACAGGCCCGTATGGTGGCCCAGGCCGTGACCGGCACCCCCGGCCACATCAACTCGCTCGCCGCCGCCGCGAAGAACCTTCTGGACGGCTGCGACGTCGCCAGCCTGAAACCCGGCGACGTGCTGATCACCAACGATCCCTGGATGTCGGCGGGCCATTTCTTCGACATCACCGTGCTGTCGCCGATCTTCCGCGGCGCGCGGATCATCGGCTACGCGGGCTCCACCATCCACCACGCCGACATCGGCGGCTACGGCATCGGCTCCGGCGCGCGGGACATCCATGAGGAGGGCCTGTGGATCCCCACCATGAAGCTCTATGAGGCGGGCAAGCCCAACGAGACCCTGTTCCAGATCATCCGCCGCAACGTCCGCACCCCGGATGCGCTGATGGGCGATCTGGGCGCGCAGGTGTCCTCCGGCATCATCGCCTCGGACCGATTGAACGCACTCTGCGACCGCTACGGGCTCAACGATATCTCGGAGCTGTCGGAAGAGATCATCTCGCGCTCAGAAGAGGCAACCCGCAACGCCATCCGCAAGCTGCCCGGCGGCACCTATCACGGCGCCTCCACCTTCGACGTGCCCGGCGGGCAGGAGATCACGCTGAAGACCGCCGTGACCGTCAATGCCGCGAAGGGCGAGATTGTGGTGGATTTCGAAGGCTCCTCGGGGCCCTCGAACATGGGCATCAACGTGGTCCCCGCCTATACCCACGCCTATGCCACCTTCGCCGTGCGCTCCTCGCTCAACCCGGACCTGCCGAACAACGCAGGCTCGCTGGCGCCAATCCGGCTGAAGCTGCCGGAGGACTGTGTGGTGAATGCCAAATACCCCTCGCCGGTGAACGCGCGGCATGTGGTGGGCATGTATGTCCCCTTCCCCATCCTCAAGGCGCTGGCGCAGGTGATCCCCGACAGCGTCGTCGCCGAAGGCTCCGGCGCGGTCTGGACCGTGCAGATTCAGGGCAAGGATAAGGACGGCAAGCCCTTCACCTCCTCGATGTTCAACTATTCCGGCGGCATGGGGGCGCGGGCGCATAAGCCCGGCATCTCGGCGGTGTGCTATCCCACCGGTGTCTCGGCGGTGCCGGTGGAGGTGCTGGAGGCCTCCTACCCCATCGCCTTCACCTGCAAGGAGCTGGAGCATGGCACCGGCGGCAAGGGCCGACAACCCGGCGGCGACGGCCAGCGGATCGGCTATAAGATGCGCACCGGGCGGAGCTGGCTGCTCAACACCATCCCGTCGCGGCTGAAGTCGGGGCCGGAGGGGCTGCTGGGCGGTGAGGACGGCGCGCCGGGGGTGTTCCACATCAACGGCGAAAGCGTCGAGGACACCCGCAAGCGCGAGATGCAGCCCGATGACGAGGTGTTCATGATCACACCCGGCGGCGGCGGCTACGGGGCGGCGTGATGGGCGTCCGCGACAGCTTCGCCCGTCGCCTGCGCGCGGGCGAGGCGCTGGCCGGCACCTTCGTCAAGTCGCGCGACCCGGCGACGGTCGAGCTGTTGGGCGGGGCCGGGTTCGACCTGCTGATCCTCGACGCCGAACATGCACCGATGGGGCGGGCCGATCTCGGCCTGCTCCTGATGGCGACGCGGGCGGCAGGGGTGGCGGCGCTGGTGCGGGTGCCGGCGGCGGAGCCCTGGATCGCCACCGCACTCGACGCCGGCGCGGCGGGGGTGATGGTGCCACAGGTGCGCGACGCCGATCACGCCCGGGCGCTGGTGGAGGCCGTGCGTTTCGCCCCCACCGGCGGCCTGGGTTTCTCGCCCTCGACGGCGGCGGGCGACTACGGGCGGCGCGGTATCGCCAAGCATTTGGCGCAGCAGCCGAAGGAGACGGTTCTGGTCTGCCAGATCGAGGATCCGCAGGCCGTGGAAAACGCCGCCGAGATTGCCGCGGTGCCCGGTGTCGACGCGCTGCTGGTGGGGCCGGTGGATCTGGCAGTCTCCGTCGGCGAAACCGATCCGCAGGCGGAAACGGTGCAGCAGATGTGCCGAAAGGTGATCGCCGCCGCGGCAGCGGCCGATTGTGCCGGCGGCCTGTTCCTCGGCGCGCCGCAATCGGCGCCGGCGTGGCGCGGGGCGGGCGCCTCGCTCTTCGTCATGGGCACCGATCAGGGGTTCATGGCAAAGGGCGCCAGCTCGGCACTGAACACCTTTCGGCCGACCGAATGAGCGTCCGGCCCCAATGGGGCCGGAGCTCAGAGGTCAAGCACCAGCGTTTCGCACTGCGCCGCCCCGTCCCTGATGTTGTTTATTCGAGCTCGACGAGGAGGTCTTTTGCGTCGATCTGGGTTCCCGGCTGGACGTGGACGGCCTTGACGGTTGCGTCGTGTTCGGCGTGGATGCCGGTTTCCATCTTCATCGCTTCGATGGTC
>Ga0213840_1000172_pt1 | contig 149124 bp, 151 predicted proteins | sample SWPATP22_FD_160132 | JGI IMG/M metagenome (GOLD analysis project Ga0213840, IMG submission 160132) | Coastal seawater microbial communities from Marineland, Florida, United States - SWPA TP2 #2 | ecosystem: Environmental > Aquatic > Marine > Coastal | place: USA: Florida | collected 2016-08-14 | reverse complement strand
GCGTCCTTCAGGCGGCGGGCGATGGTCTGGCGCAGGCGGGTCATCTTGACCCGTTCCTCGCGCGCGGCGTCCTCGGCCGGGCTGGGGGCGCGCGGCGCCTGCGCCGGGGCTGCCGGTGCGGCGGGCGCGGCGGCGGCGGTGCCGGCGGCGACCGCTTTCTGCACGTCTTCCTTCATGATGCGGCCGTCGCGGCCGGTGCCGGTGACCTGAGCGGCGGTGAGGCCGGCCTCGGCCATCGCCTTTTCGGCGGACGGCGCATTGGCCACGTCCTTGCCTGCGGCGGGGGCGGCGGCGGGCGCCGCTGCGGCCGGGGTGGGCGCGGCTGCGGGCGCGACACCGGCGGCGGAGCCGGAGATCACGCCGAGCTTGGCCGACGCTTCGACCGTGGTGCCTTCGGGGGCGAGGATTTCGGCCAGCACGCCGGCGGCGGGGGCGGGCACCTCGACCGAGACCTTGTCGGTCTCCAGTTCGCAGAGCATTTCGTCCTGCGCGACGCTGTCGCCCACCTGTTTGAACCAGGTCGAGACGGTGGCCTCGGTCACGCTCTCACCCAGGGTCGGCACCATCACGTCGACGGTTTCCGCCGAGGCTGCGGGCGCCGCGGCGGGGGCAGCTTCGGCAGCCGGGGCAGGGGCCGCACCTTCGCCTTCGGCGATGGTGGCCAGCAGGGCGTTGACGCCCACGGTCTCGCCTTCGGCGGCGACGATCTCGCCCATCACGCCGGCGGCGGGGCTGGGCACCTCGACGGTGACCTTATCGGTTTCCAGCTCGCACAGCATCTCATCGACGGCGACGGCATCGCCCGGTTTCTTGAACCAGGTTGCGACGGTGGCCTCGGTGACGGATTCGCCGAGCGTGGGGACGCGAACTTCGATTGTCATGTTCCGTTATCCTTCGATCGTCAGCGCTTCGTGCACGAGCGCCTCTTGTTGGGCTTTGTGTTGGCTGGCCAGGCCCGTGGCGGGCGAGGCGGAGGTGGCGCGGCCGACGTAGCGCGGCCGCTGATGCTTGGCCCCGATGCGGGTCAGCGCCCATTCGATGTTGGGCTCGATAAAGGTCCAGGCGCCCTGGTTCTTGGGTTCTTCCTGGCACCAGATCATCTCGGCGCCCTTGAAGCGTTCCAGTTCCTTGACGAGGCTGATCGCCGGGAACGGGTAGAACTGTTCGATCCGCAGCAGGTAGACATCGTCGATGCCGCGCGCGTCGCGTTCCTCCAGCAGGTCGTAGTAGACCTTGCCCGAGCACATGACGACGCGCTTGATCTTGTCGTCGGCGGCCAGCGTGGTGTCCGAGTTGCCCTTTTCCGCATCGTCCCACAGGACGCGGTGGAAGGAGGAGCCGGTGGTGAAATCCTCGGCCTTGCTGATCGCCAGCTTGTGGCGCAGCAGCGATTTCGGCGTCATCAGGATCAGCGGCTTGCGGAACGAGCGGTGCAACTGCCGGCGCAGGATGTGGAAGTAGTTCGCCGGCGTGGTGCAGTTGGCGACGATCCAGTTGTCCTGGCCGCACATCTGCAGGTAGCGCTCAAGCCGGGCGGAGCTGTGTTCCGGGCCCTGGCCCTCGAAGCCGTGCGGCAGCAGGCAGACGAGACCCGACATCCGCAGCCATTTGCTTTCGCCGGAGCTGATGAACTGGTCGAACATGATCTGGGCGCCGTTGGCGAAGTCGCCGAACTGGGCCTCCCACAGCACCAGCGCGTTGGGTTCGGCCAGCGAGTAGCCGTATTCGAAGCCGAGCACCGCGTATTCCGAGAGCATCGAGTCGATGACCTCGTACTGCGCCTGGCCCGCGCGGACGTTGTTGAGCGGGTAGTAGCGTTCCTCGGTCTCCTGGTTGATCAGGCCGGAGTGACGCTGCGAGAAGGTGCCGCGGGTGCTGTCCTGCCCGGCCAGGCGGACCGGGTAGCCCTCGGTCAGCAGCGAGCCGAAGGCCAGCGCCTCGCCGGTGGCCCAGTCGAAGCCGTCGCCCTTTTCGAACATCTCTTTCTTGGCGTCGAGCAGGCGGCCGACGGTGCGGTGCAGGGCGAAGCCCTCGGGCACCGAGGTCAGGGCGCGGCCGACCTCTGCCATGGTTTCGGGCGCGATGGCGGTTTCGCCGCGCACGTATTCCTCGCCCTCGCGGTTGAGGTGCGACCAGCGGCCGTCGAGCCAGTCGGCCTTGTTGGGCTTGTAGTCCTTGCCGGCCTCGAACTCTTCGTTCAGGTGGGCCTGGAAGGCGGCCTTGAGATCCTCGATCTCGCCCTCGGGGATCAGCCCGTCCTTGACCAGACGCTCGGTATAGAGGCTGAGCGTGGTCTTGTGGGTCTTGATCCGCTTGTACATCACCGGGTTGGTGAACATCGGCTCGTCGCCTTCGTTATGACCGAAGCGGCGGTAGCAGAAGATGTCGATCACCACGTCCTTGTGGAACTTCTGGCGGAACTCGGTGGCGACCTTGGCGGCGTGGACCACCGCCTCCGGGTCGTCGCCGTTGACGTGGAAGATCGGCGCCTCGACCATCAGGGCGAGGTCGGTGGGGTAGGGCGAGGAGCGCGAGAAATGCGGTGCGGTGGTGAAACCGATCTGGTTGTTCACCACGATATGCATAGTGCCGCCGGTGCGGTGGCCGCGCAGGCCGGAGAGGCCGAAGCCCTCGGCCACCACGCCCTGACCGGCGAAGGCGGCGTCGCCGTGCAGCAGCACCGGCAGCACGGCGGTGCGGTTTTCCTTGTCGCCGAACTGGTCCTGCTTGGCGCGGACCTTGCCCAGAACCACCGGGTTGACCGCCTCCAGGTGCGAGGGGTTGGCGGTGAGCGAGAGGTGCACCTTGTTGCCGTCGAATTCGCGGTCGGAGGAGGCGCCGAGGTGGTATTTCACGTCGCCGGAGCCGTCGACATCCTCGGGCTTGAAGGAGCCGCCCTGAAATTCGTTGAAGATGGCGCGGTAGGGTTTCGCCATCACGTTGGCCAGCACGTTCAGCCGGCCGCGGTGGGGCATGCCGATGACGATTTCCTTGACCCCCAGCGCGCCGCCGCGCTTGATGATCTGTTCCATCGCCGGGATCAGCGCCTCGCCGCCGTCGAGGCCGAAGCGCTTGGTGCCCATGTATTTCACATGCAGGAACTTCTCGAAGCCCTCGGCCTCGACCATCTTGTTCAGGATCGCCTTGCGGCCCTCGCGGGTGAAGGCGATTTCCTTGCCCAGCCCCTCGATCCGTTCTTTCAGCCAGCCGGCCTCTTCGGGGTTGGAGATGTGCATGTACTGCAGCGCGAAGGTGCCGCAATAGGTGCGGCGCACCAGATCGACGATCTCGCGCAGGGAGGCGAATTGCAGCCCCAGCACGTTGTCGATGAAGATCGGGCGATCCATGTCGGCGTCGGTGAAGCCGTAGGTCTTGGGATCGAGCTCCGGGTGCGGGGTGGCGGAGCGCATGCCGAGCGGGTCGAGATCGGCCACCAGGTGGCCGCGGATGCGGTAGGCGCGGATCAGCATCAGCGCGCGGATCGAATCCAGCACGGCGCGTTTGATCGCCTCGTCGCTGACCGGCGCGCCGGTCTCTTTCGCCTTGTCGGCGATCTTCTTGCCGGCCGCCTTGGCCTCGGCCACCGGCCATTCGCCGGTGAGCGCGCCGGTGAGGTCGTCACTGGGCATCGGCGGCCAGTCGGCGCGCGCCCAAGAGGGGCCTTCGGCCTCGGCCTTCACGTCAAGCTCGGCATCGCCAAGCTGGCGGAAGAACTCGGCCCAGGCGGTGTCCACCGCCTCGGGATCGTTGGCGTAGCGGGCGTAGAGCTGTTCGAGGTATTCGGCATTCGCCCCCTGCATGAAGGAAGAGGCGTGGAACTGGTCGTTGGGGGAGTGTTCGGTCATGTCGTTACCTCATGAGGGTTGGGACCGTAGTTTTCTATTGGGCCTTTTAAGGGCTTCCGAGGGTTGGCGCGTTTCTCAGCTGTTGATCAAAATGACGGACAGAAAGCGGTACCTTTTTTCCTCCGGCAGGAGAGAGGCGTATTTGCGATTCACCTCGCGGAGTTCGATCAAAGATCCGTTTTGAAACAAGTCGCCTCTGAACCGGTAGACTCCGTTGTTTTGCACGCCATGCCCTTGCAAGCCGCTCCGCTTGAACACAAGCGACCGTGGTTCAGGCGAGAGGAAGATGCACATTTCAGGCCCTTTATCGAGGGAAACGAAGATCAGTGCCGCACCATTCGAAGCTCTGTATGCGAATAGCTCCCGCCAGGCTGGAGCGCTCTGCCTGATGATGTCACGATCAAAGGACAGCGCATCCCGAAGTGTCTTGTCGACATGTTCCAGGGAGGGGGTTGCCTGTTCAATGAGCAGGCCCGCCTCAATGATCGTCGCAATTTCGCTTCTGTTGGTAAGAGGCGTCCATTCCGCGTGATCGAGTCCCCGAACCCGCGCTTCGTTGGAAAGCGCGGGATCGAGGCAAAGTTCGTTGACCGCAAGCACGGCATATCTTTCTTGCGCGTGCGCCACGCCGGACACCGCGACCAGGGCGTGGCCCAGAAAGAACAGCTTGGCGAGCAGTCGAAGCATAGCAACCTAGCCTTTGGAGATCGCTTCCTGAACCGCCTCGCCCAGGGAGGCGGGGCTGTCTGCCACCACGATGCCGGCCGATTTCATCGCCTCGATCTTGTCCTCGGCGCCGCCCTTGCCGCCGGCGACGATGGCGCCTGCGTGGCCCATGCGACGGCCCGGAGGGGCGGTGCGGCCGGCGATGAAGCCGGCGACCGGCTTCCAGCGGCCCTTCTTCTTCTGCTCGGCGAGGAATTCGGCGGCTTCTTCTTCCGCCGAGCCGCCGATTTCGCCGATCATGATGATCGACTGGGTCTCGTCGTCATCGAGGAACATGTCGAGCACGTCGATATGCTCGGTGCCCTTGATCGGGTCGCCGCCGATGCCGACGGCCGAGGACTGGCCCAGGCCGATGTCGGAGGTCTGTTTCACCGCCTCATAGGTCAGGGTGCCGGAGCGGGAGACCACGCCGACCGAGCCACGCTTGTGGATGTGGCCGGGCATGATGCCGATCTTGCAGGCGCCGGGGGTGATGACGCCCGGGCAGTTCGGGCCGATCAGGCGCGATTTGCTGTCGATCAGGGCGCGTTTCACCTTCATCATGTCGAGCACCGGGATGCCCTCGGTGATGCAGACGATCAGCTCCATCTCGGCGTCGATGGCTTCGAGGATCGAGTCGGCGGCGAAGGGCGGCGGGACGTAGATGACGGAGGCGTTGGCCTCGGTCACCGCCTTGGCTTCGTGCACCGAGTTGAAGACGGGCAGGTCCAGGTGGGTCTGGCCGCCTTTGCCGGGGGTGACGCCGCCGACCATCTTGGTGCCGTAGGCGATGGCCTGTTCGGTGTGGAAGGTGCCCTGCGAGCCGGTCAGGCCCTGACAGATGACTTTGGTGTTTTCGTCGACGAGGACTGCCATTTTGGCGTTCTCCTTGAATTCTTCATAGGGGAAGGTGGGTTGGCACCCACCCTACGATTAGCCTTTGACCGCCTTCACGATCTTCTCGGCGCCGTCGCTGAGGTTGTCGGCGGCGATGACGTTGAGGCCGGAGGATGCGATGATCTCCTTGCCCTTCTCGACATTGGTGCCTTCCAGACGGACCACCAGCGGAACCTGCAGGCCGACCTCCTTGACCGCGGCAATGACGCCCTCGGCGATCACGTCGCAGCGCATGATGCCGCCGAAGATGTTGACCAGAATGCCTTTGACGTTGGGGTCGGAGGTAATGATCTTGAACGCTTCGGTCACCTTCTCCTTGGTGGCGCCGCCGCCCACGTCGAGGAAGTTGGCGGGTTCGGCGCCGTAGAGCTTGATGATGTCCATCGTCGCCATGGCCAGGCCCGCGCCGTTCACCATGCAGCCGATCTCGCCATCCAGCGCGATGTAGTTCAGATCGTACTTGGAGGCTTCCAGCTCTTTCGGGTCTTCTTCGGTGGTGTCGCGCAGCTCGGCGATGTCGGGGTGGCGGTAGACCGCGTTGCCGTCAAAGCCCAGCTTGGCGTCGAGCACCTTGAGGTTGCCGTCGGTCATGACGATCAGCGGGTTGATCTCCAGCATCTCCATGTCCTTCTCGATGAAGGCGCGGTAGAGGTTGCCCATCAGCGCGACGCATTGCTTGACCTGCGGCCCTTCGAGGCCCAGCGAGAAGGCGATGCGGCGGCCGTGGAACGGCTGGTAGCCGGTGGCCGGATCGACGGAGAACGACAGGATTTTCTCAGGGGTCGATGCGGCGACCTCTTCGATGTCCATGCCGCCTTCGGTCGAGCAGACGAAGGACACGCGCGAGGTCACGCGGTCGACCAGCAGGGCGAGGTAGAGCTCGCGCTCGATGTCCGAGCCGTCTTCGATGTAGATGCGGTTAACCTGCTTGCCGGCCGGGCCGGTCTGGTGGGTGATCAGGGTCTTGCCCAGCATCTGCTTGGCAAGCTCGGCGGCTTCCTCGACCGATTTGGCCAGGCGCACGCCGCCCTTTTCGCCCGCTTCGGGCTCCTTGAACTTGCCCTTGCCGCGGCCGCCGGCGTGGATCTGCGCCTTGACGACCCAGAGCGGACCGTCGAGCTCGCCCGCGGCGGTCTTGGCTTCGTCGGCCTTCAGAACCGGGCGGCCGTCGGACACCGGCGCGCCGTAGCTGCGCAGGAGTGCCTTGGCTTGGTATTCGTGGATGTTCATGGGTAAACTGTCCCGTCTGGCTGCGATTTAGGCTTGTATAGGCATGACTGCGCGCCGCCGTTAAGGGGATTTTCGGCTGTGGAAAAGGTTTCGGCCTAAATTTGCGCATTATGTGATCACACGTGAAAAATCTGTGATCACAAACAAAAAGAATGCCTGAAATTGAATGTGTGGAAAGGAATCAAACCCGGGGCGGCGGCCGGTGCCGTGGCGGTCCGGATGCGATCCGTGCACCGGCAAACCGGGGCCGGGGCGCCGCTATCCCGCGTGCAGAGCGGCACAATCCGTTTGCAGCATGTGACCTGGCGCGGGTCCAACGGTCAAGCGCAAGGACAAGGCCGCCGGCGGGGCAGGCTGGCCGCATTCATTTCTTGACACAGTGTAAAGTGCCCGTTACGTGACCCTCAGGTGGCTTGACGTGGTGTCAAGTCAGTTTTGGTGAAGCTGTATCGATTGGAGGGCATATGACCCATTCTATCTGGACGAAGTTGATGTTGTTCGTGGCCGGGGTGATCGCGGCCGGGGTCGGGCTGGCCGGGCTGGTCTGGCCGGTGGCGTTTCACGCAAGCTCCGGCATCGCGCTGGGCGACAACCCGAGCCTGATGAGCGAGGTGCGGGCCCCGGCGGCGATGTTGCTGGCGGCGGGCGGGTTCATCCTGGCCGCGGTGCCGGTGGCACGCTGGCGCCCGGCGGCGATCCGGGTGTCGGCGGCGGTCTACCTGACCTACGGGCTGGCGCGGCTCTACAGTCTCGCCGTGGACGGGACGCCGGACGGTATCCTGCTGGCGGCGGCGGCGATTGAGCTGATCATCGGCGCGATCAGCGGCGCGATGATCCTGCGGTCGCGGGCGGTCGCCTGATCCGTCCGGTCCGGGCCGGCACAGGGCCCCGAAAAAAAGAACAGGGCCTGCCGCGATCGGCAGGCCCTGTCTGATTGTTGCTTGTGTGGCGGCTTAGGCCAGCGAGCTGTCGATGCCCTTGCAGGCCTCGACCAGACCTTTGACGGCCTTGACCGAGTTGTCGAACATCGCCTGCTCTTCTTTGTTGAGCTTGATGTCGACGATGCGCTCGATGCCGCCGGCGCCGATCACGGTGGGCACGCCCACATACATGTCTTTCACGCCCAGTTCGCCGTCGCAGTAGGCGGCGCAGGGCAGCACGCGCTTCTGGTCCTTGAGGTAGGCTTCGGCCATTTCGATGGCCGAGGTGGCCGGCGCGTAGAAGGCGGAGCCGGTTTTCAGCAGGCCGACGATCTCGGCGCCGCCGTCACGGGTGCGCTGCAGGATGCTGTCCAGCTTCTCCTGCGTGGTCCAGCCCATTTCGATCAGGTCGGGCAGCGGGATGCCGGCGACGGTGGAGTAGCGCACCGACGGCACCATGGTATCGCCGTGGCCGCCCAGCACGAAGGCGGTGACGTCTTTCATCGAGACGCCGAATTCCAGCGACAGGAAGTGGCGGAAGCGGGCCGAGTCCAGCACGCCGGCCATGCCGCAGACCTTGTTCGCGGGCAGGCCCGAGAACTGCTGCAGCGCCCAGACCATCGCGTCGAGCGGGTTGGTGATGCAGATGACAAAGGCGTCGGGGGCGTGTTTGCCGATGCCTTCGCCGACGGATTTCATGACCTTGAGGTTGATGCCCAGCAGGTCGTCGCGGCTCATGCCCGGCTTGCGCGGCACACCGGCGGTGACGATGCAGACGTCGGCGCCGGCGATGTCCTCATAGGACTGGGTGCCTTTCAGCGACGCGTCGAAGCCCTCGGAGGGGCCGGATTCGGCGATATCGAGCGCCTTGCCTTCGGGGGTGCCTTCGGCAATGTCGAAAAGGACAACGTCGCCAAGTTCTTTCAGCGCGGCGAGATGGGCGAGGGTGCCGCCGATCTGACCTGCACCGATCAGGGCAATCTTGGGTCTGGCCATTGGGAAATATCTCCGGTCCGGTTGGAATTTCGCGTTGCCTAGTGCTTAACGGGGCCGCGTGCAAGACTTACACGCGCGCCTATGCCGCAGCGCGGCGCGCGGGCGCGCGGGAGCGCGCGGGAAAAAACGTCGACAATGCGGCGTGTTAGAGGGGAACGCGATGCTTGAGCTGAGCCTGGGCTTTTTCGCCGTAGCGGCGCCCGCGGTGGTGTTCGCGGGGGTGTCCAAGGGCGGTTTCGGCTCCGGCGCGGCCTTTGCCTCGGCCACGATTCTGGCGCTGGTGCTGGAGCCGGGGCAGGCGCTGGGGGTGATGCTGCCGTTGCTGATGCTGATCGATGTGGCCTCGCTCCGGCCCTACTGGCGGCGCTGGAGCTGGCCCGAGGCGCGGCTGCTGATCCTGGGTGGGGTGCCCGGGGTGGCGCTGGGCGTGGCGCTCTACCGGGTGGCGGATGCGGATCTGATGCGGGTGCTGATCGGGTCCGTCGCGGTGCTGTTCGTGCTCTGGCAGGTCGGGCGGGCACGCGGCTGGATCCGGGCGGCGCGGCAGCGATTGCCGGGCTGGGCCGGGCTGCTGGCCGGGGTGGTGACCGGGTTTACCAGTTTCGTCAGCCATGCGGGCGGGCCGCCGGCGGCGGTCTATCTGCTGTCGCAGCGGCTGGACAAGACGCAGTATCAGGGCAGTACGGTGCTGATCTTCTGGGTGCTGAATATCGTGAAATTCGTGCCCTATGCCTGGCTGGGCATGTTCACCTGGCAGACGGCGGCGGCCAATCTGGCGTTGGCGCCTTTCGCGTTGCTGGGAACCTGGCTGGGGGTGCGGGCGCATCGCGTCGTGCCCGAGCGGCTGTTCTTTGGGCTGACCTATGTGCTGCTGGTGGTGACCGGCGGGAAGCTGATCTGGGATGGGGTGGTTTGAGGGCGCACCGACGTCGATCAAAAGCAAGGAGGGTTGCGCCGGCCTGGGCTGGCGCGAATGCGCCTGCCGAGGGGCAGGCAGGCGCAGCCCGGCGTGCCGCCGGGCGAAACTGTTGTCTTCTGTACTCTTATGCGTCGTCGCCCTTCACCTCGGCCAGACGCTCATAGGCCTCGCCGGCCGCCATCAGGCAGGTGAGGCCGCTGGGCAGGGTGAGGGCGATGGTCCAGCTGCCGCTCGTCTCGGAGGCGAAAAGCTCCATCACCTGCCCCTGCGCGCCCAGCCCGATGCTTTGCCGTGTCTCGCCGTAGCGCTCGCCCAGCATCTCCAGCACCACCTCGCGTGGGGCACAGTTGCCGCCCTGCGCCGAGACCTGCTGTGCGGCCAGCGCCAGGATGCCCAGCCCCACGCTCATGCCCCAGAACTTCCTGATCATTGCCGAATCCCTTTCCGTTGCCTTACCCGCAGGAACGGTGCCGGACAGGCGATGCGATGCGCTTAATCCAGCGCGCGCAGGGTGTTGCGGGCGGGCCGGACGGCCCGGCGGGGGCGGCATTTGCTGCGATGCGGCGATTTCCTCTTGAATTTTCCGGAAAAGAATGCCCCTTTCCGGCGCAACTTTATGACCCGAGGAGAGTTTCATGGACCCCCGTTCGCGCCCCTACCGTTCCGTCCTTTATATCCCCGGCTCCAAGCCGCGTGCGCTGGACAAGGCCCGCGGGTTGCCGGTGGACGCGATCATCTTCGATCTGGAGGATGCGGTCTCGGCCGATGAAAAGGACAACGCCCGCGACACGCTGAAGGCGGCGCTGGCCGAGGGCGGCTATGATCCGCGGGTCAAGATCGTGCGGATCAACGGGCTGGATACCAAGTGGGGCGCGGACGATGCCCGCGCGGTGTGCGACATGGATGTCGATGTGGTGCTGCTGCCCAAGGTGGGCAGTGCCGCCGACGTCGACGCGCTGGCCACGATCACCGGCGATCTGCCGGTCTGGGCCATGATGGAGACGCCGCGCGGCATGCTGAATGCGGCCGAGATCGCGGCGCACCCGCTGCTGACCGGCATGGTGATGGGCACCAACGACCTGGCCAAAGAGCTGCAGACGCGCTACCGCCCGGACCGTTTGCCGATGATGGCGGGGCTCGGCCTGTGCCTGCTGGCGGCCAAGGCCGAGGGGCTGGTGATCGTCGACGGTGTCTATAACGCGTTCAAGGATGACGAGGGGCTGGCGGCGGAATGCGCCCAGGGCCGCGACATGGGGTTCGATGGCAAGACGCTGATCCACCCGGCGCAGGTGGAGGTGACCAACGCGGCCTTCGCGCCTTCGGAGGCAGAGGTCGATCTGGCCCGCCGCCAGATCGCGGCGTTCGAGGAGGTCGAAGCCTCCGGTCAGGGTGTCGCGGTGGTCGATGGCAAGATCGTCGAGAACCTGCATGTTGTCACCGCACGGGAAATTCTGGCAAAAGCAGAGGCAATCGAGGCTTTGCAAGCGGGGTAGCCAGCGATGGGCTTTTCACTACTGATTCTGGGTCTGGCACTGTGGTGGGGGGCGCATCTGTTCAAGCGGGTGGCGCCGGCGCAGCGCGCTGCCATGGGGCAGGCCGGCAAGGGCGTGGTGGCGCTGGTTATCGTCGCCGCCGTGGTGCTGATGATCTTTGGCTACCGCATGGCGGACGGCGCGTTTTTCTGGGGCCGTCACCCGGCCACGGTGGGGATCAACAACCTGCTGATGCTGGTGGCGTTGTACCTGACCTCGCCGGGCCCGTCGAAGGGGGCGCTGCTATACCGGATGCGGCATCCGATGCTGACCGGGGTTCTGTTGTGGTCGGTGGCGCACCTGCTGGTGAACGGCGATGTGCCGTCCTTCGTGCTGTTCGGCGGGCTGGGGCTGTGGACCATCGTCGAGATGATGGTGATCAACCGGGCCGAGCCGGACTGGACCCCGCCGGCCAAGGGCAGCCTGGGCAAGGACGTGATGTTCCTGGCCATCAGTGCCGTGCTGCTGGTGGTGATCGGCTATATCCACGGCTGGCTCGGCTACGCGGCATTCGGATGAGGACCGGCATGAACACGATCTATCGTTTCCTGACCGAGGACGACACCTCGGCCTTTTGCCACAAGGTCAGCAAGGCGCTGGCCGAAGGGTGGGAGCTTTACGGCGCGCCCACCTATGCCTTTGACGCGGGCAGCGGCGTGATGCGCTGCGGCCAGGCGGTGACCAAACAGATCGAGGCCGCCTATACCCCCGATATGAAGTTAGGAGAGCAATGATGGCCGCCAAAACCAACCCGGGTCGCTTTTTCGAGGATTATGCGGTGGGCCAGCAGCTGGTTCACGCGGTGCCGCGCACGGTTTCGGGCGGCGAGCGGGCGCTCTATCACGCGCTCTACCCGGCGCGGCATGCGCTGTATTCCTCCGACACCTTCGCGCAGTCCTGCGGACTGCCCTGCAGCCCGATCGACGATCTGGCGGCGTTCCACCTGGTGTTCGGCAAGACGGTGCCGGATGTCTCGCTCAACGCGGTGGCGAACCTGGGCTACGCCGAGGGACGCTGGCTGAAGCCGGTCTATCCGGGCGATACGCTGCGGGCGGTGTCCGAGGTGATCGGGCTGAAGCAGAACTCCAACGGCAAGACCGGGGTCGTGTGGGTGCGGACCAAGGGCCTGAACGAGACCGGCGAGACGGTGCTGGAATACGTGCGCTGGGTGATGGTGCGCAAGCGCGACCCGGAGGCGCCGGCGCCGGAGACTGTGGTGCCGGAGCTGGCCAAGGCGGTGAGCGCCGATCAGCTGGCGATCCCGGAGGATTTCGAGTTCGAGGATTACGATTTCGACCTGGCGGGCGAGCCGCATCGCTGGGGCGATTACGAGATCGGCGAGAAGATCGACCATGTGGACGGCGTCACCATCGAGGAGGCCGAGCACATGATGGCGACGCGCCTGTGGCAGAACACCGCCAAGGTGCATTTCGACCTGAGCTTCCGGCCCGAGGGGCGGCTGATCTATGGCGGCCACGTGATCAGCATGGCCCGCGCGCTGTCGTTCAACGGGCTGGCCAATGCGCAGATGATCGTGGGCCTCAACGGCGGGGCGCATGCCAACCCCTGTTTCGCGGGCGATACGGTGAAGGCGTGGTCGGAGGTGCTGGACAAGGCCGAGACCGCGGCGCCGAACGTCGGTGCGATCCGGCTGCGGCTGGTGGCGACCAAGGGCGGCGCGCCGTTCGAGCTGAAGGGCGAGGACGGCAAATACCTGCCCAATGTGCTGCTGGATCTGGATTACTGGGCGTTGATGCCGATGTGAGGCGGGGCGCGCCTCTGATCAGAGGCGGCCCTTTGAGCCTGAGCCGCTTGCGCGGAACCAAGGCCGCCGGGAAACGCGCAGGCACCGCCATTGAACCGGCAGGCTTCCGGCGTGGCGGCCCGGCGCCTGGTCGGTGCAGGCGCCTCTTGTAACCCTTTGCGACATGGCGGGGATGGCGCGCGCCGGCGGAGGCCGCGCGCGCCCCGCGGTGCGTGCTCGCGCGGGTCGCTCTATGGCCGGGCGGCAGAAAGGGAGGCGGGAGAGACTCAGCCGGCGCCGGGTCCCGGGCCGGATTCCCGGCCGGTTTCCTGATAGCGCAAACTTTGTGATCACGCGCTGGTTTCATGTGATCACATTCGGAATTATTCTGCATCGCCGCATCAAAAACCTTGGTTTTTTATGGCTGTCGCGCGTGACAGACCGGAAAAAAGGCGTAAAAACGGGCGCAGCCAACCGGAAAGGAGCCAACATGGCCGATGTCAATCGGGGCAATCGCCCGCTTTCGCCGCACCTCACGATTTACCGCCCGCAGCTCACCTCCATCACCTCGATCCTGACCCGGATCACCGGCAATGCGCTGCTGCTCGCGGCGTTGCTGATCGTGTGGTGGTTCCTCGCCGCCGCAACCTCGCCGGAGTATTTCGCTCTGGCCGATGCGGTGATCACAAGCTGGTTCGGCGATCTGGTGATGTTCCTGTCGCTCTGGGCGCTGTGGTACCATACCCTGGCCGGTGTCCGGCACCTGATCTGGGACAATGCCAAGATGCTGGAGCTCGACGCCGCAACCAAGCTGGGCTGGGCGGTCATCGTGGGGTCTGTCCTGCTGACCCTGCTCACCGTCGCTGTCATTTAAGGAGGCCGCCATGCATTATCTGACCGACCGCAAGCGCGTCGACGGCATGGGCGCCGCCAAGTCCGGCGTTCATCATTTCTGGGTCATGAAGGTCAGCTCGGTCGCCCTGCTGGGGCTGATCCCGCTGTTCGTCTTTACCTTCGGCCCGATGCTGGGGCGCCCCTATGAAGAGGTGATCGCCTATTTCGGCCGGCCGTTCCCGGCCATCGTCGCGGCGCTGACCATCGTGGTGGGCTTCCGCCACTTCAAGGACGGCGTGCAGGTACTGATCGAGGATTACGTGCACGGCTGGATGCAGCGCGCGCTGATCATCGCGACCATCCTGCTGAGCTATACCGCGACGGCCGTGGGCCTGTTCGCCATCGCCCGCATCGCGCTCTAACTCCGAACGGGAGACCAAGACTTATGGCTGCATACGAATACGAGACCCACGAATACGACGTCGTGGTTGTGGGCGCCGGCGGCGCCGGGCTGCGCGCGACGCTGGGCATGGCCGAGCAGGGGCTGCGCACCGCCTGCGTGACCAAGGTGTTCCCGACCCGCTCGCACACCGTGGCGGCGCAGGGCGGCATCGCCGCCTCGCTGTCCAACATGGGCCCGGACAACTGGCAGTGGCACATGTACGACACCGTCAAAGGCTCTGACTGGCTGGGCGACACCGACGCGATGGAATACCTCGCCCGTTCCGCCCCCAAGGCGGTTTACGAGCTGGAGCATTACGGCGTTCCGTTCTCGCGCACTGAAGAGGGCAAGATCTATCAGCGGCCGTTCGGCGGCCACACCACCGAATTCGGTGACGGCCCGCCGGTGCAGCGGACCTGTGCCGCCGCCGACCGCACCGGCCACGCCATCCTCCACACGCTGTATGGTCAGTCGCTGAAGAACAACGCCGAGTTCTACATCGAATATTTCGCCATCGACCTGATCATGTCCGACGACGGCGTGTGCCAGGGCGTGGTCTGCTGGAAGCTCGACGACGGCACCTTCCACGTGTTCAACGCCAAGACTGTGGTGCTGGCCACCGGCGGTTACGGGCGCGCCTATTTCTCCTGCACCTCGGCGCATACCTGCACCGGTGACGGTGGCGGCATGGTGGCCCGGGCCGGCCTGCCGCTGCAGGACATGGAGTTCGTGCAGTTCCACCCCACCGGCATCTACGGCGCCGGCTGCCTGATCACCGAGGGCGCGCGCGGCGAGGGCGGCTATCTGACCAACTCCGAGGGCGAGCGTTTCATGGAGCGCTATGCGCCCCAGTACAAGGACCTGGCGCCGCGCGACTATGTCTCGCGTTCGATGACAATGGAGATCCGCGAAGGCCGCGGTGTGGGCGAGCATGGCGACCACATCCACCTGAACCTGAGCCACCTGCCGGCCGAGGCGCTGGCCGAACGGCTGCCGGGGATTTCGGAAAGCGCCAAGATCTTTGCCGGTGTTGACGTGACCAAGGAGCCGATCCCGGTTCTGCCTACCGTGCACTACAACATGGGCGGCATTCCGACCAACTACTGGGGCGAGGTGCTGAACCCGACTGCCGACGATCCCAACGCCGTGGTGCCGGGCCTGATGGCCGTGGGTGAGGCCGGCTGCGCGAGCGTGCACGGGGCCAACCGCCTCGGCTCCAACTCGCTGATCGACCTTGTGGTGTTCGGCCGCGCCGCCGCGATCCGCGCCGGCAAGGTGGTGGACGCCGAGGCGCCGAACCCGACGCTGAACCAGCCGTCCGTCGACAAGGCGTTCGACCGGTTCGACGGGCTGCGCAATGCCAAGGGCGGCATTCCCACCGCCGAGCTGCGGCTGGAGATGCAGCGCACCATGCAGGCCGATGCGGCGGTGTTCCGCACCGACGAGACGCTGAAGGAAGGCGTGGAGAAGATGACCGCGATCGCCGCCAAGATGGGCGATCTGGCCGTAACCGACCGCAGCCTGGTGTGGAACAGCGACCTGATGGAAACGCTGGAGCTGACCAACCTGATGCCCAACGCGCTGGCCACCATCCACGGCGCCGAGGCGCGCAAGGAAAGCCGCGGCGCGCACGCCTCGGAAGACCACACCGCGCGCGACGACGACAACTGGCGGGTGCACACCATCAGCCGCGTCGAAGGCAACCAGGTCGAGCTGAGCTATCGTCCGGTGATCGTCGATCCGCTGACCACCGAGGACGAGGGCGGCATCGCCCTGAAGAAGATCGCGCCCAAGGCGCGGACCTTCTGAGCCGGTCGGTTGCGTGTGGACGAAGATATGGACAGGACCCCGCCGGGGCGGCTGATCATCCATTGTGGTGTTCAGAAGACCGCCTCGACGGCCCTGCACCATTTTGTCCAGCGCAACCGCGCGCAGTTGGCGCCGCATGTGGAGATCCTCACCCCGGTCAAGGGCAGCCTGACGCGGGATCTGGGGCGGCTTTGCGCGCAGTACAGCCTGAACGACACGCACGAGCCAGCGCTGGTGGCGAAGATCGAAGAGCTGCGCGACGAGTTGCTGGCGCAGGGCGGCACCTGCGTGATCTCGCACGAGAATATCCCCGGCGCGATGCCGGGGCGCGGCGGCGTGGTGACGCTTTATCCCCGGATCGAGCGGATTCTGGAGCTGTTCGAGACCCATTTCGCGCCGTTCAGGCCCGAGTACGTATTCTACACCCGCGAGATGCCGGCCTGGAAAGTCAGCGTTCACAATCAGGCGGTGAAGTCGGACGGTTATCCCGGGCGGCTGGAGAGCTTCCTCGCAGAAACCGCGGAGTGCGGTGGCTGGGATGAGCTGCAGCAGCGGGTGGAGCGGGTCATCGGCGCCGACCGGGTGCAGTTTCTGGCGCTGGAGGACGAGCCGGACCGCAGCAGACCGGGGCAGCAGCTGTTGCGGCTGGCCGGGGTACCGGAGGATGTGATGTCTGGGCTGGTGCCGCTGACCGGCGCCCACAACGAAAGCCTGAATGCCGGCGCGCTGGAGTTTCTGCGGCTGGTGAACGGTCTGGACCTGCCGCGCCCGTCGCGCCGGGCGCTGGCGGAGCTGGTCAGGAAAAGCCAGGAGCTGTTCATGAAGACCGAAGGCGAAGGTCCCGCGCTGGCCCGTCCGGTGCATTTCGTGGCGCCGCAGGAGGCGATCTGGCCCGAGCTCAGATCCGGCGACGGGGCGGAGATCGCGCCCGACCGGCTGGCGGAGATCTGCGTCAACAGTGCCGATTGCTGGGTGCTGCGCAGTTATTACGAGCTGCGCCGGGCCGGGCACGCGGTGACGCTGTCGGACCGGCCGCGCGCGGATGCGATCAATATCGGGGATATCTATGCGCTGGGCCGCACGACGCGGGGCTGGACCGCCTTTTTCGTGATCCCGCGCGGCGACGGGCATGAGCCGGAGCTGGCGAATTTCACCCTGCTGCAAAACCAGAGCTCGACCTCGAACCGGCCTTACGAGACCGTGGCGCTGTGGGCGCAGCCGGGGCTGATCCCGCGCGATCCCGCCCGCGGTGAGCGGATCGAGACGATCGCCTTCAAGGGGGCGGCGGTCAATCTGTTGCCGGAGTTTCAGAGCGAGGATTTCCGCGCCGCGCTGGCCGCTGAGGAAGTGCGGCTGGAGATCGGCGTGCCCAGTGAGGCAGGCGGCGGGCAGGCCTGGGCCGATTACCGCGACACCGACCTGATCCTAGCGGTGCGCAACCTGACCGAATACGACGCCGCGCGCAAACCGGCGAACAAGCTGATCAACGCCTGGTGCGCCGATGTGCCGGCGCTGCTGGGCCCCGAGCCCGCCTTTGCCGAGATCGGCACATCGCCCGAAGATTTTATCGAGGTGCGCCGCCCCGAGGACGTGATCGCCGCGATCCGCATGCTGCGCGCCAACCCCGGCGCCTATGCCGCGATGGTCGAGCGCGGCCGCAGCAAGCGCGGCGCCTTCAGCAACGCCGCGTTGGCCGCGCGCTGGGTCGAGCTGTTGAACGGACCGATCACGGCGGCCTTTGACCGCTGGCAGGCGCAGTCGCCGCTGCGCCGGGCGCTGAGCGTATTGAAAATGTTCCTGCTGGAGCCGCTGAGCAAGCGGCGGCACCGGAACAGCTTTACCCGAGGAAGGAGAATCCTCGATGTGTGACACCACCAGCCGCGGTCGGCAAATGTCCTGTGAGAGCCGATTGCACGCCCCGTGGTCCGGTTTTGAAGGATCCGGACGATCCGACAAGGCCCGGGGCCTGACAGCAGATAACGAAAGGTCGTGACATGGTACAACTGACGCTTCCCAAGAACAGCCGGATCACCACCGGCAAGACCTGGCCGAAACCGGACGGGGCCACCAACCTGCGGACCTTCAAGATCTACCGCTGGAGCCCCGAGGACGGGCAGAACCCGCGGGTCGACACCTATTTCGTCGACATGGACAAATGCGGTCCGATGGTTCTGGACGCGCTGATCAAGATCAAGAACGAGATCGACCCGACGCTGACCTTCCGCCGGTCGTGCCGCGAGGGGATCTGCGGCTCCTGCGCGATGAACATCGACGGTATCAACACGCTGGCCTGTATCTATGGCCTCGACGAGATCAAGGGCGATGTGAAGATCTACCCGCTGCCGCATATGCCGGTGGTCAGGGACCTGATCCCCGACCTGACCCATTTCTATGCCCAGCATGCCTCGATCATGCCGTGGCTGGAGACCAAGACCAACCGCCCGGCGAAAGAGTGGAAGCAGTCGATCGCCGACCGCAAGAAGCTCGACGGCCTATATGAATGCGTGATGTGCGCCTCCTGCTCGACCTCCTGCCCGAGCTACTGGTGGAACGGCGACCGTTACCTCGGGCCGGCCGCCCTTCTGCACGCCTACCGCTGGATTATCGACAGCCGCGATGAGGCCACCGGCGAGCGTCTGGATCAGCTTGAGGACCCGTTCAAGCTCTACCGCTGCCACACCATCATGAACTGCACCAAGACCTGCCCCAAGGGTCTGAACCCGGCGAAATCGATCGCCGAGATCAAGAAGATGATGATGGAGCGCACGGTCTGAGCCGGCGCCATGGATCCGCTGCTGAGCGTGGTTGTGCTGGCAGGGGCGGCGGGGCTGTCCCTGCCGCTCGGCGGCGCGCTGGCGCGGATCGCCTATAGTCACGAGACCGAGTTCACCGAGCCGGTGATGCACGCGCTGATCGCCTTTGGCGGCGGCGCGTTGCTGTCTGCGGTGGCGCTGGTTCTGGTACCCGAGGGGGCGGCGCTGCTACCGCCGTGGCTGGCGCTGGGGCTGCTGTTTCTGGGCGGCGTCACCTTTTATCTGCTCGACCGCCGGCTGGAGCGCGGCGGCGGCAGCGGCGGGGCGCTGCTGGCGGCGATGCTGCTGGATTTCCTGCCCGAGGCGGTGGCGCTGGGCGCGATGCTGGTGAGCGAGGCGGCCACGGCGAAGCTGCTGGCGCTGATGATCTTTCTGCAGAACCTGCCCGAGGGGTTCTCGGCCTTTGGCGAGATCTGGCGTCACGGGGTCGCGGCGCGGCCCCTGATGCTGGGGTTCATCGCGCTGGCCGGGCTGGGGCCGCTCTGCGCCCTGCTGGGCCTGTGGTTCCTGGCCGAGCTGGACGTTGCATTGGGCGGGATCATGATTTTTGCCGCCGGCGGTATCCTCTACCTGGTGTTCCAGGATGTGGCCCCGGCCGTGCGCACCCGCGACAGCAGCGCCCCCGCGCTGGGCGCGGTGCTGGGCTTCGGGCTGGGGCTGGCCGGGGCGCTGGCCATCGGGTGATGCAGTAAATGCATGGCGAGGTTGCACTTTTGTCCGATGCGGCAGTGCAGCATTGGTCTTAGGTTCCGCGTCAGGGAGGGCCTCTGACAGTACCGGAGCGACCCATGAACGCTATCGCCGAAAAATCCGAAATCGCCGCCGCGCAAAAGGCGCAGGCCGCGCTGAACGCCCTGAACGAAGCCTGGGCCTATTACACCCCGCTGCCGAAGCCTGTGGTGGCCGAGGCCGACCCGATGCAGGAACCGTTCCAGTATCACAACGCTGCCTGACCGGCTGCTGGCCAGCGCCGGCGGGATGCGCTAGGGCAGGCCCCGAACCGAAGGGGAGGGGCCCGTGCCCGTGTTGCTTCTGATCCTGCTTTTGGGCGTTCTGGCCTATTTCGTCTGGCGCCACCGCAGCACCACGCTGACCCGCGACTGCCGCTGGCGGCTGGACCGGGGCGCCGGGATCTGGCGCTGCGCGGCCTGCGGCGGAGAGCTGCCGCAAACCGGCGGCGGCGCGCCGCGGATCTGCGTGAAACAGGGCGGCTGAGCGCGCCTTCGAAAAAATTTTGCCCTGCGTGATTTTCCCTCTTGATCGACTCGGCGTTTGGCCCGATATGCGCGCTCAAGACGCCAACGCACGCGCCTCTGGCGAAAGGGGTTCCAAAGTCCCCTATGGTTACGTAGCGACGGTAACGTCTCCCTTGGAAGTGAGCGGTCTGCGCCGGGAAACCGGAATGGCCGGGTCTGTTGGAGATGACCATGAACGCATACGTAACCGGGTTTCCGGAAGCACTGGACGTGCGCCCGCACTCCCGCATCGAGAGCTTTATCCGCACCACCCAGTTCGACCGTCCGACGCTGGTTCTGGACGTCGATCGCGTGGCCGATCAGTATCACGCGCTGAAGGCCGGGCTGGGCCGTGCGCGCATCCACTATGCCGTCAAGGCCAACCCCGCCCGCGAGATCGTGGAGCGGCTGGTGAACCTCGGCTCCGGCTTCGACGCGGCGTCGCGCGCCGAGATCGAGCTGTGCCTCGGGCTGGGCGCGCATCCGGACAATATCTCTTTCGGCAACACCGTGAAGAAGGTGCGCGATATCGAGTTCGCCTATCACGCCGGCGTCACTCTGTTCGCCGCCGATGCCGAGGAAGAGCTGGAAAAGATTGCGGAATTCGCGCCCGGCTCGCGCGTCTACATCCGCCTGATCGTCGATGCCTCGGAGGCCGACTGGCCGCTGAGCCGCAAGTTCGGCTGCGCCCGCGACAAGGCGGTCGCGCTGATGGATTATGCCGTCTCGCTGGGGCTGGCGCCGGTGGGCCTGTCGTTCCACGTGGGCAGCCAGACCAAGCGCGCCGAGATGTGGACCGCGACGCTGGATCAGGTCGCCGCCGTCTGGCAGGCCGCCTGCGATGCCGGGCATGAGCTGAGCCTGCTCAACATCGGCGGTGGCTTCCCGGCCTATTACGGCGAGGAAATCCAGGGCCCGACCGGCTATGCGGCGCGGGTGATGGAGCTGATCGGCGAGCGGTTCGGGGACGTGGCCGAGATCATGGCCGAACCGGGCCGTGGCATGGTGGCCGAGGCCGGCATGATCGCCGCCGAGGTGCTGCTGGTGTCGCGCAAGTCGGACAGCGACCTGCACCGCTGGGTCTATCTGGATATCGGCAAGTTCTCCGGCCTTGCGGAAACCATGGACGAGGCGATCCGCTACCAGTTCGTGACCGACCGCGATCACGAGCCGATGGGCGCCTGCATCCTGGCCGGGCCGTCCTGCGACAGCGCCGATGTGCTTTACGAGAAGCGCCCGGTGGAGTTGCCGCTGGGGCTGAAATCGGGCGACCGCATCCTGATCCGCAACTGCGGCGCCTATACCTCGACCTATGCCAGCGTGGGCTTCAACGGCTTCCCGCCGCTGGACGTGGTCGTGATCTGAGCCGCGCGGCGCCCGCACAGCCGGGTATCTGCGACCGCTCCGCCCGGCCCCCTCGGCCGGGCGTTTTTGTCTGCGGGGCAGGGGGCGCTGCCCCCGTCGCGCTGCGCGCGCCTCCCCCGGGATATTTTTAGCCAGAAAAAGAACCGGCGGATGCCCAGCAGCGGTGCTTGTACTTCGGGGCCGGGCGCGGTTTGGTGGGCGTCAAAGATGGAGCCCCGCCATGACCCAAGCGCCCGATGATGCCGACGCCCGCCGTGCCATTGCGCCGGTGATCTGTTACCCGCCCGAGACGCTGCCGCAGCCCGATCTGGCGCTCTATGCCCGGGCGCGTACGGGCGCGCGGAAGGTGGCGGAGGTTGTCGCGGCCCCGCGCGAGGCCGCCTGTTTCGAGGTGGCGGCGGGGCAGTTCTTTCGCATCTCGTCGGTCGAGGGGCCGCAGGTGGGCGACCTGAACCTGTGGAATGCGCAGGACCTGCGCGAGCGGTTCTATTCCGGCAAGACCCGGGCGCTGCACGGCACCCATGTGACCGCCGGCGAGCGGTTGTGGAGCAGCTTTCCGCATATGCGGCCGATGGCGACCATCACCGGGGACACGCTGGGGTGGTACGGGATCGACGAATACGGCGGCTCGGTTCATGACGTGATCGGCACCCGCTGCGATCCCTATACCAACAACCTGCTGTCGGGCGGGCAGTATCACCATTGCTGCCATTCCAACCTGACCCGGGCGCTGGCCGACCATACCGGGCTGTCGCTGGCCGAGGCGGAGCCGCATGTGCACGATGTGCTCAATGTCTTCATGTGCACCGGCTTCACCCGCGAAACGGGTCAGTATTTCATGAAGGCCAGCCCGGTGCGGCCGGGCGATTACCTGGAATTCTTTGCCGAGATCGATCTGCTGGGCGCGCTCAGCGCCTGTCCGGGGGGCGATTGTTCGGCGGAGCATTCCAGCGACAGCGCCGCCTGTCATCCGTTGCTGATCGAGGTGTTCACGCCGGAAGAGGGGGCGCTGGAGGGCTGGGTCTCGCCGCCGGTGAACGGCTACGACCGCAGTCACGGGCGCTGAGCCCGGGCCGGCCCGGCGCCGTCAGCCGGCGTCCGGGAAGGCCGCGTTGAGCGCGATCTCGACCATATCGGCGAAGCTGCGTTCGCGGTGTTCCGAGGGCAGCGCCTCGCCGGTGATCAGGTGGTCGGAGACGGTGAGCACCGCCAGCGCCCGGCGGTTGTAGCGGGCCGCCAGCGTGTAGAGCTCGGCCGCCTCCATCTCCACCCCGAGGATGCCGTGGCGGACCATCTGTTCGTTCAGATCGGGGCGTTCGTCGTAGAAGGTGTCAGACGAATAGATGCCGCCGATATGGGTTGTCGTCCCTTTCGCCTCGGCCGCCGCGGCAGCGGCGCGCAGCAGCGACCAGTCGGCGCTGGGGGCGAAATTCACCTCGCGGAAGATGGTGGAGGAGGGGGAGCTGACGGTGGTGGCCGTCATCGCCAGGATCACGTCGCGCAGGCCCACATGGTCCTGCATGCCGCCGCAGGAGCCGATGCGGATCAGAGTCTGGGCGTTGTAATCGCGAATGAGCTCGTTGGCGTAGATCGACAGCGAGGGCATGCCCATGCCGCTGCCCTGGATGGTGACGGCATTGCCGTTCCAGGTGCCGGTATAGCCCAGCATCCCGCGCACCGCATTAATCTGGCGCACATCTGAAAGGAAAGTCTCCGCCGCCCATTTCGCGCGATAGGGGTCGCCCGGCATCAAAACCGTTTCGGCAATGTCGCCGGGCGCTGCACCGATATGAATTGTCATTTCGGCTCCCGCCGGCTCAGATTTCCATTTCGGAGATGTCGACGCCTTTGGCCAGCGCGTCATGCACCCATTGCGGTTTGCGGCCTCGGCCCGACCAGGTTTCCGCCGGGTTTTCCGGGTTGCGGTATTTCGCCGGGGTTTTCGACTTCTTGGCGCCGCCACGCGGTTTTGCATCGGCCGACAGGTCGGAAAGCGAGAAGCCGAATTCCGCCGCCGCCTTTTCCGCTGCTGCAAGCGCTTCGCGTCGTTCCCGTTGTTCAGCGTCTTTTAACGCTTTTTCGACATCTTTCTGAAGTTGAAGCAGCTCTTTGCGGGACATAGCTGACAGGTCGATCGCCATATTGATCTCCTAATGGGTACCGGGTGCATCGAACTTACATCCGACGCGATTTAGAGACAATAGCGACACTTATGATGCGGTACAGCATCAATTTCCCGGTTTGGTCTATTCCGCGGCCATTTTTCCCGGATCAACCAGCGTCACGATATCTCCCATAATGGTATTTAGCTCAAAATCCTTGGGGGTATAGATTTTCGCAACGCCCATTTTGCGCAGTTTTTCGGCATCGTCTTCGGGAATGATTCCCCCGACGATCACCGGAATGTTGCCCAGGCCGGCCTCTTTCATGCGGGCCATCACATCCTCGACGAGGGGAATATGGCTGCCGGACAGGATGGAAAGCCCCACCACATGGGCCTGTTCGCTTTGTGCTTTTTCGACGATTTCCTGCGGCGTGAGGCGAATGCCCTCGTAGGAGATATCCATGCCGCAGTCGCGGGCGCGGAATGCGATTTGCTCGGCGCCGTTGGAATGGCCGTCGAGCCCGGGCTTGCCGACCAGGAATTTCAGCCGCCGGCCCAGTTTGTCGCTCACCGCATCGACGGCCGCGCGCAGATCCTCCAGCCCCTCGGTCTTGTTCGAGACCGAGCCGGAGACGCCGGTGGGGCCGCGGTAGGTGCCGTGTACGGCGCGCATCTGTTCGGCCCATTCGCCGGTGGTGGCACCGGCCTTGGCCGCGGCGATCGACGGCTCCATGATATTGCGGCCCTCGCTGGAGGCCTTGCGCAGGGCGGCGAGGGCGGCCTCGACCGCCGGCTCGTCCCGCTCGGCGCGCCAGGCGTTGAGGCGATCGATCTGGTCCTGTTCCACCGCCGGGTCGACGGTCATGATGCCGCCGTCGTCGCCCATCAGCGGCGAGGGTTCGGTGGTGGTGAATTTGTTGACGCCGACCACGGTGGTTTCGCCGACCTCGATCCGGCCGAGGCGTTCGGCGTTGGATTCGACCAGCCGCGATTTCATATAGTCGATGGCCTGGATCGCGCCGCCCATGCTGTCGAGGTTGGCAAGCTCGGCGCGCGCGCCGTCTTTCAATTCCTCGACCTTGGCGTCGACGGCGGGGTTGCCGTCGAACAGATCCTCGTATTCCAGCAGGTCGGTCTCGTAGGCCAGGATCTGTTGCATCCGCATTGACCATTGCTGATCCCAGGGGCGCGGCAGGCCCAATGCCTCGTTCCAGGCGGGCAATTGCACGGCCCGCGCGCGGGCCTTTTTGCTGAGCGTCACCGCCAGCATTTCGATCAGGATGCGATAGACGTTGTTTTCCGGCTGCTGCTCGGTGAGGCCCAGCGAATTGACCTGCACGCCGTAACGGAAACGGCGGAATTTCGGGTCCGTCACACCGTAGCGGGTTGCGCAGATCTCGTCCCAGAGATCGACGAAGGCGCGCATTTTGCACATCTCGGTGATGAACCGGATGCCCGCGTTCACGAAGAAGGAGATGCGGCCGACCAGCGCCGGGAAATCCTCCGCCGGGACGCGGGGCTGCAATTCGTCGAGCACGGCAATGGCGGTGGCCAGCGCGAAGGCGAGTTCCTGCTCGGGCGTGGCACCGGCCTCCTGCAAATGATAGGAACACACGTTCATCGGGTTCCATTTCGGCACGTTGGAGTAGCAGTATTCCGCAACGTCGGCGATCATCTTCAGCGAGGGTTTCGGCGGGCAGACATAGGTGCCGCGGCTGAGGTATTCCTTGATCAGGTCGTTCTGCACCGTGCCCTGCAGCTTGGAGATATCCGCGCCCTGTTCCTCGGCCGTCGCGATGTAAAGCGCCAGCAGCCAGGGCGCGGTCGCGTTGATCGTCATCGAGGTGTTCATCTGTTCCAGCGGGATCTGGTCGAACAGCACCCGCATGTCGCCCAGGTGGCAGACCGGCACGCCGACCTTGCCGACCTCGCCGCGGGCCAGCACGTGGTCGCTGTCGTAGCCGGTCTGGGTCGGCAGGTCGAAGGCCACCGACAGCCCGGTCTGCCCTTTGGCGAGGTTGCCGCGATAGAGCGCGTTCGAGGCCTTGGCCGTGGAGTGCCCGGCGTAGGTGCGGATCAGCCAGGGACGGTCGGTCGGGCGGGGTTTCTGCGTCTGCGTCATCGGGAATCTCTCCAGTCGGGGCCGCAAGAATATTTCGCTTTGCTGTTCTAAATCGCAATTATCGGCACATGTCAATTCGCTGCGTTGCGGCATCGGGCGGGGCTGTCCGGCCTCTGCCTTTGCGACCGTCTTTGCCGCGCGATCATGCACGGTGCCTCTTTCCCGCGCGGCCGTGTTGCTGCAAGGCTAGCACATGACCAGAAATATCGAACTTCCGCTGTGGCTGTTTGTGCTGATCCTGCTGTTCGCGGCGGTCACCTTCGCCTCGCATTTCCTGTTTCCCTCGGTGCGCTGGTTCTTTCGCCGGCGGCTGGAGCGGGCGGTGGCGCGGCTGAACCGGCGGCTTGAACGGCCGATTCAGCCGTTCAAGCTGACCCGGCGCTACGACATGATTCAGCGGATCATCTACAACCCGCAGGTCAGCCAGGCGATCGCCGATCACGCTCACGCCGAGGGTGTGCCGGAGAACGTGGCCTTCCAGCAGGCACGCCGCTATGCGCGGGAGATCGTGCCGTCGTTTTCGGCCTCGCTCTATTTCGGGGTCGCGATCCGGGCGGCGCGGCTGTTGAGCAATGCGATCTATCACGTCCGGCTGCGGCAGCTGGACGAACCGGCGCTGCGTGCCATCGACCCCGAGGCGACAGTGGTTTTCGTGATGAACCACCGCAGCAACATGGATTATGTGCTGGTCACCTATCTGGCGGCGGACCGGTCGGCGCTGGCCTATGCGGTGGGGGAATGGGCGCGGGTCTGGCCGTTGAGCCGGCTGATCCGGGCGATGGGGGCCTATTTCATCCGGCGCCGGTCGCGCAACGATCTCTATCGCGCGGTGCTGGCCTGTTACGTGCAACTGGCGACCGAGGCGGGAGTGACCCAGGCGTTGTTTCCCGAGGGCGGGCTGAGCCTGACCGGCGGGCTGATGCCGCCGAAGCTGGGGTTGCTGAAGTATATCGCCGACGGTGTTGATCCGGACCGGCGCGACGTGGTGTTCGTTCCGGTGGCGTTGAATTACGACCGGGTGCTGGAGGATCGCATCCTGATCGCCGCCGGCAAAGGCACCGGGCGGCGGTTCAACGCGCGGATCGGGGTGATCGCGGCGCAGCTTCTGCGGCGGGTCTGGCTGTGGATCACCGGGCGCTATCGCCGGTTCGGTCAGGCGGTGGTGACCTTTGGTGCGCCGCTGTCACTGCGGGCCTTGCGGGCGGAGCATAAGGGCGATGTGACCGAGGCGCTGGCAGAGCGGCTGATGCAGCGGATCGCCGACGGCGTGCCGGTGCTGCCGGTGCCGTTGCTGGCCTGGCTGGTGCTGGCGCATGGACCGATGACGCGGGCAGAGCTCGACGACCGGGCGCGGGCGGTGCTCGCCACGCTGCCGGCGTCCAACGCGGGCAGGCTCTGCGCCGATCCGCATGGCGCGATGGAGGCGGGGCTGGCCGCGCTCTGCCGGCAGGGGGCGCTGCGGCTGGAAGCGGAACGCTATGTGCCCACGCCGGAGGGGCGGGATCTGTTGCGGTTTTATGGCAATTCGATCCGGCATTTGATGCCGGAGGCGGAGGACATCGCCTGAGCCAGATCCCGGACGAAGGATCGAGGGCGGCGGACGCCGCCCCGTGATTCTGCGCGCGCAAAGTTTTTTCTGCGCTTGCAAGGTCATAAAATTACAAAACAAGGTCAATTCCCTGTTGCATTGTTGCGCGGCCAATCCTATCCCATCCTGAGACCCGCGATTCTGCATCGCGGCACGTAGGACATGGAAGGAGGCCATTATGGCTTTGGACACCAACGGCGGCATCGCGCCGTATGAGGCGCCCGAAAAAGACCTGTACGAAATGGGCGAAATGCCTCCGCTCGGCTATGTGCCGAAGCAGATGTATGCATGGGCCATCCGTCAGGAACGTCATGGCAACCCGGATACCGCCATGCAGCTCGAGGTCGTGGACACCCCGACGCTGGACAGCCACGAGGTGCTGGTGCTGGTGATGGCCGCCGGCGTGAACTACAACGGCGTCTGGGCTGCGCTGGGCAAGCCGGTCAGCCCGTTCGACGGCCACAAGCAACCCTATCACATCGCCGGTTCCGATGCCTCGGGCATCGTCTGGGCCGTGGGTGACAAGGTCAAGCGCTGGAAGGTCGGCGACGAGGTCGTCATTCACTGCAACCAGGACGACGGCGACGACGAGGAATGCAACGGCGGCGACCCGATGTTCTCGCCCAGCCAGCGGATCTGGGGCTATGAGACGCCGGACGGCTCCTTCGGCCAGTTCACCCGGGTGCAGGCGCAGCAGCTGATGCCGCGCCCCAAGCACCTGACCTGGGAGGAAAGCGCCTGTTACACGCTGACGCTGGCGACCGCCTACCGGATGCTGTTCGGCCACCACCCGCACGATCTGAAGCCGGGCCAGAACGTCCTGGTCTGGGGCGCCTCGGGCGGGCTGGGCTCCTATGCGATCCAGCTGATCAACACCGCCGGCGCCAACGCTATCGGCGTGATCTCGGACGAGGACAAGCGCGAGTTCGTGATGGGGCTGGGCGCCAAGGGCGTGATCAACCGCAAGGACTTCAACTGCTGGGGTCGCCTGCCCACCGTCAATACGCCTGAATACAATGCCTGGCTGAAAGAGGCCCGCAAGTTCGGCAAGGCGATCTGGGACATTACCGGCAAGGGGGTGAGCGTCGACATGGTCTTCGAACACCCGGGCGAGGCGACCTTCCCGGTCAGCTCACTGGTGTGCAAAAAGGGCGGCATGGTGGTGATCTGCGCCGGGACCTCCGGCTTCAACTGCACCTTCGATGTGCGGTATATGTGGATGCACCAGAAGCGTCTTCAGGGGTCGCACTTTGCCCATCTCAAGCAGGCTGCGGCTGCCAACCGACTGATGCTCGAACGCCGGCTCGATCCCTGCATGTCCGAGGTGTTCAGCTGGGCCGATCTGCCCGAGGCGCATATGAAAATGCTGCGCAACGAGCATAAGCCGGGCAATATGTCGGTGCTGGTTCAGTCGCCGAAGACCGGGCTGCGCACCTTTGAAGAGGTGCTGGAGGCTGGCCGCGGCTAACACCGGTGTCTGCCGATCCAGACCGAGCAATCGATAGCCGCAGTGCCTGGTGTGCTGCGGTTGTCGTTTCTCTCAGGCGTGGGCGGCCATGAGCCTCCTTTCATTAAAAGTCGCAATTTGATATTATGTGCGGTATCGTTCGTCTTAATTATCATTCTTTTTTGGATTTCGAGATGTCAGATTCGAAGTGGGTTTTGGCTGTTTTGGAAGATCTTCGTCGCTATGCGGATCAACACGGGCTGATCGATCTGGAGCGGCAATTGGAACGGGCCGGTCGGACCGCTGCACAGGAATTGTCTGAAAGGGCCGGCATGTCGGCCTCCATGCCTGCATCAATGTCGGGGCCTCGGATCGGGGCGATGGCGCCGGTGGCGCGCGATCGGCGAACCTTGTGAGAGGGCGTTGTCGCCAGGGCTGAGCCTGTCGCGTGCGGCTTGTCTCTGGTGCCTGCCGCGGGCGCGGGGTAGGGTCGCGCCATGACAGCGCCGGCGATTACATTTTCCGAAGATCAGGCCACCGCCTATGACAGCGTCGCCGAGATGCTGCGCGGGGCGGGAGTGGATCTGGACAACGGAACCCTGATGCCGCCGGGCGCGGCGGGCTCAGGGGTGATGGCGCTGATCGGCAAGGCGGGTTCCGGCAAGACGCTGCTGCTGGCCGAGCTCTACAAGGCGCTGGAAGAGGCCGGGGTCGAGGTGGTCTCGGGCGATTACGAAGGGCGCAAGCGGCGCGACCGGCGCACCCTGGCGATCCTGGCGCCGACCAACAAGGCCGCCAGCGTGCTGCGCTTTCGCGGGGTGCCGGCAACCACCATTCACCGCATCCTCTATACCCCGGTCTATGATCCGGAATACGAGCGCATCGCCGAATGGCTGGCCGGCAATGGCGAGCGCCCGGAGATCGAGGGGCTGACCGATCAGGCGCTGGACCGGGCGCATGCGTTTTACCAGACCAACAAGTCGATCCCCGGGGCGCTGGCCGCGGCGGGGCTGCGCGGTTCGGATTTCATCACCGGCTGGAAGCGGCGGGAGGATCCGCTGGATATCGGCTTCGTCGACGAGGCCTCGATGCTGGACGACCGCCAGTTTGCGGATCTGAAGGAGATCTTCCCGAACCTGCTGCTGTTCGGCGATCCGGCGCAGCTGGCACCGGTGAACCAGTCCGGCGCGATGGTCTTCGATGCGTTGCCAGAGACCCGCAAGCTGGAGCTGCACCGCATTCACCGGCAGGAGGCGGATAGCCCGATCCTCGATCTGGCGCATGCGCTGGCCGATCCGCAGCTGGGATTCGAGGATTTCGAGCGGATGGTCGAAGACACCGCGCGGCGCGACGACCGGGTGGTCTGGGGCCAGCGGGTCGAGGTTGACCTGATGGCGCGCAGCCCGGTTCTGGTCTGGCGCAACGCCACCCGCATCCGGCTGATCACCGCCTTTCGCGCCGTTCATGGCGCGCCGGAGAACGATCTTCTGGAGGGCGAGCCGCTGATCTGCGACGGCATTGAGCTGCCGCTCAAGCACCGCAAGAAGCGGCTGGATCTGGAGGCGCGCGGGCTGATCAAGGGGGCGCAGGTGATCTATCTGGGTCCGGGCCGCAAGCCGGGGTTCTCGCGGTTGCATGTGATCGGGGCGGAGGATCCGCAGGTTTCGGCGGCCTCGATCATCAAGATCGAGAAGCCGGACGAGGAAGAGCCATTCATCCCCTTTGCCGCGCGGATGGGGGCGACCTTTCTGCATGGGGCGGCGGTGACCATCCACAAGGCGCAGGGCAGCCAGTGGGATACGGTTCAGGTGTTCGCCCCCGACCTTTACGCGGCGGCGCGGATGGGCCGGGTCGAGGCCGGGCAGCCGCTTTGGAAACGGCTGGCCTATGTGGCGATCACAAGGGCGCAGGAGCGGCTGATCTGGGTGGTGCGCAACCGGCTGTCGAAGCCGACCTATCCCTTGCGGGTGGACGATCTGCGCGCGGCCCCGGTGGCGCCGCTGGAATTGCAGGCGGAGGAGACATGAGCAGTATTCTGATCACCGGCGCGAGCTCGGGCATCGGCCGGACCACGGCGGAGGTGTTTCTGGCCGAGGGCTGGACCGTGGGCCTGTTGGCGCGCCGCGCCGAAGCATTGCAAGAGGTGGCGGCGGGGCGGGACAATGCCATGGTGCTGCCCGCCGATGTGACCGATCCGCAGGCGGTGCAGGCGGCGTTTGACGCCTTCATCAACCGCGCCGGGCGGCTCGATGTGCTGTTCAACAACGCAGGGATCTTCACCCCGGCAGGGACGATCGACGAGATCGCCCTCGACGACTGGTATGCCTCCGTGAATGTGAACCTGAACGGCATGTTCCTTGCCGCCCGCGCGGCGTTCGCCGCGATGCGGGCACAGGATCCTCAGGGCGGGCGGATCATCAACAACGGCTCGATCGCCGCCCATGTGCCGCGGCCGCACTCCGTGCCCTATGCTGCCACCAAGCACGCGATCACCGGGTTGACCCGCAGCCTGTCGCTGGACGGGCGGCTCTACGACATCGCCTGCGGCCAGATCGATATCGGCAATGCCCGCACACCGATGGTCGAAGATCTGATCGCACGGCAGCAGGCGGAGCACCCCGAAGCGCCGCCGACCGAGACCATGGCGGTGGAGGATGCGGCGAAATCGGTGCTGCACATGGCCAGCCTGCCGCTGGAGGCCAACGTGCAGTTCATGACGGTGATGGCGACCAAGATGCCTTATATCGGCCGGGGGTGAGAAGCCCGATTGCGTCAGGGCGCGTCGAAGCCGCGTTTTGTCCGATCTCATAGAGCAAGCCGCGCAAACGCCGGACCGTGGGGACGGTCCAACGCTTGCGCGGCGCCCTGCGGACTTGATCCCGCGCATGGGTGAATGGCTCCAAGGGGACGGCGTTTTCCGGAGCCTGCGAAACCCGGTGCTTAACGGTTCCGGATCAGGTTAAACCCGGCCGAGGCGCCCCAGCCGGCGATGATGGCGATGGCCAGCGACATCAGCCCATACAGCACCGGCTGTTGCCGTGACAGCACGAACAGCCAGCGCTCCAGCCCCACCTTGCGCACGTCGATGGTGGTTTCGTAATGCGACACCACGCGGCCCTTGCGGGTCAGAAAGATCCGCGCGGAATATTCGCCTTCGGTCAGGTCGGCGGGCATGTCAATGGCGGTGCGGAACAGGGTCTGTTGATCCAGTGCCACCTTGCCCTCCAGCATCTGATAGAGGCCGGCCTCGCGCCGGATGCGGACCAGCGCCTCGGTGAAATGGGCGGCGTCCTTGATCTCCATCGGGGCGCCGACCGAGCGGATCGCACGGTTGATGCTGACCTTGTGGCGCAGATCCTCGGTATCGGTCAGCACCTGTTTCCAAGGCGCGGTGGTGGCCACGGCGTAGAAGGAGGGGGCGGAATCCACCTCCACCGTCTCGGCGTTGACCCAGATGCCGAAGCGGTGCGCCTTGCGCCGCACCAGGATCGAGGCGGAGGGGCCGGCGATGGCGATGACCACCTCCAGCGGTTCGGCCAGGATCGGGGTTTCCCGTTTCACCGCGCCGAAGATCAGGATCTCGGAGCCGTCGAAGCTGGTGGTGATCGCGACCCGGTCGCTGGACAGGCCGAGCACGACCTCTTCCTGCGCGCGGGCCGCGAGCGGCGCCAGCAGGAGGAGGAGGGAAAGCAGCAGACGCATCGCTCAGTGCCGCCCCGGTTCGGAGAGGTTATAGAGCTCGGCCGGTTCGATCAGCAGCTCCAGCGCCAGCTTGCCGCAGACCGCCAGCACCAGCGCGGCGAGCAGCACGCGCAGCTGCTCGGCCTTCAGCCGCAGCCCGATCTGGGTGCCGAACTGCGCCCCCAACACACCGCCGAGGATCAGATAGACCGCCAGCACCACGTCCACCGTCTGGTTGGTGGTGGCGTGCAGCATGGTGGTGAAGGCGGTGACGAAGATGATCTGAAACAGCGAGGTGCCGACCACCACCTTGGTCGGCATTCCCAGCAGGTAGATCATCGCCGGCACCATGATAAAGCCGCCGCCGACCCCCATGATCGCCGACAGCACGCCCACCGCCAGCCCGACCAGAATCGGCGGGATCACCGACATGTACTGCCCGGAGGTGCGAAAGCGCATCTTGAACGGCAGCGCATGGACGATCGTGCGGCTGCGCCGCTTGCGCGGCTGCGGAGCGCCGCCGCGCGCCTTGCGCAGGGCGTTGAGGCTTTCGACGAACATCAGCGCGCCGACGATGCCGAGGAAGACGACGTAGCAAAGCCGCACCAGCAGATCGACCTGGCCGATGCTCTTGAGATAGTTGAAGACGAAGACGCCGAGGGCCGAGCCGATCAGCCCGCCGACCAGCAGAACCGATCCCATGGTCAGATCCACGGTACGCCGTCTGAAGTGGGCTAAAACGGCGGAAAAGGAGGAGGCGACGATCTGGTTGGCGCCGGTCGCCACCGCCACTGCGGGCGGCACGCCGACAAAGAACAGCAATGGCGTGATCAGGAACCCGCCGCCGACGCCGAACATCCCCGACAGCATCCCCACCAGGCCGCCCAGCCCCAGGAGCACGAATGCGTCCACGGAAACCTCGGCGATCGGCAGGTAAGTTTGCATACCTCCAGTTAGGCCGGGGCGCGGGAAAAGGTCAATCGCCAACCCGGCCCGCGGGGCCAGGGATCACCGTTCTTTCACATAAGGTTCGCCACCGGCGCGCGGCGGGATCGCCTTGCCGACGAAACCGGCAAGGATCACGACCGTCAGGATATAGGGCAGCGCGTCCATCACCTGGACCGGAATCACCACCCCGCCGACGTCGATATTCTGGTAGCGCAGCGCTACCGCCTGCAGGAAACCGAACAGCAGGCAGGCCCACATCGCGTGCCATGGCCGCCACTTGGCAAAGATCAGCGCCGCCAGCGCGATGTAGCCGCGCCCGGCGGTCATATCCTTGACGAAGCCCGCCTGCAGCGCGGTGGCCAGATAGGCCCCGGCGATGCCGCACAGGAGGCCGCAGATGGCGATGGCGGCATAGCGCAGCCCCACCACCGAAACCCCGGCGGTATCCACCGCCGCCGGGTTTTCGCCCACCGCGCGCAGGCGCAGGCCGAAGCGGGTGCGGAACAGCACCCACCAGGTGGCGGGCACCGCGAGGAAGGCCGCGTAGACCAGAATCGAATGGCCGGAGATCAGGTCGGAGTAGATCTGTTGCAGCACATTTGCCTCGCCGATCAGCTCGCTGACGGGGCGGCCGCTGGCCTCGGCATCCGCCGGGCCGATGGCACCGGGAAACTCCAGCCCGCCGAAGCGTCCGCCACCGATCAGCGAGGGCGTGCGCCCGCCCTGACGGAACCAGTCCTGCGCGATCAGCACGGTCATGCCGGCGGCAAGGAAGTTGATGGCGACGCCGGAGATCAGCTGATTGCCGCGGAAGGTGATCGAGGCCAGCCCGTGCAGCCCGGCCAGCACCATCGACGACGCGATGCCCGCCAGCAGCCCCAGCCAGACCGAGCCGGTGACGGCGGCCACGGCGGCGGAAAAGAAGGCGGCCATCAGCATCTTGCCCTCAAGCCCGATGTCGAAGATCCCGGCCCGTTCGGAGAACAGCCCGGCAAGGCAGGCCAGCAGCAGCGGCGTGGAGAGGCGGACGGTGCTGTCGAGCACCTGAATGAGCGTCAGGAAATCCATCACGCGCGTCCTTTCCTGAGGCTCAGGAAGAGTTTTTCCAGCGGCATCCGCACCATGTTGTCGAGTGCGCCGGTGAACAGGATCACCAGCGCCTGGATCACCACGATCAGCTCACGCGGGATGCTGGTCCAGAGCGCCAGCTCGGCGCCGCCCTGATAGAGGAAGCCGAACAGGATCGCGGCGAGGAACACCCCGAACGGATGGCTGCGGCCCATAAGGGCCACCGCGATACCGATAAAGCCCGCGCCCTCGGTGGCGTTGAGCACCAGCCGCTCGGCTTCGCCCATCACGTTGTTGATCGCCATCATGCCGGCCAGCCCGCCGGAGATCAGCATGGCGATCATGGTGATCCGCACCGGCGAGATACCGGCGTAGAGCGCGCCGGTCTCGGAATGGCCATAGGCGCGGATTTCATAGCCGAGCCGGGTGCGCCAGATCAGCAGCCAGACCAGCACGCAGGCGATGACGGCGACCAGCAGGCTGACGTTCGCCGGGGCGGCCTTGGAAAAACCGATGCCTATGGGGGCCAGCAGCTCATGCAGGGTGGGCAGGTGCACCGCCTCGGGGAACCGGGCGGTGGCCGGGTCCATCGATCCGACCGGCCGCAGCAGGTTGACCAGCACGTAGTTCAGCACCGCCGAGGCGATGAAGTTGAACATGATGGTGGTGATCACGATATGGCTGCCGCGTTTGGCCTGCAGCCAGGCGGGGATCGCTGCCCAGGCAGCGCCGAACAGCGCCGCGAGCCCGCTGGCGCCGATCAACGCCAGCGTCCAGTGCGGCCAGGGGACATAGAGGCACATGATCGCCACGCCCAGCCCGCCCAGCATCGCCTGCCCCTCGCCGCCGATATTGAACATGCGGGCATGGAAGGCGACCGCGACGGCCAGCCCAGTGAACATGAAATTGGTGGCGTAATAGAGCGTGTAGCCCCAGCCATAGGTCGACCCCAGCGCGCCGGAGACCATCATCTTGACGGCGGCCACCGGATCCTCGCCGATGCCGAGGATCACCAGCGCCGAGAGCGCGGCGGCGAGGATCAGGCTGATCAGCGGGATCAGGACCACGTCGGCCCATTTGGGCATCTTGTCCATCAGGGGGCCTCTGTCCATGTTGTTGAGGGGGCGGCCCGATCTGCGGCCCGGTCCGGAGCGGGTTCAATGCGCATCACGCCGCCTTTCCCGAGACGCCGGCCATCAGCAGGCCCAGTTCGGTTTCGTCGGTCTGATCGGGCAGCCGTTCGCCCATCATCCGGCCGTCGAACATCACCGCGATCCGGTCGGACAGCGACAGGATCTCGTCCAGCTCCACGCTGACCAGCAGGATCGCCGCGCCCTGATCGCGCAGGGCGACGATCTGGCGGTGGATGAATTCGATCGCGCCGATATCCACGCCGCGGGTGGGCTGGCCTACCAGCAGCAGGTCGGGGTTACGCTCGATCTCGCGCGCGACCACGATCTTTTGCTGGTTGCCGCCGGAGAAGTTCTTGGCCGTCAGCCAGGGATCGGGCGGGCGGACGTCGAATTTCTCCATCTTGGCGGCGGTGTCGCGGCGCAGGGCGGCGTTATCCATCATCAGCGCGTTGCGCTGATAGGCCGGGTCGTGGTGATAGCCGAAGGCGACGTTTTCCCAGGCGTGGAACTCCATGATCAGCCCTTCGCGCTGGCGGTCCTCCGGCACATGCGCGAGCCCGGCCGCACGCCGCGACTGGCCGTCGGCGCCGCGGCCCTCCAGCACCAGCGGCTCGCCGTTCAGCGTGACCGTGCCGGCGCCGGGACGCATCCCGCCCAGCACCTCCAGCAATTCAGACTGGCCGTTGCCGGCGACGCCGGCGATCCCGAGGATTTCGCCCGCGCGCACGGTCAGGTCGATGCCCTTGACGCGCTCCACCCCTTGCCGGTCGTGCACGCGCAGGTTCTTCACTTCCAGCACGGTCTTGCCGGGGTTCGCCGGGGCCTTGTCGACGCGCAGCAGCACCTTGCGGCCCACCATCAGCTCGGCCAGCTGTTCGGGGTTGGTCTCCGTGGTCTTGACCGTCGCCGTCATCTCGCCGCGGCGCATGACGCTGACGGTGTCGGTGATCTCCATGATCTCGCGCAGCTTGTGGGTGATCAGGATGATCGTCTTGCCCTCGGCCCGCAGCCGGTCGAGGATGCGAAACAGCTGGTCGGCCTCTGCGGGCGTCAGCACGCCGGTCGGCTCGTCGAGGATCAGGATATCGGCCTGGCGGTAGAGCGCCTTGAGGATCTCCACCCGCTGCTGCATGCCGACCCCGATCTGGTCAATGCGCGAGTCCGGATCGACGTTCAGCTCGTATTCCACCGCCAGCTCGGCCAGGATTTTGCGCGCCTTGGCCAGCGAGGGGCGCAGCAGGCGGCCGTCCTCGGCGCCCAGCACGACGTTTTCCAGCACGGTGAAGTTTTCCACCAGCTTGAAATGCTGGAACACCATGCCGATGCCTGCGGCAATCGCCGCCTGGCTGTCGGGGATCTCGGTCTTCTTCCCGTTGACGAAGATCTCGCCCGCATCGGCCTTGTAGAAGCCGTACAGGATACTCATCAGCGTGGACTTGCCCGCGCCGTTTTCGCCGATGATGCCGTGAATGGTGCCCGGCATCACCCGGATCGAGATGTCTTTGTTGGCCTGCACGGGGCCAAAGGACTTGGAAATCCCGCGCAATTCGATGGCCGGAGCGGCAGTCGCCTGCCGCTCCGCCTCATGTGCGCCCGTCATGCTCAGAAGCTCAGAACCGGGCAGCTGTCGTCGGACATGTAGTCATGCACCTTGAGCTCGCCGCTGGCGATCTTGGCGGCGGCGGCATCGACGGCGGATTTCATCGCATCGCTGACCAGCGGGGCGTTGTTGTCGTCCATCGCATAGCCGACGCCGCCATTTGCCACGCCCATCACCTGGAAGCCGGTTTCCATATCGGCGCCGTCCGAGAAGGCCGCGAAGACGGCGTTGTCGACGCGCTTCATCATCGAGGTCAGGACCTTGCCCGGGTGCAGGTAGTTCTGGTTGCTGTCCACGCCGATCGACAGGATGCCCTCGTCGGCGGCGGTCTGCAGCACTCCCACGCCGGTGCCGCCGGCCGCGGCATAGACCACATCGGCGCCCTGGCTGATCTGTGCCTTGGTCAGCTCGGAGCCTTTCACCGGGTCGTTCCAGGCGGCGGGCGTCGTGCCGGTCATATTGGCGATCACCTTGGCCTCGGGGTTCACCGCGAGGACGCCTTCGGCATAGCCGCAGGCGAATTTACGGATCAGCGGGATATCCATGCCGCCGATGAAGCCCACGGTGTTCGACTTGCTGGCCATCGCGGCCATCATGCCCACCAGGTAGGAGCCCTCGTGCTCGTTGAACACTACCGAACGGACGTTGGGGGCATCCACGACCATGTCGATGATCACGAATTTGGTGTCCGGATAGTCGGCGGCGACCTGACCCAGCGCATCGGCAAAGGCGAAGCCCGCCATCACGATCGGGTTGGCGCCGGCCTCGGCAAAGCGGCGCAGCGCCTGTTCGCGCTGGGCCTCCGACTGCAGTTCGATCTCGCGGAACTTGCCGCCGGTCTCTTCGGCCCAGCGTTCGGCGCCGTGGAAGGCGGCCTCGTTAAAGGACTTGTCGAACTTGCCGCCCAGATCGAAGATCAGGGCCGGTTCGGCCAGCGCCGCGCCGGCGGTGAGGGCCATGGCGGCTGCGGCACCCATGAGGGATTTGAAAAGGCTCATCGTTACACTCCCGGTTGGTTTTTCTGGTTGTGGCGCGCCGGCGATGAGGATCGGTTGAGAAGCGGACGCGCCAAGTGTTGTGATCCGCCAATTTAGGCCGCAGCAGATGCGGGCGGTCAACCCGCTTTTGACCATATGGTTCAAGTTTCGGTGTGCTGACCCAGGGGCAACATGCGCGTCATGACCACTGCATCGGCGGCGGGGCCCTCCGGGCGCGGGTAATAGCCGGGGCGCAGGCCGCTGCGGGCAAAGCCCATCGCCTGGTAGAGCGCCAGCGCCGGCGCGTTGTCATCGGCGACTTCGAGAAAGGCCCGGGCGGCGCCGCGCGCTGCGGCCTCCGTCATCCAGGCTGCCATGCAGGCGCGGGCGCGGCCCTGGCGGCGGTGGTCGGGGTGGGTGGCGATGGTCAGAAGCTCTGCCTCGTCGGCGATCACCCGGACCAGCGCGAAACAGGCGGCGTCGCCGGTTGCGAATGTGCCCGGCTGGGCCAGAAGCGTGGCAAACTCCCCGGCCCGCCAGGGACGCGACTGCATGGCGGCGGCGTGGGTCTGTGCCATCGCTTCGGGGGTGAGGGCGGCGGCCATCAGTCCAGCAGCACCGGCGGCACCTCGCGCGAGGGGGCAGCGTCGGCGGGGCGGATATAGAGCGGTTTTGGCAGGGCGGTCTCCGTGCCGATCCGGCGGGCGGCGGCGCGGGCGATGGCCTCGGCCAGAGGATAGGTGGCGGACAGGGCGCGGCCGCCCGTGTGCTCTGCCAGCGCCGCGGCCTCCGCCCCGATCACGTCGAGGTGACTGCCCAGCACTTCGGCGGGCAGCTCCGCTGGCTGGATCGGCCCCAGCGGCGCCCCCTCGGGCGGATCGAGGTAGACCGCGCCGCGCGGCGCGGCGACGGCGGTCAGCACCGGCCCGCTGGCCCCTTCGCGCAGCGCGTCGAAGGTCGCGACGCCGATCGCCGGTATGTTCAGCCCCAGCGCCAGACCGCGGGCGGCGGAGACCGCGATGCGGATGCCGGTGAAATTGCCGGGGCCCACGCCCACGGCGATGGCGGACAGATCGGCCCAGGCCAGACCGGCCTCCTCCAGCAGCTCTTCCAGCAGGGGAAACAACCGCTCGGCCTGGCCGCGCCCCATCTCCTCGCCGCGGGTGGCAAGCAGCCGGTCGCCGGACAGCACGGCGGCGGCGCAGTGCGAGGCCGAGGTATCGAAGGCCAGGATCAGCGGCAGTTGCGCCCGATCCGCAGCGGTGGAGGTGGTCTGGTCGGTCATGAAAACGGCGCCCGCGATGGTTTCAGGGCTTTTCCTCTGCATCGGTGGCCGCCGTCAAGCTGTCGCCGGCCGAACCGCCATGCCGCGGGATATCGTCCGGGATATGCAGCCAGGGCAGCCGGGCCTCGGCATGGGAATGGAGCCGCGGCGGCAGGCTGCCGGCCTGATCGAGGAGGCCGAGGGGCACATAGACCTGTCCGGGCAGGTCGTCGAACCGCGCCGCCAGCGGCGAGCCGCACTGGGGGCAGGTCCAGCGGTCCCCCCCCGGGGCGGCGGAAAACGTCGCACCCAGCGGCGGGGAAAAGTCGGGATCGCCTTCGCCAAAGGCGGCGAAGGCCGCGACCGGCGCGCCGGTCCAGCGGCGGCAGTCGCGGCAATGGCAATAGGCTACGGTCTGCGGCAACGTCCGGGCGCTCAGGCGCACCGCGCCGCAATAGCAGCGCCCGGTGATGACGGGGGGAGGTGTCTGGCTCTGGTGCGGCTCAGCCGGCAACGGGACGCACTTCGACCACTTCGGGGATGTAGTGGCGCAGCAGGTTCTCGATGCCCATCTTGAGCGTCAGGGTCGAGGAGGGGCAGCCGGCGCAGGCGCCCTGCATATGCAGGTAGACGACGCCGCGGTCGAACCCGTGGAAGGTGATGTCGCCGCCGTCCTGGGCCACGGCGGGGCGCACGCGGCTGTCCAGCAGATCCTTGATCTGGCCGACGATCTCGGCATCCTCGCCGCTGAACTCGGCATGGCCCGAGGCGGCGTCGCCTTCGCCTTCCATCACCGGCTGGCCGGACTGGAAATGCTCCATCACCGCGCCCAGGATCGCCGGTTTGATATGATCCCACTCGACGCCGTCCTGCTTGGTGACGGTGACGAAATCATTTCCGAAGAACACGCCGGTGACGCCGTTGACCGCAAAGATGCGGTTGGCGAGCGGCGATTTCGCGGCGGCCTCGGCCGAGGGGAAATCGGCGGTGCCGGCCTCCAGCACGGTCTGTCCGGGCAGGAATTTCAGCGTCGCCGGGTTCGGGGTCGATTCGGTCTGGATGAACATCTGGCATGCACCTTTCTGGGTTGCCCCTTATATGCGGGTCAGACCGCGAGGCGTCAAGGTTTGGAATGGTTCTAAGAAGCCGCCGGATGCGGGGCCTCCGAACCGGACTGCCTCGCATCGCGTCGTTCTATTGGGGCGCTTCAGGTGATCGCCTCGAGCTTTTCCTTGCTCAGATCGCCGGGCACGATGGTGATCGGGATCGGCAGGCTGCCGGCGGTCTTGGTCAGTTGGGTGACCAGCGGCCCCGGCCCCTTGCGCCCGGTCCCCGCACCCAGCACCAGAACGCCGATCTGCGGATCGTCCTTGACCTGGCCGATGATCTCCTCGACCGGTTGGCCCTCGCGGATCACCAGCTCCGGGTCGATGCCCTGCTTGTCGCGCATCCACTTGGCGAAGACTTCGAAATGCGCATGGATACGTTCCCGCGCCTCTTCGCGCATCACCTCGCCGACGCCGATCCAGTGGTTGAATTCCTCCGGCGGGATCACCGACAGGATCGACACGCCCGCCCCGGTGTGGGCGGCGCGCATCGCGGCGAAGCGCATCGCGTTCAGGCATTCGCGGCTGTCGTCCAGCACAACGAGAAATTTGCGCATTCAGGGCCTCTCCTCGGCGCCGATGATGCCCGATGCCTGAATGTCAGGCAAGCGCGGCGTCTTTCGGCTCATCGGGTGGAGGCGGCCCAGTCCCAATACAGCTCGCGCACCCGGCGGGTGACCGGGCCGACCTGATACTGGTTCTCCTCGAAGGCAGAGACCGGGGTCACCTTGCTGAAGTTGCCGGAGAGGAAGATCTCGTCGGCCTCCTCGAAATCGCGGAAGGTCAGCACCGTCTCATGCACTGTCATGCCGTCGGCGCGCATGTTGTTGATATGGCGCGAACGGGTGATGCCGGCGAGGAAGGTGCCGTTGGCGATCGGGGTAAACACCTCGCCATCCTTGACCATGAAGACATTGGCGGTAGCGGTTTCGGCGACATTGCCGGCGGCGTCGGCGACCAGCGCATTGGCGAAGCCTTTGGAGCGCGCCTCGACCAGCATCCGCGCGTTGTTGGGGTAGAGGCAGCCGGCCTTGGCGTTGACCACCGCGTTTTCCAGCACCGGACGGCGGAACCGGGTACGTGTCAGCGTGGTGCTGGCCTCCGGCGCGGGCATCGGGATCTCTTCCAGGCAGAGGGCGAATCCGGTTTCGTCGGTCTGCGGCACCAGCGCGGTCTCGTCGCCGTTGATGCCCCAGTACATCGGTCGGATATAGACGGCGGAGCCGGGGCCGTAGGCCTTGAGCCCCTCCTTGACGATCTCGACCATCTCCCCGGCCTCGACCGTGGGCTTCAGCATCATCGCCTCGGCCGAACGGTTAGCGCGGGCGCAGTGCAGATCGAGGTCGGGCGTCATCCCTTCGAACAGCCGGGCACCGTCGAACACCCCGGAGCCCAGCCAGGCGCCGTGATCGGCGGCGCTCATGATCGGCGTATCGCCGTCATGCCAGGTGCCGTTGAAATAGGTTCGGATGTTGGTACCGGTTGCCATGTCACTCTCCTTGTCTGCAGGGCGGACCGTAGGAAGAAGGCGACCGAAGGTCTAGGGCTTGTGATGTCGCGGGACGTGACGACAGCGTGTGGCGCGCCGCGATGCCTGTATCTGGGGCATCACTCCCGCGTCGGCAGCGCCGAACGCCGCAGCATGGTCCGCAGCGCGAAGTTGGAGCGCAGGTTGCGGATGCCGGGGATTTGCATCAGCCGGTTTTCAAGGAAAGCGTCGAAGGCGGTCAGGTCGGCGCAAACCACCCGCAGCAGGATATCGCGCGAGCCGGTCATCAGATAACACTCCATGACCTCGTCGCAGCGGCCTATGGCGCGCTCGAAGGCGTCGATGGCGGCGCGGTCCTGCTGGCTGAGCTCGACCGAGACGAAAACCGAGACCGGCAGCCCCAGCTTGTCGGCATCCACCCTGGCGCCGAAGCCGGTGATCACCCCGTCCGATTGCAGCCTGTCCAGCCGCCGCGCGCAGGGGGTGGGGGAGAGGCCCACGGCCTCGGCCAGATCGGCGATCTTCATGCGGCCGTCACGCTGCAATGCGCGGACCAGTTTGCGGTCGATGGCATCCATGGAGAAATCCTCCAATTTTGTCGCTATATTTGCCCGAAAACTCTAACATTTCCGGAGTGGGCGCGCAAAGTTGGTGAAAAACGCTCCTCTCTCCATGGCAGGATCGGCCCCACAACAGAGGGAGACCCAGATGAAGATCACCGAGATCGCCGCGCCCGGGCATGAGCATGTGGTGCGCGTGGAAGACGCCGAGACAGGGCTGCGCGGGATTATCGCCATCCACTCCACCCGGCTGGGGCCGGCGGCGGGCGGGCTGCGGATGCGGGCCTATGCGGACGAGGCGGCGGCGCTGGAAGACGCGCTGCGGCTGTCGCGGGGGATGAGTTTCAAGAACGCCGCGGCGGGGCTGCCGCTGGGTGGCGGCAAGGCGGTGATCATCGGTGATCCGGCCCGTGACAAAAGCCCGGAACTGCTCGCCGCCTTCGGCCGCGCGGTCGAGGCGTTGGAGGGGCGGTACTGGACGGCGGAGGACATGGGGATGACGCCCGCCGACATGGCGCGGATCGGGCAGGAGACCGGGTTCGTCGCCGGGCTGCCGGACGGGGACTACGCCAGCGGCGACCCCTCGCCGGTCACCGCGCGGGGCATCTTCAACGCGATCCGCACGACTGCGCGGCATCGGTTCGGCGTGGAGGACCTCAACGGGCGCCGCGTGGCGGTGCAGGGGCTGGGCCATGTGGGTCTGCACCTTTGCGCGTTGCTGCACCAGGCCGGGGCGGCGTTGACTGTGGCGGACATCCATGCGGCGTCCGTGCAGGAGGCGCAGGAGCGTTTCGGCGCGCAGGCGGTGGCGCCGGAGGCGATCCTGCAGGTGGAGGCGGATATCCTGGCCCCCTGTGCCATTGGGGCGGTGTTGAACGAAGAGACCATTCCGGGCCTGCGGGTGCAGGCGGTGGCGGGCGGGGCCAACAATCAGCTTGCCACGGCGGAGGACGGCACGCGGCTGCACGAGCGCGGCATCCTCTACGCGCCGGATTTCGTGGCCAACGGTGGCGGCATCATCAACGTGGCGACGGAGATTCTGCGGATCGACGGGCGTGCGGCCTGGGTGGCGGAAAAGCTGAGTGCGCTGGACGCGACGCTGGACCGGATCCTGACCCGGGCGGCGGCACTGGGGGTCAGCCCCAATGACGTGGCGGAGGGCATCGCGGCGGAGCGGCTGTCGCGTCAGGCGGCCTGAGCGGCGCGAAACGTACAGAAAAAGGCCCGGATCGTACGAAACGTCCGGGCCTTGTTTTTTGGTCAGATGAGGTGGGTCAGAGCGCGACCGGCGGCACCATTCCGACGATGTCGTAGGTCTGGCGCAGGATCGGCGCGGTGATCGCGCGGGCGCGCTCGGCACCGCGGGTCAGGATGCGGTCGATCTCGTCCTGTTCGCCCATCAGGCGGCTCATCTCGTCGGCAATGGGGGCCAGCTTGGCCACCGCCAGATCGGCGAGCGACGGCTTGAAGGTGGCGAAGTTCTGGCCGGCGTGATCGGCGATCACCTTCTCGACCGAGGTATCGGCCAACGCGGCGTAGATATTGACCAGGTTGCGCGCCTCGGGGCGTTCGTCCAGCTCGTCGGTGTTGTCGGGCAGCGGCTCGGGGTCGGTCTTGGCCTTGCGGATCTTCTTGGCGATGGTGTCGGCATCGTCGGTCATGTTGATCCGGCTGGCGTCCGAGGGATCGGACTTCGACATTTTCTTGGAGCCGTCGCGGAGCGACATCACCCGGGTGGCCGCGCCTTCGATCACCGGCTCGGTCAGCGGGAAGAAATCGACGCCGTAATCGTGGTTGAACTTGGCGGCGATGTCGCGGGTCAGCTCAAGGTGCTGTTTCTGATCCTCGCCCACCGGCACATGGGTGGCGTGGTAGATCAGGATGTCGGCGGCCATCAGCGAGGGATAGGCGAACAGCCCGAGCGAGGCGTTCTGTGCGTTCTTGCCGGCCTTGTCCTTCCACTGGGTCATGCGCTGCATCCAGCCCATGCGCGCGACGCAGTTGAAGATCCAGGCAAGCTGGGCGTGTTCGGGCACCTGGCTCTGGTTGATCAGGATGGATTTCTCCGGGTCGAGGCCGGAGGCGATGAAGCCGGCACAAAGCTCGCGGGTGGCGCGGCGCAGGTCGGCGGGGTCCTGCCAGACGGTGATCGCGTGCAGGTCGACCATGCAATAGATCGACTCGATGCCTTCATCCTGCGCGGCGGCGAACCGCTTGAGCGCGCCGAGATAGTTGCCCAGGTGCAGGTTGCCGGAGGGCTGGATCCCGGAAAACACCCGCGGTGTGAAGCTGGTCTCGGTCATCTTGCGACAACTCCCGTCTGGAAAAATGGACCCGTGTCGCTTACCCATGCCTCCAGGTGCCGTCAACAGGCGCTGGCAGGCAGGCGCGCAAGGAGACCCGAGCATGGAGCAAGAACCGCATAACGGGGCGGTCAACCCGCTGCCGCCGGTGGTGGCGGCGCTGTTCCTCGTCATCATGGGGATCGAGGTGGCGTTCTTCCTTGGCACGCGCGGCCTGATCGGCGGGCCGGGCGCGGTGGGCTGGCGGCTGTCGGCGATCCAGACCTATGCGTTCTCGGGCGAGATCTTCGACTGGATGTGGCGCAACGGGCATTGGCCGGTGGCGCATCTGATCCGGTTCATCTCCTATTCCTTCGTGCATACCTCCTTCACCCACGCGCTGTTCGTGGGGGTGTTCGTGCTGGCGATGGGCAAGCTGGTGGGCGAGATTTTCGGCAGCCTGGCGATGCTGGCGGTGTTCCTGCTGTCGGGGGTGGGCGGCGCGCTGATCTATGCGGTGCTGCTTGACGATCCGATGCCGCTGATCGGCGGGTTTCCCGCCGTTTACGGGCTGATCGGGGCGTTCACCTTTATCCTGTGGCGCCGGCTGGGCGCGGTGGGGGCGAACCAGACGCGGGCGTTTTCACTGATCGCGATGCTGCTGGGGATCCAGTTGCTGTTCGGGCTGATTTTCGGCGGCAGCGCCGATTGGGTGGCCGATCTGGGCGGGTTCGCAACCGGCTTCGCGCTGTCGTTCTTCCTGTCGCCCGGCGGCTGGGCGCGGATGCGCGGCAGGATCCGGCACGATTGAGCCGCCGATGAGACGGCGCAGCCCGGCGTTTGCGCCGGGCGGACGGTTTGGTGGCAGTTTGCGTTCCGGCGCCAGTGCTGCGGAGGCTGTGGCGGTGAAGCGACCCGCTACTTCTGCATCGGGCAGGTGCTGATGCCGAGGATCCGGTAGAGCGGGCAATAGCCCATCAGCCCGGTTGCCAGCGGGATCACACCGATCAGGCCCCACATGGATTTCGGCCCGATAACGACCAGCGACAGCAGGACCAGCCCGAGGATGATGCGCAGGGCACGGTCGATGGTTCCTTCGTTGCGCGGCATGACGCTCTCCTTTCGTGAATCAGCCAGAGCTGCCCGAATGATAGCGGGAAATCGGCCTGTCGTCGCGGGCGTCGTGAGCGCGAATGTTTCGCTGCAATGGTCTGAAACTCTTGCACTCTCGGTCTGAGGTCCCGTCCGAGCTGCGTTCCTTGGCGCGGAATCGAGCCCGAAGGGCGCCGCGCGAGCGCCGGACCGGCCCCGCGGTCAGGCGCTTGGGTGACGTAGGTGCATCGTTCGGATGTCGTCCGGATTTGGCTGCAATCAAGCACGCTGATCCGCCGTCGCGAGCGCCAGCCCCCGGTCCGGCGCTCGCGCGGCTTGATATGTGGGTCGACAGGCTGATGCGCTCAGCGTTCCTGAACGATCGCGCCTCACCCCTTGCGGCGCAGCGCCCGGCCGAATTCCGCGAGCTTCACCGCGCCGATCACCTGGGCAGTGGCGAAATAGACCACGATGCCCAGCCCCACCAGCCCGGCCAGCGCCAGGTAGCGCAGCCCGCCGGTGTTGAGCGCGGGCTCCAGCGCCCGGGCCGCCGCCCAGAGCGCGCCGCCCATCACCGCGGCGGCCAGGCAGATGCGCCAGATCCGGGTGCGGAAGCGGGCGTCGAAGCGGGCCACATCGCCGAACTGCCGTCCGCCGCGCATCAGCAGGAGTACCATCGCCCAGCCGGCGGCGGTGGTGGCGATCGCCGGGGCGAGCCAGCCGAACACCGGCGACAGGCCGATGGCGGCCACGGCGTTCAGGACCATCGCCACCAACGCGTAGTTGAACGGCGTTCTGGTATCCTCGCGGGCGAAGAACAGCGGCTGCAGGATCTTCTGCAGCACGAAGGCGGGCAGGCCGAGGCCATAGATCGCCACCGCCTGGGCGATAGCGGCGCTGTCGGTGGCGGTGGTCTCGCCGCGCTGGAAGAGGACCGCGACCAAGGGCAGCGGGATCACCATCAGCGCCACCGCCGAGGGGATGGTGAGCGCCAGTGAGACCTCTCCGGCGCGGGAGAACGCGTGGCGGGCGCCGTCGTCGTCCTGTGCCGCCAGCCGGCGCGACAGGTCGGGCAGCAGCACCACGCCGATGGCGATGCCCACGACGCCGAGGGGCAGCTGATAGAGACGGTCGGCGGCATAGAGCCAGCCCACCGCGCGGTCGAAATAGCTGGCCACCTGCTGGCCCACCAGCAGGTTCACCTGCACCACGCCGCCGGCAAGTGCGGCGGGGATGGCGATGCGCACCAGCCGGGCGAGTTCCGGCGTCCAGCGCGGGCGGCGCGGGCGCAGCGGGAAGCCCGCCTTGGCCGAGGCCTGCCAGACCAGCACCAGCTGCGCCACGCCCGCCACCGGGATCGCCCAGATCAGCGTGCGGGCAATATCTCCGCCCAGCCAGTGCGCCGCGGCCATGGCCGAGACCAGCACCACGTTCAGCAGCACCGGCGCGGCGGCGGCGGCGGCAAAGCGGCCGGTGGCGTTGAGAATGCCGGAAAACAGCGCCGCCAGCGAGATGAACAGGATATAGGGAAAGGCGATGCGGCCGAACTCGACCGAGAGCTGGAATTGCGCCTGGCCGGAAAAGCCGCTGGCCATGGCGAAGATCAGCCAGGGCATCGCGATCTGGGCCAGCAGGGTGAGGAGGATCAGCACCGAGGCCAAGCCGCTCAGCGCGTCCTCGGCGAAGGCCTTGGGGTGCTCCTCGGTCTCGAAGCGCTTCGAGAACATCGGCACGAAGGCCATGTTGAAGGCGCCTTCGGCGAAGAAGCGGCGGAACATGTTGGGCAGTCGGAAGGCCACCACATAGGCCTCGTAAAGCGGGCCGGTGCCGAGCAGGGCGAGGATCATCGCGTCGCGGACGAAGCCCAGGATGCGGCTGGCCAGCGTCCAGACACCGACGGTAAAGAACCCGGCCATCAGGCGGATCGGTTTCATTGCGGCCTCATCCGAAGCGGGGCCCGGCGCGGGGCCGCCTTGTTCTCTGCTCGGTTCAGCTTTAGCGGGCCGGGAGCGCCGGGGGAAGGGGGCGCGGGGCGGGCGGCGCGGCGCGTGAGGGGCTGTTGGGCGGAACGAAGCCGAAGGGGCGCAAGGAGAGGGGCCTGTGGCGAGCCCCCTCCGGGCCGTCTCCCTCGGCGCGGTGCGCTTCGGAACCGGCGGCGGAGATCGCCTGTGTCCCCATTTGCTTCGATAGCGAGGCCGCTGCTCAGGTTCCGGCCCGTTCGGCGCCCTCGGCAATGGCCTGCCGCAGCTTGGCCTCCAGAGATTTCTGCTTGGACTTGGAGTGGTATTTCAGCCCGAACATGTCCTTGACGTAGAAGCTGTCGACCACCTGTTCGCCATAGGTCGCGATCACCGCGTTGGCGATATAGACGTTGGCCGAGGCCAGCGCGCGGGCCAGATCGTAGAGCAGGCCGGGGCGGTCTCGGGTGTCGACCTCGATAATCGTGTAGATCTCCGAGCCGTCGTTGTCGAAGGTGATATGGGTCGGTATGTTGAAGGCCTGTTCGCGCTTGCGGATCTTGTCGCGCGATTTCAGCGCCTCGGTCGCCAGCACCTCGCCCTTGAGCGTCTTGTGGATCATCTGGGTCAGCCGCGGCAGCCGGTCGGCCTCGAACGGGTGGCCGTCGGAATCCTGGATCCAGAAGGCATCGGTGACGTAGCCGTCCTTGGTGGTGTAGCTGCGGGCATCGACCACGTTCGCCCCCACCAGCGCCAGCGCACCGGCGACGCGGGCGAAGATGCCGGGATGATCGACCATCACGAAACAGGCGCGGGTGGCGTCGCGGTCCTCGTCGGGATGCATGCGGATGACGATCTCTGCCGGGTCGCCGCTATCCTCCAGCTCGCGCAGCATCTCGGCGAAATCCACATGCGCCGTGACGTGCAGCCCCTGCCAATAGGGCGGGTAGTGGCGCGCGGTTTCGGTCTTGAGCGCGGATTTGGGCCAGTCTGGCAGCGCCTCGCGCAGGGTCTTCTTGGCCTCGGCACCGCGGTTTTCGCGGGTCAGATCCTCCATCCCCGTCTCCAGCGCCTTGCGGGCCTGGCGATAGAGCGCGCGGATCAGCGCCGCCTTCCAGTTGTTCCAGACATTGGGGCCGACGCCGCGGATGTCGCAGACGGTGAGCACTGTCAGCAGGTCCAGCCGCTTGACCGTTTGGACCGCCTTGGCAAAGTCGCGCACGGTGCGCGGGTCGGCGATGTCGCGTTTCTGCGCCATATCCGACATCAGCAGGTGATAGCGCACCAGCCATTCCACGGTCTCGGACTCGGATTTGTTCAACCCCAGCCGCGGCGCCACCTCGCGGGCGATCTTGGCGCCGAGGATCGAGTGATCCTCGGGCCGGCCCTTGGCGATGTCGTGCAGCAGCAGCGCGACGTAGATGATGCGCCGGTTGATGCCGCGTTCGAGGATGTTCGAGGCGATCGGCAGCGCCTCGGTCAGCTCGCCCTTCTCCAGCTTGGCGAGCTGGGCGATGCACTGGATGGTATGCTCGTCCACCGTGTAGCTGTGATACATGTTGAACTGCATCATCGCCACGATCGGCTCGAACTCCGGGATGAAGGCGGAGAGCACGCCAAGCTCGTTCATCCGGCGCAGGGCGCGTTCGGGGTTGCCGTGTTTCAGCAGCAGGTCGAGGAACAGCCGCCGCGCTTCCTTGTCGCCCCGCATCTCGTCGTCGATCAGGTGCAGATTGGCGGTGACCAGCCGCATGGCGTCGGGGTGGATCAGCATGCCGGTGCGCAGGCCTTCCTCGAACAGGCGCAGCAGGTTCACCTTGTCGGCCAGGAACGCTTCGGGATCGGAGATCGCCAAGCGGTTGTTGATCACCTCGTAGCCGGCGCGCACCCGTGGCTTGCGCCGGAAGATCCGTTCCAGCAGCGGCTCGTTCTTGAGGTGGATCGCCTCCAGCTTGGTCAGGAAGATCCGGGTCAGATCGCCCACCGCGGTGGCCTCGCGGAAATAGCGCTGCATGAAGATTTCGACACCGCGCCGGCCGGCGCGGTCGCGGTAGCCCATGCGCTCGGCCACGTCGACCTGCAGGTCGAAGGTGAGCTGTTCGGTCGGACGCCCGGTGATCAGGTGCATATGCGCCCGCACGGCCCAGAGGAAATCCTCGGCCTGCACGAAACGGTCGAATTCGTCGGGGCGGAACACGCCCAGCGGCACCAGCTCGGCGGCATCCTGCACGCCATGGATGTACTTGGCGATCCAGAACAGCGATTGCAGGTCGCGCAGGCCCCCCTTGCCCTCCTTGACGTTGGGTTCCACCACATAGCGCTCGCCCTGCTTGCGGTGGCGCGCCTCGCGCTCCGACAGCTTGGCCTCGATGAAGGTGCGGGCACCGTCGGAAAACAGCTCGTCCTTCAGCCGCTGTTCGAATTCCTCGGCCAGCGGCGCGTGGCCGGCGAGGAAACGATGCTCCAGCATCGCGGTGCGGATGGTGAAATCCTCCTGTCCCAGGCGGATGCAGTCGCGGATGGTGCGGCTGGCGTGACCCACCTTCAGCTTGATGTCCCACAGGGTGTAGAGCATCGACTCGATCACGCTCTCGGCCCAGGCGGTGATCTTGTAGGGCGTCAGGAACAGCAGATCGACGTCGGAGAAGGGGGCCATTTCGCCCCGGCCGTAGCCGCCCACGGCGATCACCGCGATACGTTCGGCCAGCGTCGGGTTGGGCAGCGGATGCAGGTATTTCGTCGCCAGATAGAGCGCCGAGGTCACCAGCCCGTCGGTCAGGAAGGTGTAGGAGCGGGTCAGCGGACGGGCCGCGAAAGGCTGTTCGGCGAAGGCGTCGGCGATGGCGGCGCGGCCATTGTCCTGCGCGGCGCGCAGGATGCGCATCGCTTCGTTCCGCAGCGCGGCAGGCTCCGCCCCTTCGGCGGCGGCGGCGTCGATCTGCGCGCGCACGGCGGCGACGTCGAAAATGACGTTGGGATCGCAGATCAGCGGGCCGGAGGGCACCGGCATGTCATCGGTCTTGAGGGCCTGGGCCGCCGGGGCCGGATCAGAATCCGGCGCCGGAGAAGTTTGTTGGGGCAGGGTCAATCACAACCACCTGTTTGTTCTGGATCGTGGCCACCGCGAGGCCGCGCTCGTTGGTGCCGTCGGGGCGCAGCCGGAAGATGCCGCTGACGCCCTTGTAACCGGCGGGCTGGGTCAGCGCGGCGCCGGTCAGCGCGTTGGATTTGCCGGCGCCCACCAGCGCGCCGATTGCGGCGATGCCGTCATAGGCCAGTCCGCCGATCGGGTGCGGCGGCCCGCCGTAGGTATGGGCGTAGCGGTCGCGGAACTGGGTCGCCAGCACCGGGTCGGGCATGGCGAACCAGCCGCCCTGCACGCCGGGCAGCGCCAGCGTCTGCGCCGGGATGTCCCAGCGGGTCAGGCCGATGTACTGCGTGGTCTCGGGCGAGACGCCGGCCTCGGGCAGCAGCTGGGTGAGCAGCGGCAGTGCGCCGGCGGTGGTCGCGGTGAGGAACAGCGCGTCGGCGCCCTGGGTTTCCACCGCGTCGCGGATCTTCGGCACGGAGTCGATCACGCCCTGTTGCGACAGCTCGTGGGAAATCGCGCCGGCCTCGCGCGCGCCGGTTTCGGCCAGGGCCATGCGAATCGCGTTGCGCCCCATCTGGCCGGAGACGTCGGTGCCGTTCACGATCAGGATATTGGACTTGCCCTGACGGCTGGCATAGCCGGCCAGCCGCCGTGCTGTATTCTCGAAGGTCGGGCCCAGCACGTAGACGTTGCCGCCGGCGATGCTGGGGTTGTTGGAGAACGACAGCACGTTGATCTGCTGCCCCGCCACCGCGAGGCCGGCGGCATTGGCCGCCTCGGCATAGACCGGGCCGAGGATGATGCGGGCGCCGTCGCTGACCGCCTGCCTGGCCACCGTGGCGGCGGTGGCGGCGTCGCCCTTGGTGTCGTAGACGCGCAGGTCGATCTGCACGTTCTGCAGGTCGGCGATCGCCAGCCGGGCCGCGTTTTCCAGGCTTTGCGCCAGCACCGCCGCGCCGCCTTGGTCAGAGCTCTGCGGCACCAGCAGCGCCACCGGCACCGGCTTGGAGGTGTTGATGGTCGGGCCGCCGCCGCCCACCATGGCGGTGTCGCAGGCCGAGACGAGCGCGACTGCGGCCAGGGCCACGACGGCCAGCGCCGCCTTGCGGGCGGTGGTGAAAACGGCAAACATGAGGCAACGAACTCCCTGATCCGGCGGTGTGACGCCGCGCGATGGCGGCGTGCCAATCGGTTCCGGATCATAAACGTCTGAAAGGTCGGGTCCAGCGTGAATCATCAAAAAGTCAGTTTGTCTCCGGGGCTGTACTTCGTCGCCACCCCGATCGGGACGGCGCGGGATATCACGCTGAGGGCGCTGGATATTCTGGCCTCGGCCGATGTGATCGCGGCGGAAGACACCCGCAGCCTTCGGCGTCTGATGGAGATCCACGGGGTGCCGTTGGAGGGACGGCGGATCGTCGCCTATCACGATCACAGCGGCGCCGGGGCGCGGGCGAAACTGCTCGCCGCGCTGGGCGAGGGGCGCTCGGTCGCCTATGCCTCGGAGGCGGGGATGCCGCTGATCGCCGATCCCGGCTACGACCTGAGCCGGGCGGCCTCGGAGGCGGGGTTCGCCGTGACCGCCGCGCCGGGCGCCTCGGCGGTGACCACGGCGCTGACGCTGGCGGGGTTGCCGACGGACGCGTTTTTCTTCGCCGGCTTTTTGCCGAACGCGAAGGGCGCCCGCCGGACCCGGCTGGAGGCGCTGCGCGATATTCCCGGCACGTTGGCGTTTTATGAATCGCCCAAGCGCGCCGCGGCCAGCCTGGCCGACATGGCCGAGGTGCTGGGTGCGGAGCGGCCGGCGGCGCTGTGCCGGGAGCTGACAAAGAAGTTCGAGGAGGTCCGCCGCGGGTCCCTGGCTGAACTGGCCGAGGGTGCGGCCGAAGACCCGCCCCGGGGCGAGATCGTGATCCTGGTGGACCGGGGGCATTTGGAACCTGTTAACGCCTCTGACATAGAGTCCGACCTGCGCAAGGCGCTGGAGGAGCATTCGGTGCGCGATGCCGCCGATCTGGTGGCGCGCATGCATGGGCAGAAACGCCGCGAGGTCTACCAACTGGCGCTGACGCTCTCGAAGGAATGATGTCGGCGGGTGAGCGGCGAGAGAGGGAAGCGATGCTGGATTTCGGTCAGGAGGCTGACTGCGGGGGGACGGTCCGGCGGGCTGCCGACCGGCGCGACCGGGGGCGTCTTGCCTATCTCTCCGGCGCGGCGGCGGAGGAAACCGTCGCCCGCGACTACCAGCGGCGCGGCTTTTCCATCGCGCAGCGGCGCTGGCGCGGGCGTGGTGGCGAGATCGACCTTATCGCGCGCAAAGGCGCCGATGTGATCTTCATCGAGGTGAAGTCGGCGCCGGATTTCGCTACGGCCGCGGAACGGCTGGGCGCGCGGCAGATGGAGCGGCTCTATACCGCGGCCAGCGAATTCCTGGAGGGGGAGCCGGCGGGCCAGTTGACCGGGGCGCGGTTCGACGTGGCGCTGGTGGACGGGCAGGGTGCGTATCAGATCGTCGAGAACGCTTTCGGCGCCTGATCTTCCCCGACCCCATTGATCCCCCCGGTCGGCTGGGCCATGTATCTCTGGACCAAGCCGCCGGAGACAGGGGAACTGCCCATGAAAATCGCCTTTCAGATGGACCCGATCGGGGCCGTAGACATCAATGCCGACAGCACCTTCCGGCTGGCCGAGGAGGCGCAGGCGCGGGGGCATGAGCTGTTCTATTACGGGCCCGACCAGCTCGCCTATCAGGAGGGGCGGATCACCGCGCGCGGGCAGGATATGACGGTGCAGCGGGTGCCGGGCGATCCGGCGGTGCTGGGCGCCGAGCGCGAGGTGGACCTGGCCGATTTCGACGTGGTCTGGCTGCGTCAGGACCCGCCGTTCGACATGCATTACATCACCTCGACGCACCTGCTGGACCGGCTGAAGGGGCAGGCGCTGGTGGTGAACGATCCGTTCTGGGTGCGCAATTACCCCGAGAAGCTGCTGGTGCTGGATTTCCCTGAGCTGACGCCGCCGACCACCATTGCCCGCGACCTGTTCACCATCCGGGCCTTCAAGGAAAAGCACGGCGACATCATCCTCAAGCCGCTTTACGGAAACGGCGGCGCAGGGGTGTTCCGGCTGGATGCCAACGACCGCAATCTCAGCTCGCTGCATGAGCTGTTCACCGGCTTCAGCCGCGAGCCGCTGATCGTGCAGAAATTCCTGCCCGACGTCAGCAATGGCGACAAGCGGGTGATCCTGGTCGACGGCGCGCCGGTGGGGGCGATCAACCGGGTGCCGGCGGCGGGCGAGACGCGCTCGAACATGCATGTGGGCGGGCGGCCGGAGAAGATCGGGCTGAGCGAGCGCGATCTGGAGATCTGCGCCGCCATCGGGCCGCTGTTGAAGGAAAAGGGCCAGGTCTTCGTCGGCATCGACGTGATCGGCGACTACCTGACCGAGATCAACGTGACCTCGCCCACTGGCATTCAGGAGCTGGAGCGGTTCGACGGTATCAACGTCGCCGAGAAGGTCTGGGAGGCGATCGAGGCGCGGATCGGATGAGCCGGGGATGAGCTGGCAGCGCGTCGCTCTCAACCTGTTTCTGCGGCTGACGGAAAAGCCCTATCTTGCCCGGGTGCAGGAGCCCGAGGCGATCCGCTCCAGTTTCGAGCGCCGGGTGCGCTGGCTGTTCCGCCCGCCGCGCGCCGTGCCGGTGACGCCGGGGCGGCTGCAGGCCCAAGGCACCGCGCTGGACGTGCTCTGGGCCGGTAAACCGGCCGAAAACGGCCCGGCGATCCTCTATTTCCACGGCGGCGCCTATGTCTTCGGAAGCCCCCGCACCCATGTGGCGATGGCGGCACGGCTGGCGCAGCTTTCGGGCGTGCCGGTCTGTCTGCCGGCGTATCGCAAGGCGCCTGAAAATCCGTTTCCCGCGGCGGTGGAGGATGCGCGGGCGGCTTTCGCGGCGCTGGTGAGCTCCGGCATTCCGGCGGGGCGGATCGTTCTGGGCGGCGACAGCGCCGGCGGCGGTCTGGCGCTGGCGCTGTTGGGGGATCTCTGTGCGCGGGGGGCGGATCTGCCGGCGGCCGCTTTTGCCTTTTCGCCGCTGACCGACCTGAGTTTTTCCGGCGACAGTTTCCGCACCAATGCGGCGCGCGACGTACTGCTGCCGGCCGGGCGCGACCGGGACATGGCCGGGATGTATCTGCAGGGCGCCGACCCGGGCGATCCGCTGGCCTCCCCGCTCAACGCCGGTTTCACCGGCGCCGGGCCGGTCTGGCTGACCGCGGGGGATACCGAGATCATGCTGGACGACACCCGCCGGATGGCGGCGCATCTGCGCCGGCAGGGGGGAACGGTCGAGGAGACCATCGCCCGCGATCTGCCGCATGTCTGGCCGTTCTTCTGGCGCGTCCTGCCGGAGGGGGATGCGACGTTGCGCGATCTGGCCGGCTGGATCAGGCGGAGAGTTGCGCCGTCAGGCGAAAGCTGAGCGCCTCGGCCAGATGCGGGCGGCGGACATCCTCTGCCCCGTCCAGGTCGGCGATGGTGCGCGCCACCCGCAGGATGCGGTGATAGCCGCGCGCGGACAGGCCGAAGCGTTCGGCGGCCTGGGTCAGCAAGGCGCGCCCTTCGGCATCGGGGGTGGCGATCTGTTCCAGCGTCTGGCCCTCGGCATCGGCGTTCTGGCGCGCCTCCGGGTGATCGGCGAAGCGGTCGGCCTGCACCGCGCGGGCCTGCGCGACGCGCTCGGCCACGGTGGCGGAGGGCTCGCCGTCGGCGGGCAGGTCGAGATCGGTGAAGGCCACCGGGGGAACCTCCACCCGCAGATCGAAGCGGTCCATCAGCGGCCCCGAGATGCGGCCCAGATAATCGGCGCCGCATTGCGGGGCCCGGGCGCAGGCGCGGGCGGGGTCGGAGAGATAGCCGCATTTGCACGGGTTGGCGGCCGCCACCAGAAGGAAGCGGCAGGGATAAGTGACGTGGGCATTGGCGCGGGCGACCATCACCTCGCCGGTCTCGATCGGCTGGCGCAGGGTTTCCAGCACGGTGCGGGAGAACTCCGGGAACTCGTCCATGAAGAGGACGCCGTTATGCGCCAGGCTGATTTCGCCGGGGCGGGCACCGCGGCCGCCGCCGACGATGGCGGCCATGGAGGCGGTGTGATGCGGTTCGCGAAAGGGGCGGGCGCGGCTGATGCCGCCCTCCTCCAGCACGCCGCAGAGCGATTGGATCATCGAGGTCTCCAGCGCCTCGCCGGGCGAGAGCGGCGGCAGCAACCCGGGCAGGCGGGCCGCCAGCATCGATTTGCCGGACCCCGGCGTGCCCACCAGCATCAGGTGGTGGCGGCCCGCCGCGGCGATCTCCAGGGCCCGCTTGGCGCGTTCCTGGCCCTTGACGTCGCGCAGGTCGCGGTCGACCGGCGGCGCCGCTACTTCGCCGGGCTCGGCGGGCGGGATCGCGGCCTGTCCGGTGGCGTGGCGGATCACCGCGCCGAGGCTGTCCGCGCCGATCACCTGGCAGCTGCCGACCCAGGCGGCCTCGGCCCCGCAGGCGGCGGGGCAGAGCAGGCTGCGGTCCTCTTCCGCCGCGGCCATCGCCGCCGGCAGGGCGCCGGGCACGGCGATCAGCGAGCCGTCGAGCGATAGCTCGCCCAGCGAGACGGAGGTTTCGGCGATGTCGTCGGGGATGATGCCGAGGGCGGCCAGCAGCGCCACGGCGATCGGAAGGTCGAAATGGCTGCCCTCCTTGGGCAGGTCGGCCGGCGAGAGATTGACGGTGATCCGCTTGGCCGGCAGGGCGATGGCGAGCGCGCTGAGCGCGCTGCGCACCCGGTCGCGCGCCTCCGACACCGCCTTGTCAGGAAGGCCCACGATGGCGAAGGCGGGCAGCCCGGCGGTGACGGCGCATTGCACCTCGACCAGCCGGGCCTCGACCCCCTGGAAGGCGACGGTATAGGCACGTGAGACCATGAACACGCTTTGCGCTAGGTGGCGGTTATCCGTTCATCGCTAGCGGGAGCTTGGTTGAGAAACGATTAACGGCGCCGCGAGCGGCGCCGTTGGGTTGGACGGTTTCAAGGTGGGCGATGCGCTCAGTCGGGGATCGGCCAGTCGGTCGCGGCAAGCGCGCAGGGATAGGGTTCGGGGTCGTAGCTGACCTGTTGTGCCTCTCTGCGCCAGCGCCGCACCGCCGGATCGGAGAGCAGGGCGGTGCAATAGGCGCGGGCGGCATCGCTGACCGGCAGGTCATAGCCGACGAGGCGGGCGGCGACCGGGGTGTAGAACACATCGGCCAGGCTGTAGGTGCCGAACAGCCAGCCCTCGGCGCTGCCGGAGACGGCGCGGGCGTGGCTCCAGAGGGCCTCCAGCCGGGCGAGGTCGGCTTGCACGGCGGCGGAGGGGGCGAAGCCGTGGTACTGCCGCTGGAACTGCATCGGGCAGTCGCTGCGCAGGGCGGCAAAGCCGCTGGTCATCTCGGCGCAGAGCCAGCGCGCGGTTGCGCGGGCGGCCGGGTCTGCGGGCCAGAGGCCGGCGTCCGGGTGGCGTTCGGCCAGGGTTTCGGCCATGGCGAGGGTTTCGCCCACCACCGTGCCCTCCAGCGTGCGCAGTACGGGAACCAGGCGCGCGGGCGCCAGCGGGGCCAGGTCGTCGGCCATGGTGCCGGTATAGAGGCCCACCATGTGCGTGCGGCAGGGGAGGCCGAATTTCTCGAGCATCAGCCAGCCGCGCAGCGACCAGCTGGAATACATCCGGTCGCCGATGAAAAGATCATATGTCATGGGGCCCAGTTTAGGCCGGGCGGGGCCTGCGCGCCTAACGACGTTTTGTGCGGTCTCCCGTCACGGGAGGTGATTGATCCGGTCCACGCTCCAGCCGGTGCCGTCGCGGGCGATCTCGGTCACCGACAGGTTGTCGATGCGGTGACCGAAGGCCTGATCGGCGTCGAGCGAAAGCGCGCGCTGGACCTGGGTCAGGATCACGCCGAAATGCGCCACCACGATCAGATCGCCGCCGGGATATTCGGCGATCAGCGCGTCGATGGCGGCATCGACACGGGCGCGGACCTCGTGCCAGCTTTCGCCGCCGGGCGGGCGGGTGTCGCCCGGGGTTTCCCAATAGGCGCGGGCGCGGGCGGGGTCTTCGGCCTCGATGTCCTTGAAACTGCGCAGCTCCCATGTGCCGAAATTGATCTCGCGCAGGTCGGGGCGGTGCGGCAGGCGGCGGCGGGCGCCCTGGATCGCGTCTGCCGTGGCGGCGGCGCGCGACAGGTCCGAGGAGATCACCAGGGCCGCCTCCGGCAGATGCGCCGACAGCCGGGCAATCGCGGCGGTATCGGACAGGTCGGCGGGCATGTCGGACCAGCCGACCATCCCCTTCACATGGGTGGGGCCATGGCGGACCAGATGCAGCCGGGTCATGACAGGCATCCTTTCAGCACATTGGGCAGCCCGGCCACCACCTGCACCGCCAGATCGGCGCGGGCGGCCAGCGCGATGTTGAGCCGGCCCTGCGCCTCGCGGAAGGCGCGGGTCGTCGCGTCGGCGGGAACGATGCCCTGGCCGACCTCGTTGGAGACCACGATCACACGGGCCGGACAGCCGGTGAGCGCATCGAGCAGGCGGGATTGGGCGGCCTCCAGATCGCCGCCCTCCATCAGGTGATTGCTGAGCCAGAATGTCGCGCAATCGAACAGGCACACGCAATTGTGATCGAGGGTTTCCAGCACCGGGCCGGGTTCCAGCGGCGCCTCATGGGTGGTCCATTCCGGGCCGCGGCGGGCACGGTGGACCTTAACTTTATGGTGCATTTCCGCGTCGAACGGCTGCGCGGAGGCGAGATAATGCAGCCGGCGGCCCGTCGCCACCGCCAGCCGCTCGGCGAATTCCGATTTGCCGGAGGCCGCGCCGCCGAGTATGAATGTGAGTCCCGAAGACATGTTTTGCCTTTTTGTGATCCGCCCTGGCCCGGCATCCGTAGCACGCTCAGGCCGCCAGGCAAGATGCGGTCCCGCACAGGGCGAGTTGAGAGGGAAGAGATGGCACAGCGTTGGAGCGATGACAGGGCATTTTCGCGGCAGGCGATGAAGGCGGAGCTGCTGGATGCAGAGACCGAGCTGAAGCTGGCCTATGCCTGGCGCGACAACCGCGACGAGGCGGCGCTGCACCGTCTGATCACCGCCTATATGCGGCTGGCGATCTCGATGGCGGGCAAGTTCAAACGCTATGGCGCGCCGATGAACGACCTGATCCAGGAGGCGGGGCTGGGCCTGATGAAGGCGGCCGACAAATTCGATCCGGACCGGGGGGTGCGGTTTTCGACCTATGCGGTGTGGTGGATCAAGGCCAGCATCCAGGATTACGTGATGCGCAACTGGTCGATGGTGCGCACCGGCTCAACCAGCAGCCAGAAATCGCTGTTCTTCAACATGCGCCGGGTGCAGGCCAAGCTGGAGCGCGAGGCGGCGGCGCAGGGCGAGTCGCTGGACCGCGAACAGTTGCACCAGAGGATCGCGACCGAGATCGGCGTGCCGTTGCGCGATGTCGAGATGATGGAGGGGCGGCTCTCGGGCTCGGATTTCTCGCTCAACGCGGTGCAGGCGGCGGATGAGGACGGGCGCGAGTGGATCGACACGCTGGAGGACGACAGCGCCCAGAGCGCCGAGCTGGTCGAAGACAGCCATGATACCGCCCGGATGCGCGAATGGCTGCTGGAAGCGATGGGCGAGCTGAATGCCCGCGAGCGGCTGATCGTGCGCGAGCGTAAGCTGCGCGAGGATCCGCGAACGCTGGAAAGCCTGGGCCAGGAGCTGGGCCTGTCGAAGGAACGGGTGCGGCAGCTGGAGGCGGCGGCGTTCCAGAAGATGCGCAAGAGCCTTGAAGCCCAGTCGCAGGAGGTGCATCAGTTTCTGGCATGACAAGAATTCTGATCGTTCTGAGCCTGTTGCTCCTTGCCAGGGCCGTCCCATCCGGGGCGGCCTCTCTGCCTGCGGAGGTGCTCGCGGATATGGCGCGGGCCGATGTGGTGCTGTTGGGGGAAATCCACGACAATCCGCAGCATCATCTGACCCAGGCCGAGGCGGTTTCGGCGCTGGCGCCCGCGGCGGTGGTCTGGGAGATGCTGACGGCGGAGGTGGCGGCGAAGCTGACCCCGGAGGTGATCGCCGATCCGGCGGTGCTGGCCGAGGTCACCGATTGGGGCAATTCCGGCTGGCCGCCGCTGGCGCTCTACCTGCCGGTGTTCCAGGCGGTGTCGGAGGCGGCGCAATACGGCGCGCTGGTGCCGCGGGATGCGGCGCGTGGGGCGATGAAGACCGGCGCGGCAGAGGCCTTTGGCGAGAACGCGGCGCGGTTCGGACTGACCGAGCCCCTGGCCGCCGGTGAACAGGCCGAGCGCGAGGCCGATCAGCAGGAAAACCACTGCAACGCCATGCCGGAAGCGATGCTGCCGATGCTGGTGGAGATTCAGCGTCTGCGCGACGCGGTTCTGGCGCGCGCGGTGCTGCGGGCGCTGGACGAGACCGGCGGGCCGGTGGCGGTGATTACCGGCAATGGTCATGCCCGTGCGGATCGCGGCGTGCCGGTCTATCTGCGCCGCGCGGCGCCTGAGGTCTCGCTCTACGTCCTCGGACAGTCGGAGGCCGGGCAGGTCTCCGGCGTGTTCGATGCGGTGGTGGACGCGCCAGCGACCGAGCGGGAGGATCCCTGCGAGGCGTTTCTGAAATCGCGCGGGGATCAGTAGCTCTGACATTGGAGCATTGCGCCACTTAGCCCGGAACCGGGCGCGCAGCGCCGCCGGGCGGCCCCCGCCCGGGGGCGGTCGGAGGTTGCCCTCTGTCGTGCCTTTCAGTTGAGGCGTGCGGGCTCCGACTGAGGAACATTATCCGCTGGCGGATCGGGCCGCGCTTGCCTAGGCTTGGGCGCGGCCGGGGCGACCGGTGCGAAACGGGAGTTGAGGGATGCTGGCGAACAGGCGCATTCTGCTGATCATCGGCGGTGGCATCGCCGCCTACAAGTCGCTGGATCTGATCCGCCGGCTGCAGGACAAGGGGGCCGAGGTAACCCCGGTTCTGACCCGCGGCGGCGAGCAGTTCGTGACGCCGCTGTCGGTTTCGGCGCTGGCGGGCAGCAAGGTCTACCGCGACCTTTTCGACCTGACCGACGAGGCCGAGATGGGGCATATCCAGCTGTCGCGCAGCGCCGACCTGATCGTGGTGGCCCCGGCCACCGCCGACCTTATGGCCAAGATGGCAGGGGGGATGGCAGACGATCTGGCCTCCACCCTGCTGTTGGCGACCGATACGCCGGTGCTGCTGGCGCCGGCGATGAACGTGCGGATGTGGGACAACCCGGCGACGCAGCGCAACCAGGCGCAGCTGGTGCAGGACGGGGTGACGCTGGTCGGCCCCAACGACGGCGCGATGGCCTGTGGCGAGTTCGGCCCCGGGCGCATGGCGGAGGTGGCGGAAATCGTCGAGGCGATCGAGGCCAAGCTGGCCGGCGGGCCGCTGGCGGGCAGGCGCATCGTGGTGACCTCCGGCCCCACCCACGAGCCGATCGACCCGGTGCGCTACATCGCCAACCGCTCCTCCGGGGCGCAGGGCACGGCGATTGCCGCTGCACTGGCGGCCCTGGGCGCGCAAGTGGTGTTCGTCACCGGCCCTGCCGATGTGGCGCCGCCGCAGGGGGTGCAGGTGGTGCCGGTCGAAACCGCGCAACAGATGCTGGCGGCGGTCGAGGCGGCGCTGCCCGCCGATGCGGGTGTTTTCGCGGCGGCCGTGGCCGACTGGCGCGTCGCAACCGCCTCGGACCGCAAGCTGAAGAAAAGCCGCGACGGCATGCCGGTGCTGGAGTTTGCCGAGAACCCCGACATCCTGAAAACCGTGTCGCAGATGGAGGCGGGCCGGCCCGGTCTGGTGGTGGGCTTTGCCGCCGAGACCGATGACGTGGTGGAAAACGCCACCGCCAAGCGGGCGCGCAAGGGCTGTGACTGGATCGTCGCCAATGATGTGAGCCCCGCGACCGGGATCATGGGCGGGGCGGAAAACGCCGTCACCCTGATCACCGAAGAGGGCAGCGAGGACTGGCCGCGCATGGGCAAGGCGGCGGTGGCCGAACGGCTGGCGCGGCGCATCGCGGCGGCGCTGGCCGAGTAGAGCGACACAGACAAGAACAAGACGAAAGGCCATTTCCAATGGTTGCAATCCGGGTGATCCATGACGCCGAGGCGGACCGCGACGTGCCGCTGCCCTCATACGAAACGCCGGGCGCGGCGGGGGCCGATCTGCGCGCCAACTTCCCCGACCGGGGGGGCATCGAACTGGCCCCGGGGGCGCGCGCGCTGGTGCCCACCGGGCTCAGGATCGAGATCCCCGACGGCTATGAGGTGCAGATCCGCCCGCGCTCCGGCCTTGCGCTGAAACACGGCATCACCCTGCCCAACAGCCCCGGCACCATCGACAGCGATTACCGCGGGCCGCTGGGGGTGATCGTGATGAACGCGGGGGCCGAACCCTTCCGCATCGTCCACGGCGACCGCATTGCCCAGATGGTGGTGGCGCCGGTGGTGCAGGCGCGGTTCGAGCTGGCCGGCGACCTCTCCGAGACCGCGCGCGGCGCCGGCGGTTTCGGCTCCACGGGGCGCAGCTGATGCTGCTGGTCCTTCTGCTGGCGGCTGGGCTTTGGGGCGTCGGCTGGGCGATGGGCCTGCCGCAGCGGCTGCGCTGGGCGCTGATCGGTGTGCTCTACCTGGCGCTGCTGGCGCTGCACCTGACGTTACCCGATGCCCACCCGTTGCGGTTGGCGACCGGGCAGAGCCCGGCGCTGTGGCTGATGCTGGGCGGCGCGGGCGTGATCGCGGCGGTCTATGGATGGGGCGTCCGGGGGCTCAAGCGGAGGGCCGAGGCGAAGGAGACCGAGGCAGAACCGGCGCCGCAACAGGGCAGCTTTTCCGAGGCCGAGCTGGGCCGCTATGCCCGCCACATCGTGCTGCGCGAACTGGGCGGGCCGGGGCAGAAGCGGCTGAAGCAGGCCCGCGTGCTGGTGATCGGGGCCGGTGGCCTCGGCTCGCCCGCCCTGCTCTATCTCGCCGCCGCCGGGGTGGGCACCATCGGGGTGATCGACGACGATACGGTCGACGGCTCCAACCTGCAGCGGCAGGTGATCCATACCGACGCCCGTATCGGTAGCCCCAAGGTGTTCTCGGCCGAGGCGGCGCTCAAAGCGCTCAATCCCTTTGTCACCGTGCGCCCCTATCACCGCAAGCTGGAGGAGGAGATCGCCGCCGATCTCTTCGCCGATTACGATGTGATCCTCGACGGCACCGACAATTTCGACACCCGCTACCTCGCCAACCGGGTGGCGGTGGCGCAGGGCAAGCCGCTGATCTCCGGCGCGCTGGCGCAGTGGGAGGGGCAGGTGAGCGTTTTCGACCCGGCCCATGGCGCGCCCTGTTACCAGTGCATTTTCCCCGAGGCACCGGCATCGGGCCTGGCGCCCTCCTGCGCCGAGGCCGGGGTGATCGCGCCCTTACCTGGGGTGGTGGGGTCGATGATGGCGGTCGAGGCGGTCAAGGTGATCGCCGATACCGGGGAGCCTTTGCGCGGCCAGATGCTGATCTATGATGCGCTTTACAGCGAGACACGCAAGATCGGGCTGAAACGCCGTGCCGATTGTCCGGTTTGCGGGGGGATCGCCGCAAAAGCCTGACTCTGTGGCCCACCCCATAGAGCGAGTCGCGTAAGCGCCGGACCGGGGGCTGGCGCTCACAACGGCAGCTCATCTCACTTTATGGCAGCCAAGTCAGGACGAAATTCGAGCGACGCGCCTACGTCGACACAGCGCCAGACCGTGGGGACGGTCCGGCGCTTGCACGTCTCTCGGCGATTGCATTCAATGCAATCGCCTGCCGACAGTGCATTGCTTGGCAATGCACGAGAGGCGGCCTGCGGCCTTGATTCCGCGCAGGGGTTTCTTCTGAACCAACGGCACAGCCTCTCAGCGCCCCTAGACATTCCCCGCCCGCTGCATAGCTTGCTAAGGCAAAGGAGACCTTGATGAGCAACCCGATCCTGTCCGACTGGAACACGCCGTTCCAGATCGCCCCGTTCGACGCCATTTCCGACGATGATTTCGCCCCCGCGCTGGAGCTCGCGCTCACCGCCCACCGCGACGAGATCGCGGCGATCACCGAAAACCCGGAACCGCCCACATTCGCCAATACCATCGAGTCGCTGGAGGCGGCGGGCAAGGCGCTGGACAAGGTACTCTCGGTCTTCTTCACCGTGGCGGGCGCGGACAGCAACCCGGCGCGCGAGGCGCTGCAGCGGGAGTTCTCGCCCAAGCTTGCTGCGCATTTCTCCGAGATTTCGGCCAACAAGGCGCTGTTCGCCCGGGTGGCCGACCTCTGGGCGCGCAAGGACGATCTGGATCTGACCCCGGAACAGCAGCGTGTGCTGATGCTGACCCACCGCGGCTTCGTCCGCTCCGGCGCCGCGCTCACCGACGCGGCCGAGGACCGGATGAAGGCGATCAAGGGCCGGCTTGCCAGCCTGGGCACCGGCTTCACCCAGAACCTGCTGGCCGATGAGCGCGAGTGGAGCATGGCGCTGTCCGAAGACGAGCTGGAGGGGCTGCCCCAGTTCGTCATCGCCGCCGCCCGCACGGCAGGGGCAGAGAAGGGGGCCGATGGCCCGATCATCACCCTGTCCCGCTCGCTGATCGTGCCGTTCCTGCAATTCTCCCCGCGCCGCGACCTGCGCGAGAAAGCTTGGCGCGCCTGGGCTGCGCGCGGCGCCAATGGCGGCGAGACCGACAACCGCGAGATCGCGGCAGAGATCCTGCAGCTGCGCGAGGAGCGGGCCAAGCTGCTGGGCTATGACAATTTCGCCGCCTACAAGCTGGAGACCGAAATGGCCAAGACGCCCGAGGCGGTCAGAGAGCTGCTGATGCAGGTCTGGCAACCGGCCAAGGCGCAGGCCGAGGCCGACGCGCAGGTGCTGACCGGCATGATGCAGGACGACGGCATCAACGGCGATCTGGAACCCTGGGACTGGCGTTATTACGCGGAGAAGCGGCGCAAGGCGGAATACGATCTCGATGAGGCCGAACTGAAACCCTACCTGCAGCTCGACCGCATGCGCGAGGCGGCCTTCGCCTGTGCGAACCGGCTGTTCGGGCTGGAGTTCAGGCCGCTCGATGTGGCGCTGTATCACCCCGACTGCCTGGCATGGGAGGTGACGCGGGACGGGGCGCATGTGGGCGTGTTCATCGGCGATTACTTTGCCCGCGGTTCCAAACGCTCCGGCGCCTGGTGCAGCGCGATGCGCGGCCAGGCGAAGTTCCCTGAGGTGCAGGCGCCGGTGGTGATCAACGTGTGCAATTTCGCCAAGGGCGATCCGGCGCTGCTGTCCTATGACGACGCCCGCACGTTGTTCCACGAGTTCGGCCATGCGCTGCACCAGCTTTTGTCGGACGTGACCTATGAGAGCATTTCGGGCACCTCGGTGGCGCGCGACTTCGTCGAGCTGCCCAGCCAGTTGTACGAACATTGGCTCGAAGTCCCCGAAGTGCTGTCGGAGTTCGCGACCCATGTGGACACCGGTGCGCCGATGCCCGACGCGATGCGCGACAAGGTGCTGAAGGCGGCGAATTTCGACATGGGCTTCCAGACTGTCGAATACGTGGCCTCGGCGCTGGTCGACCTGTCCTTCCACGACGGGGCGGCGCCGGCCGACCCGATGGCGAAACAGGCCGAGGTGCTGGCCGAGATCGGCATGCCCCATGCCATCGGAATGCGCCACGCCACGCCGCAGTTCGCACATGTCTTTGCCGGCGACGGCTACAGCTCGGGCTATTACAGTTACATGTGGTCCGAGGTGATGGACGCCGATGCCTTCGCCGCCTTCGAGGAGGCCGATGGCGCTTTCGACCCCGAGCGCGCGAAATCGCTGCAGGAGCATATCCTGTCGAAAGGCGGCTCGGCGGAGCCGGAAGAGCTTTATACCGCCTTCCGCGGCCGTCTGCCGGGGGTGGAGGCGCTGCTCAAGGGGCGCGGGCTGGCGGCGGGATGACCCGCGAGGGGTTCAACGCCTTCTGCGCCGGGCTGCCCGCCAGTACCCATGTGGTGCAATGGGGTGGCTCGAACGTGTGGAAGGTTGGCGGCAAGGTCTTTGCCATCTGCGGCTGGGGAGAGGCGCGGCGCCCCGCCTTTACCTTCAAGGTGACTGAACTGGGGTTCGAGGTGCTGACGGATATGCCCGGCCTGCGTCCCGCGCCCTATCTCGCCTCGCGCGGGCTGAAATGGGTGCAGCAGCACGGCGAACCCGGTCTGCCGGACGCCGAGCTGGAGCGCCATATCGCGGCCTCTCACGAGATGATCGTGGCGGGGCTGACGAAGAAGAAACGGGCCGAGATCGGGCTGTGACAGCGCCCCGCACCGGGGACGCCGGGCGCGTCAGTAGCCCAGAGAGCGGTCCACAAGATGCAGCAGCGGCTCGCCCGCCTCGCCGCGGCGGATGTTCTCGGCGATCACCTCCGAGGCGGTGACGGCGCGGGTTTCCGAGGCGATATGCGGGGTGACGGTGACCTCCGGATGCGCCCAGAACGGGTGTTCGGGCGGCAAGGGTTCGGTGCGGAAGGTGTCGAGCGTGGCATGCCCCAGCTGGCCGCTGTCGAGCGCGGCGAGCAGCGCGTCATCGTCGATCAGCGGGCCGCGGCCGGGGTTCAGGACCACGGCGCCCCGCGGCATCGCCGCGATGGTCTCGGCGTTCAGCACATTCTGCGTGGCGGGCGTGTCGGGCAGCAGCAGCACCAGGATGTCGGCGCAGGCAACCGCCTGATGCAGCCCGTCGTCGCCGGCAAGGCAGGTGATCCCCTCCACCGATTTCTGGCTGCGGCTCCAGCCGGTGACCGGAAAGCCCAAGGCCGCCAGCGCCTGCCCGCAGGCGGTGCCCAGCGTGCCGAGGCCGAGGATGGTGACCCGGCGGTCCTGCGACAGTGGCGGCGCGACCGGATCCCAGACCCCGTTCTGGCCGAGGATATGGGCGTCCATCCCTAGGTGGTGGCGCAGCACATGGCCGGTGACCCATTCCACCATGCCCTGGGTCAGACCGTGATCGACCATCCGGGCCAGCGGCACGGTCAGGGTGGGGTTCTCGATCACCGTCTCGATCCCGGCCCAGAGGCTCAGCACCGCCTTCAGCCTCGGGAACTGGCTGAAATCATGGTCGGTGGCGCCGCCGGGGGCGTAGACGATGTACTCGACCTCCTCCGCCGGCAGATCCTCGTCCAGCCGGAAATCGAGACCGGTGGCCTCCAGCGCGCGGGTCAGCGGCGCCTGATATTCGGCCCAGCGTTTCGGGGTGGAGAGGAACAGGATATTGGTGGTCATGGGTCTTTCCGTTTGAGGGCCGTTTGCGGGGCGATCAGCGCGGGCGGTGGATATGGGCGCTCTGCACCAGGCCGAAGGCGGCCATCAGCACCAGCATGGCCGAGCCGCCGTAGCTGACCATCGGCAGCGGCACGCCGACCACCGGCGCCAGCCCCATCACCATCGACATGTTCACCGCGAAGAACAGGAAGAAGGTGACGGCGATGCCCAGCGTGACCAGCGAAGAGAACCGGTCGCGCGTGGCCAGCGCCGTGGCGATGCAGAACAGGATGATCAGCGCATAGAGCGTCAAGAGCGACATGCCGCCGACAAAGCCGAACTCCTCGGCCAGCGTGGTGAAGATGAAATCGGTGTGTTTCTCGGGCAGGAAGTTCAGCCGCGACTGGGTGCCCTGCATGAAGCCGCGCCCGGTCCAGCCGCCCGATCCCAGCGCGATCTTGGACTGGGTGATGTGATAGCCCGCCCCCAGCGGATCGCTGCCCGGGTCGAGGAAGGTGTCGATGCGGCGGTACTGGTAGTCCTTGAGCAATTGCCACGGCGTGCCGCGCGACTGGAACACCGCCGTCACCAGGCCGACGCCGGCGGCGATCACCGCGGCGAAATAGGCCCAGTGGACGCCGGCCAGGAACATCACCGCGCCGCCCGCTGCCAGCAGCAGGATCGAGGTGCCGAGGTCGGGCTGTTTCAGCACCAGCGCGGTGGGGATGAGGATGATCATCACCGGCAACAGCACCCACAGCGGCCGCGAGGTGCGCTCGGCGGGGAGCCAGTCGTAATAGGCGGCCAGCAGCATCACCAGGGTGATCTTGGTCAGTTCCGAGGGTTGCAGCCGCATGAATCCGAGGTCGATCCAGCGCTGTGCCCCCATGCCGACCGACCCGAACAGCTCCACCCCGATCAGCAGCAGCAACGACAGCGCATAGGCCAGCACGGCCATGTTGCGCCAGAACCAGATCGGCACCATGGCCACGGTCAGCATCACCGTGAACCCCAGCGCAAAGCGCTTGATCTGTGGCTCGGCCCAGGGGCTGAAGGAGCCGCCGGCCACCGAATAGAGCATCAGGACGCCGACGCCGGCGACCGAGATCAGCAGCAGCGCCAGCGGCCAGTTCAGGTAGAGAACCTTGCGAAAGCCCGAGGGCGTGGATTTGACCCGATGCTCCAGATAGCTCATGCGCGGCCGCTCTTTTCCTGCTGGGCGCGCAGCCGCTCGCGGTGCAGCCGCTCCTGCTGCGCCTTGATGCGGGAGCGGTCCTTGGACGGGTAGGCGGCCAGCGGCGGGGTGTCGCCGTAGAGCGCCTGCAGCATGATGTCCCGCGCCACCGGGGCCGCGGCGGAGGAACCGCCGCCGCCGTGTTCGATCACCACCGAGACGGCGTATTTAGGCCGGTCATAGGGAGCGAAGCAGACGAACAGCGCGTGGTCGCGCCGCTCCCACGGCAGGTCCTCGTTGCGGGTGACGCCGGCGGCGCGTTCGGCGGCGGTGATATTGCGTACCTGGCTGGTGCCGGTCTTGCCCGCCATGCGGAAAGCATCGTCGATGATGCGGCTGCCGTAGGCGGTGCCGCGCCGGTCGTTGGAGACCGCGTACATCGCCTTGCGCAGGGTGCGCAGGTTGTTTTCGTTCACCCCCAGCGGTTCGCCGCCGCCCGAGGGTTGTTCGATGCCGTCGATCGATTTGATCAGCCGCGGCGCGATCTCGCGGCCGGTGGCCAGCCGCGCGGTCATCACCGCCAGCTGCAGCGGCGAGGCCAGCATGTAGCCCTGGCCGATGGCGGCGTTGGCGGTATCGCCGATCAGCCACTCCTGCCCGTGAACCCGCTGTTTCCAGGCGCGGTCCGGCGCCAGCCCGCCGGCCACCGCCGACATCGGGATGTCGTGTCGTATCCCCAGACCGAAGCGCTGCGCCATGGCCGAGATCTTGTCGATGCCCACCTTGAGCGCGAGGTCGTAGTAATAGACGTCGCAGCTTTGCTTCAGCGAGTTCTCCAGATCCACATGACCATGCCCGCCGCGGCGCCAGCAGTGGAACCGGCGGCCGGAAACTTCCAGATAGCCGGGGCAGTAGACGGTGTCGTCGGGGCCGATCAGCCCCTCTTCCAGCGCCGCCAGGGCAGTGATCATCTTGAAGGTGGAGCCGGGCGGATAGATCCCCTGCACCGATTTGGTGGCCAGCGGGCGATGCGGGTCCTCGGTCAGCATCCGGTAATCGGCCACCGAGATGCCGCGCACGAACAGGTTGGGATCGAAGCTGGGCGAGGAGGAGACGGCGCGCAGATCGCCGCTCTCGCAGTCGATCACCACCGCGCTGGCGCTGTCCTGGCCAAGCCGCGCCTGGACATAGCTCTGCAGCTCGGCATCGACGGAAAGCTGCAGATCGGCGCCGGGCTGGCCCTCGCGGCGGTCCAGCTCGCGCATCACCCGGCCGGTGGCGTTGACCTCGACCCGCTTGGCGCCGGCCTTGCCGCGCAGCATCTCTTCGCGCTTGGCCTCCAGCCCGACCTTGCCGATCTGGAACCGCGGGATGCGCAGCACCGGCTCGGGGTCCTCCATCTTGCTCAGGTCGTAGTCCGAGACCGGGCCGACATAACCCACCACATGGGCGAAATCGGCACCGCGCGGATAGACCCGGGTCAGCCCCACCTCCGGCGTGATGCCGGGCAGGGCGGGCGCGTTGACCGCAACCTTGGAGATATCCTCCCAGTCGATCCGGTCGGCCAGCGTCACCGGCAGGAACGGCGGGCTGCGGTCCATCTCGGCGCGGGCGCGCTCCAGATCCTCGGGATCGAGCGGGATCAGCTCCGACAGGTTGGCCAGCACCTGATCCACGTCGCCGGCATCCTCGCGCACGATGACCACGCGATAGCTTTGCACGTTCTGTGCCAGCACGTTGCCGTTGCGGTCGAAGATCTTGCCCCGCGCCGGGGGGATCAGGCGGATGTTGACGCGGTTTTCCTCGGCCAGCAGGCGGAACTGGTCGGCCTGTTCGACCTGCAGGTAGCGCATCCGCATCGCCAGCCCGCCGGCAAATGCCAGTTGCATCCCGCCCAGCAGCAGCGCGCGGCGGCTGGAGACACGGTTCAGCAGGTCCAGCTCTCGGGGATTGCGCCTCATGCCCGGCCTCCGATCGCCTCGGCGTCGCTGGGCGCCAGCTTGCGCACGCCCATCACCGATTGGGTGATCAGCACCACCGGCGGATAGGCCAGCATGGTCATCACCATCTGGATCAGGCTGAGGCTGAGCTGCGCCTGTTCCACCGCCAGCAGGCCCAGCACCAGCCGGTTCAGCACGGTGATCGCCAGCAGCGTCAGGCAGACCGCCAGCCATTCGCCGGCAAAGCTGGCCTCGCGCAGCCCGGCGGCGCGGTTCTTGAGGTATTCACTGCCCAGAACCACCAGCAGCGCCATCAGCCCCGGCGGCCGCTGGAACAGCAGATCGGCCATCAGCATCGCCGCGGCGATGCTGAGCGCGGGGGCGTATTCCGGGCGCCGCAGGCCCCAGGCAAAGGCGAAGGCCACCAGCAGATCCGGCGCCGTCCAGCGCCGCGGCACCGTCTCCAGCGGGATCAGGTGAAAGAACATGATCAGCAGCGCCAGCCCGAGGAAGGCCGCGCGCATCAGCCACAGGCGCGAGGGGGAGAGCGGGCTAGCCATCGCCGGCCTCCTCCTCCGCCGTGACGGGGGCAAGTGCAGGGCCGGCAGGCGCCGTCACCTCGGTCGCCGGCATCACCACGCCGCCGGGGTCGGTCACCGTCTCGGCGCTGTGGTGTCGCAGCACGCGCAGGTATTCCAGCCGCTCGTAATCGGCGGCCAGCCGCACCCGGAGCCGGCCGCTGGGATCGGCGGCGACCTGACCGATCAGCAAGCCTTCGGGAAACACCCCGCCATCGCCGGAGGTGATCACCCGGTCGCCGGGGCGCACCAGATCGGGGTTTTCGAGAAAGTCGATCAGCGGCGCCGCGGTATTGTTGCCGGTGATCAGCGCGGTCTGGCGCGACGGCTGGACAATCGCCGGGATCGAGCTTGAGGCGTCGGTCAGCAGGATCACCCGCGAGGTGTTGTCGCCGGTGCCGGAGATCCGGCCGACCAGCCCGATGCCGTCCATCGCCGCCCAGCCGTCGCGGATGCCGTCGCGGGCGCCTACGTTCAGCAGCACCGATTGTCGGAACGGAGAGCCTGAATCGGCCAGCACCACGCCGGTGATATAGGTCAGCCGGGGATCGAGCCGCACGTTGTTGAGGTCGAGAAGCCGGGCGTTTTCCTGCTCCAGCTGCAGCGCCGCCTCTTTCCAGGCCTTCATCTGGCGCAGCTCACGGCGCAGCTCCTGGTTCTGTTCGGCAAGCCGCTGATAACTCTGGAAATCGCGGATCAGGTTGATCGCCCCGGTCACCGGCGCCATCGCCCAGTCCATCGAGGGCACGACCCGGTCGACCACCTGGGCGCGGAACCGTTCGACCCGCGGGCTGTCGATCCGCCAGACCAGGAAGATGCCCAGCAGGCACAGCACGACGATCCCCAGGACCAGGCGGCGCAGGGGGGCGGTGTAATCGTCGCGCTGTGAACGGTCCTTGGCCAATGGCGTCCTTCCGTCACATGCCGTGGCCGCAGCCGGCGGCCGGGCAAAGGGGGCGCAGCTTAGCTGTCGTAGTCAATCGCGTGGCGGAGCTGCTTTTCGTATTCCAGCGCCTTGCCGGTGCCGAGCGCCACGCAGTTCAGGCTTTCGTCGGCAATCGAAACCGCCAGCCCGGTCTGCTCGCGCAGCGCCAGGTCCAGATCGCCCAGCAGGGCGCCGCCGCCGGTCAGCATGACGCCGCGGTCGACGATATCGGCGGCCAGATCGGGCGGCGTGGTTTCCAGCGCGGTCATCACCGCCTCGCAGATCTGCTGCACCGGTTCGGCCAGCGCCTCGGCGATCTGTGCCTGGCTGACCTCGATCTCCTTCGGCACGCCGTTCAGCAGGTCGCGCCCGCGGATCTGCATCGAGGTGCCGCGGCCGTCATCGGGCATCCGGGCGGTGCCGATGGTGGTCTTGATCCGCTCGGCGGTGCTTTCACCGATCAGCAGGTTCTGCTGGCGCCGCAGATAGGCGATGATCGCCTCGTCCATGCGGTCGCCGCCGACCCGGACCGAGCGGGCGTAAACGATGTCGCCGAGGCTCAGCACCGCCACCTCGGTGGTGCCGCCGCCGATGTCGACGACCATATTGCCGGTGGGGTCGGTGATCGGCATGCCGGCGCCGATGGCCGCCGCGATCGGTTCGGCGATCAGGCCGGCGCGGCGGGCGCCGGCGGCCAGAACCGAGGACCGGATAGCGCGCTTCTCGACCGGGGTGGCGCCGTGCGGGACGCAGACGATGACCTTCGGTTTCGAGAAGGTCGAGCGTTTGTGAACCTTGCGGATGAAATGCTTGATCATTTCCTCGGCGGTGTCGAAATCGGCGATCACACCCTCGCGCATCGGCCGGATCGCCTCGATGCTGCCCGGTGTGCGGCCCAGCATCAGCTTGGCGTCCTCGCCCACGGCCAGAACCTTCTTGACCCCGTCCTTGACGTGATAGGCGACCACCGATGGCTCCGACAGGATCACGCCGCGTCCCTTGACGTAGACCAGTGTGTTCGCCGTACCGAGGTCAATGGCCATGTCCGAGGTGAACAAGCCGCCGAAATTTCCAAACACCGACATATATGTGCGATCCTGTAGAGTACTGCGCATTGGTCCGCGACTCCTCGGGAGCGGGACCCCAGCCTTATAGGCGGCTGAGGCCATGCGCGAAAGGGCGGATTCGGAAACAGCGGGGCGGTTTCACCGGCGGCAGCGCGATTCCGCCTGCCGGGGAGGCAGGCGCCGGGCGGTCAGCCCGGCGCCTTGGCGCGGTCGAGGTATCCCAGCACGGCGCGGCGGCAGCGCGCGATCAGGGGCGCGCCGCCGCTCTCGCCGGCGAAGGCGGCGGCGTTGAGCAGGCCCTTGACGATGGCGACCACGTCGCGCGCCTCGGCCGGGTCCGCAGCGGGATGCAGGCGGCGGATGGTCACGAGGACAAGCTGCGCCATCTGCTCCGACAGGGCGGCGGTCTCGGCTTCCAGCGCCAGTTGCGGCTCCAGGTATTCCAGCTCCAGCGCCAGAACCGGGCGCGAAAACTGATGCATCAGCCCGGCGCGAATCAGCGCGTCGATAGCCTGTTCGGGCGGTTGCGCCGCCATTTCTTCCAGCGCGGCCTGCATCTGCGCCAGCAGCTCGGCCCGCTTGTCGCGGATCAGCGTGGCGAGGATCGCCTGTTTGTTGGGAAAGTACTGGTAGAGCGAGCCGATGCTCACGCCGGCGCGGCGGGCGATCTCATTGGTGGTCAGCGCCGCCCGCCCGCGCGATTCCAGAATGCGAGCCGTGGCCTCCAGAATGGCTTCCTGCGTGGCGCGTGAGCGGGCCTGTTGGGCTGTTTTTCTGGGCTGATGCATGGCCGGAGCGGGGCAGGTGGAAACGCGAGTTGAGAATATGAGCATTCCCTCACATTTTTCACCGCAGGACAAGTGCAGAGGCAAGTCAGGAGGAAATTGCAATGAAACTGACCCTGTTCGTGATGCTCTGGGCCAGCCCCGGCTGGCTGCGGCTCGACCGGGCGGAGCGCGACCGTATCGCCGGGGCGGCGCTGGGGCGGGCGTTGCCGGAGGAGGGCGTCTCCTTGCGCCATTTCGATGCCGAGGCGTTTCATGCCCGGATCAGCGATATCGCGGTGATCAGCGCCGACAGCGCGCAACAGGCCTATTTCGCGATGGAGCGGCTGCGCGACACGCCACTGATCGCCGAGGGGTATTTCCAGGTCGTCGATATCGTCCCGGCCTATGAGGACGGGTTCCGGCACTTCGAGGAGGCCGAAGATGCAGCTTGACGGAAAACGCGTGGTGGTGACCGGCGCAACGCGCGGGATCGGCCGGGCGCTGACCCGGCAGCTGGTCGCGGCCGGGGCGCAGGTGATCGGCGTGGCGCGCAACGCGGCGGCGCTGGAGACCGAGGTGCAGGCGTGGGGCGAGCGCTTTATCCCGGTGTCCTGCGATCTGGCCGATCCGGCGGCGCGCACGGCGCTGATCGCGCGGTTCACCGGCGATCTGGCGCCGGTGGACGGGCTGATCAACAACGCCGGGATCCAGCTGACCACCGATTTCTTCGAGGCGGCGCCGGAGCGGATCGGCCCCGATATCGCTACGGAGCTGGAAGTCAACCTCGCCGCGCCGATGCATCTCTCCGGGGCGATGCTGCGGCATCTGGCCGAGCGGACCGACGGGTTCGTCCTCAACGTCTCCTCGGCGCTGGCGCTGGTGCCGAAGGAGCCTGCGCCGGTCTATTGCGCCAGCAAGGCGGCGCTGCGGAGTTTCACCACCGCGCTGCGCTATCAGGCGGAGAGCCACGGCAACCGGGTGCGGCTGGTCGAGGCGGTGATGCCGCTGGTGAAGACCGACATGACCGCCGGGCGCGGCCGCGGCAAGATCACCCCGGAACAGGCGGCCGCGGCGTTGCTCGCGGGGCTGAGGGGCGGAAAGGACCATATCTGGGTCGGGAAAAGCGCGCTGCTGCGGGTGCTGCACCGGCTGGCGCCGGGGCTCGCCGCACGGATGCTGCGGCGGGGGTAGGGGGCATCGGGAAACCTGCCAATGCGTGTCTCTCAGCGATTGCAGAAATGCAATCGCCTGCCGACAGTGCATTGCATTCGCAATGCACGAAAGGCGGCCTGCGGCCTTGATTCCGCGCTGGGAGAGAGGCTCGGAGGTCTGCCTCAGGTTCGTGCCCTGAGGAGGTCGGCAAGGGATCCCACCCGGCGCGCGGGTCCTGCGCGCCGGGTGGGGAACGTCAGCCCGCGTCCTTGTAGGACACTTCGCGCGCATCCGCGCCGGGGCCGGCCTTTTCGCGGCGCACCAGCAGGCGGTTCAGCGCGTTGACATAGGCGCGGGCGGAGGCGACCACCGTATCGGTGTCCGCCGACTGGCCGGTGGCGATCACCCCGTCCTCTTCCAGCCGCACGCTGACTGTGGCCTGCGCATCGGTGCCTTCGGTCACCGCATGCACCTGATACAGCTGCAGCCGCGCCCGGTTGGGATAGAGCGCGCGCACCGCCTTGAAGGTGGCGTCCACCGGGCCGTCGCCGTGCTCGGTCGCGATCGCGTCCTTGCCGTCGATCTCCATCTCCAGCGTCGCCTCGGCCGGGCCGCCGGTGCCGCAGAGCACCTTGAGCGAGACGATCTGCAACCGGTCGTTTTCCGGATCGGCACTGGCGCCGACCAGCGCCACGATATCGTCGTCATAGACCTCTTTCTTGCGGTCGGCCAAAGCCTTGAACCGCACGAAGATGTCCTTGAGCTGGTTGTCGCCCACCTCGTAGCCGAGCTGGCCCAGCTTGTCGCGCAGCGCCGCGCGCCCCGAATGCTTGCCGAGCGGCAGGCTGGAGCCCGACAGGCCGATATCCTCGGGCCGCATGATCTCGAACGTCTCGGCGTTCTTCAGCATGCCGTCCTGGTGGATGCCGCTTTCGTGCGCAAAGGCGTTCTTGCCGACGATCGCCTTGTTAAACTGCACCGGGAAGCCGGAGACGGTGGAGACCCGGCGCGAGATATGCATGATCTTGGTGGTGTCGATGCCGGTGGACCAGGGCATGATGTCGTGGCGCACCTTCAGCGCCATCACGACCTCTTCCAGCGCGGTGTTGCCGGCGCGTTCGCCCAGCCCGTTGACGGTGCATTCGATCTGCCGCGCACCGCCCGCCACGGCGGCCAGCGCGTTGGCCGTCGCCATGCCCAGGTCGTTGTGGCAATGGGTGGCAAAGACCACCTCGTCGGCGCCCGGCACGGTCTCGATCAGCCGCCGGATCAGCGAGGCGCTCTCCTCCGGCGCGGTATAGCCAACGGTATCGGGGATGTTGATGGTGGTCGCGCCCGCCTTGATGGCGATCTCCACCACGCGGCAGAGATAGTCCCATTCGGTCCGGGTGGCGTCCATCGGCGACCATTGGATGTTGTCGCAGAGATTGCGGGCGTGGCTGACCGTTTCGTGGATCTTCTCGGCCATCTCGTCCATTGACAGGTTCGGGATCGCCCGGTGCAGCGGCGAGGTGCCGATAAAGGTGTGGATGCGCGGCTGCGCGGCGAGTTTCACCGCCTCCCAGCAGCGGTCGATGTCGGTGAGATTGGCCCGCGCCAGGCCGCAGATCACCGAGTTTTTCGAGTTTGCCGCGATCTCGCTCACCGCCTTGAAATCGCCTTCCGAGGCGATGGGAAAGCCCGCCTCGATGATATCCACGCCCATCTCGTCGAGCAGGCCGGCGATCTCCAGCTTCTCGTCGTGGGTCATGGTGGCGCCGGGGCTCTGCTCGCCGTCGCGCAGAGTCGTGTCGAAAATCAAGACGCGGTCTTGTTCGGGTGCGTTTGTCATATCGGTAACTTTCGTATCTGTCCTAAAGCCAATGGCGCGCAAGCCTCCTCCTCTGAGCGGGCGCGCCGATTGGCACGCTCAGAGGCGGATTAGGATCAGTAGGCCACGCAGCGACGCACCGCGGGGGGCGGTGACGGTCGGGATATGCGCCTGGCTGGTCATGCGGCGCAATCTATACCCGGAAATTGGTGAATGAAAACCCAAAATGACCGGGGAGGAGGAATTCGTGTGGCGGCGGCGAGGGGCGGAGGTGCCGCACTGCGCGCCCGGCCCGGGCGCAAGGCGCGCTGCCCTTCGATCCGCTTTGCGGCGGCAGCTCCGTGGAACCCGGCCCGGTATGCAAGTGTGCGCAACTTGATCCAAGTCAGATTGCCCGGCGTCTTAATATGTTAATCCCTTGGGCATCTTTCCCGAGTGCGGCCGTGCCGGTTCCGGCCGGTGCGGTCCGCAGGGGAGAGGAGGCGCGCCGACCTGTACGGCGCGACACGACGGCCGCGGAGGAGAAGATGCGGCCCCACTCAGGAGGAAAGACAGATATGGCGCATGTGGTTGTTCTGGGGGCCGGTTTGGGCGGCACGATCCAGGCCTATGAGCTCAAGGAAACGCTGGGCCGGGATGACACCGTTACGGTGATCTCGAACAAGCCCTACTTCCAGTTCACGCCCTCCAACCCCTGGGCCGGCGTCGGCTGGCGCAAGAAGGACGAGATCACCATCGACCTCGCCCCGGTGATGCAGCGGCGGGGGATCGAGTTCATCTGCGATGCGGCGGTCAAGCTCGACCCCAAGACCAATACCATCGGGCTCGAAAGCGGTCGCGAGGTGACCTACGATTACCTTGTGATCGCGACCGGCCCCGACCTGGCCTTTGACGAGATCGAGGGGTTCGGCCCCGATGGCTTCACCAAGTCGGTCTGCCATATCGAACATGCCGCCGAGTCGGGTGCCAAATGGGACGAATTCTGCGCCAACCCCGGCCCGATCGTGGTGGGTGCGGTGCAGGGGGCGTCCTGCTTCGGTCCCGCCTACGAATATGCCATGACCATCGACACCGACCTGCGGCGTCGCAAGATCCGCGACAAGGTGCCGATGACCTTCGTCACGCCGGAACCCTACATCGGTCACCTCGGTCTCGGCGGGGTGGGCGACACCAAGGGCATGCTGGAAAGCATCATGCGCGAGCGCTCGATCCGCTGGATCACCAACGCGAAGACCGACAAGTTCGAGGCGGACAAGGTGCATGTCACCGAATGCGACGAGGACGGCAATCCGAAGAAAACCCATGAGATTCCCTTCGCCTATTCGATGATGCTGCCGGCGTTCCGCGGCATCCCGGCGCTGATGGGGATCGAGGGGCTGGTCAACCCGCGCGGCTTCGTCATCGTCGACGATCATCAGCGCAACCCGACCTATCCCAATATCTTCGGCATCGGCGTCTGCATCGCCATCGCGCCGAAGGAACCCACCCCGGTGCCCACCGGGGTGCCGAAAACCGGCTTCATGATCGAATCCATGGTCACCGCCACGGCGCATAACATCCCGATGATCATCAAGGGCGGCGAGCCGCGCGAGATCGCCACCTGGAACGCGCTGTGCCTGGCCGATTTCGGCGATGGCGGCGCGGCCTTCCTGGCGATGCCGCAGAACCCGCCGCGCAACGTGAACTGGGCGGCCAAGGGGCGCTGGGTGCACTGGGCCAAGCTGGCGTTCGAATGGTACTTCATGCGCAAGGTCCGCCGCGGCGTGAGCGAGCCGTTCTACGAGAAGTTCATCATGCGCTTCATGAAGATCACCAAGCTGAAGGAAGGCGGTTCGTGAGCCGGTAGGGGCCGCGACCGCCATTTTTTGCCTGACAATATGGTCAACACAGGGCGCCCGCGGTAATCCCGCGGGCGTATCTTTCACGGGAACCGGATTTAGGGGGGACAATGGCGCTGATCAGCGATGCGGCGATGGTGCTGTTCTACGATATCGCGGGGGACACCTCAGATCACGACGACTGGCACAGCTACGAACACTTCCACGAGCGGCTCTCGGTGCCGGGTTTCCTGCGCGCCACCCGCTGGGTCGCGGAGGAGGGCGCGCCGCGCTACATGGTGACCTACGAGGTCAGCGATCTGGATGTCGCGACCTCGCAGGGGTATCTCGACCGGCTGAACGATCCGACCCCCTGGACCAGCGAGATGATGCCGCGCTTCCGCGGCATGATCCGCGGGTTCTGCACGATTGCGGCCAGCGCGGGCTTCGGCCTCGGGCGCGGGGCGGTGGCGCTGCGGTTCCATCCCGAGGCGGGGGCGGAGCAGCGGCTCACCGACTGGTTGTCGGGGGATGTGCTGCCCGCGCTGGCATCGCATCGCGGCGTGGTCGGCGCCTCGCTGCTGCAACCGGCACCGCCGCCGCCGATGACCCGGGAACAATCCCTGCGCGGGCCGGATCAGCCGATGCCCTGGCTGGTGATGGCCACGGGATACGATAACGTGGCGCTCCGGCGTGCCACCTCCGCAATGCTGCCGGCCGAGGCACTGCGTGCCAAAGGCGCCGCGGAGGAGATCGAGACAGGATTTTATGCGCTGGATCACAGCGCCACAGCCGAGGAGGCGGCGCGGACGGCAAAACCTGCGGTCCTGAACTCCGCAACCCGCAAGAGTGACGGGCCCCGGCGCTAAGGTCGAAACCGCGGTCGGGACCGCCTCCGCGCCTACCCGTCGGTTTTCAGCGCGCCGTTCTCCCAGGTGCCGCTGGCCTCTTGCCCGGTGGCATAGCGCATGGTGCCCTGACCCTGCCGCTTGCCGTTCTTGAAGGTGCCCTCGTAGACATCGCCGTTGGCATAGGTGGCCACGCCCTGGCCGCTGATCTCGCCCTCGGCCCAGTCGCCCTTGTAGCGGAAGCCGTCGGCCATCGCGATCTCGCCCTCGCCATGGCGCTGTCCGTTGACGAACTGGCCGGTATAGACCGAGCCGTCGGCATAGGTGGCCTTGCCCTGGCCATGGCGCTGGCCGTCCTGCCATTCACCCTCGTAGCGGTAGCCGTCGGCATAGGTCATCACGCCCTGCCCATGGTTCTTGGCGTTCTTGAACTGGCCCTTGTAGACGATGCCGTTGGCATAGGTCGCCACGCCCTCGCCGTCGATGACACCCGCCTGCCATTCGCCCTCGTAGGTCGAGCCGTCGGGATAGGTGATCTTGCCCTGCCCATCGGCCAGATCGGCGCGGAACTGTCCCTCGTAGACCGAGCCGTCGGGATAGGTCACGCGGCCCTCGCCCTCAATCTGCCCGGCCACCCAGGAGCCGGTGTAGACATAGCCGTCGGCGCCCCGGAACGTGCCCTGACCGTGGCGGCGGTCGTCGGCGAACTCGCCCTCGTAGACGTCGCCGTTGGCATAGGTCACCGTGCCGCTGCCCTCGCGCCGGCCGGCCACCAGCGTGCCCTCGTAAACATCGCCGTTGGGCTGGGTCAGGGTGCCGGTGCCGCTGATCTGGCCGTCTTCCCAGGTGCCCACATAGGTCAGCCCGTCGGGCATGGTCAGCGTGCCCTGACCGTGGCGCGCGCCATTCGCGATCTCGCCGTCATAGACCGCGCCGTCGGGGTAGGTGATCACGCCCTTGCCCTGTTTCTCGCCATCCACCCAGTCGCCGCGATACTCATAGCCGCCCGGGCTGGTCATCACGCCGAAGCCGTGATGCTGCGCGTTGCGGAATCCGCCCTCGTAGCGGACCCCGTTGGCATAGCTGGCCACGCCCTCGCCGTTGATCACCCCGTCGACCCAGTCGCCCTCATAGGTGCCGCCGTCGGAAAAGGTGATCTTGCCCAGCCCGTTCGGCTTGCCCTTGGCGAACTCGCCCTCGTAGACCGAGCCGTTGGGAAACCGCGCCACGCCCTGGCCCTTGATCTCGCCATCGACCCATTCTCCGGAATACTCGTAGCCGTTCGGCAGCCGATAGGTGCCGGTGCCGTGCTGCAGCCCGCCGCGAAAGGTGCCCTCGTAGACGCCGCCGATATCGTCCTCGGTGGTCAGAACCTGGCCGTCCTGCGCCTGCGCCGCGGTCAGCCCGGTCAGCGCCACGGCGGTTGCAATCGCCAATACCGTTCCAAGATGTCTCATCGGATGTCCTGCCTGCCTCATCTGCCACAGATACCGCGGCGCCCCCGCGAAGCCTCTCGAAACTAGGCGAAAGGGGGGCGGACAGGCAACGTCTTTTGCGGTGTCTTTTGCGGCGCAGCTCCGCGACAAGTCGGGCGTAAGGCTTTCCCTCGTCAGCCGATCTGTTAAATGGCGAAGGACTGGACTTGGACCGAGGGCAGGATGTCTGACCGTTTCCGCATCACGCTGGCGCAGCTGAACCCCGTTATGGGCGACCTTGAAGGCAATGCGGCCAAGGCGCGCGACGCCTGGCAACAGGGGCGCGACGCGGGCGCCGATCTGGTGGCGCTGCCGGAGATGTTCATCGTCGGCTATAATCCGCAGGACCTGGTGATGAAGCCGGCCTTTCAGATCGCCGCCATCGAGACCGTGCGCAAGCTGGCCGCAGACTGCGCCGACGGACCCGCGCTCGCCATCGGCGGGCCCTGGGTCGAGGGGGCGCAGCTCTTCAACGCCTATTTCATCCTCAAGGGCGGCAAGATCGCCAATACCGTCCTCAAGCACAACCTGCCGAACGAGCTGGTGTTCGACGAGGTGCGGATCTTCGACGCCGGGCCCCTGGGCGGGCCTTACTCGGTGGGCAACACCCGCATCGGCAGCCCGATCTGCGAGGACGCCTGGCACGAGGAAGTCGCCGAGACCCTGGCCGAAACCGGGGCGGAGTTCCTGCTGGTGCCCAACGGCTCGCCCTATTACCGCGGCAAGCATGACACCCGTCTCAACCACATGGTCGGCCGGGTCGTCGATACTGGGCTGCCGCTGATCTATCTCAACATGGTGGGCGGCCAGGACGACCAGGTGTTCGACGGCGCCAGTTTCGGGTTGAACCGGGGCGGCGAGCTGGCCTTCCAGATGCCGCAGTTCGACGAGGCGATTGCCCATGTGGACCTGGAACGCGGGCCGGACGGCTGGCGCATCCTGCCGGGCGAAGAACACGTGCACGCCTCCGAGTGGGAGCAGGATTATCAGGTGATGGTCATCGCCCTGCGCGATTACCTGGCCAAGAGCGGTTTTTCCAAGGTGCTGCTCGGGCTTTCGGGCGGGATCGATTCGGCCATCGTCGCCACCATCGCCGCCGATGCGCTGGGGCCGGAAAACGTCCGCTGCGTGATGCTGCCCTCGGAATACACCAGCCCCGAGTCGCTGGAGGATGCCGAGGCAGTGGCCAAGGCGCTGGGCTGTCACTACGACTACGTGCCGATTTCCGAGGGGCGCGAGGCGATCACCAACACGCTGGCGCCGCTGTTCGAAGGGCGCGCGGCGGATGTCACCGAGGAAAACATCCAGTCCCGCCTGCGCGGCCTGCTGCTGATGGCGATGTCCAACAAGTTCGGCGAGATGCTGCTGACCACCGGCAACAAATCCGAGGTCGCGGTGGGCTATGCGACCATCTACGGCGACATGGCCGGGGGGTACAATCCGATCAAGGATCTGTACAAAACGCGGGTGTTCGAGACCTGCCGCTGGCGCAACGAGAACCACCGCCCCTGGATGAAGGCGCCGGCGGGCGAGGTGATCCCGCAACGGGTGATCACCAAACCGCCCAGCGCCGAGCTGCGCCCGGACCAGAAGGACAGCAACAGCCTGCCGGAATATGACGAACTCGATGCAATTCTCGACATTCTGGTCGACCGCGACGGCTCCATCGCCGATTGCGTCGCCGCCGGGTTCGACCGGGCCACGGCGAAGAAGGTCGAGCATCTGCTTTATATCAGCGAATACAAACGCTTCCAGTCGGCACCCGGCGCGCGGCTGAGCAAACGGGCGTTCTGGCTCGACCGCCGTTATCCCATCGTCAACCGCTGGCGCGACCCGTCCTGACGGCCGCCCCCGGCGCTTGACTTGCGGCGGCGGCGGGCGCATTCAGAGGGGACCACCGGCACTGGATAAAGGGCTCCCACCGACGTTCAGGAGTATTGGCCCGTGGCGCACCATCCCGCATTGCAGATCGCATCGCCCTCCGTCCTGCGGCTCTGGCTGGCCGTGTTGGGCATCGGGCTTTGCTGGGGCTCGACCGGGCCGCTGTCGAAAGTGGCGGTCTCCACCGGCCACAGCGCCATCGGCATCGCCTTCTGGAACGCGCTTCTGGCTGCCGGTCTGGCCAGCCTGATGCTGGCCCTGCGCGGGCGGCGGCTGCCGCTCAGCGGGCGGCATCTCCGGTTCTACATGATCTGCGGCCTGCTGGGCACCGCGCTGCCCAGCAGCCTGTCCTACACCGCCTATGCGCATCTGCCGGTCGGCGTGACCGTGATGCTGCTGTCGGCGATCCCGATGGTCACGCTGCTGGTGGCCTGGCCGCTGGGGCTGGAAAACCCGTCGCTGCGCCGGGTGTTGGGGCTGGTGCTGGGGGCTGCGGGCGTGGCGCTGATCGTGCTGCCGGGCAGCAGCCTGCCGGACCCGGATCAGGCGATCTGGATTTTGGCGCCGCTGGCGGTGGCGTTCTCCTACTCCGGCGAGAATATCGTGATCGCCAAGTCCGACATGCGCGATCTTGGCCCGCTGGCCACGCTCTGCGGGCTGAGCTGGGGGGCGCTGGCGCTGCTGACGCCGGTGATGCTGGCAACCGGCGGCTGGTTCGGCATCGCCGCCTTCGGCCCGCCGGAGCAGGCGGTGCTGGGGCTGACCGCGCTGAACATGATGGCCTACGCCGGCTATATCTGGCTGATCGGCCAGGCCGGGCCGGTGTTTGCCGCGCAGGTGGGGTACGTGGTGACCGGCACCGGGGTTCTGCTCGGCATGCTGCTGTTCGGCGAGCGTCATTCGATCTGGGTCTGGGCGGCGCTGGGGATATTGGTTCTGGGCCTGACTCTTGTGCAGCCGCGGCGCCCAAGGGGCGCTTCCGTTACGGCACCGGCACCGGCGCCGCAGGGCCCGGCAAAAATGTGATGCGGGCATCCGCGCCGCAGCTATAGTCGCGCCATGCCCGGACCTTCGCTCGACCCCGTTCCCTCCGACACGCAGCTGCCCGACCGCGCCGATGTGGTGGTGATCGGCGGCGGCATCGTCGGCACCTCCACCGCGCTGGAACTGGCCGAGCGCGGTCTCTCCGTCCTGCTGTGCGAAAAGGGCGAGATCGGCTGCGAACAATCCAGCCGCAACTGGGGCTGGGTGCGGCTGTCGATGCGCGACCCGCGCGAGATCCCGCTGATGATCGAGGCGCTGAAAATCTGGGACCGGCTGGAAGACCGGATCGGCCATCGCACCGGATACCGACGCGCCGGCATCCTGTTCACCGCCGACAACGCAAAGACCTACGATCAACAGGCCCGCTGGGCCGAAAACCTGACGCCCTATCAGATCGAGGCGCGGATGATCTCCGGCACCGAGCTGGACGATAAGCTGCCCGGCCACCGGATGGACCTGAAGGGCGCGCTCTACACGCCGTTGGATGGCCGGGCAGAGCCGCAATGGGCTGCCCCCTCCATCGCGCTGGGCGCGCGGGCGGCTGGCGCCACGGTGATGACCGGCTGCGCGGTGCGCAGCCTCGATGTGGCGGCGGGGCGGATCACTGGCGTGGTCACCGAACGGGGCCGGGTGGCCTGCGACGCGGTGGTGCTGGCCGGCGGCGCCTGGTCGCGGCTGTTTGCCGGCAACGCGGGGGTGCATCTGCCGCAGCTCAAGGTGCTGAACACGGTGATGCGCACCTCGCCGGTCGAGGACGGACCGGAGGCCTCGGTCTGGGCCGACCGCTTTGCCCTGCGCAAACGCGCCGACGGCGGCTACACGGTGGCCTCGGGCACCGAGAACACCGTCGATCTGGTGCCCGACAGCTTTCGCCTTGCCCGCAGCTTCCTGCCGGCGCTGTTCCACGAATGGTCGAGCCTTAAGTTCCGCCTCTCCGGCCGCTGGGCGGAGGAGGCGCGGCAGGCCCGCCGCTGGGCCCCCGGGGACGTGACGCCCTTCGAGCAGTGCCGCATCCTCGATCCCACGCCGTCGGAGCGGGTGCTGAAACAGTGCTGGGCCGATGCGCAGAAGGCGTTTCCGGTCCTGCAGGGCGCCGAGATGCTGCAAAGCTGGGGCGGGATGATCGACGTGACGCCGGATGCGGTGCCGGTGATTTCCGGCGTCGACGATCTGCCGGGGCTGCATATCGCCACCGGCTTCTCCGGCCATGGTTTCGGCATCGGGCCGGGGGCCGGGCGGCTGATGGCCGATATCGTCACCGGCCAGACCCCGGTGATGGACCCGCATGCGTTCCGGCTGTCGCGGTTCAGCGACGGCAGCAAGGTCTATCTGGACAACGGGTTCTGAGAGGGGAGTTGAATGCGCGTCCCGCCCGGCGTTTACGCCGGGCTGCGCCTGCCTGCCCCTCGGCAGGCGCATTCGCGCCCGCCCAGGCAGGCGCAGCCCTTCGCGATTATGATCAGATGGGGACGCCGCCCCCCTCACATCATCTGATAGCTCACCGGCACGAAACGGAAGCCTTCGCCGCGCGCCTCCACGAAGCCGGCGGCGGGGAAGGGCATGTGATAACCGATCATCGGCACCCGGTCGGCGGCCAGCATGCCCAGCACCTGACGGCGCGCGGCGGTCGCGGCCGCCTTGTCCATGTCGAACCGCACCTCCCATTCCGGATGGGCGAAACTCCAGACATAGTGGTTGGCCAGATCGGCCGTCAGCACCAGCCGCTGGCCCGCGCTTTCCAGGTGGAACGACATATGCCCCGGCGTATGGCCGAAGGTGGCCAGCGCGGTGATCCCCGGCGCCACCTCGCCGCCGTCTTCGAGAAAGGTCATCTTTTCGGCCAGCGGTGTCACGTTCTTCGCCACCAGGTCGCCGACGCGGTTGCCCGCCTCCATCTTCGACCAGAAATCGTACTCCACCCGCCCGGTGACATAGCGGGCATTGGGGAAGGTCGGCGCGCCGTCGGACATCAGCCCGCCGATATGGTCGGGGTGCATATGGGTGATCACCACCACGTCGATCTGATCGGGGCTGACCCCGGCCTCAGCCAGCGCCACGGCGATGCCGCCCTGGCCCAGCCCGGTGTCGAACAGGATCTTCTGCCCGCCCGCCTCGACCAGAGTGGGGGTGAAATAGAACTGGGCGGTGTCGGCAGGGATGAAATTCTGCGCCGACACCTCGGCAAACTCCGCGTCGCTGGCGCCGCCGCCGAAGATCGCCTTGGCACCATCGCGCGGCAGCGTGCCGTCCAGCAGGGTCACCACCGACATCTCGCCAAGGGTGAAGCCGCGGGCGCGGGGCAGGGCGGGCTTGCCCTCTGCGGCCTGGGCCGAGGCGCTGCCGCCGGTGAGCGTAAGGGTTGCGGGAAGGGTGGCGGCACCGGTCAGGGCCGCGCGGCGGGTCAGTCTGATCGTCATGGTCTCACTCCTCGTTGAACACTTTCTCCGAATGTAGCGCAGAAGCGGCTTTTGAACTGTGCATCTTCGCAGATTGCGATGTGAAAATTTGTCGGGACTATAATCGCCGCTGCAACGTCGCAGGGACGGGGGCGGCGCGGCGGGCTCAGACGAAACGCGGCCCCAGCTCCGAGGGATCGGCATCGACCCGCCAGAACTCCGCCGCCTCCGGCGGGCAGGCCGCCAGCGCCCGCTCGAAATCCGCCGGCAGCACCGCGCGGCGCAGCGCCCAGGCGGTGGCCTCGATGGCGTTGTCCGGCGTCAGGTTGTGATGCGGCCGCAGCGCCTGCGCCTCCCGCGTCATCTCGTCGAGGGGGCCGAAGGGCAGGACCGGCTCGGAAACATCCCAGTCGGCCACGAAGATCGCCCGCGGCACCGCTGGCAGCATGGTGGCAAAGCGCAGCCCCTGCTGCACGCTCAGCCGCCGCCGGAACACCAGCAACACGCCCTGGATCGCGGTATAGGCGCTGTTGTCGGAGACCAGCCCCATCCCCTCCTTCGCATCGTCGAGAATGCCGCGCCAGTCGCGGCTGGCATGGCGATAGGCATGTGGCATCGGCATCGGCGCTCTCCCTTCGCGGCAACCCTGCCACGGCGCTGGCAACTGGACAATTCCCGGCACCTGTGAGAAATGGCCGGGCAACAGGAGACTCCCATGACCACCACCCGTTTTGCCCCGTCGCCCACCGGATACATCCATGTCGGCAACCTGCGCACGGCGCTGATGAACTACCTGATCGCCCGCAAGGCCGGCGGTACCTTCATCCTGCGCATCGACGACACCGACCAGGAACGCTCGAAACAGGAATATATCGACGGCATCCAGCAGGATCTGGAATGGCTGGGGATCACCTGGGACCGGATCGAGTATCAGTCCAAACGGCTGGACCGCTATGCCGAGGCCGCCGACCGGCTGCGCGAGATGGGCCGGTTCTACGAGGCGTTCGAGACGCCGACCGAGCTGGACCTCAAGCGCAAGAAACAACTCAACATGGGCAAGCCGCCGGTCTACGACCGCGCCGCGCTGAGCCTGTCTGACGCCGAGAAAGAGGCGCTGCGCGCCGAGCGCGGCAACGGCGTCTGGCGGTTCAAGCTGGACCATGAACGGATCGAATGGGCCGACGGCATCCTCGGGGACATCTCCATCGACGCCGCCAGCGTCTCCGACCCGGTGCTGATCCGCGGCGACGGGCAGGTTCTGTACACTCTGGCCTCCGTTGTGGACGATACCGAGATGGGGGTGACCAACGTCGTGCGCGGCGCCGACCACGTGACCAACACCGCCACCCAGATCCAGATCATCGAGGCGCTGGGCGGCAACGTGCCGCGCTTCGCCCACCACTCGCTGCTGACCGGCCCGCAGGGCGAGGCGCTGTCGAAACGCCTCGGCACGCTCTCCCTGCGCGATCTGCGTGAACAGGGGGTGAAACCGATGGCGCTGCTGAGCCTGATGGCGCGGCTCGGCTCGTCGGACCCGGTGGAACTGCGCAGCAGCATGGACGAACTGATCGAAGGCTTCGACATCACCCGCTTCGGCGCGGCGCCGACCAAGTTCGACGTCAATGACCTGTTCCCGCTGACCGCGCGGCACCTGCAATCCCTGCCGCTGGAGGCCGTGCGCGCCGAGGTCGACGCGCTGGGTGTGCCCGCCGATCTGGCCGAGCCGTTCTGGCTGATGGCGCGGGAGAACATCACCACGCTCAATGACCTCGAAGGTTGGTGGACCCTCTGCCGCGACGGCGCCGAGCCGCTGATCGCCGACGAGGACAAGGAGTTCATCGCCCGGGCGATGGAGCTGCTGCCCGAGGGGCCGCTCGACGGCGAGTCCTGGAGCAAATGGACGGCCGCGGTGAAAGAGGCCACGGGGCGCAAGGGCAAGGGCCTGTTCATGCCGCTGCGCAAGGCGCTGACGGGCATGGAACGCGGGCCGGAAATGGCCGCGCTGCTGCCGCTGCTGCAGAAACTGCCGGGGCGCGGCTGATCCGCGCCCGGACGCCGGGCCTCAAACCGTGGCGTCACCGGAGGTGATATCTTCACCAAGAAGAAAGGGGCGGGGGCCGGCATGGCCCCCTTCGATCAGGCCGTTTCGATGATCCGCGCGCCGAGCGCCTTGAGCCGGTCGTCGACAAAACCGGTTTCCTCCGGGCGGAGCTGCTGGTTGCGCGGATAGCGCGGCGCTGCCCGGTCGTTGAGGATCGGCGCGTCCCAGCCGTCGGTGGTGGCAAAGAAGCGGTGGGCGCCCTCTTCGCCGAATTCGCGCAGGTAGCCCTGCACCACCACGTCGAGATAACTCATCAGGATCGGATAGGCGCGGCTGGGGTCCTGGTGGCGGTGCTCGGGCACCGCGTAGACCGCGATCTCGATCTCGTGGCGGACGAAATGGGTGATCTGCTCGGTCGCCGGCACCCTGTCATAGGCCCATTCGCGTTCATCGAGCTTGGCCCAGTCGCCGCCGGGGACATGGGCGATCATCCCTTCGATTTCGGTCTCCGGGTCGGGGATCGCGGTCAGGAAGGCCACCTCGCGCAAGTCGGTATGCCGCCAGGCCCGCCGCCAGCCCTTCAGCCGCGCCGGGCGCGGGTCGGAGAAATCATGGGTGGCGGAATTGACCAGGCTGCCGTAGCCGAAGAAATAGGGATCTGCCATGCGGAGGCCTCCGGGTTGCTGCGGTTGCGCGATTGATGTATGTCAAACCGCCTTTTTAAAAAAGGTGCAATAAGCGGTCATCGCCATTCCAGAGAGGAAAAGCACGTGCGCATCACGAAACGGACCAATATCGCCATTCGCGTTTTGATGTACTGCGCCGCGCATGAGGATCGGCTGGTCACAAAAGCCGAAATCGCGGATTGCTGCAACGTGTCGGAAAACCACCTGGCGCAGGTGATCAACCAGTTGAGCCAGCTCGATTATCTGCGCACCCAGCGCGGCCGCAACGGCGGTATGAGCCTGGCACGCCCGGCCCAGCAGATCCGTATCGGCGAGGTGTTTCGCCTGCTTGAGGGCGGGCTGCCGCTGGCCGAATGTTTTGCCGATGCCGATAACACCTGCCCGCTGGTCTCGGCCTGCCGGCTGCGGCTGGCGCTGATCGACGCCGCACAGGCCTTTTATGCCTCGCTGGATGAAATCACGCTGGATGCGCTGATCTGTGACAACCTCGATCTGATGAAACTGCTTCAGCCGGTCACCTGCGACCGCTGAGGCGCCGGCGCACAAGCTTCCAAGCCATTCCCCCTGCGCCGCTTGCTCTGTGGGGTTCGCCCCAAGCGCTCACTCCCGCCCGCGCAGCACCTGCGCCGGACGTGCCGCCAGCGGTCGCCAGGCAAACAGCAGACCGGCCGCCAGCGTCGCCAGGATCCCGCCCAGCACGATGGCGATGGCGGCGGGCCAGATTACGGTGAACTCGGTGTCCAGCACCCGGCGGCTTACCGCCCAGGCCCCGGCGATCCCGGCACCCAGCGCCACCGATCCCGCCGCCGCGCCCAGAAACGCACTGCGCAGCGCGAAGCTGACCAGGATGCGCCGCCGCGCCGCGCCCAGCGTTTTCAGCACCGCCGCCTCGTAGGTGCGCGCGCCGACGCCCGCCGCCGCGGCGCCGATCAGCACCAGGAACCCGGTCAGCAGCGAAATACCCGCGCCCCAGGAGGTGGCGGCGGCGATCCCCGCCAGCACACCCGACACCCGGTCGATCGCATCGCGCACCCGGATCGCGGTGATATTGGGGAACATTTCCGCCAGATCGCGCAGGATCGCCGCCTCCGCCTGCGGCTTGGCATAGACGGTGGCGATGAACGTATGCGGTGCGCCGGCCAGCGCGGCGGGGTTCATCGTCAGGATGAAGCCCATCCCGGCGGTGGAGAAATCGACCTCGCGAAAGCTGCTGATCGTGGCGGTGATATCGCGGCCCAGCACGTTGACCGTCATCGTGTCGCCCAGGCTGAGGCCCATCTCGGCGGCCTCCTCGGCGGCAAAGCTGATCTGCGGCGGGCCGGTGTAGCCCTCGGGCCACCATTGCCCGGCGGTGATCCGGGTCCTGACGCCGGGCACCTCCGCATAAGTCACGCCGCGGTCGCCGCGCAGGACCCAGTGTTCGCCCGCCACCTCGCGCGCCGGTTCGCCGTTGATCCGGGTGATCACCCCGCGCAGCATCGGCGCGGTCTCGATCCGGCTGACCGCCGGGTCGTTTTGCAGCCGCTGCAGGAACCCGGGCATCTGGTCCTTCTGGATGTCGACGAAGAAATAGGACGGCGCCACATCGGGCAGGTTGCCCGAGATCGCGTTGCGCAGGTTGCCGTCGATCTGTCCCACCGCCGACAGCACCGACAGCCCGAGCCCCAGCGAGAGGACAACCGAGGCCGCCCCCTCCTGCCGCGATCCGATCGCAGCCAGCGCCCAGCGCAGGGCAGGCCGCCCACGGGCCGCGCGTCCGCCACGCCGGGCGAGGTCGCGCATCAGCAGCGCCGCCAGCGCCAGCAGCGCCAGCGCGGCGGCGATGCCGCCCGCGGTCCAGAGGGTCAGCCGCAGGGTACCGCTGAACCAGGCCGCCAGCCCGACCAGCAGCGCCAGCGCCACGGCGATCACCGCCAGGTAACGGGCCCCGGGCAGCAGCCGCGCCCCCGACAGCGCCTCGCGGAACAGCGTCGCCGCGCGCACCTCCTCGGTGCGGGCCAGCGGCCAGAGGGTGAAGACCAGCGCGGTGAGCAGCCCGTAGAGCGCGGCCTCCGCCAGCGGCTGGGGATAGAGGGTGAAGATCGCGGGCACCGGCAGCTGCGCCCCGATCAGCGGCCCCAGCAGCATCGGCAGCAGCCCGCCCAGCGTCAGCCCCAACACGATGCCCAGAAGCGCCAGCGCGCCGATCTGCAGGAAATAGGTCTGAAAGATGGTGGCGCGGTCGGCGCCCAGCGTGCGCAGCGTGGCGATCACCGCCGTCTTGCCCGCGAGATAGGCGCGCACCGCCGCCGAGACGCCGACACCGCCCACCGCAAGGCCGGAGAGGCCGACCAGCACCAGAAACGCCCCCAGCCGCTCGACGAATTGCGCCACGCCCGGCGCGCCGTTGCGGGCATCGCGCCAGCGCATGCCGGCGGTTTCGAACCGCGCCTTGGCCACCTGCGACAGCGCCGCCAGATCGGTGCCCTCGGGCAGGTCGAGCCGGTATTTGCTGGAATAGAGTGTGCCGGGTGCCAGCAGGCCGGAATTGGCCAGAGCCGGGGTGGCGACGATGGTGCGGGGGCCGAGCGAGAAGCCCGCCCCGGCGCTGTCGGGTTCGCGGGTCAGCGCCGCCATCAGAACGAAGTCCTGGGTGCCCAGCCTGAACCGGCCCCCGGGCGCCAGCCCCAGCCGGTCGATCAAGACCCGCTCCATCACCGCGCCGGGCAACCCGTCGTCGCCCGCCAGCGCCTGCGCGAGCGGCATGTCGGGGGCGAGCTGCACCCGGCCCACCAGCGGATAGGCGTCGTCCACCGCCTTCACCTGGGTCAGCGCGCGGTCGGTCTGTCCGTCCCGCGTCACCACGGCCATGGAGCGGAAATCGACGATTTCCGAGACGCGGTCTGTCGCCCCGGCCATCCAGTCACGCTCCTCCGCGGAGGCGAAGCGATAGGTGAAATCCATCTCCGCATCGCCGCCCAGCAGCGCCGCACCCTCGCGCGCCAGCCCTGCCTCGATGGCGGAGCGCACCGAGCCGACGGCAGCAATCGCCGCCACCCCCAGCGTGAGGCAGGCGAGAAAGATGCCGAAGCCGCGCAGGCCGCCGCGCAGCTCCCTCCGGGCGAAACGGGCGGCGAGCCGCAGGCTCATTCCGCCGCGTCCTGTGCCGCATCGGACGCGATGCGCCCGTCACGCAGCCGGATCACCCGGTCGCAGCGTGCGGCCAGCTCCGGCGCATGGGTGACCAGCACCAGCGTCGCGCCGTGGCGGTCCCGCAGCTCGAACAGCATGTCCATGATCGCCCGCCCGTTCGCCTCGTCGAGGTTGCCGGTGGGCTCGTCGGCCAGCAGGATCTGCGGCCGCGGCGCGGCGGCGCGCGCCAGTGCCACCCGCTGCTGCTCGCCGCCCGACAGCTCCGAGGGGTAATGCCCGGCGCGGGCGCCCAGCCCCACAGCCTCCAGCTCGGCCTCGGCGCGGGCAAAGGCGTCGCGGTGACCGGCCAGCTCCAGCGGCGTCGCCACGTTTTCCAGCGCGGTCATCGTCGGGATCAGGTGAAACGACTGGAACACCACCCCCATGTGATCGCGCCGGAACCGCGCCAGCGCATCCTCGCCCATCGCCGTAAGGTCATGACCCAGGGCCATCACGCTGCCGCCGGTGGCCTGCTCCAGCCCGCCCATCAGCATCAGCAGCGAGGATTTGCCGGAGCCGGAGGGGCCGATCAGCCCCAGCGTCTCGCCCGGGGCCACGTCAAGCGTGATTCCGTGCAGGATATCCACCCGCCCGGCATTGCCATTCAGCGACAAAGCAGCATCTTTGAGGGAAAGCACGGGGTCGGTCATGGGCCATCCTGTTGAACGTGTCTTATCGGATATGGAGCGCGGGGCGTGATGCGCAAGTTCTTCCTGGGATTGATGTTTTGCCTCTGTGCCCCGTTTGGCGTCCCCGGGGCCATGGCCGCGGAGGTGACCATCGCCGCGCTGGGCGACAGCCTGACGCAGGGGTACGGGCTGCCGGAGTGGGAGGGCTTCGTGCCGCAAATGCGGGGCTGGCTGGCCGATCACGGTGCCGATGTCCGGCTGATCAATGCGGGCGTTTCCGGCGACACGACGGCCGGGGGCGCCGCGCGGGTGGGCTGGACCCTGACGCCGGACGTGGATGCGATGATCGTGGCGCTGGGCGGCAACGACCTGCTGCGCGGGATCGCGCCGGAGGTGGCGCGCGCCAATCTGGAGGCCATCCTGCAGGCGGCGCGGGAGGCGGAGGTCGCGGTGCTGCTGATCGGCATGCAGGCGCCGGGCAACTACGGCCCGGATTACAAGGCGGCCTTCGATGCGATCTACCCCGATCTGGCGGCGCAATATGGCACACTTTATGCCGAAAGCTTCTTTGCCGGGCTGGAAGGGCTGCGCAAGGATCCGGCCGCGCTGGGCCGCTACATGCAGGACGACGGCATCCACCCCAGCGCAGAGGGTGTGGAGAAGATCGTCGCGGGCCTGGGGCCGAAGGTGCTGGAGCTGGTGGCGCGGGCAGGGCAGGAGTGACGCCTCGCGTTTCTCTCGGGGCGGCGGAAAGGTGCCCGAAAAACACGTGTCCTAAACCCGGCACACTCCCCTCCGATCATGGCCCGAGCACGGCTCGTTCTGCGGCTCACACGGCGCGATGCGCGGGCGGGACGGCGGTGCCAAAGAAAAACCCCCTCCCGGCCAGGGCCGGAAGGGGGCAAATTCCTGTCTCCGGCCGGGGCCGGAGCGGTCAGGCTTACGCCAGCGCCAGGTTGACAGCCGACTCGCGGCCATCACGGCCGGCTTCGATGTCGAAGGTCACTTTCTGGTTGTCGGCCAGGCCGGTCAGGCCCGAACGCTCAACAGCCGAGATGTGCACGAACACATCTTTGCCGCCCGATTCCGGTGCGATAAAGCCGTAGCCTTTGGTGGTGTTGAACCATTTGACGGTGCCATTTGCCATCGTCGTTTCTCCTATACATATCTGCCCGCGGAATGCGGCAGCTCGGCTCGGTCGTAGCAAGATCGAAGACTGAGCCTTGGTAGAGGAGCAGTAGGGTCGATAGCGTAACGTTGCGATTCCTACATGGCGGTTCCCGGGATTCGGCGCAAGGGGCGAAACTTCGAATTTTCCCGGGCCGTTATTCCCAGGCATCAAGTCTCAAAAGCTGACCGTAGGACAGGGTTCGCGGGATCACCCCGTCGTCGCCGCGGCGAAAATCGGGGTCCTGAGGCAGGCAACCGGGGCCGCACAGCTGCACCGCCAGCATCGCCCGGCTGTCGATATACCAAAGGCGCCCGCCCGGCGTTGCGACATAGCCGTTCACCCCCTCGCGCCGGTCGCTGCGCATGTCCAGCGCGGTTGGAAACTCCGCCGGGATCGAGGGGTCGTAGGCCCCGTGAGTATGCAGCGAGGCAATCAGAGTGAAACCGGCCCCGGGGCTCTGCGGCGTGCAACCGTTGTGATGGCCGCGCAGGATCTTGGTGAAGCCGAGGCTGCCGTCCGGCCGCCGCCCCAGGTAGCCGCAATATTCATAGCGCGCGGCAAAGGACAGGTGCTGGATCGGCGCCAGCCGCGCCTTGAGCATCGTCACCTGCTCCGGCGGCGGCGGGCTGTAGGCGGGCAGCGGCTCCATCAGCGCAGCCAGCGCGAAGAAAAGGACAGACAGCATCACAGGGCGGCCCCGGTCACAGCCGCAGGCCGAGCCGCGCGGCGGCCAGCGTCACCGCGGCATAGAGCACCACGGTCAGCAGGCATCCCGCCGCCAGCGCCGGCCAGAACCCCCAGCCGCGCATCAGCAGCGCCGGGATCAGCAGGAACATCGGCAAGCTGGGCAGCACATACCAGAAGGTCGCCCGGGCAAGATCGGCCATGTTCTCGGCATCCGGCTTGTCGTGCCATAGCCAGATCATTCCCAGCACCGAAACGATCGGCAGCGAGGCGATCAGCCCGCCCAGCCCCGGCGCACGCTTGGATACTTCGGAGACGACGGCGATAAGGACGCCGGAAATCAGTGCTTTGACGATCAGATAGCCCATACCGCCATCCTGCCGCAGGAGCGGGCGCGGGGGCAAGCGCGCTCCCCCGCACTTGCGGAGGCGCGCCGATCCACCCATATGATTTCCCGAATGTGTTTTCGCGAAAGGACGCTCAGATGGCGGGCAAGAAACTGACCTGTTTGGACTGCGGCCAGCTCAACCGCGTGCCGGAGGAGAAACTGGCGGCGAACCCGAAATGCGGCACCTGCGGCGCGCCGCTGATGTCGGGCAAGGCGGTAGAGGTCGATGCGGCCACGCTGGCCAAGGCGGCCAAGAACGACGACGTGCCGCTGGTGGCCGATTTCTGGGCGCCCTGGTGCGGCCCCTGCCGGATGATGGCGCCGGAGTTCTCCAAGGCGGCGCAGACGCTGCAAGGGCGGGCGCGGCTGGTGAAGCTCAATACCGAGGACCACCAGGCGGCGGGCATGAAATACGGCATCCGCGGCATCCCGACCATGGTGGAGTTTGCCGGCGGCCGCGAGGTCAAGCGCCAGTCCGGCGCCATGCGCGAGCCGCAGATCGTCAGCTGGATCGGCGCCTGAGCGCCATTCGCACCCTCATGACACATTGACGGGCCCGGGCGACCGGGCCCAGTCTGGCGCCATGATCAGGGGCGTTCTCCTCGACCTGTCCGGCGTGCTCTACGCCGGTGACACGGCGCTGCCCGGCGCGGCAGAGGCCGTGACGCGGCTGCGCGACAGCGGCTTGCCGCTGCGTTTCCTCACCAATTCCACCCGCACACCCAAGGCCAGCCTGCTGGACAGGCTTGCGGGTTTTGGTATCGCGCTTGATCCGGACGAGCTTTTCACCCCCGCCCGGGCCGCCCGCGACCGGCTGGCGGCGGAGGGCTGGGCGCCGCATCTGCTGGTGCATCCTGACCTCGAAGGTGAATTCGCCGATTGCGCCACCGATGGTCCGCCCGCACTGGTCCTCGGCGATGCCGGCACCGGCTTTTCCTATGACGCGCTCAACGCCGCCTTCCGCGTGCTGGCCGAGGGCGCCCCCTTCCTCGCGCTGGCGGCCAACCGGGTGTTCCTCGATGCCGACGGCAAGCTCAGCCTTGACGCCGGGGCCTTCGTCGCCGCGCTCGAATTTGCCAGCGGTACCAAAGCCGAAGTGCTGGGCAAACCGGCGCCCGGCTATTTCCGCGCCGCGGCCGACAGCATGGGGCTGGACCTCGCCGAAGTGGCGATGGTCGGCGACGATGCGGAGGCCGATGTGGCGGGCGCGCTCACCGCCGGAGCCGGGCAGGCGGTGCTGGTGCGCACGGGCAAGTACCAAACGGGTGACGAGACCCGCTTCACCCCCGCGCCGTCTGAGGTGGCCGAGGGCGTTGCGCAGGCCGCCGACTGGCTGCTGGCGCAGGTCAGAAGCTGAGCGTGGTCACCAGCCGCCCGGGCGTCACCGCCACCGTGGTTCCGTCATCCAGCCGCTTGCGCATCCCCCGCAGCATTTTGGTAGATCCCGGAATCCCCGCCTCCGCCGCCGCCTTGTCGGCCTCCGACACCCGGTCGCTTGCGCATTCCCCCGTCACCGTCCAGCGCTGGTAGGAGACCGGCCCGGCCACCGCCCCGGCGATCACCCTTGGCGCCACGTCGTTCGGCCGCACCTGGCCCGAGGCGATCAGCGCCTTGATCGCCTCGGCGATGATCTCGGCGCTTTCCTGAAACTCCATGCCCGCGACCTTGCGCTCCGCCTCGGTGGGCGCGCCGTCGGTCAGGCAATGGCGCGCCACGAACAGCCAGTCATGGACCATATAGGCCGGCGCATAGCCCCAGGGCGCAAACCCGTTGAACATCTGCCCCGCCCGCGGGATCGAGCCGCCGTCGGTATAGATCATCTCCGGCTGGATCACCTCGACCGTGCCCGCCCCCTCGGCCCGCTCCAGCCGCAACGGATCGCGCGGATTGGGCACATAGACGAACCGCCCGTCGCCCGCCCTGCCGCCTTCGCCCACCCACATGACGAACAGCGTACCCTTGAACCGCCCCACCGGGGTGGCGTCGTAATCCACATGGCCGCAGGCGGCGAGGGTCAGGCAGAAGAGCAGGGCGAGGCGCGGCATCGGCGGGTCTCCGGCAGTTTGGGCAACTGTGCCGGAAGAGGGGAGGTGAGGAAAGGGTCTTCCCGTTTGAATTGAACCGGTCCCGCCCTCGCATTTGCGACCGGCCGCCTGTCAGCGGGTCACTGCTGCGCCGCTCCGGGGCGCAGCATGGCCGTCAGGACCTGCGCGAAGAGCGCGGCGAGCAGGGCTGCGACGGCGGCGGAGGTGCCGATCCAGCCAAAGAACCAGAACCGCCCGGCCATCGCATCCTCGGCATAGGAGGCGGCGAATTCGATCCGGCCCCAGGTGGCGGCGGCAAAACCGACGGCGGCGAGGATTGCAAACAGGCCGATCCGCACCTGCCGCGGCACCCCCACGCAGGCGGCGACAAAGGCGACCAGCATCCCGGCCGGGGCGCCGGTCCAGATCACCTGAGCGGCCCACCAGGGATGCGCGCCGAGCGCCAGCGGCAGGCCGGTCAGGGCGGCAAGGGCCATGAGCAGGGCGGCAGGAACAAGCGCGGTGAGATGTAGCATGAGACCCTCCTTCAGTGTCGGGGAGGACTTAGGGCGTGCGCGGGTTGTGCGAAACGGCCCTCACGCAGGGGTGAGACGGCGTGTGGCGCGTCTGACGTGAGGCGGCTTGCGGCGGACCATGCAGCCCCGCTCAGATCTCCCGCCGCGCCGGCACGGCCCACAGCAGCGCCGCCAGGGCCAGCAGCGCGGCGACGGACAGCAGGGGCACCCCGCCGCCCGATGCCAGCGCTTCGACCGTTCCGGGCAGCGCGGTGCCAACGATCACCGCCAGCAGCGGGAGCAGCGCCACGCGATAGCGGCTGCGCGTCTGCACGAAGCTGTAGACGAAGACGAACGTGCCGAACACGAACAGCAAGCCGTCCGGCGCCCGGGTCAGCGACAGCAGGAGCAGCGCCACAGTGACGGTAAAGCCGTGCTTCAACAGCGCCGCCAGCGGCGACGGCGGCGTCAGCAGGCCGCTGCGCCGGTAGCCGACAACGCCGCGCGCGACCAGCTGTTGCGCGACGAAGGTTTCCGGCCCGAGGATGGTTTTCAGCCGGATCAGGAAGGTCGAGACGGCCCGCGACCAGCGCTTGCGCCCGCGCGGGGCGGGGGCGGCGGTGTCGCGCCGGGCGCGCGCGGTTTCCGACATCAGGGTGTCCACCGTCGCGTTGGGCTGCGCGATGTCGCGCCGCGCCACGGCGAGGTTGAAGGCAAAGGTGGTATCCGGCAGCCAGCTGTCGAACAGAAGGCGGCTGCGCAGGCAGAGCGCGCCGATGGCGACCGCGACGATCGCGGCAGGGAACAGGACTGCGCCCGGCGCCTGCTGCGGCAGCATGACAAGGGGGGCCAGCACCGCAACCGGGACCAGCGCGGCATTGTCCACCCGGATGGCAAAGGCAAGGCTGGCGATCACCGCCAGCCAGGGGGCCGTCGCCGTCGTCGGATCCTGCAGCAACAGCGCGAACAGCAACAGCAGCAGCGACAGAAAACTGTCCGGCCAAAGGTGAATGGCCAGCACCGCCCGCTCGACCGACACGATCAGGATCGCCGCGGTGATCAGCGCCGCCCAGCTCCCGTGGCTGTGTTCGACATATCCGGTCGCCAGCGTCGCGGCAGCGATGGCGCAGCAGCCGCTGAACATCCGGCCGCCGCCCACATTCGGCAGGCGGACGGTCCTGTCGAACAGACGCACCAGCCAGCCCTGCAGCGGCACCCGTATCCACAAGGGGTGCGCGCCGCCACCGGCCCCGCCAAAGGCATATTCGGCTTCGTCGCCGACCAGCCGTGACGGCGCCAGCGCGATCAGCGCCGCAAGCTGAAACGCGATGGTCAGACCCAGGGTCAGGAGCGTCACCGGCATCAGGGACAGCATGATCCTGTCTCAACCGGCGCGGAAAAGGCAGGGCAGTGGCAGGCGCGCGGACGCGCCCGCCAAGGAGCTTTCGTGGCTCACCTCGTAAACTTCTTGTACTTCAGCCGCTTGGGCTCCAGCGCGTCCGGACCCAGCCGGCGCTTCTTGTCCTCTTCGTAATCGGTGAAGCCGCCCTCGAACCATTCCACATGGGCCTCGCCCTCGAAGGCCAGCATGTGGGTGCAGATGCGGTCGAGGAAGAAACGGTCGTGCGAGATCACCACCGCGCAGCCGGCGAAATCGACCAGCGCGTCCTCCAGCGCCCGCAGCGTTTCCACGTCCAGGTCGTTGGTCGGTTCGTCGAGCAGGATGACGTTGCCGCCTTCCTTCAGCAGCCGCGCCATATGCACCCGGTTGCGTTCCCCGCCCGACAACAGGCCCACCTTCTTCTGCTGGTCGCCGCCCTTGAAGTTGAAGGCCGAGCAATAGGCGCGGGAGTTCATCTGCGCATCGCCCAGCTCGATCACCTCGGCACCGCCGGAAATAGCCTCCCACACGGTGTCGTCGGCGTTCAGGTCGTCACGGGACTGATCGACATAGGCCAGCTTCACCGTGTCGCCGTATTCCACCGTGCCGGCATCGGGCTCCAGCTGCCCGGTCAGCATGCGGAACAGCGTCGATTTACCGGCGCCGTTGGGGCCGATCACGCCGACGATGCCGCCCGGCGGCAGCGAGAAGGACAGATCCTCGATCAGCTGCTTGTCGCCCATGTGTTTCGACAGATGCTCGACCTCGATCACCTTGGAGCCCAGGCGCGGCCCGTTGGGGATGACAATCTGGGCGCGGGTGATCTTTTCCCGCTCCGACTGGCTGGCCATCTCGTTATAGGCCTGGATCCGCGCCTTGGATTTGGCCTGCCGCGCCTTGGCGCCCTGCCGCATCCAGTCCAGTTCGCGTTCCAGCGTCTTCTGCCGCGCCTTGTCTTCCTTGGCCTCGTGCTCCAGCCGCTTGGCCTTCTGCTCCAGCCAGGCGGAATAGTTGCCCTCGTAGGGGATGCCGCGGCCGCGGTCGAGCTCCAGGATCCAGCCGGTGATGTCATCCAGGAAGTAGCGGTCGTGGGTGACGATCAGGATGGTGCCTTTGTATTCGATCAGGTGCTGTTGCAGCCAGGCGATGGTCTCGGCGTCCAGGTGGTTGGTCGGTTCGTCGAGCAGCAGCATGTCGGGCGCTTCCAGCAGCAGCTTGCACAGCGCCACCCGGCGCTTTTCACCGCCCGAGAGCGAGGCCACGTCGGCATCGTCCGGCGGGCAGCGCAGCGCCTCCATCGAGACATCCACCTGGCTGTCCAGATCCCACAGGTTCTGGCTGTCGATCTCGTCCTGCAGCTTGGCCATCTCCTCGGCGGTCTCGTCCGAGTAGTTCATCGCCAGCTCGTTGTAGCGGTCGAGGATCGCCTTTTTTTCGGCCACGCCCAGCATCACGTTCTCGCGCACGCTGAGGCTTTCGTCGAGCTGCGGCTCCTGCGGCAGGTAGCCGACCTTGGCGCCCTCGGCGGCCCAGGCCTCGCCGGAGTAATCCTTGTCGATCCCGGCCATGATCCGCATCAGGGTGGATTTACCGGCGCCGTTGACGCCGACCACACCGATCTTCACGCCGGGCAGGAAGTTGAGATGGATGTTCTCGAAACACTTCTTGCCCCCGGGGTAGGTCTTCGACACCCCGCTCATGTGATAGACGTATTGATAGGCGGCCATGGGCTACTCCGGCTTGGAAATGGGAAGATCGCGCAATGCGCGCGGTTTGGCCCTAGATAGTGGTCTGCGCCCGCGCGGGCAAGCGCTGTGCACAGGGGCTGTGCGCGGTCTCCGGCCGGTGATCCGGGGAGGGGGCTTGAAATCCGACAAAATTAATCGGAAATAAGGGGCGCGCGCATCCCGGCGCGAAAAGGAGATTTGTCCATGTCCGCAGGCCCCGGCCCCGTTCTTCCCGATCTGAAACGTCCCGCCCGCGGCAAGCCCGGGCCACGGCTGGTGACGGTGACCGCGACCCGGCGGATCAGTCCCAACATGATCCGGCTGACCCTGTCCGGGCCGGACCTGGCCGATGTGCGCCCCAATTGCGAAGGGGCGAACTGCAAGATCATGCTGCCGGCAGAGGGGCAGGGGCGCGACGACTTCGCCCGCCAGCTCAAGGACGGGCCGCGCCCCACAGTGCGGACCTATACCGTGCGCTACTGGCGGCCCGAGGTACTGGAAGTCGACGTGGATTTCGTCGATCACGGCGACGGCGGCCCGGCCAGCGCGTTTGCCAACCGGGCGCAGGTGGGCGATTTCTGCGGCTTCGCCGGGCCGGGGCCGGTGAAACTGTCGGAGTTCGCCGCCGACTGGTACCTGGTCGCCGCCGACATGTCGGCGCTGCCGGTGGCCGCCGCCACGCTGGAGGCGATGCCGCGCGATGCCCGGGGCGTGGCGATCTTCGAGGTGACCCACCCGGACGACCGGCAGCAGATCGACGCGCCGGAGGGGATCGAACAGCGCTGGCTGATCCACCCCGACCCGCACCGGGCCTCGCCGGCGCAGGAGGAGGCGATCCGCGGGCTCGACTGGTTCGAGGGGCGGGTGCAGACCTGCATCGCCGGCGAAAGCGGGGTGATCAAGGCCCTGCGCGCCTACCTGCATCAGGACCGCGGCATTGACCGCGCCGACACCTATATTTCCGGCTATTGGAAGATCGGGCTGGTCGAGGACCAGCACCAGATCGAAAAGCGCAGCGAAAACGCCTGAGCCGCGCATCTCTCCCGGGCCGTTTGCTCTGGACCCGCCCGCGCCGTCCCCCTAGGTTCGCCCGCCAGAGGAGACAGGAATGCGAACCGGATTTCCGCCCGCGCGACGCGGCCAGTCTGTGGGGCTTCTGGGCGGATCGTTCGATCCGGCCCACGCGGGACATGTGCACATCACGCACGAGGCGCTGCGCCGGTTCGGGCTGGACCGGCTGTGGTGGCTGGTCACGCCGGGCAATCCGCTGAAAGAACATGGCCCGGCCCCGCTGGCCGACCGGATGGCGCGGGCGCGGGCGCTGATGCAGCATCCCCGGGTCACTGTCACCGATATCGAGGCACGGCTGGGCACCCGGGCCACCGCCGACACGCTGGCGGCGCTGCGGGCGGCCTATCCCGGGGTGCATTTCGTCTGGCTGATGGGGGCCGATAACCTGGCCCAGTTCCACCGCTGGCAGAACTGGCGCGAGATCATGCAGAGCACCCCGGTCGGCGTGCTGGCGCGGCCGGGCGACCAGATCTCGGCGCGGATGTCGCCGGCGGCGCGGATCTATCGCCGCTCTCGGCTGCCGGCGCAGGCCAGCCACCTGCTGGCGCATGCCGAACCGCCCGCCTGGTGCTTCGTCAACGTGCCGATGGTCGATGTCAGCTCCACCGCGATCCGCGCCAGCGGCGGCTGGCAGGACAACTAGACCGGGAGTGCGGCGTTGCGCCGCCGCACGGGTTCCGGTTTTCCAAAATTCCCCCGCTTGTCTGCCCGCGGCGGCTGCGATTTTATGGCCGCATGAACATGCGGGTGTCACGGCGTTGGATACTGGGCGGCCTGGGCGCGGCGGCGCTGCCGGGGGCGGCCCTGTCGGCGCCGCCGGAAACCTCGCCGCGGCCGCGGATGCGGGCGGCGGATTTCGCCAGGCGCGCCACCGGCGGCGCGGGGGCGGTGATCGCCCGCTTCGGCCTGCCCGGTGCGGTGGCCTGCGCGGTGGCCGATGTCAAAAGCGGCCGGCAACTCGACGCGGTGGGCGCCGCCACCGCCCTGCCGCCCGCCAGCGTGGCCAAGATCCTGACCTCGCTCTACGCGCTCGACCGGCTGGGGGCGAGCCACCGTTTCCTGACCCGGGTGATCGCCACCGGCCCGGTGCAGAACGGCGTTCTGCGGGGCGATCTGGTGCTGGCCGGCGGCGGCGATCCGACGCTGGATACCAATGGGCTGGCCGATCTCGCCGCAAGGATGAAACGCGCCGGCCTGCGCGAGGTGCGCGGCCGGTTTCTGGTCTATGACGGCGCGCTGCCCTACGTGCACAGCATCGACGAGGAGCAGCGGCCGCACCTGGGCTATTCCCCGGCGGTCTCCGGCATCGCGCTGAACTTCAACCGGGTGCATTTCCAGTGGGCGCAGGGCGCCAAGGGTTACTCGGTGGCGATGGACGCGCGCAGCGACCGCTACCGGCCCGAGGTGGCGATGGCGCGGATGCGCGTCGCCAACCGGCAACTGCCGGTCTACACTTATCGTGACCAGGGCGGCATCGACGACTGGACCGTGGCCAGCGGGGCGCTGGGCAAGGGCGGATCGCGCTGGCTGCCGGTGCGCAAGCCGGCAGCCTATGCCGGCGACGTGTTCCGCACCCTGGCCCGCGCGCATGGCATCGCCCTGCGCGCGCCCGAGACCATCCGCAGCCTGCCCGGCGGCACCGAGCTTGGCCGCCAGACCAGCGCGCCTTTGCGCGAGGTCCTGCGGCTGATGCTGAAATACTCCAACAACCTCACCGCCGAAATGGTGGGGATGAGCGCCAGCGCCGCCTCCGGCACGCCGCCCGCCTCGCTGCAGGCCTCGGCCCGGGAGATGAGCCGCTGGGCGGCGGCCAACCTCGGGATGAGCCATACCCATATGGTCGACCATTCCGGGCTGGGCGACAGCTCGCGGATGACAGCGGAGGACCTTGTCACGGCACTTGTTCAGGTGCGCCGGCACGGCGTTCTGCGGCCGTTGCTGAAGCCCTTCCCGATGCGCGACGCCAAGGGACGGCTGATCAAGAACCACCCGATCAAGGTCGACGCCAAGACCGGCACGCTGAACTTCGTCTCCGGCCTCGGCGGCTTCCTGACCGCGCCGGACGGCACCGAGCTGGCCTTTGCGATCTTCACCGCCGATCTGCCGAGCCGGGCGCGCAGCAAGAAGTCCGCGGACGAGATCCCCCGCGGCGCCCGGCCGTGGAACCGCAAGTCGAAACAGTTGCAGCAGAAGCTGATCGAACATTGGGGCGCGGTGCACCGGGGGTGAGGCTCCGCCGAAGGAGAAACGCCTTCGGGCCACTCCTCCCTTCGCCCCACAGAGCAAGCCGCGCAAGCGCCGGGCCGTGGGGTGGCGCTTGCGCGGCGCCCTGTGGGCTTATTCCGCGCATGGAGGATTGACCCGGACGGGGCTCAAACCCGTTTCGGGTCTGTCAGGGCGATGCCTTACTCCGCCGCGGCTTCCAGCTTGTCCTGCGTCTTCGTCTCGAAGTCGCTGGCATCGTGGCGTTCGTGCAACTGGGTTTCCGGCTCGCCGAAGGCACGGTTCACCATCCGCCCCCGCTGCACCGCCGGCCGCGCGTCGATCTCCTTGGCCCAGCGCTGCACGTGCTCATAGGATTCCACGTCGAGGAATTTGCCCGCGCTGTAAAGCCGCCCCAGCGCCAATTGCCCGTACCAGGCCCAGATCGCGATATCGGCGATGGTATAGTCGTCGCCAGTCATGAACCGCCGCTCCGCCAGATTGCGGTTCAGCACGTCCAGCTGGCGCTTGGTCTCCATCGCGAAGCGGTCGATCGGATATTGCCACTTCTCCGGCGCATAGGCATAGAAATGACCGAACCCGCCGCCCAGATAGGGCGCGCTGCCCATCTGCCAGAACAGCCACGACAGCATCTCGGGCCGGTCCTCCGGCGCGCCGAGAAAGGCGCCGAACTTCTCCGCCAGATGCATCAGGATCGCGCCGGATTCGAACACCCGCACCGGTTTGTCGCCGCTGCGGTCCATCAGCGCCGGGATCTTGGAGTTGGGGTTCACCTCGACAAAGCCGGAGCCGAACTGATCGCCGTCGCCGATGTGGATCAGCCAGGCGTCGTATTCGGCGTCCTTGAAACCCGCCGCCAGAAGCTCCTCGAACAGCACCGTCACCTTCACCCCGTTGGGGGTGGCCAGCGAATACAGCTGGAAGGGATGCTCGCCGACCGGCAGCTCCTTGTCATGGGTCGGCCCGGCGATGGGGCGGTTGATGCTGGCGAAACGGCCGCCGCTCTCCTGGTCCCAGGTCCAGACCTCGGGCGGGGTATAGGGGGTGCTGGTCATCTGTTCGCGCTCGCTTTCCTGTTGGTTGGCTTCCTAGCCCCCAGAGGTAAGCCGCAAAAGATGGAAAGCCAACCAAGCGGCCGCTGCACCTGTGCACAGGGCCCCGGGCCCAACCGCACAGGCGGCGGGCGCCCGGGCCTTGTTCAGCGGCGGCGGTCGCGCCGCGCGCTCATCGGCTGGAACGCCACGCCCACATGGGCCTCGCAATAGGGTTTGCCGGGCTGCACCGGCAGGCCGCAGAACCAGAAATCGTCGGTGGCCGGGTCGCCCACCGGCCATTTGCAGGTGCGCTCGGTCAGCTCCATCAGCGTCAGCTTCTTCGCCTTCTTCTCGATCTCGCTGACCTTGGCCAGCGCCTCGGGGCTGATCTCGTTGGCCGAGGGTTGCGGCGGCAGCGGCTGACCGGCGGGAATGATCTGCTTGCGCGCGGGCGGGGTCGGGCGTGCCTCGGCCGCGGCGGCCGGTTTCGGCTCCGGCGCCGGGCGGGCGGCCTCGGGCTTGGGCTCTGCCTTGGGTTTGGGGCTGGGCGCCGCCTTGGCCGTTTCGGCGGGTTTCGCCTTGGCCTCGGCCTTGGCCGGGCTGGCCCCGGTGCTGCGGTTCGACAGGCCCAGACGATGCACCTTGCCGATCACCGCGTTGCGGGTCACGCCGCCCAATTCCTTGGCGATCTGGCTGGCCGACTGGCCTTCGCCCCACATTTTCTTGAGCAGTTCAACGCGCTCGTCTGTCCAGGACATAGTCTGCCTTTCAAAGCTGAAAAGCGGCGCGCGTTCTGGCGGCCGCCTCTAGAATTCCCTACCACCGGATATACTAGTCACTGGAGACCGATATACAAGCCGCGAGCGATTCGCGAATCGGTTTCGCGGGGGCCGCAAAAGCACAGCCGAGGGTCGCGCCCGGCCGCGGGCAAAGGTCCCACCCGGCCAGGAACAAGGCGCGCAGCGCCGCCGGGCCGCGCCCGACCGCCCCCATGGGCGGGCGCTTCCTCACCCTTCGTGCACAGAACTCATGCCCGATGTGGCCGCAGCCATGAAATGACGCTCTCACAGGTCAGAAGCGCCGACCCGCGGCCGGGCGCGGCCCTCTGTTGAGCATTAGCGTGGGCCGCAGGGGTATTCAGGTCATGCGCTGGCGGCGTCTTGACCCTCGCTGCGGGTCGGGCGCTAGTCCATTGGGACCGGTGCCTCCGGCGCCCTCCGCCGCAACCGCGCCTCGCGCCAGGCCAGGGTCAGCGCCCCGGTCAGGATGATCGCCGCGCCCAGCACCGACACCGCCGTCGGCCGTACCCCGAACACCGCGAAATCGTAGCCCGCGGCAAACACCAGCGTGGCATAGTTGAACGGCGCCACGAAGCTGGCATCCGCCCGCGCCACCCCGTTGATGTAGCAGATCTGAGCGCAGGCCATCAGCAAGCCCACCCCCACCAGCGCCCCCCATTGCGCGGGCGTCGGCGCCTGCCACACCGGGATCACCGCCGCGCTGGCGATACAGACGCCGATCATGTTGTTGATCAGCAGCACCTGCAGCATCCGCTCGCGCCCCGCCAGCTTCTTGATGAAGATCAGCTCCATCCCCATCGCCAGCGCCGCTCCCAGCGCCATCAGCGCGGCGGGCTGAAAACTCGCCGGGGTCGGGCGCAGCAGGATCAGCGCGCCGAAAATCGCAATCCCCGCCGCGCCCCAGCGCACCCGCCCCACCGTCTCGCCCAGCAGCGGGATCGCCAGCAGCATTGCGAACACCGGGTTCATGAAGCTCAGCGCGGTGGCATCCGACATCGGGATGAAGGCGACCGATGCAAACAGCAGCGTGGCCGAGGCCCAGCCGGCCCCGGTCCGCCCCAGGTGCAGCCGCCAATGCACCCGCTCGATCCGTGGCCGCAGCACCAGCGCGCCGCTGCCGAACAGCGTCAGCGCGAACAGAAACCGCCCGTGACTGATCTGCAGGGGATTCAGTGGCGGTCCGAAGGTATCGGTGCCCAGCGTCTTGGCAAACAGGGTCGAGCCCGCGATGAACGCGGTCGCGGCCAGGATGAACGACGCCGCCAGCGCCGGGTTCTGTGCCTTGGGTTCGAACATGGCAAACCGTTGCGCCGGGCCGCGGGGCGATGCAAGCGCAAAAGCCGCATCCGACGCCCTGCCACTTATTTGGGCTTCCCTTTCGCGCCGCCGCGGGCTAAAGCCGCCGCATGATCAAACGCCGCCATATCGCCGCATCGCGACGCCGACGCACCTTCGCGTAACGGCCCCGTTCGATCTTTGCGCCACACATCCGGCGCTCCCCTCTCTCAAATCGTTGACGAAACCGCCCAAGCTGGGGCAATCCCTTGGGCTCATGATACCCTTGAAAGGAGGATCCGATGATCCCGTCCGTTCTGCCGACCTATTCCCGCGCGCCGCTGAGCTTTGTCAAAGGCGAAGGCTCCTGGCTGATCGAGGCGGATGGCCGACGCTTTCTCGATCTCGGATCCGGCATTGCGGTGAACGCGCTGGGCCATGCCCATCCCGCGCTGGTCAAGGCGCTGACCGATCAGGCGCAGAACCTCTGGCACGTCTCCAACCTCTATAACATCCCGCAGCAGCAGGCGCTGGCCGACAAGCTGGTCGAGGCGACCTTCGCCGATACCGTCTTTTTCACCAACTCCGGCACCGAGGCCTGCGAACTGGCGGTCAAGATGGCGCGGAAATACTGGTACGACAAAGGCCAGCCCGAGAAGACCGATATCATCGCCTTCTCCGGCTCCTTCCACGGCCGCTCCTCGGCGGGCATCGCCGCCGCCGGCACCGAGAAGATGACCAAGGGCTTCGGCCCGCTGCTGCCCGGCTTCAAGCACCTGGAGTGGCGCGACTTCGACGGGCTCAAGGCGGCGATCGACGACAACACCGCCGCCGTGCTGCTGGAGCCGATCCAGGGCGAGGGCGGCATCCGCCCGCTGCCCGATGACGAGCTCAAGGCGATCCGCGCGCTCTGCGACGAGATGGGCTGCCTGCTGATCCTCGACGAGGTGCAATGCGGCGTCGGCCGGACCGGGCGGCTCTTCGCCCATGAATGGGCCGGGATCGTGCCCGACATCATGATGGTCGCCAAGGGCATCGGCGGCGGCTTCCCCCTCGGCGCGGTGCTCGCCAGCGAAGAGGCGGCCTCCGGCATGACCGCGGGCACCCACGGCTCCACCTACGGCGGCAACCCGCTGGGCTGCGCTGTTGGCTGCGCGGTGATGGATCAGATCAACACGCCCGAGTTCCTCGACGCGGTGAACCGCAAGGCAGGCCTCTTCCGGCAGAAGCTCGAAGGGTTGGTCGCCGCCCATCCGGAGGTGTTCGAAGAGGTCCGCGGCTCCGGCCTGATGCTGGGCCTGAAATGCAAGGCGCCCAATACGGACGTGGTCGCCGCCGGCTACGACAACCTGGTGATCACCGTGCCCGCGGCCGACAACGTTATCCGCCTGCTGCCGCCGCTCACCCTCAGCGAGGAGGAGATCGCCGAGGCGCTCACCCGCCTCGATGCCGCCGCTTCCCAGATCGAAACCGCCTGACCGCTCTTTACAAATCCTGTGCCGGCCGGTGGACTTATCCACAGTGGCCGGCCCGAAAAGAAGAAAAAACATGAATCACTTTCTGGATATCCACAAAACCGACCCTGCCGACCTCAGGGCGATGATCGACAAGGCGGGCGCGATCAAACAGGCCCGTGCCGGCCGCCCCAAGGCCGCCCCCGACGACGACCAGCCGCTGGCCGGCCGCATGGTCGCGCTGATCTTCGAGAAACCCTCGACCCGGACCCGCGTCTCCTTCGACGTCGGCGTGCGCCAGATGGGCGGGCAGAGCATGGTGCTGTCGGGCAGCGACATGCAGCTGGGCCATGGCGAGACCATCGCCGACACCGCCCGCGTGCTCAGCCGCTATGTCGACCTGATCATGATCCGGACCTTCGACGAAAGCGTGCTGATCGAGATGGCCGAATACGCCGACGTGCCGGTGATCAACGGGCTGACCGACCGCACCCACCCCTGCCAGATCATGGCCGACATCCTCACCTATGAGGAGCACCGCGGCCCGATCGCAGGCAAAAAGGTGGTCTGGGCCGGCGACGGCAACAACGTCTGCGCCTCCTTCCTGCATGCGGCCGGGCAGTTCGGCTTCGACCTGACCTTCACCGGCCCGCCGCAGCTCGACCCGGAGGACGAATTCATCGGCCTGGCGCGCAAGGCGGGCAGCAAGGTGGTGATCGAACGCGACGCCGTCAAGGCCGTCGAGGGCGCCGATCTGGTGGTCGCCGACACCTGGGTCTCGATGCACGACAGCCAGTCCTCCAAGGAGCGGCGCCACAACATGCTGCGCCCCTATCAGGTCAACGCCGAGCTGATGCAGCACGCCAAACCGGATGCGCTCTTCATGCACTGCCTGCCCGCACACCGGGAGGAGGAGGTCACTTCGGAGGTGATGGACGGGCCGCAGTCGGTGATCTTCGACGAGGCGGAAAACCGGCTGCACGCGCAAAAGGCGGTGATGCGCTGGTGCCTGGGGGTGTGAGCGACACCTTCCCCTCTTTAGGAGGATCTTTCAGATAGACGAGGCGCCCCGCCCGCGAGGCCGGGGCGCTTTTTTGCTCTCAATCCGGGCTGTTGCCCCTCCCGAGCGCGCCAAACGTCGTGACAACATGCCGCCCGGAACAAGGCGCGCAGCGCCGCCGGGCAGCGCCCGACCGCCCTCATGGGCGGGCGCTTCTCTGGCCGTCGCGCTCAGAACATACGCCCGACGTGGCGGCGACCATAAAGGGACGCTCTCACAGCTTGGGAGCGCCCACCCGCGGTCCGGCGCGGCCCTGTGTCGTGTGTTATATTTGACGGGTGCCACGGTCCAACCGGCACCACCCCCGGGCAATCTGCCCCCGGGGGTTGGTCCCGCCCGCATCCCCGCGGTATGTCTGTCCCGACACGGACGCAGGAGGCGGACAGGATGACCGAAGGACACATCGTCATCGCCGGCGCGGGGGCCGTCGGGTGCCTGATCGGCGGCCTGCTGGCCGCGGGCGGCCATGCCGTCACCCTGCTGGGCCGTCCCCGCATGCTCGACCCGGTCCGCGCCGCCGGGCTGCGGCTTACCGATTTCGCCGGGCTGGAGGTCAACGTCGCCCCCGCCGCGCTGGAGCTGCGCGAAACGCCCGCCTGTATGGAAACCGCCGCGCTGGTGCTGGTCACCGTCAAGGGCGGCGCCACGGCAGCGGTGGCGGCAGAGATCGCCGCCCATGCGCCGCCGCAAGCCCCGGTGATCAGCCTGCAAAACGGCCTCGGCAACGCCGACATCCTGCGCGCGGCGCTGCCCGGCCGCGACGTGCGCGCCGGTATGGTCCCCTTCAACGTGGTGCCCACCGGGCCCGGCCACTGGCACCGCGCCACCAGCGGCGACATCGTGATCGGGGCCGGGCCGGGCGATCTGGCCGCAACGCTCTCCGTTCCCGGCCTCACGGTGACAGAGGATGCCGAAATCACTGCAATTCAATGGGGTAAGTTGCTGTTAAATCTCAACAATGCGCTCAACGCGCTCTCCGGCCGCGCGCTGCGCGATCAGCTGATGTCCCGCGACTGGCGGCGGCTGATGGCCGACCAGATGGCCGAGGCGCTGGGCGTGCTCAGGGCCGCCGGCATCGCGGTGAAATCCACCGCCCCTCTGCCCGCTTGGACGATCCCGCATATCCTGCGGCTGCCGACACCGCTGTTTTCCCGCATCGCCGCGCAGATGCTCACCATCGACCCCAGCGCGCGCACTTCGATGGCCTATGACGTGCGGGCGGGCAGGGCGACCGAGATCGACCAGCTACAGGGGGTGATCGTGGACCTGGCCGCAAAACGGGGAGTTTCGGCCCCGATCTGTACAAAGGTCGCCGAGCGGGTTCGCCACGTCACCGAAACCGGCACCACCGACCCGCGCCTGAGCCCGGACGACCTGCGCCCCTGATCGAACCGACCGCCGGGCGCGCTCCGTCCGGCCTTACCCGCGCCGCTTCGCCCGCAGGGTCGGATCGGCCTGCGTCGGGTCCTCCGGCCAGGGGTGCTTGGGGTATTGCGCCCGCATGTCCTTGCGCACATCCGCATAGGACCCCGCCCAGAACCCTGGCAGATCGCGGGTCACCTGCACCGGCCGCTGTGCCGGCGACAAAAGCGTGATCTTCAGCGGCACGCCGCCGCTCTTGGGGTGCTCGGTCACCCCGAACAGCTCCTGCAGCCGAACCGAGATCTCCGGCCCCTCGCCGCCATAGTCGATCGGCACCTTGCGCCCCAGCGGCGTGGTGAACGCGGGCGGCGCGCTGCGGTCCAGCTCCTGTTGCTGTTCCCAGCTCAGCGCCGCCTTCAGCGCGGGCAGGGGATCGAACCGCTTCCATTCCTCGCCGGTGCGCACATTGCCCAGCATAGGCAGCAGCCAGTCCTCAAGGCTCCGCATCAGCCCCTCGGCGGAGAAATCGGGCAGGTCGGCGCCTTCGGCCCGCACCAGCTCCACCCGCGCCGCCAGCCGCGCCGCGGCCCCTTCCAGCCGCAGGCCCAGATCGCGCACCCCGTCCAGCATGGCGCGCGCCACCGCCTCCGGCGGCACGTCCTTCCAAACCCGGTCATCCAGCGTGATCGCCCCGAAGCGTTCCTGCTTGCGCGCCACCACCCGCCGCTCCCGCTTCGACCACTCGCAGAGATCCACCCAACCGATCTGATGCGCGAACAGTTCCCGTATCTCCCGTTCGGAGATCTGCGCCGCCATCCGCACCTTGGCCTCGCGCGGATCGCCGTCGAGATCGGTCGCCACCACGAAGGGCGCGCTGGCCAGCCCGTCACCGGGCGCCATCACCGCGCCCTTGCCGCCCGAGAGCACATAGCGCGGCGCATCCCCCTTGCGCCGCTGGCCGATGCGGTCGGGATAGGCGAGCGCGGCCATCGCCGCCGCCGACAAGCCGGGCAGTTCGGCCGGTTTCGCCCGGCCGCGCAGCCGCCTGGTCTCCGCCCTGATCTGCTCCAGCGCCGGGCGCAGCACCTGATAGGGCCGCTCGCGGCTGAAGCGGCCCAGATCGCGCAGCGCCTCCAGCCGCAGCGTCAGGTCGCAGGGCGCCCCCCGCAGCGGATCGCGCGCCTCGATCAGCGCCGCCAGCGGCGCCGCCTCCGGCCCCGCCAGCACCAGCATATGGGCGACGCGGGGATGCAGCGGCAGAGCCGAGAGCTTGCGGCCATGTCCTGTGATCAGCCCCTTGGGATCCAGCGCCCCCAGCATCGTCAGCAACGCCCGCGCCTCTGCCAGAGCGCCCGCAGGTGGCGGGGTGAGAAACGCCAGATCGCTCTCGGATGCACCCCAGAGCGCCAGCTCCAGCGCCAGCCCGGTGAGGTCCGCCGCCTCGATCTCCGCCGGCGGAAACGCCGCCAGCGCGCCTTCCTCGCCGCGGGTCCAGAGGCGGTAACAGGTCCCTTCGGCCACCCGGCCGGCGCGGCCCATCCGCTGGGTCGCCTCGGCGCGGGTCACTTTCTCGGTCACCAGCCGCGACATGCCGGAGCCGGGATCGAACCGCGCCCGCCGGGCCAGTCCCATGTCGACCACCACCCGCACGTCCTGAATGGTGAGCGAGGTCTCCGCGATCGAGGTCGCCAGCACCACCTTGCGTCCCTCTTTCGCCGGGGCAATGGCGGCGCGCTGGGCGGCGAAGGGCAGGGCGCCATAGAGCGGGCGGACGTGACAATTCCCCGGCAACCGCTTGGCCAGCGCCGCCTCCGCCTGCCGGATCTCCCGTTCGCCGGGCAGGAACACGAGGATGCCGCCGCCCGTGCTCCGCGTCTCCGCCTCCGCCCGCACCACCAGATCGGCCAGCGCATCGCCGCGCCGCGCTTTCGGCCCCAGCGGCCTCTCCAGCCAGCGGGTCTCCACCGGATAACTGCGCCCCTCGGAGGTCACTACCGGCGCGCCCATCAGCGCGCCCACCGGCTCCGCATCCAGCGTTGCCGACATCGCCAGCAACACCAGATCGTCGCGCAAGGCTTCCGCCACCTCCAGACACAGCGCCAGCCCCAGATCGGCGTTCAGCGAGCGTTCGTGAAACTCGTCGAAGATCACCGCGCCGACGCCCGCCAACTCCGGGTCCCCCTGCAGCATCCGGGTCAGGATCCCCTCGGTCACCACCTCGATCCGCGTCGCTTTCGACACCTTCGCTTCGCCCCGGATGCGATACCCCACGGTTTGCCCGGCGGGTTCCCCCAGCGTCTCGGCCATCCGCTCGGCGGCGGCCCGCGCCGCCAGACGGCGCGGCTCCAGCATCACGATGCGGCCCTCGCACACCCCCGCCTCCAGCATCGCCAGCGGCACACGGGTGGTCTTGCCCGCCCCCGGCGGCGCCTGCAGCACCGCACGGCCACGGGCACGCAGCGCCTCCAGCAGCTCGGGCAGGGCATCGTCGATGGGCAGGGCAGGGGCGGCACACATGGCCCGCCTTTTCCGTCAAACGACTGCCGCTGTCTAGCGCCGGACCAGATCGGCGGGACCGTAGATCGTCTGCACCCGCGCCCGCACCGCGCGCATCGCCCCGTCCACGGGCGCATAGGTCAGCCGCAGGTCGAACTGCCGCCGCTCCGCCATCTCTTCCGGGGTATATCCCGCCAGCCGCCGGAACCGGCCGCTGCAGACGACCTGCCCGTTTCGCGCCTGCCGCTCCTGCAGCACCACCTCGCTCAGCCGTTCACCATCATAGACCCGCTGGCGCACCCGGCACAGCCCGTCCGCCGGCTGGTCGCGCAGCACCATCACCAGCGCGGTCAGCGGATCGACCGCGCCGCGATGCTGCGCCGGCGGCACCGCGCCGGTGCCCGCGCCGGACACCCGCGCCACCCCGCCCGCGAACCGCAGGCTGGCCTGCGATTGCCGCCGCCCGGTATCCATATCCTCGTCATACCGCTCGGGCGCGAACCGCGCCCCGTGCCGCGCGCCGCCGGCCGACAGCAGGAAATGCACCCGCCGCACCACGCCCGCCAGCCCGGTGGTGCGCAACTGCGCGCTGGCGGTATAGCGCCGCGGCCCCAGCGCCCCGCTCAGCGCGATCTCGCCCACCTTCACCCCCAGCGCCCGCACCGCGTAGCGCGCCGCAAGCGACTGATCCTGCGCCCGATCCTGCGCCTGAACGACGCGGGCAGGCAGGGCGAGGGCCGTCACGGCCAACAGGGCAAACAGGTACCGCTTCATCTCCAAACCTCTTCAGGCTCGGCACTGGACAAGCCGCGCCCGGCCAAGGCATGAAGGGCGCCGGGCAGCAGGATGATACGATGGATATAGAAGCCTTCGGTGACAAGATTTTGAAGGGCGACCGCCGCGCGCTCGCCCGCGCCATTACGCTGGTGGAAAGCAGTCGCGCCGATCACCGGGCGCAGGCGGCCCGGTTGCTGGATCACCTGCGCAAGGCCGACCGTCAGGCGATCCGCATCGGCCTGTCGGGCACGCCGGGGGTGGGCAAATCCACCTTTATCGAGGCCTTCGGCATGATGCTGACCGGCCAGGGGCTGCGGGTGGCGGTGCTGGCGGTCGATCCCAGCTCCACCCGCTCCGGCGGCTCGATCCTGGGCGACAAGACCCGGATGGAGCGGCTCAGCCGCGAAAAGAACGCCTTTATCCGGCCCTCGCCCAGCCAGTCGCACCTGGGCGGCGTCGCCCGCCGCTCGCGCGAGGCGGTGGCGCTGTGCGAGGCAGCGGGCTTCGACGTGATCCTGATCGAGACGGTGGGCGTGGGCCAGTCCGAAACCGTGGTGGCGGAGATGTCCGATCTCTTCGTGCTGCTGCTGGCGCCCGCCGGCGGCGACGAGCTGCAGGGCGTCAAGCGCGGCATCATGGAGATGGCCGACCTGATTCTCGTCAACAAGGCCGACGGCGATCTGAAACCGGCGGCCACCCGCACCTGTTCCGACTACGCCGGCGCGCTCCGGCTGCTGCGCAAGCGGCCGCAGGACCCCGACGGCTTTCCCAAGGCGATGATGGTCTCCGCCCAGCAGGAAACCGGCCTCGCCGAGGCGTGGAAGGAGATGCAGGCGCTGGTCGAGTGGCGGCGCGAGAATGGCCACTGGGACGGCCGCCGCGCCGATCAGGCGCTCTACTGGTTCGATCAGGAGGTGCGTCAGGCGCTGCTGGCACGGCTGGAAACGCCGCAGGCGCGGGATGCGATGGCCACGCTTTCGGAGCGGGTGGCGGCGGGCGATATCTCTCCCGCCGGTGCCGCGGCCGAGATGCTGGAGCGGCATCTGCGCGGCTGATCGGCGGCCCCGCGAGCCGGGGCAGGAAACGCCGCGTCCGGGGCTTGACGATTCCCTGCGCCCGGCGTAATAGCCTGCGAACGAGATTCCGGGCGCTGCCAAAGCGGCGCCCCTGTTATTTGCAGGGCCACGCGGGGGCAACACGCTTCCGGCTTCTGCGCCCGAGAAAAGACGAGGATGTAAACATGTCGCGCCGTTGCGAACTGACCGGAAAAGGCCCGATGACTGGCAACAACGTCAGCCACGCCAAAAACCGTACCCGCCGCCGGTTCCTGCCGAACCTGAACGATGTGACCCTGCAGTCCGAAACCCTGGGTCGCGGCATCAAGCTGCGCATCTCGGCCTCGGCGCTGCGCAGCGTCGATCACCGTGGCGGGCTGGACGCCTTCCTGGCCAAAGCCAAGGACGAGGAACTCTCGCCCAACGCGCTGAAGGTCAAGAAAGAGATCGCCAAGGCGGCTGCTGCCTCCTGATCCCTGCGATCTTTCGTGAGAATTCCGCGACCCCGCGCCACAGGTGCGGGGTTTTGCGTTTTGCTTGCACCTTGGGCATTTGCACGCCTATATGCCTGTCGATGACCCGGAGCCTGCGCATATATCTGGCCCTGACGCTGGTCGCCATCATGGTGCTGACCAGCCAGAGCATGGCCGTGGCCCGCGGCATGGCCACCAACGCCGCCGGCCAGATCGTGCTGTGCACCGGCACCGGCCCGGTTTCCGTCTATGTGGACGAAGACGGCCAGCCCACCCGCCCGCCGCATATCTGCCCCGACTGCGCGCTTCATCTGCTGGCCGCCGTCGCAGCCCCCGACATCGCGCCGGTGCCGCTGGCCGTGGCCATGCGCAAACAGGGCTTCGCCGCTGAAACCACCCACCCCGAAAACCGCGCCTGCGCGCCCTCCGCGCGCGATCCTCCTGCCGCTGTCTGATCTCCAATCTCCCTAACTTTCAGACATCTTACGCAAGAGGAAACTTAGCATGTCCTTCAAAACCACCCTGTTCGCCGCCGCCGCTGCTCTCAGCCTCGCCGTTCCCGCCTTTGCCGGCGATATCATGGTCAAAGACCCCTACGCCCGCACCTCGACCATGATGTCGAAATCGGGCGCGGCCTTCATGATGCTGATGAACCACGGCTCCGAGGACGACCGCCTGATCGGCGCCAGCTCCGACGTCGCCCAGCGGGTCGAGCTGCACACCCACATCGAAGACGCCAACGGCGTGATGCAGATGGTCGAGGTCGAGGAAGGCTTCCCGATCCCCGCCGGCGGCATGCACGCGCTGGCCCGCGGCGGCGACCACGTGATGTTCATGGGGCTGAACCGCTCGCTGGCGCAGGGCGATATCGTCACCCTGACCCTGACCTTCGAAAAGGCCGGTGACATGACCATCGAGGTGCCCGTCGATCTGGAGCGCAAGCCGATGGGCGGCATGACCATGCAGCACGGCCAGATGAAGCAAGACTGAGCCGCCGCTTTGAACAATGAAGAAGGCCGCGCCGGACCCCGGTGCGGCCTTTTTCACGCCTGCCCAGAAGCCGCGTAGCGGGGCGCCTCTCACCCCGCCAGCAGCCGCTCCACCCACTGCGGCACCGTGCGCGTGGCCGGCCCGAACAAGGTCTCGTCAAAGCGCGATACCGTGGCCGAGGGCTCCAGGTTCAGTTCCACCGTATGGGCGCCTGCGGCGCCGGCCTCCTGCACGAACCCGGCAGCCGGGTAGACCTGGCCGGAGGTGCCGATCGCCGCGAACAGATCGGCGGTCATCAGGTGGTCGAAGATCGCGTCCATGAAATAGGGCATCTCGCCGAACCAGACGATATCGGGCCGCGCCGTCGGCCCGTTGCAGGCCGGGCAGGGCTCGCCCGCCGCCATCTCGCCCGGGGCCGGCCAGCGGTGGCCGCAGGCCGAACACAGCGCCCCGGCCAGGGTCCCGTGCATGTGCAGCACGTCGCGCGCGCCGCCCTTCTCGTGCAGGTCGTCCACGTTCTGCGTCACGATCACCACCTCGCCGGGCCAGTCGGCCTGCAGCCGCGCCAGCGCCGCATGCGCCGCATTGGGCCGCGCCTCCGCCGCCTGGGCGCGCCGCGCGTTGTAGAACCGCTGCACCAGCCCGGGATCGCGGGCAAACCCCTCGGGCGTCGCCACATCCTCGATCCGGTGCTGTGACCACAGCCCGCCCTCGTCGCGGAATGTGCCCAGCCCGCTTTCCGCCGATATCCCGGCCCCGGTCAGTATCACGATCTTGGTCACAGCCTCTGCCTCCGGGGTTTTCCCTGTCCGCCCGATCCCCTACACCTTGGCCCAAAGGAGGCCCCCATGACCACCCGAATCCTGTTTGTCTGTCTTGGCAATATCTGCCGCTCTCCCGCTGCCGAAGGGGTCGCCCGCGCGCTGATGCCGGGGTTCGAGATCGACAGCGCCGGCACCTCCGACTGGCACGTGGGTGAGCCGCCCTACGACCCGATGCGCTCCGCCGCGCAGGCCCGCGGCATCGACTTGGGCTCGCTGCGCGCGCGGCAATTCGTGCCGGGCGATTTCCACCGCTTCGACCTGATTCTGGCGATGGATGCCCGCAACCTCGAAGAGATCGAGGCGCTGCGGCCGGAGGGCAGCGACACGCTGGTGCGCCTGTTCACGGACTACGCCCCCGAAACCGGCGCCGATCACGTGCCCGATCCCTATTACACCCGCGATTTCGACGGCGCGCTCGACCTGATCGAAGCCGCCGCGCAGGGCCTCAAACGCGCCTACGGACCCGGGTTCTAGGCGCCGATCTTAAGCGAAATCGAAACTACCGGATCGTGATGCGAAATCTCCCGCGGCCGGTCTTGTCTGGGCGGCGCGGGCGGCGAAGGAATGGGGCGACCCCTCGTTCAACCGCAGGACCCGATGCCGCCTTTCGCTGTTCCCCTCCGGTCTTTCCGACCCGCCGCCGCGCGCTCAGCCGTCGGTGACCCTGAGCTGGCCCGCCAGCCAGGGCAGCCGGCTGGTCGCCGGGCCGATGATCTGGCTGTCGACCAGCCGGCGGATGGTCTGCGCCACGTCGCGCGGCACCCGGTCGGCCCAGTCGGCGGCGGCGAACAGCGAGATGGTGCGCGAAAACGCGGCGAACGGCAGCGGGAAGGCGTCCAGATCGTCGTGGAACCGGCCCGCCCGCACGAAGCCCAGCGGCGTGGTCACCGCCCAGCCGATCCGGCGCGCCACCATCGCCATCAGCGCCAGGTGGCTGCCGATCTCGAACCGCTCCTCGAACTGCAGCTTGTGGCGCGCCAGCTGCGCCTCGATCTGGCGGCTGATCAGCTGCTCGCGGGCATAACGCAACAGCGGCAGCCCGCTCAGATCGGCCATGATATCCTGCCGATCCGACACCACGCCGCGCGGCGCCACCAGGATGAACGGGTCGCGCACCAGCGGGTATTCCACGATCCCCTCGCGCAGCTCGCCGGTGCTGGCCGCCACCGCGATATGCAGCCGCCGCGCTTCCATCGCCTCGGTGATCTCATGGCTGGGCGCGGTGATCATCTTGAACCGGCAGCGGGTCAGGCTCTCGGCCAGGATGGTCACCAGCCGCGGCGTCAGGTCGTTGTCGAAATCGTCGATCAGCCCGAACGACAGCGTGGTCAGCTCGCTCAGGTCCATCACGGTCAGTTCGCTCTGCGCCAGCCGCAGCTCGGCCAGCACCGCCTCGGTCCGGGTCAGGAAGCTGCGCCCGGCGGGCGTCAGCACCATCGGACGGCGGCCATGGTCGACCAGCTCCGCCCCCAGCGCCTTTTCCAGGTTGCGCAACTGCTGGCTGACCGCCGGCAGGCTCAGCCCGGTGATCTCGGCCGCCTGCGCCACCGAGCCGGTCGTGGCCAGCGCCGCGAACACTTCCAACCCGCGCAGGGTCACGCCTTTCATGAGCATGGATCGCTCCCCATTAGTTTCGTCTTTTGTGAATATACCCTTCCTATGGGTCAAGCCCCCAATACGTGAGGTGCCCGCGATGACTGTTGAATTCCTGAAATCGTCCCGTCCCGCCGCAGCGCAAGGCGGCGCCGATATCTCCGACACCGTGCGACTGATGCTGGCGCGGCTGGCGGAGACCGGCGAAGAGGCCGCGCTCGACTACGCCCGCCGGCTTGACGGCTGGGAGGGGCCGGTCGCGGTGCCGCCCGCCACCATCCGCGCCGCCGCCGCCCAGGTGCCGGCCGATCTGAAAAGGGCCATCGGCTACGCCCATGAAAACATCCGCCGCTTTGCCGAGGCGCAGCGGGCCGCTGCCCTCGATTTCCAGATGGAGCTGCGCCCGGGCCTCACCGCCGGCCAGCGCCAGATCCCGGTCAATGCCGCCGGCTGCTACGTCCCCGGCGGCCGCTACACCCATATCGCCTCGGCGCTGATGTCGATCGCCACCGCCCGGGCCGCCGGCGTGCCCCATATCACCGCCTGCTCGCCGCCGCGCGGGGCGCAGGGCATCCCGCCCGCGCTGCTCTATGCCATGTCGCTGGCCGGCGCCGACCGCATCCTGGTGATGGGCGGCGTACAGGGGGTGGCGGCGATGGCGCAGGGGATGTTCGGCACGCCCGCCGCAGATATCCTCGTGGGCCCCGGCAATGCCTTCGTGGCAGAGGCCAAGCGGCAGATGTTTGGCCCTGTCGGCATCGACATGTTCGCCGGACCCACCGACCTGCTGCTGCTGGCCGACAGCTCCGCCGATCCGCTCACCCTGGCCTGGGATCTTGCGGGGCAGGCCGAGCACGGCGCGACGTCGCCCGTCTGGTTCGTCACCGACGACCGCGCGCTGGCGGCGGAGGTGCTGCGGCTGGTCCCCGCCTGTCTCGCCGAGCTGCCCGAGCCGAACGCCAGCGCCGGGCGCACCGCCTGGGCGGATCTGGGCGAGGTGATCCTCTGCGACAGCCGCGAGGAGATGGCGGCGCTGGCCGACCAATACGCCCCCGAACACCTGCACGTGCAGGCCCGCGACCTCGACTGGTGGAAAGGCCGCCTCACCGCCTATGGCTCGCTGTTTCTGGGGCCGGAAACCACCGTGGCCTTCGGCGACAAGGCCGCCGGGCCCAACCACGTGCTGCCCACCGGCCGCGCCGCCCGCTACACCGGCGGCCTCAGCGTCCACAAGTTTCTGAAAACCGTCACCTGGCAAACCGTCGACGAGCCGGCCCTGCCCGAGCTCGCCCGCGCCACCGCCACCATCAGCCGCGCCGAAGGGATGGAGGGCCACGCCCGCAGCGCCGACATCCGTCTGGCCAATTCCCGCCCGCCGGTCCGGCTGGCCGCCAATCAGGAAGGATAACCCATGAACCTCGCCAAATTCCCCCGCATCCGCCTTGCCCATCTGCCCACCCCGCTGGAACCGCTGCCGCGGCTGAGCGCGGCCTTGGGCGGCCCGGAGATCTGGATCAAGCGCGACGATTGCACCGGCCTCTCCACCGGCGGCAACAAGACCCGCAAGCTGGAATTCCTGATGGCCGAGGCGCAGGAACAGGGCGCCGACATCGTCCTGACCCAGGGCGCGACCCAGTCCAACCACGCCCGCCAGACGGCGGCGGCGGCCGCCAGGCTGGGCATCGACTGCCATATCCTGCTGGAGGACCGCACCGGCTATAACCACGAGAACTACAAGTACAACGGCAACGTGCTGCTCGACGTGCTGCACGGCGCCAGCATCGAACACCGCGGCCCCGGCCTCGACATGAATGCCGAGATGGAGGCGGTGGCGGAGAAATTCCGCGCCGAGGGCCGCAATGCCTATGCCATCCCCGGCGGCGGCTCCAACCCCACCGGCGCGCTGGGCTACGTCAACTGCGCGCTGGAGCTACTGGGGCAGTTCGTCGATCAGGGCCTTGCGGTCGATCACATCGTCCACGCCACCGGCAGCGCCGGCACCCAGGCCGGGCTGATCGCCGGGCTCAAGGCGATGAACGCAGGCATCCCGCTCTTGGGCATCGGCGTCCGCGCCCCGAAGGAAAAGCAGGAGGAGAACGTCTATAACCTCGCGGTCAAGACGGCGGAGAAACTCGGCTGCCCCGGCGTGGTGGCGCGCGAGGACGTGGTGGCCAATTGCGATTACGTCGGCGAAGGCTACGGCCTGCCCGCCGAAAGCACGCTGGAGGCGATCGACATCTTTGCCCGCACCGAGGCGATCCTGCTCGACCCGGTCTATTCCGCCAAGGGCGCGGCGGGGCTGATCGACCTCATTCGCAAGGGCCAGTTCTCCAAGGGCGAAAGGGTCGTGTTCCTGCATACCGGCGGCGCCATCGGCCTCACCGGCTATACCCATGTCTTCGACGTGGCGGGAAAGGCGTGAGGGAAGAAATGATCCTCTTCCCGGGGCGCGGAGCGTCCCGGGCCGCGCCCGCCCGCCCCCCAGGCGGGCGCATTCGCGCCCCCCTCGGGCGGTCGCAGCCCTGTGTTGTTCCGGGAGATTGCGCATGACCCCCATCGGCATCCTCGGCGGCATGGGACCGGAGGCCACGATCCTGCTGATGCAGAAACTGCTCGACGCCGTTCCCGCCCGCGACGACGCCGACCATATCCCGCTGATCGTGCATCAGAACCCGCAGGTGCCCAGCCGCATCGAGGCGCTGATCGAAGGGCAGGGGGCGGACCCGACCCCCGTCCTCCAGACCATGGCGCGCGATCTGCAGGCCGCCGGCGCCCGCGCGCTGGCGATGCCCTGCAACACCGCCCACCACTACGCCCCGGCGATCCGCGCCGCCTGCCGGCTGCCGTTCCTCAACATGCTGGATCTGACCGCCGCGCGCCTCGCCGAAACCGGCGCCCGCCGCATCGGCATCCTCGCCTCGCCCGCCGTGCGGCTGACCGGCGTGTTCGACGCCCCCTTCGCCGCCTGCGGCCTCAGCGCCCGGTACCCCGACGACGACACCCTGCTGCTGGCCCTGATCCGGGCGGTGAAATCCGGTGACCGCGACGGCGCGCCGGCGCTGCAGGTTGCGGCCCGCTTGCTGCTGGAGGCGGGCTGCGACCGGGTCCTGATCGCCTGCACCGAATTGTCGCTGCTCGCCCCGGGCCTGCCTGCCGACCTGCCCTGGACCGACAGCCTCGATTGCCTGGTGGATGAAATCGCCCGGCTGGCCCGGCCCGGGTCAGAGCGGGGGCAGGGGGCTACGGCCCCGGCCGGCTAGCGGCAGGTCCTGGCCACCCGGTCGCCAAAGGCGGTGTAGCGTTCCCACAGCTTGGCGTCGCTGCGGCTGTCCGACTGGCGCACTTCCTGCGCCTGGTGCGGATCGCCGAACCAAAGCGCCACCTTGCGCCGTTCCAGCATGTTCAGGCTCTTGTTCGCGACCTTCTGGATGCAGCGGCACAGCTCGGGCGAAGCCTTGCGGTTGGCCTGCATGCAGGCGCGCTGGATGACGCCCGCGTTGACCGGTGCGGGCATGATCCCTCCCAGGACGCCGGCCATCAGCGCGGCGATCAGAAGATGTTTCATCGGCTCCCCCGTTTCGCAATGAGCCCCGGGATCTGCCCGGGCAGCAATTCGGGCGATACTATGGCGCAACCGCCGCCCGGGGGCAATCGTCCGGCGGGCAGGGGCAGGGCCCCTGCGACGCCGGGCCGCGCGCATCGGAGATGTGAAGCTTTCTCACCTGCTAGCCTATCCCCGCACCAGAGGGCAGCGCACGACCGCGGGTGGGCGCTGCCAACCTGTGAGAACGTCCCTTAATGGCAGCCAGAACATTGAGCGCTCATTCAATGCGAAAAGGCCTGCGAAGCGCCCGCCCATGAGGGCGGTCGGGCGCTGCCCGGCGGCGCTGCGCGCCTTGATTCCGGGCTGGGGTGTGCTGTCATCCCCGCGGAGGCGGGGACCTTTCGACCACAACACATGCGTCAGGAGATCCCCGCTTTCGCAGGGATGGCAGGGCAGAGCGCCCATGGCCATTTTCTCCGGATGATCGCGGATCCCGGAAGCCGCTCTCATTCAATGGCCGGCCCCGGGGCAGGGACGGCCTTTGCCCATCCCTCTCTGCCCGCTTGACGGGCCTTGTTTTCCAATACATATCGCTGCTCATGACCGATCTCGCCCATATCCGCAATTTCTCCATCGTCGCCCATATCGACCACGGGAAATCCACGCTCGCCGACCGCCTGATCCAGGAGACAGGCACGGTGCAGGACCGTGACATGAAGGAACAGCTGCTCGACGCCATGGATATCGAGCGCGAGCGCGGCATCACCATCAAGGCCAACACCGTGCGCATCGATTACAAGGCCGACGACGGGCAGGACTATGTCCTGAACCTGATCGACACCCCCGGCCACGTCGATTTCGCCTACGAGGTCTCCCGCTCCATGCGCGCGGTCGAAGGCTCGCTGCTGGTCGTCGACAGCACCCAGGGCGTTGAGGCGCAGACGCTGGCCAACGTCTATCAGGCGATCGACGCCGATCACGAGATCGTCCCGGTGTTCAACAAGATCGACCTGCCCGCCTCCGACGTCGACCGGGTCGCCGAACAGGTCGAGGACGTGATCGGCATCGACGCCTCCGGCGCCATCGCCGTCTCGGCCAAGACCGGACAGGGCATCCACGAGGTGCTGGAGGCCATCGTCCACCACCTGCCCGCACCCGAAGGCACCCGCGACGCACCGCTCAAGGCGATGCTGGTGGACTCATGGTACGACGCCTACCTCGGCGTCATCGTGCTGGTGCGCATCATGGACGGCGTCCTGAAAAAGGGCGAGCGGATCAAGATGATGTCGAACGGCTCGGTCCACCACGTCGACCGCATCGGCGTGTTCCGGCCACAGATGCAGCCGGTCGATGAGCTGGGCCCGGGCGAGATCGGCTTTCTCACCGCCTCGATCAAACAGGTGCGCGACACCCGCGTCGGCGACACCATCACGCACGAGAAAAAGGGCTGCGATACACCGCTGCCAGGCTTCAAGCCGTCGGTTCCGGTGGTGTTCTGCGGCCTGTTCCCGGTGGATTCGGCCGAATTCGAAGACCTGCGCGACGCCATCGAGAAACTGGCGCTGAACGACGCCTCCTTCAGCTACGAGATGGAAACCTCCGCCGCGCTCGGCTTCGGCTTCCGCTGCGGCTTCCTCGGGCTGCTGCACCTCGAGGTGATCCGCGACCGGATCGAGCGGGAATATAATATCGAGCTGATCACCACCGCCCCCTCGGTGGTCTATCACGTCTACATGCGCGACGGCACGATGCGGGAGCTGCACAACCCCGCCGACATGCCCGACCTCACCCACGTGGACCATATCGAGGAACCGCGGATCAAGGCCACCATCCTGGTGCCCGACGAATTCCTCGGCGACGTGCTAAAGCTCTGCCAGGACCGCCGCGGCATCCAGGAGGAGCTGACCTACGCCGGCACCCGCGCCATGGTGGTCTACGACCTGCCGCTGAACGAGGTGGTGTTCGACTTCTACGACCGGCTGAAATCGGTGACCAAGGGCTACGCCAGCTTCGATTACCAGATGACCGGCTACCGCCAGGATTACCTGGTCAAGATGCAGATCCTGGTCAACGACGAGCCGGTCGATGCGCTCTCGACCATGGTGCACCGGGATCGCGCCGAGATGCGCGGCCGGGCGATGTGCGAAAAGCTCAAGGACCTGATCCCGCGCCACATGTTCAAGATCCCGATCCAGGCCGCCATCGGCGGCAAGGTAATCGCGCGCGAAACGCTCTCGGCGCTCAGGAAGGACGTGACCGCCAAATGCTACGGCGGCGACGCCACCCGCAAGCGCAAGCTGCTGGACAAGCAGAAGGCGGGCAAGAAGAAAATGCGCCAGTTCGGCAAGGTCGACATCCCGCAAGAAGCGTTTATTTCGGCCCTGAAAATGGACAGCTAAGGCTGTCCAATTTCAGGGACCAGTGGGCGAAAGCGGTTGGCAAAGCCAACCGCGTGCCCACACCGTGGACGTGGTGGGTGACGTTTCGGCGTCGAGCAGGGCGCCGATTTTCAGCGAATTGCTGTTTTTAGTGCTTCGAGTAATTCTTGCGCAGCATCTATTCCATCTTTGGCAGTTAAAAGCGTCTCATTTTCTGGCTCGCCGTGAGCAAGGTTGTGGCGGCATGTAATAAGGTTTGCGTACTTGTGAATGTGTGCTTGATCAATCGATCCGTTGAAGGTGTCCTTGCACTCTTCTCCAAACCTTTTTACGAGATCTGCGATGTCAGATTTAGAGATTCTGGCCTTTCCCTTTCCCAAAGCGTTTGATGCGAAATGGGAAATTTTCTGATCGTCTGCTTTTTGAAATCGCTCATTCAGAATATCGTGTACTGTCCGCTCTATCTCAGCGTAGGCTAACGCGGATATGTATCCGCAAAAGGCAGCTTCAAGGAACCCTCTGTCCTCTTGAGGGGCTCTCTCTACTATTTCTTCAATTAATGAGAGTGTTTGGCTTGTCTTTTTTAGCATCTTCAGGACAAATGCTCTAGTGCTTTGGTGATTCTCGTCTGAACTTCAGTGCGATCACTTGTGTTTGCCGTTGTGGCTTTCGAAAATTCTTGATCGGCGTACAGCTTCTCAAAGGATTCCCTTGGGGGTTTGTTTTCAAGTAGCATTAGCGCGCAAAGAACAGCATCCAAGGCGCCATAGTTTAGTTTTCCGCGCAAATGAAACGGCCTGTCCCCCATTGCCTCTATGACAGAATTGCAGGAATTCTCGAAGCGGGCTTCTATTTCGCCTGTTGCGTTGTTTCCACGATTGTCCGCCAAGTAGTTACTCAAGAAACCTTTCATGGGCTTTTCGTAACTTTCCCACCGTTCGAAAAATGCCAAAACTCGTAAAACCAACTCGACATCTCGAAACCTTTTGTCAATGGACTGCTTGCCAAGGCATTTTCTCCAGCTCTCTCCCTCATTTATCCTGTCAAGTGCTGTAATGAATGGTCCATGGTACACGCAGCGCCGTACTTCCATCGGGTTGAGATTCATGCCGCCTGTGTTGAGGCGTTCGAAAATCATGTAGATGCTGCGGTCGTCTTGAGGGTCTAGTTGCTGAATGATAGTCGCGCGCATCACGGCTTGTTCCAACTTAAACTGCTCGCCTTCACTTAGGTCTTCAAAGGCGGCTCCATTCCATCTACTGTTAACTCCTTTTAATCTAAATTTTTTCTCACCAATTGTGCCTTTCAGGAATGAAACGACTGATGTAATTCGTTGGTGTCCGTCAATTACTTGGTATCCGGTTCCCGCTCTTGGTTTATAGAGAAACACCCCTGGAACTGGCAGTCCTATCAAAAAGGACTCAATTAGCTTTGATGCTTTGACTTGATCCCAAACGAACCTGCGCTGAAAGTCAGGCACACTGAGCAGCCCATCTTCGCTCTGTTGCTTGTAGCCTTTAAGGGTAGTGTCGGCTGGATAGTTTAGTATCTCGAACTCTAGAGGCAAGCTGTCTTCATGTTCATAGCTTTCTTCTGTGGTTTCGACATCCCAGTCGGCAGACGGATCTTGTGACATGATGGCTTCCTTCTAATTTTGAGGCAGGATTGCAGATGCCACGCAACTATCAAGTGTTTTGTTGGCTGTTTTCTTGACGAAACTGAAAGTGAAAATATCTAGTTCTGGGGTTTTCCTTCGGTTGTTGCCTGTCCACTCCCCCACCCCCCTCCCCTCAGCCCCCCAACCCCCTATAGCGCTCCCAACCCCAACACACCCGGAGCCCTTCCCATGCCCTGCGCCCTCTGTTCCGCCGATGCGCCCCTCACCGCCTATGCCGTCACCGGCGGCCCCGAGGGCGCCACTGCCGATCTTTGCGACACCTGCATTGCCCAGATCGAGGGCGAGCCGGACCCCAACCACTGGCGCTGCCTGTCGTCGTCGATGTGGTCGGAGGAGCCGGCGGTTCAGGTGCTCGCCGCCCGGATGCTCAAGCGGCTCTCGGATCAGGACTGGGCGCGCGATCTGGCCGATCAGCTCTGGCTCGACGACGACACCCGCGCCTGGGCCGAGAACGTGCCGCAGGAGACCGGGCACAAGGACAGCAACGGCGCGCCCCTCGCACAGGGCGACACCGTGGTTCTGATCAAGGATCTTCCCGTGAAGGGCGCGGGCTTCACCGCCAAGCGCGGCACCGCTGTGCGCGGCATCTCTCTGGTGCCCGACAACCCCGGCCAGATCGAGGGCCGGGTCGAGGGCCAGCGCATCGTCATCCTGACCGAGTTCGTCAAGAAGCGCTGATGCGCGGCGCGGGGAGGGGGCCGCGCCCCGCTCCCCCCGTCCGGCTGCAAGCTTATCGCTTACAGTTTCTTCTGCACGTCCTGGGCCACGTCCTCGATGGCGTCGCCCGCCTTGCGCAGGTCGCGGCCCGCGCCCTTGGCGGTCTCACAGGCCGCCAGCGCCAGCAGCGCCAGGCCAAACACAATCGCTCGGGTCATTCGCAGCTCTCCTATGCTCGATCCGGCACGGATATAGGCTGCCGCCACGGGTCCCGGCAAGCGCCATAAGCGGCGCGCCGCCCATCCGGGGCCCGTTCTCCGCGCCGCCGGTACGGAGCGGCGGGGCGCGGCGGGGCTGGGCAGGCGGGAAATGCCGTGCTCAATATTCAAACATTCACAACAGTCTATGCGAGCGCGTCATTATGTCCTATCCTCCCCTTACCGCTAAGGGAGGAACACATGAAAAACCTGTTTACCGCCGCCGCACTCGCGGTCGGCCTGACCGCATCCGCCAGCACCGCCTGGGCCGAGGGGCAAACCCATCACATCGCCTTCCACGTCGATCAGAACGACCCGCAGGTGATGAACATGACGCTCAACAACGTCGCCAATGTCACCAAATACTACGAGACGCAGGGCGACGATGTGGTGGTCGAGGTGGTGGCCTACGGCCCCGGCCTCAACATGTATGTCGAAGGCAAAAGCCCGGTCGCCGACCGCATCTCGGCGATGAGCCTGGAGATGGAGCATCTCTCCTTCGCCGCCTGCGGCAATACCCTGCGCAAGATGAGCGAGAAGGCCGGCAAGGACGTGGCCCTGATGTCGGAGACCACGGTCGTGCCGTCCGGCGTGGTGCGCCTGGTCCAGCTGCAGCAGGAGGGCTACGCCTACGTCCGTCCGTAATCCCGGGCGCCGACAGGATCGCCGGGGCGCCGCCCGATGCGCGCGCCCCGGTTTTTATTGATATTTCGACGGACGGCGCGGGTATGGGCGTGTAGTCTGATACCGTCCGTTTCATCTCGCCAGAGGTTCCCATGCCCAGCCACTATTCCCGCGCCCAGATCGCGCTGCACTGGATCGTCTTCCTGCTGATCGCGTTGCAATACCTGTTCCACGACCCGATTTCCGAAGCCTGGGAAAAGCTGGCCGAGGGCGGCGAGGTCGCCTTTTCGCCGCTGATCGCCGGTCATGTCTTCGGCGGGCTGCTGATCCTCGCGCTGGTGGTCTGGCGCATCGTTCTGCGCCGCACCCGCGGCGCGCCGCCGCTGCCGGAGAAGGAGCCGCCGGCGCTGAAGCTCATCGCCCATGCCACCCACCTGGGCCTCTACGCGCTGATGCTGCTGATGCCGATCACCGGCGCGCTGGCCTGGTTCGGCGGCATCGGCTCCGCGGCCGGCGCCCACGGGCTGCTGCGCCTCCTGCTGCTGGCGCTCGTCGCCTTGCATATCGCCGGCGCCCTCTACCAGCAATTCGTGCTCAGGACCGACATCATGTCCCGGATGAAACGCGCCGGGTAAGGGGCCTGAACCGGGGCCTGCCGCTGCCGCGGCCCGCCCCCTCCACATGTTCCGCTCCCCGGCAATTGACCGGCGCGTCGTCATGCCGGATCGCAAGTCCGGATCCGGATTTCTCCGCTCCCCGAGAGCAGCGCGCGCCGGCGGATACCGGCAAAGCCCGCGCCGGTAACCCGATCTCAATCCCGGGTTACCGGCGGGTTACGCCTCTGTACAAAACGGCGGCAAAACTCCCCAACCGGCCCGATCCGGGGCGGCGGGAGGCCTCCCGGATTGTACAAAACGCCCCGCGAACTCCCCAATCGGGCGTGACGCAGATCAAGGCGCGCACCGCGCCCGCAGCCTAGAGACAGCCTCATGACCCACCTCGTGCTGATCCTGCATCTCTTCATCGGCGCCACCCTCGCGGGCGTCGGCATCGTCGTTCTGCTGGTCGCCGGATGGGGCGGGGCGTGGAACCTCTCGGCCGCCGTGGTGGCGGGGTTCACCCTGGCTTTCCCGGTCGCCCGCGCCGTGGCCCGGGCAATCGGAGGAGAGTAGCAGGGCTCTGCTTTTAAAGGAGATTCTGGCCGGTCAGCCGTGCCGCCGCAAGCCGCTGGCAACGCTGGAGAGCACGAACAGCAGGGCGGCGACGCAAACGATGCTGGGCCCCGTCGGCGTGTCGAACACGAAGGCGGCCCAGAGCCCGCCCAGGGCCGAGACCGCGCCCAGCCCGGCCGCGCCCATCGCCATCCCCTCGGGCGTGGCGGCCAAAGGCCGCGCCGCCGCCGGCGGGATCACCAGCAGCGCGGTGATCAGCAGCACACCGACCACCTTGATCGCCACCGCCACCACCACCGCCAGCGCGAGCGTCAGCACCAGTTCCTCCCGCCGCGGATCGATGCCGCCGGCGCGGGCCAGGTCGGGGTTCAGCGTGGACAGCAGCAGCGCCGGCCAGCGCCAGGCGGTCAGCACCACGACCAGCGCGGCGCCGCCCCAGATTGTGGCCAGATCCCAATGGGTTACCGCCAGGATGTCGCCGAACAGAAAGGCGATGAGATCAAGCCGCACATCGGTCAGCAGCGTCACCGCCACCAGCCCCGCGGCCAGCGCGGTGTGCGACATCACCCCCAGCGCGGTGTCCATGGCAAAGCCGCGCCCGGTCATCGCCGAGACCGCCAGCGCCATCAGCAGGGCGGCGGCCAGAACCGAAGGCATCACCGCCATCCCCAGACCCAGCGCAAAGGCCACCCCGAGGATCGCCGCATGCGCCGTCGCCTCGCCGAAATAGGCCATCCGACGCCAGACCACGAAACAGCCCAGCGGCGCGGCAGCCAGCGCCACACCCAGCCCGGCCAGCGCCGCGCGCGCCAGGAAATCGTCCAGCAGGCCTGTCATCGGGCCTCTCCCTCTGCGGCGTGATGATCGTGATCGTGGGGGTGCCCGTGCTCATGATCGTGCCCGTGCGTATGGTCGTGCTCGTGGCTGTGTTCGTGGCGGTAAAGCGCTAGCGCGCCCTTGGTGCCGGTGCCGAACAACGCCCGGTACTCCGGCGCATCGGCGACGATCTCGGGCGTGCCCTGACAGCAGATATGCCCGTTCAGGCAGATCACCCGGTCCGAGGCCGCCATCACCACATGCAGATCGTGGCTAACCATCACCACCGCGCAGCCCAGCTCTTGCCGGACTTCCTCGATCCGCCGGTAAAAGGCCGCCGCGCCGGGCTGGTCGAGGCCCTGGGTGGCCTCGTCGAGCAGCAGCAGTTGCGGCTGTTCCAGCAGGGCGCGCGCCAGCAGCACGCGCTGGAACTGTCCGCCGGAGAGGTCGATCATCTGCCGCTCGCCCAGCCCTGCCGCGCCGGCGTGCTCCAGCACCTGCTCGGCCTTGGCCCGGCTGATCCGGCGCGGCAGGCCGAGGAACCGGCGCACCGTCATCGGCATCGAGCGGTCGATCGCCAGCTTCTGCGGCACGTAGCCCACGCGCAGCCCCGCCGCGCGCTCGATGCGGCCGGAGGCGGGGCGCACGGCGCCGATCAGGGCACGCAGGAAGGTGGATTTGCCCGAGCCGTTGGGGCCGACGATTGTCACGATCTCGCCCGCCCGGATTTCGACATTCACATCGTCGAGGATCACCCGGCCGCCCAACCGGACAGACAGGTCGCGCGCGGCGATCAGCGGCGCGGTCATGCAGCGGCCCCGGCGCAGGCCGGGCAGAGACCTTCGGCTTCGATCACGACCTTTTCGATGGTGAACCCGGTGGCGCGCGCGGCATCGCCCAGCCGGCCGCTGTCCAGCCCGGTCTCGGCCTCGGCCACCGCCTTGCATTTGCGGCAGATCAGGAAGGCGGGCACGTGGTCCTCGCCCGGATGGGTGCAGGCGGTATAGGCGTTCATCCGCTCGATCCGGTGCGCCAGCCCGTGGCCGGTAAGGAAATCCAGCGCCCGGTAGACCACCGGCGGCTGCGATCCCATCCCCTCGGCGGCGAGGATGTCGAGGATCTCATAGGCGCCCATGGCGCGGTGTTGTTCCAGCAGGATCTCCAGCACCCGGCGCCGCGCCGGGGTGAACTGCAGCTTTTGCGTCCGGCACAGATCCTCGGCGGCCCGCATCGCGTCGGCGATGCAGTGGCTGTGGTCATGCGGGTCGAAGCCGATGGCGGCGGAAGCTTGGGGCGCGGTCTGGGTCATGGGGCGGGTCGCAATCCTGTCAGTCAGGGGTTGATATAGTATAACATTGCCTATATCAACCGGCGCTGACTGTTATAACATAACGAAACCGAGACCGAGGACGCCATGTCGAAACTCTCCCTTATCGCAACCAGCCTGGCCCTGCTGGCCGGCCCGCTTCGCGCCGAGGTGCCGCAGGTGGTCACCGATATCGCGCCGGTTCATGCGCTGGCGGCGCAAGTGATGGATGGGGTCGGCGCGCCGGAGTTGCTGGTGCGGCCGGGCCAGTCGCCGCACAGCTATGCGCTGCGCCCGTCGCAGGCGCGCGCGCTGCAGGAGGCCGACCTGGTGGTCTGGGTCGGCGAGGGGCTGTCGCCCTGGCTGGAAAAGCCGCTGGCGGCGCTGGCCGGGGACGGCCGGATGCTGGAGCTGATGGAGGCGGAAGGCACGGTAAAGCTGCCGTATCGCGGCGCCGATGATATCCTGGCGGCCGCCGAGGCGGGGCATGACGATCATGACCATGAAGCGGAAGGTGACCACGGCGATCACGAGGCCCATGACGACGGGCATGACCATGACGATCACGGTGACGAGGGTCACGACCATGAGGACCATGGCGATGCGGGCCACGAGGACGCGCAGGATCACGAAGAAGCAGGGCACGAAGAGGCCGGGCATAACCACGATCACCACGGCTCCTACGACCCGCATGGCTGGCTCGACCCGCAGAACGGCTCGGTCTGGCTGGGCCTGATCGCCGAGCAACTGGCCGGCCTCGACCCGGAACATGCCGATCTGTACCGCGCCAACGCGGCCAAGGGACAGGCGGAGATCGCCGCGGCGGTGGCCGAGGTGAGCGAGGCGGTGAAACCGATGCAGGGCGTGCCTTTCGTCTCTTACCACGACGCGTTCCAGTATTTCGAAGCGCGCTTTGGCCTGACGCTGGTGGGCACGGTGACGCCGGGCGACGCCACCGACCCGAGCCCGGCGCAACTGGACCGGCTGCGTGACCGGTTGGAGGATCTGGGGGTGCGCTGCGCCTTTGCCGAACCGCAGTTCGACACCCGGCTGTTGCAGGCGGCGGTCGCCGGGCGCGATATCCCGATCCTGGAGCTCGACCCGCTGGGGCGGGAACACGAGCTGGGGAAGGATCTGTATCCGGCGCTGATCCGCGATCTGGGGGCGCAGTTCGCGGCCTGCGTCGCGGATTGATCCGGTTGTCAGGGGATGGACCAAGGATGCGCCCGGCTAAATGGCCGGGCGCGTTTTGTTTTGGAGGGGCTGGCGTTGCAGGGGCGCGGCCCTATTCGGCGGGCTTGAACCCCTCGATGAGCTGGCGCAGGCCGAAGGCGGCACCGGCGAAGATCGACAGCGAGGTGACGGGGGCGCTGATCGCCAGCACCGAAAAGGCGCTCATGCCCTGACCCACGGTACAGCCCATGGCGATTACCGCGCCGGCGCCCATCACCGCCGCGCCGATGATCTGGCGGCGCAGCTCGCGCGGGTCCTCGCAGGCCTCCCAGCGGAAATGCCCCTTGATCAGCGAGCCGATGAAGGCGCCCAGCCAGACCCCGGCGACCGAGCCCACCGCGAAGGACAATGGCCGCAGGCTGCCGGTCATCGCCCAGAGGATCGATTCGCCCACCGGGGCGGAGAAGCTGTGCGACACGATCGGCAGCGCCTCGAAGCCGGTGGCGGCGACATACTGCGTCCCGGCCCAGCCGGAGACGATGCCCAGCCCCACCATGACCGACCAGAACGCCGCCTTGAGGTCGCGCCGCAGGGCAGGGGCCCAGAGCGCCGCGGCGACGACCACCAGCCCCACCGCGATGCCGATGAGATGCACCGGCAGCCCGGTCAGCCGCGCCGCGTGATGGGCCAGCCCCGGCGGAACCTCGGTGGTTACAGGCAGCTGTTCGAAGAAGAAATTGCGGATCGGCGCCAAGGGGCCTGCCAGCACCACATAGGTGGAGACCCCCATCACCAGCACGATCACGAACGACCGCAGGTCGCCGCCGCCCAGCCGGGCGATGGCGCCGTAGCCGCAGTTGCCGGCCAGCGCCATGCCATAGCCGAACATCAGCCCGCCGAGGATCGACGCCATCGGCATCCAGCGGATCGACAGATAGAAGCTCTGCGTTTCGCTCAGCAGCCCGGCGCCGGTCAGGGCGAAGGTGCCGATCACCGCCGTGCCGACCGCCAGCGCCCACATGCGCAGCCGGGTATCGCTGCCGCCATAGAGCGCGTCTTCGATTGCGCCCAGCGTGCAGAACCGTCCCAGCCGGGCGGCCAGGCCCAGCAGTATTCCACCGAAGACCCCGACAAGGGCAACGGCCTGGCTCTCCGTCAGCCATTCTGGCATGCGGTTCCTCCCATTGGCGCGCGATGCGCCGGGTTCAGCTTGTTGGAAATCATGGCATCCCGCAAGGGGGCGGGACGCAGCGTGGGTCTGCGACCGGGTCAGTCGGCGTCGCAGAACAGGTCGTAGACCACCTCGAGAATGCGGCGCGGTTTGTCGTCGGCCAGCCGGTAATAGATCGCCTTGCCCTCGCGGCGGGGCACCACCAGGCCTTCGAGCCGCAGCCGCGACAACTGCTGCGAGACAGCGGCCTGGCGCGCCGCCAGCAGCTCTTCCAGCTCGGTTACCGATTTCTCGCCGGTCACCAGGTGGCACAGGATCATCATCCGGCCCTCGTGGCTGATCGCCTTGAGGAAATTGGACGCATCGGTCGCGTTTTCAACCATCTGGTCCAGTTCGTCCTCCGACATGTCGGTGGAGAATTGCGGAAGCGCCATGGTTTCGATCCTTGCTTCTGTAGCGGTTCAGGCCCTTACAGCCTGTTCACTTACTTGTCAGCCGTGCCGTTGGGGCGCGGTTCATTTTTTCGTTACCCGTTGCCCTCCGGCCCCGCCGGGGCGTAATTCGTGTGCTCGATCAGAATCCGGTCGAGCAGCGGCCAGAAGAAATCCTCGCCGGGATAGCCCTCCAGGCGGGCGATCTCGCGGCCGTCTTCGACCAGCAGAAACGTGGGGGTGAAGGTGACGCGGCGCGCGATCTCGAGATCGTCGGGCATGTTGCGCAGATCGACCCGGCGCAGCGGCGCGAATTGGCCTTCGTCGGTATTGGGGTAGGCGGGGGCGATCTCTTCGTTCCAGCGCGCGCACCAGGCGCAGCCGGTCTGCTCGACCATCACCAGCTCGACCGCCAGCACGGGCCCGGCCAGAAACAACGCGAAGAGGAAACCACCAAAAAGCTTTGCGCGAAACATGACGCACCCATTGACCTCAAATCGATAGACAAGATAATTTGAATATTTGAATAGATCAAGCCAAGGGCCCGTTTCCGCAACGGCCACGGCTTCGGGAGGGGTTAAATGCTTGAAATTTCACTGTTCGGCGCGCTGGCGGCCGGTTTGCTGAGCTTTTTCACGCCCTGCATTCTGCCGATGGTGCCGTTCTACCTGTCCTATATGGGCGGCCTCTCCATGGCAGAGCTGCGCGGCGACGGCGAGATCGCGCCGGGGGCGCAGAAGAGGCTGATCGTCTCGGCGCTGTTCTTTGCGCTGGGGGTGACGACGATCTTCATGCTGCTGGGCATGGGCGCCACCGCGCTGGGCCAGATGTTCGGCCAGTATCTGGATACGCTGGCCTATGTGGCAGCCGCGATCCTGGTGGTGTTCGGGCTGCATTTCCTCGGCGTGATCCGGGTGCCGCTGCTCTACCGCGAGGCGCGGATGGAAAGCAGCGCCGAGGCCAGCACGATCCTGGGGGCCTATCTGATGGGGCTGGCCTTCGGCTTTGGCTGGACGCCCTGCGTCGGCCCGGCGCTGGCCTCGATCCTGATGATCGCCAGCGGGATGGGTGATATCTGGCGCGGCGCGCTGCTGCTGTTCGTCTACGGTGCCGGAATGACCGCACCGTTTATCGTCGCAGCGTTCTTCGCCAAGCCGTTCCTGTCGTGGGTTCAGCGCCATCGCACCGCTTTTGCCTGGGTCGAAAAAGGCATGGGGGCAATGCTGATCGTTTTTGCTATCCTGATCGCGACCGGGGGTGTGAATCTGATTGCCGACGCGATGATCCGGTGGTTGCCGGGCTTTGCCAGCGTCGGCTGATGTCAACGAGTTGAGGAGGACTGATCATGAAGCGTTTTGTTGCGATGCTGGCGGCGGCTGTGATGCTGGCGCTGCCGGCGGCGGCGGCCGAGATCGGCGACGACGGGCTGCATAAAGCAGACTGGATGCGCGATACCTTCAAGGATCTGCGCGAGGATTTCGCCGAGGCCAAGGCCGAGGGCAAGCGCCTGCTGCTGATCGTGGAGCAGCGCGGGTGCATCTACTGCAAGGAGATGCACGAAAAGACCTTTCCGGATCCGCGTGTCCGCAAGCACCTGAGCGAGACGTATTTCGTGGTGCAGCTGAACATGCATGGCGACACCGAGATCACCGACACCGACGGCGAGTCACTGTCGGAAAAGGCGGCGGCCCGGAAATGGAATCTGATGTTCACGCCGATGATGATCTTCCTGCCGCCGGAGCTGGACGAAAGCAAATCGGCGGTGGCGCAGGCGGTTGCGGTGATGCCGGGCTCGTTCGGTCCGGGGACCACATACGACATGCTGACCTGGGTCGCGGAGGAGCGTTATCTGGACCAGTCGGAGGAGGATTTTCAGCGGTACCACGCGCGTATGATTCGAGAGCGCGCGGACGGAAGTACAGAGTGAGCCGGCCCGCCGCGCTTGCGTCGCGAGGCCCCGTTCCAGGCTGGGGTTGCGGGAGAAATCCCGGAATTTACAGCCTGTTGCGGTAGGGTCTTCAAACAATTCATATTCATGAATTTGTTGTTGCGACGTTGCGTCCGGTAGCCTACGGTATGCAGTGAAGGAAAAAACAGCAGGCCGTGCCGGTTCGGTGCGGTAGCCATCGGGAGGAAACATGAAACTTACATCTGTGACATTGGCGGCGGCGCTTATCGGAACTGCGGCCTTCGCGGCCGAAACCGACCCCAAGGCGGTCAAGTTCGACGACTACGGCGCTGTCGAAGCGTCTCTGTCCGGCATGGCCGGCGACCCGGAAAAGGGTGCCGTGATCATGGCGACCAAGTCGAAGGGCAACTGCGTCGCATGCCACGAGATTTCTGCGCTGGACGCGCCCTTCCAGGGCAACGTGGGTCCGAGCCTCGACGGCGCCGGCGACCGCTGGGGCGCGGCAGAGCTGCGCGGGCTCGTGGTCAATGCCAAGATGATGTTCGAAGGCACCGTGATGCCGGCCTTCTACAAGGTCGACGGCTTCACCCGTCCGGGTGATGCCTACACCGGCAAGGCCGGCACGGAGCCGCTGCCGCCGCTGCTGTCGGCACAGGAAATCGAGGATGTCGTCGCGTTCCTGGCAACGCTGAAAGACGAATAACACACCGCGCGGGGCACCCCGCACGGATCGAAACGTAAAGGAGAGAATAAATGGAATTCACTCGTCGCGATACCCTGGCCATGGGCCTGGGCGCTGCGGTCCTGACCATGGTTCCGTTCCGGGCATCGGCCTCGGCGGATGCCGCGATCGAAGCGTTCACCGGCGGCGCCGCAATGGCCGACACCGGTGTTGAGCTGACCGCGCCGGAAATCGCCGAAAACGGCAACACCGTCCCGATCACTGTCAACGCCCCCGGCGCTGTCTCGATCATGGTGCTGGCCGGCGGCAACCCGACCCCGGGCGTGGCCACCTTCAACTTCGGCCCGCTGGCCGGCAGCCAGAGCGCATCCACCCGGATCCGTCTGGCCGGCACGCAGGACGTGATCGCGGTTGCCAAGATGGCCGACGGCAGCTTTGCCCGCGCCTCGTCGACCGTGAAAGTCACCATCGGGGGCTGCGGCGGCTAAGCGCCCGCCCGGTCATCCAAACCCGAGACAAGGAGAATCTGAATATGGCATCTGGTGTTAAACCCCGCGTCAAAGCCCCGAAAAGCGCCGACGCCGGTGAAGTGGTCACGATCAAGACCCTGATCAGCCACAAGATGGAAAGCGGTCAGCGCAAGGGCAAAGACGGCAACGTCATCCCGCGCTCGATCATCAATCGCTTCACCTGCGACTTCAACGGCGAGAACGTGATCGACGTGGAACTGTTCCCGGCGATTTCGACCAACCCGTACTTCGAGTTCGAAGCCAAGATCCCGGCGGCCGGTGACATGAAGTTCACCTGGTACGACGACGACGGCTCGGTCTACGAAGAAACCAAGTCGATCGCAGTTGGCTGAGACAACAACATAATACGGCTCCCTGTCCCCGGTTCGTCCGGGGCAGGGTGATCCAAAGGGAGGATGTTTCATGAAGTTCAAGGCACTGACGGCGGTGGCGGCTCTTGCGGTTGCGATGCCGGTGATGTCGCTGGCTGACGCCGACGACGATTCGCTGGTCATCAACGGCGATCTCGAAATCACCACCAAGGCACCTGCGCCGGCGCATATGGAAGAGAGCGGCATCGACACCATCATGTCGGGCTGGCATTTCCGTTCGGACGAGACCCAAGCGCTGGAAATGGACGATTTCGACAACCCCGGCATGATCTTCGTCGACCAGGCAATCGACGCCTGGAACACCGTCGAAGGCAGCGCCGGCAAGTCCTGTGCAAGCTGCCATGACGACCCGTCCAGCATGGAAGGCGTCCGGGCGGTTTACCCGAAATGGAACGAAGAGGCCGGCGAGGTCCGCACCATCGCGATGCAGGTCAACGACTGCCGCAAGACCCGCATGGGGGCCGAAGGCTGGAAATATGCCGGTGGCGAAATGGCGGCGATGGAGGCTCTGATCTCCGTTCAGTCCCGTGGCATGCCGGTCAACGTGGCGATCGACGGCCCGGTCAAGGCGGTCTGGGAGCAGGGTAAAGAGCTTTACTACACCCGCACCGGCCAGCTCGACCTGTCCTGCGCCTCCTGCCATGAAGAGAACTACGGCAACATGATCCGGGCCGACCACCTGAGCCAGGGTCAGATCAACGGGTTCCCGACCTACCGCCTGAAGAACGCCAAGCTGAACACCGTTCACGCGCGCTTCAAAGGTTGTGTCCGCGACACCCGCGCCGAAACCTACAAGCCCGGCTCGGCCGAGTTTGTCGCGCTGGAGCTCTATGTGGCCAGCCGCGGCAACGGTCTGTCGGTCGAAGGACCCTCGGTCCGCAACTAAATCACCCGGCCCCGCGTTGCGATTCAGTCGTGGCGCGGGGCCGTTTTTCCAATTGGTATTCACATATGCGAATGTGTGTGCCGCAAGAAACGGAAGCTGTTTTCCATGATATCTCGTCGTGATTTTCTTCAGGTTTCGATGGCGACCTCGGCTTTGGTCGGGGCGTCGGGTTTCGGGAACTGGGCGCGCCTGGCCGCGCAACAATCGCTGACCCAGGAGCAGTTGCTGCAGTTCGATACATTCGGCAATATCAGCCTGATCCACGTCACCGACATTCATGCGCAGCTCAAGCCGATCTATTTCCGCGAACCGGAAATCAACCTCGGCGTCGGCAGCAACAAGGGGCAGGTGCCCCACATCACCGGTGCCGATTTCCGCAAGGCCTACGGCATCGCCGACGGGTCCCCCACGGCCTATGCGCTGACCTATAACGACTTCACCGCGCTGGCGAAGGAATACGGCCGCGTCGGCGGTCTGGACCGGGTCGCCACCGTGATCAACTCCATCCGCGCCGACCGCCCCGACGCGCTGCTGCTGGACGGCGGCGACACCTGGCACGGCTCGCTGACCTGCTACAAGACCGCGGGTCAGGACATGGTCAACGTGATGAACGCGCTGAAGCCCGACGCGATGACCTTCCACTGGGAGTTCACCCTGGGCTCCGACCGGGTCAACGAGATCGTCGAGGGCCTGCCCTTCGCCGCGCTTGGCCAGAACATCTTCGACGCCGAATGGGACGAGCCGGCCGAGCTGTTCAAGCCCTACAAGTTCTTCGAGCGCGGCGGCGCCAAGGTTGCCGTCATCGGCCAGGCCTTCCCCTATATGCCGATCGCCAACCCGGGCTGGATGTTCCCCGAATACTCCTTCGGCATCCGCGACGAGCACATGCAGGAGATGGTGGACGAGGTGCGCGGCATGGGCGCCGACGTGGTCGTCGTGCTGTCGCACAACGGCTTTGACGTCGACAAGAAGATGGCCGGCGTCGTCTCGGGCATCGACGTAATCCTGTCGGGCCACACCCATGACGCGCTGCCCGAGCCGGTCCAGGTCGGTCAGACCTTCATCATCGCCTCGGGCTCCAACGGCAAGTTCGTTTCCCGCGTCGATCTCGACGTGCGCGACGGCCAGATGATGGGTCTGCGTCACAAGCTGATCCCGATCTTCTCGGACGTGATCACGCCGGATGCGACGATCACCAAGCTGATCGACGAGCAGCGTGCGCCGTTCAAGGCCGAGCTGGAAGAGGTGATCGGCCAGACCGACAGCCTGCTGTACCGCCGCGGCAACTTCAACGGCACCTGGGACGACCTGATCTGCGACGCGCTGCTGAGCGAGCGCGAAGCCGACATCGCGATGTCGCCGGGCGTGCGCTGGGGGCCGTCGATCCTGCCCGGCCAGGACATCACCCGCGAGGATATCTTCAACGTCACCTCGATGACCTACGGTCAGGCCTATCGCACCGAGATGACCGGCGAGTTCATCAAGGTGGTGCTGGAGGATGTGGGCGACAACCTGTTCAACCCCGATCCCTACTACCAACAGGGCGGCGACATGGTCCGCGTCGGCGGCCTGGGCTTCAAGATGGATATCTCCAAGCCCCAGGGCGAGCGGATCTCCGAAATGACCCTGCTCAAGACCGGCGAGACGCTCGACCCGGCCAAGAGCTACGTGGTCGCCGGCTGGGCCTCGGTCAACGAAGGCACCGAAGGGCCGCAAATCTGGGATGTGGTGGAAAGCCACATCCGCAAACAGGGCACCGTGACGGTCACCCCCAACCATTCGGTCAAGGTCGTGGGCGCGTAAGCGCCCCGGCCGGACCAGACGACGCAATCTCCAAGGAGGCAATATCCAGATGAGTGACAGCTCCAAGGCAAAGTCGCCCTCTCGCCGCCAGTTCCTGACCGGGGCTGCCGCGGCGGGTGCGGGCGCGGTCGCGGCGGGTGCCGCCCGCGGCGCCACCCCCGATCCGCTGATTACCGAGGTACAGGAATGGGCCACGGCCACCGGCGAGGGCGTGGACGCCACGCCCTACGGCCTGCCGATCCGGTTCGAAGCGGACGTGCGCCGGCGCAACGTGGAATGGCTGACTGCCGACACCATCAGTTCGATCAACTTCTCGCCGATCCACGCGCTGGACGGCACCATCACGCCGCAGGGCTGCGCGTTTGAGCGTCACCACTCCGGCGCGATCGAGCTGCGCAAGGAAGACTACCGGCTGATGATCAACGGCCTGGTCGATACGCCCCTGGTCTTCACCTATGAGGATCTGGAGCGGTTCCCGCGCGAGAACCACACCTATTTCTGCGAATGTGCGGCCAACACCGGCATGGAATGGGCCGGCGCCCAGCTGAACGGCGCCCAGTTCACCCACGGCATGATCCACAACATGGAATACTCCGGCGTGTCGCTGCGCACCCTGCTGGAAGAGGCTGGTCTGGACGCCGCGGGCGACCTCAAGGACAAGTGGGTCTATGTGGAGGGTGCCGACGCCTCCTCCAACGGCCGCTCGATCCCGATGGAAAAAGCGCTGGACGACGTGCTGGTCGCCTTCAAGGCCAACGGCGAGGCGCTGCGCAAGGAGCACGGCTATCCGGTCCGCCTCTGCGTTCCCGGCTGGGAAGGCAACATGTGGGTCAAATGGCTGCGCCGCATAGAGGTGATGGACCAACCGGTCCAGAGCCGCGAGGAAACCTCGAAATACACCGACACCCTGGCCGACGGCACCAGCCGCAAATGGACCTGGGTGATGGACGCCAAATCGGTTGTCACCAGCCCCAGCCCGCAGTCGCCGATCAAGCACGGCAAGGGTCCGCTGGTCATCACCGGTCTGGCCTGGTCCGGCCGCGGCGCGATCACCCGCGTCGACGTCTCCAAGGACGGCGGCAAGACCTGGGAAACCGCGCGGCTTGCCAACCCGGGCCAGAAGATGGCGATCACCCGCTTCTATCTGGATACCGAATGGAACGGCGAGGAGATGCTGCTGCAGTCCCGCGCCATGGACGAGACCGGCTATGTCCAGCCCACCAAGGCCGAGCTGCGCGAAGTGCGCGGTGAGAACTCGATCTATCACAACAACTGCATCCAGACCTGGTGGGTCAAGCCGAACGGAGAGGCCGAGAATGTCGAAGTATCGTAAGCTGATCGTCACCACCGCGCTGGCCGCGACCCTGATGACGGGTCCCGCGCTGGCCGAAAAGCTGGGCCTGGGCCGTCCGGCGCTGCCCGAAGAGGTTGCCGCCTGGAACCTCGACGTGAGCCCGGATGGCACCGGCCTGCCCGAGGGGTCGGGTTCGGTCGAAGACGGCGAGATGATCTTCGCCGACTATTGTGCCGCCTGCCACGGTGATTTCGCCGAGGGCGTCGACAACTGGCCGAAACTGGCCGGCGGCGCCGGCACGCTGGCCGACAAGGACCCGCTGAAGACCGTGGGCTCCTACTGGCCGTACCTGTCGACCGCTTGGGACTATGTCCACCGCTCGATGCCGTTCGGCAGCGCCCAGACGATGAGCGTGGATGATACCTATGCGATCGTCGCCTATATCCTCTACTCCAACGACCTGGTTGACGATGATTTCGTGCTGTCCAAGGACAATTTCCTGGATGTCGAGATGCCCAACAAGGACGGCTTCATCATCGACGACCGGGAAACCGCCGAGGCGCATTTCTGGAAAGACGAGCCTTGCATGACCGATTGCAAGGACAGCGTCGAGATCACCATGAAGGCCATGGTTCTGGACGTGACGCCGGAAGAGACCAAGGCGCATGAGGCAGAGGCCGCAGCGGCCGAAGCAGCCGCAGCACCTGCTCCGGTCGAAGAGGCCAAGGCGGAAGAGCCCGCCGCCGAGGAACCGGCCGCTGAGGAACCGGCCGCCGAGGCAACCGCCGCACTGGACCCCGAACTGGTCGCCGAAGGCGAGAAGGTGTTCAAGAAGTGTAAGGCCTGCCACCAGATCGGCGACGGCGCCAAGCACCGCACCGGCCCGATCCTGACCGGAATCGTCGGCCATGCCGCCGGCGCCGCCGACGACTTCCGCTATTCCAAAGCGATGGAAGAGGCAGCCGAAGGCGGTCTGGTCTGGACCGAGGAAGAACTGCATGCCTTCCTCGCCAAGCCGAAGAAGTACATGAAAAAGACCAAGATGTCTTTTGCCGGCCTGAAGAAGGACGACGATATCGCGGCGGTGATCGCCTATCTGAAGTCGTTCGACTGATCGAACTCCTCCCGCGCGCCCTTTGGGGCGCGCGTACCCCGGTGCCGCGCGGTGCCGGGGTTTTTCTTTGCCCGGGTCCCGGGCCGGGATCGCGCCGATGCCTCGGGCGACCGCATTTGCGTCAGGAGACGGGGCAGGGCGAAGCCGAGCCGCCACGCCCCCTTGCAGCCCCCCGGTAGCAACACTAAGACTCATGTAACGCAGCTTCGGGTATCCCCCCGATCCTACACAAGGCAGGCAGTTCACATGTTCGATCCGACAGAAACCTACATGAACACCCTGGTCCCGATGGTTGTCGAACAGACCAGCCGCGGCGAGCGGGCCTATGACATCTTCTCGCGGCTGCTCAAGGAGCGGATCATCTTCATCAACGGTCCGATCCATGACGGCATGAGCCACCTGATCGTGGCGCAGCTGCTGCACCTTGAGGCGGAGAACCCGAACAAGGAAATCAGCATCTACATCAACTCGCCCGGCGGCGTGGTGACCTCGGGCCTGTCGATCTACGACACCATGCAGTACATCAAGCCGAAGTGTTCGACGCTGGTGATCGGTCAGGCGGCCTCGATGGGGTCGGTTCTGCTGGCCGGCGGTGAGCCGGGCATGCGCTTCTCCCTGCCCAACAGCCGGATCATGGTGCACCAGCCCTCCGGCGGCTTCCAGGGCCAGGCCAGCGACATCATGATCCACGCGGCCGAGACCCAGAAGCTGAAGGACCGGCTGTATGACATCTACGTCAAGCATACCGGGCAGACGAAAAAGGCGGTTGAAAAGGCGCTCGATCGCGACAATTTCATGTCTCCGGAAGAAGCCAAGGACTGGGGCCACATCGACGAGATCGTCGAAAGCCGTGTCAAACCGGGCGATGATGCCTGATTGAACAGGGGCCGCGCGGCCGCAGGCCGGCGCGCGCAGCCCCGGCACTTTGCGATTGTGATGCCCGGATCGCTGTCCTAAGCTGGCCGGAAACCGGGGGAATCCGCCCGGCAGCAGGGGCAACGCGGAACTCGAAGCCGAAAGGTAAATTATGGCAACGAACTCAAGCGGCGACAGCAAGAACACGCTTTACTGCAGCTTCTGCGGCAAGAGCCAGCACGAAGTCCGTAAGCTGATCGCGGGCCCGACGGTGTTCATCTGTGATGAGTGTGTCGAGCTTTGCATGGACATCATCCGCGAAGAGACCAAGGCCTCGGGCCTGAAGTCCTCTGACGGGGTGCCGACGCCGAAGGACATCTGCGAGGTTCTGGATGACTACGTGATCGGCCAGGCGATGGCCAAGCGGGTGCTGTCCGTGGCTGTGCACAACCACTACAAGCGGCTCAATCACGCCCAGAAGGCCGGCAGCGATATCGAGCTGGCCAAGTCGAACATCCTGCTGATCGGCCCCACCGGCTGCGGCAAGACGCTGCTGGCGCAGACGCTCGCGCGCATCCTCGATGTGCCCTTCACCATGGCCGACGCCACCACGCTGACCGAAGCCGGTTACGTGGGCGAGGATGTGGAAAACATCATCCTGAAACTGTTGCAGGCCAGCGAATACAACGTCGAGCGTGCGCAGCGCGGCATCGTCTATATCGACGAGGTCGACAAGATCACGCGCAAGTCGGAAAACCCCTCGATCACCCGCGACGTGTCGGGCGAGGGGGTGCAACAGGCGCTGCTGAAGCTGATGGAAGGCACCGTCGCCTCCGTCCCGCCGCAGGGCGGCCGCAAGCATCCGCAGCAGGAATTCCTGCAGGTGGACACTACCAACATCCTGTTCATCTGCGGTGGCGCTTTCGCGGGGCTCGACAAGATCATCGCGCAGCGCGGCAAGGGCTCGGCCATGGGCTTCGGTGCCGATGTGCGTGATAATGACGAACGCGGCGTCGGCGAGATCTTCCAGGACCTGGAGCCGGAGGATCTGCTGAAATTCGGCCTGATCCCGGAATTCGTCGGCCGTCTGCCGGTTCTGGCGACGCTGGAGGATCTGGACGAGGACGCGCTGGTCACTATCCTGACCAAGCCGAAGAACGCCCTGGTCAAGCAATACCAGCGCCTGTTCGAACTGGAAGACACCGAGTTGCAGTTCACCGACGACGCGCTCAGCGCCATCGCCAAACGCGCCATCGAACGCAAGACCGGCGCGCGCGGGCTGCGCTCGATCCTCGAGGACATCCTGCTCGACACCATGTTCGACCTGCCCAGCATGGAGAACGTGACCAAGGTGGTGGTGAACGAAGAGGCGGTGACCTCGGACGCACAACCGCTGAAGATCTATGCTGACGCCGAGAAGGAGCCGGCGACGGCGGGCTGATCACGCGGGTTGACCACGGTGAAAACCTGATACCATATCGCGGCGCGGGGCCTTCCCGCGCCGTTTCTTTTTGAGGGACAGACAATGACGATCAAACGCATTCACTCCGGCGGCGAATTCGAGGCCAAGATCGGCTATTGCCGTGCGGTGGTGGCCGGCGGCTTCGTGCATGTGGCCGGCACCGTGGGGCAGGGCGACGACGTGGTGGCACAGTGCCGCTCGGCGCTCGACATCATCGGCAAGGCGTTGACCGAGGCCGGGGCCAGCTTCGCCGATGCGGTGCGGGTGAACTACTACCTGCCGGACGCGGCGGAGTTCGAACCCTGCTGGCCGGTGCTGTCGGAGGCCTTCGGCGCCAATCCGCCGGTGGCGACGATGATCGAATGCAACCTGATCGACCCCAAGTTCCGCATCGAGATCGAGCTGACGGCGCTGCTGCCCGCCTAGGCGGCAACAGGTGGCTGATGCGCCCTTGGGCACTGGACCTTGCCGCGCGCTTGGTCCATACCTGCCCACAGCAAAAGGCCGGAGGCTGACATGGGAATCCTCAACACTCTTCTGCGCGCCGTCACCTGGTGGAACGGGCAGACCCTGAACACGCAGATCTGGAGCGCCCGTCACGGCGTCAAGGTCGGCGAGGACAACCAGGGCAATGTGTTTTACCGCAACAAGGACGACAGCCGCCGCTGGGTGATCTACAATGGCGAGGTCGAAGCGTCGCGTATCGACCCCGACTGGCATGGCTGGCTGCACCGCACCTGGGATGAGCCGCCCACCGACAAGCCGCTGGCGCACAAGCCCTGGGAAAAGCCGCACCAGGAAAACCTGACCGGGACCGCGATGGCCTATGCGCCCGCCGGGTCGATCCGTCAGCCGCATCCGGTCGAACGCAGCGATTACGAGGCCTGGAGCCCGGAATAACCGGCCCCGGCTGAACGCCGATTGAACGCCGATTGAACGGAGCGCGCAATGTCGCACAACACGACCGAGGTTCTGGTAGGGGGCGCGGTGCTGGCCGCCGCGATCGCTTTTGGCATCTACGCCAGCCAGTCTACCGGGCTGACCAGCGGGGGCCCGCGCGGCTATGACCTGATGGCGTCGTTCCGCTCGCTCGAAGGGGTGACCGTGGGCACCGACGTGCGGCTGGCCGGGGTCAAGATCGGCACCGTCAGCGATGTTGAGCTGAACGTTGAGACCTACCGCGCCGATACCACGCTCTCGGTCAACGAGGGGGTGCTGATCCCCGACGACAGCGCCGCCGTGGTCTCCTCCGAGGGGCTGCTGGGCGGCAATTTCGTCGAGATCATGCCCGGCGGCTCGGTGGAATATTTCGCCCCCGACGCCGAGATCTACGATACCCAGGGCGCAGTCAGTCTGGTGTCGCTGCTGCTGAAGTTCGTCTCCGGCAGCGGGAGCAGCGACGGCGAGGCGACGAATTGATTCGCCGGCTTGCCGGTCTGGTCCTGGCCACGGCTCTGGCCGTTCCCGCGCTGGGGCAGGACATGGACGCCAAATCGGGCAGCGGCGCGGTGCTGCGCGGGCTCGACAAGGTCAACGGCGAAACCCGCGATGTCGAGGTTTCCAGCGGTGCCGGCGCCGAGATCTTCGGTCTCGATGTCGCGCTGCGCGATTGCCGCTACCCGGCCGACAATCCCACTGGCGATGCCTATGCCTATCTCACCATCCGCGAACCGGGCGCAGCCCAGCCGGTGTTCGAGGGCTGGATGATCGCCTCGTCGCCCGCGCTCAACGCGCTGGACCACAGCCGCTACGATATCTGGGTGTTGCGCTGTATCACCTCCTGAGCGGAGGGGATCGGCGGGCCGGTGAAATCCGCCTGCATCTCGATCGCGCGGCGCAACTGGCGGTGATAGTCGGCCCGGGTGATCTCCACCGCGCCGAGGCTGGCCAGATGCTCGGTCAGGAACTGCGTATCGAACAGCTGAAAACCGCCCTGCCGCAGCCGGTCCACCAGGTAGGCCAGCGCGATCTTTGACGCATCGGTGCGGCGCGAGAACATGCTTTCGCCGAAATAGGCCGCCCCCAGCACCACGCCGTAGACCCCGCCGATCAGCTCATCGCCGTCCCAGACCTCCAGCGAATGGGCCTGGCCGCGGGCGTGCAGCTCCTGATACAGCGCGCGGATCTCGTCGTTGATCCAGGTCTCCGCCCGGTCGGCGCAGCCGTCCAGCACACCGGCGAAATCGCGGTCGATGGTGACGCGATAGCCCGCCCGGCGCATCCGGCGGGCCAGCGAGCGCGAGATGTGAAACCCGTCCAGCGGGATCACCCCGCGCCGCTTGGGGTCGACCCAGAAGATCTCCGGGTCGTCCCTGTGCTCGGCCATCGGGAACACCCCGATGGCATAGCCGTGCAGCAGCAGTTCGGGGCTGATCGTCATCGCGATGTCCCCGCCGATGCCTGCCGTTGCCGCTCAGCCGCCGAGATTGTCCTCAAGCCATTTTTCCAGCCAGTGGATGTTGTACTGCCCGCTCTGGATGTCGGGCTCCTGCAGTAGCGCATTGAACAGCGGCACCGTGGTGTCCACGCCGTCCACGATCAGCTCCCCCAGCGCCCGGTTGAGCCGCGCCAGCGCCTCGGGCCGGTCGCGGCCGTGCACGATCAGCTTGCCGATCAGGCTGTCGTAGTAGGGCGGGATCATGTAGCCGTCGTAAAGCGCGCTGTCCATCCGCACCCCAAGGCCGCCCGGCGCATGGAAATGGCTGATACGGCCGGGGCAGGGGGCAAAGTTCGGCAGCTTCTCGGCGTTGATCCGCACCTCGATGGCATGGCCGTTGATCTGCAGATCGTCCTGGGTGAAGGAAAGCGGCAGCCCCTCGGCCACGCGGATCTGTTCGCGCACCAGGTCGACGCCGAAGATCGCCTCGGTCACCGGGTGTTCCACCTGCAGGCGGGTGTTCATCTCGATGAAATAGAACTCGCCATCCTCGTAGAGGAACTCGACGGTACCGGCGCCGGAGTAGCCCATCTTGCCGATGGCGTCAGCGCAGATCTTGCCGATCCGGGCGCGCTCCTCGGGGCTGATGCAGGGGCCGGGGGCCTCTTCGAACACCTTCTGGTGGCGGCGCTGCAGCGAACAGTCGCGCTCGCCCAGATGCACGCCGGTGCCCTTGCCGTCGCCAAACACCTGAACCTCGATGTGACGCGGTTTCTGGAGGTATTTCTCCATGTAAACCTCGTCATTGCCGAAGGCCGCTTTGGCTTCGGCCCGGGCGGTGGAAAAGGCGCTTTCCAGCTCGGCCTCGTTCAGGGCCACCTTCATGCCGCGGCCGCCGCCGCCGGCGGTGGCCTTGATGATCACGGGATAGCCCATGTCGGCCGCGACTGTCTTGGCGGTGGCGACATCGGGCACGCCGCCTTCGGAACCGGGCACCACCGGGATCCCCAGCGCCGCCGCGGTCTCCTTGGCGGTGATCTTGTCGCCCATGGTGCGGATATGTTCCGAGGACGGGCCGATGAAGGTCAGCCCGTGATCCTCGACGATCTGCACGAAGGCGGCGTTTTCCGACAAAAAGCCGTAGCCGGGGTGAATCGCCTGCGCCCCGGTGATCTCGCAGGCCGAGATGATGGCCGGGATCGACAGGTAGCTTTGCGCGCCCGCGGGCGGGCCGATGCAGACGGATTCGTCGGCCATGCGCACATGCATCGCGTCGGCGTCGGCGGTGGAGTGCACCGCGACCGACCGGATGCCCATCTCGCGCGCGGCGCGGACCACACGCAGGGCGATCTCGCCCCGGTTCGCAATCAGGATCTTGTCGAACATCTCCGCCCCTTACTCGATGATCACGAGCGGGCTGCCGAATTCGACCGCCGCGCCGTCATCGACCAGGATGCGCTTGACCGTGCCCGATTTGGGCGCGTGGATGTGGTTCATCGTCTTCATCGCCTCGACGATCAGCAGTGTGTCGCCTTCATCCACCGTGCTGCCCACCTTGACGAAGGCGGGCGCGCCCGGCTCCGGCTGCAGATAGACGGTGCCCACCATCGGCGAGGTGACCGCGCCGGGGTGGCTGGCCGGGTCCTCGCCCGCGGCCGGAGCGGCCTCTGCCGGGGCCGCCTGCGGGGCGGCCACCGGGGCG